>ENA-ORMO01000242-ORMO01000242.1-human-gut-metagenome-genome-assembly--contig:-NODE-242-length-82770-cov-47.259663_pt1 | contig 82770 bp, 85 predicted proteins | sample MGYA00242106_ERZ509001 | MGnify/ENA primary metagenome ERZ509001 (study PRJEB26280, sample SAMEA2338736) | human gut metagenome | biome: human gut; feature: human-associated habitat; material: faeces...
TAAAGAACTATTCAATTAGATTACAAATTTATCCCCACTAAAAATCTACTGACCCCCAAATAGTGTTACAGCTAAAAATGCAACAAAATGAAAAAGGCAGAAACAAAGAAGAATCACTTGTAAAAATAGGGGGAGTATAACAGGACAATGTTTTTCCCACATCAGAAAACATGTTTTTTACACGTACGCCCCATATAGTTATACGTACGTACAAACTCATGCGGACGTATATGAAATCTTATATGTCCAGAATAAAATTCCACATCAAAGATAAGGACGTTTTTTAAAAAGATCAAGAGCTTTTCAAAAAAGATAACCGCCTTTTAAAAAAAGAAAAGGAGCTTTTACCGAAACGTCTTGATCTTTTTTACCGTTACCAAGACTTTGTAAGCCATTATTCTATGGAAGTACAAACCCCTTATGCACACTTCTTGCGAGAAAAAAGCCTGAAAACACCCTACTTCCTATCAAGCCTGGAATAGCCTATAAAAAATAGATATAACTGAGGACAAGCATGTTACACGAAAATATGTTTCAGAACGTTATGAGAGCATGAGAGCATAAGTGAGAACAAATATTTTTACCATCTGCATATAAGTTGTTTATAATTAGCCTGTTATACATGCAGTGATGGCATGAGGACATAAACACCCGAACTTCCTAATAAGTACGTCAAGAACATTTCCGGAAGTTATCAGAGAACAAAACGATCCTTTAAGAACCAAAATCCTCCCCACAATTTTGCAAATAAACCTCAAACAGACCGAAAGAATTGCTTTTTAAAAAACTTATTTTTCAATTGAAAGGACAGAGGAGCACTCTTTACAAGGCAAAGTTGTTTAAAAAGAAAGATAAAGAGTTGCTCGCAAATCAGGTTTTTCTAGCTTGCTCAAGAACTTTCTATTTATCATAAACTTCAAACTTTATTAAATCATTAAACCATTTCTACCCATATTTGTCATTTAGTAAACAATAAATAGATTAGATTATGGAAAAAATTATTGAGAGAAATGTCCCTATCGCAGAAGAGAATGTAACATTGTCAGGACAACCGGCAACGAATATGTTCGAAGACTGGGGTGAGGACATAACTGAAACAGATCTTTTGCATGAAGAAAAAGATAAAGGATTCTCCCCCAAAAAGAATCCCCAAAAACTGATGAAAGAAATGGATCAAATAGTGCAGGATGACATTAAAAACATTCATTAATAACCATTCATCCAATCCCCTTTATTATTTTACATTTGTCCTAGACTTGTATACGAAAATCACTTGACGAAAAGAGTATAAGGACAACTGAATACAAATAAATTGGAAACAGCTGCCATAAAAAACAGTTGTTTCCAATTTCAATTATGAACAAAATCTCTATGACGACAAATTAATTAAGATAACAACACAAGTCTTGATGCCATCCTATTGGAGCGTTATTCACCTCAGTAGGGGTGAAACGATTTATCGCAATCACATTCCTCACCCCACGTACTATATCTTTTGTAAACAACGCTGCAAGTCCTAATCCCATTCCCCATACTAACACAATAAAAAACTTTCTCATATCCTAATATATTTAAATGGTTATTCTTATGATAAAGAGAAAACAATTCCTATGCCAAAACCAGACTGGTATTGATTATCAATCAAATACATTAAGAACAAACTATTTTCAAAGAAAAAGGTCCACATTTTCATTGTAGAATATTTCTACACTTTCCCCAACAAATCAGACATGTGCATCACCTTGTATCCGGCACAACAAACAACAGGAAGGATACCTTTGTAACATTCTTCCCCATCTAAATACATTGATAATATTGATAGTTGGTTAGCTGCACACAAGTACAAACAACTAACTATAAGCAGTCTCGTTATAATCCCCCAACAACAAAACAGCCATATCAACTATAAATCGTGTTCATTCATCCCAGGCAACAGTTCTTCCTGAATATTTGTCATGCTTCTCCACAAACTATACCGTGCTTCAGGATTCATTTTTTCTAGAGAATATAAAACATCTTTCATATTTGAACGATTCGACAAACTTTCATAAGGACAATTTTTGATCTGTTTACGAAAACCGAGGATACGTGCCATTTCAATTAAATCCGCTTCATGTACCAAGCACATAGGACGAATAATTGTCATCTCAAATTTACGCATCACTAATTTAGGAGGCATCGTACTGAACGCTCCCTGAAAAGTAATATTCATCAACAAAGTTTCCAAGATATCATCCATATGATGTCCTAAAGCAATCTTATTGCACCCCTGCTCCTTTGCCACCGTGAACAAAGCTTTTCTCCGATTCCAAGAACAAAGGAAACAGGGAGACTTCCGAGTATCGGTACTCAGATCAAAAAAAGTTTCATAATGCACAAACGGCACCCCTAAATCCTCTGAGTAGCCTTTCAGATATTCCAAATCAGATTGATAAGGAATATTTGTCATGCATACATGCACAGCTATCACTGCAAATTTCGGTTTCAAAATACGTGAACGCCTTGCCAATAACTCCAATAGAGCCAAAGAATCCTTTCCACCAGAAAGAGCTATCAAAATTTTATCACCATCCTCAATCAAGCGATACTTTACCACCCCCTTGTTAAAGCGTTGCTCCAACCTTCGCATTATTTTCTCGTCTTCCGTAAATTGTGCCATACATCTTCTTTAAAAATAGGGCACAAAAGTACATGAAAAGAATGATTTATGGAAGATTTAACAAAATAGAATTATTAAAGCATGAGAATTCCAATTAATCTTTGTATTTTTGAATCTAAATAATACGGATTATAAACTAACTATGTACAAAAAATATATCATTGGTTTATTTACTTTATGCTGCGCAGGCAACACTGCGGCACAAAGCTTGGCACAAGCCAAACAACTTTTCCTGAACGGAGAATTTGAACAAGCCAAACCAGCTTTCCAAAAGCTGGTAAAGCAAGCCCCTTCTAATGCCAATTATAATTATTGGTATGGCGCATGTTGTTATGAAACAGGAGAAAAAAAAGAAGCACAGCCCTACCTTGAAAAAAGCGCCGCCCGCAAAGTCATTGACGCATACCGCTATTTAGGGAAACTATATTATGATATCTATCGGTTTGACGATGCCGTAGATAACTACGAACAACACATAGAATGGTTGGAAAAGAAAAAACGCCCTACCGAAATGGCTGAAGCAGAGCTGGAACAAATAAAGCAAGCAGCCCGTATGATAAAAGGAGTGGAAAACATTACTGTAATAGATAGTTTTGTAGTCGATAAAAATGATTTTCTGAAAGCATATAAAATCAGTAGAGAATCGGGAGCACTCTATCACGATCCTACCATATCCGGGACTGTCTATCAAACCGAAATGGGCAATAAAGTACTTTACGGGAACAAAAGCACAGACGGCAAAATGCAACTCTACTCCCGTATCCGTCTGTTGGACGGCTGGAGCGAGCCCGAACCCCTCATGTCCCTTAATGAACAGGGAAATGTAAACTATCCCTTCTTAATGTCAGATGGCATTACTTTATATTATGCATCGGATGGAGAAGGCTCTTTTGGGGGGTACGATATTTTTGTAACTCGCTATGATTCGGAAAATGGCAATTATCTTCGTCCCGATAATATAGGAATGCCATTTAACTCTCCCGCCAATGACTATATGTATGCCATTGATGAATTCAACAATATTGGCTGGTTTGCTTCAGACCGCTATCAGCCTGATAACAAAGTCTGTATCTATGTGTTTGTACCGAACTCTTCAAAAGAAGTATACAATTACGAAAGTACAGACGAACAGATCATTATAAATGCAGCCAGCCTACATTCTATCCGTACCACCTGGAAAGATGAAGAGAAAGTACGAACCGGCAAGCAACGCCTAGCGGCAATAATGTATGCCAAAGAATCCGGAGAACAACAAAAAGACTTCACCTTGATAATAGATGACTCTGCTGTTTACCACACATTGAACGACTTCCGCTCTGCCGAAGCACGTAAACTTTATCAGCAAAGAATACAAAAGCAGAAGGATTATGACAACCTGAAGAAAAATCTGGATGACAAACGCGAACAATATGCCCAAGGGAACAGTGCACGAAAGAAGAATTTGACACCCGCCATTTTGGAATTGGAAAAACGTACTGAACAACTTCTGAAAGAAATGGCCCAACTGGATATCAGCGTCCGCAACGAAGAAATAAAGAAGTTGAAACACTAATACAAAAAGATATTTATGGAAGTATTTATTATCATAGCGCTCATCTTGGCAGGAGTACTTCTCTTTATTGTAGAGGTTTTCCTTATTCCCGGCATCAGTATAGCCGGAATAGCATCGGCCATCTGCCTGCTATATGCCAACTATTACGCTTTCGACACATTAGGACCGATAGCAGGATTCATTACTTTGATAGCATCCGTCCTAAGTTGCATAGCCATTATCATCTGGTTTATGCACTCAAAAACCATGGACAAGCTTTCTTTGAAGAAAACACTGGATTATAAAATCGATCCCCTAAAAGGAACCCATATCCGCATCGGAGACAAAGGCATAGCAATAACCCGCCTTGCACTGATAGGCAATGCAAACTTTAATGGACACATCATCGAAGTGCGCTCTGCCGATGGCTTGATTGATGAGAATACCCCCATTTATGTAGAAAGAATGGTTGAAGGAACGGTGATTGTACGCAAATTCAACCTATGATAGAAAAATGACTTACAAATACGATTTTATCAAATTTCTTGATTGACATTCTCATTCAAGTATATTTTAGACAATAGTGAAAACAGCAGAGATTCGATGTGGAGCTGTTCAAATATAAATATTTACTTTTAAACAATTGATTATTATGATCGAACCCAACTATCTTCCTTTCATCCTTATAGGAGGTGGAATTATTTTCGTGGTACTATTCTTTCATTATGTACCATTTTTCCTCTGGCTGTCTGCCAAAGTTTCGGGAGTACGCATTTCATTGGTGCAATTATTCTTAATGCGCATCCGTAATGTTCCTCCTTATGTCATTGTCCCAGCAATGATTGAAGCACATAAAGCTGGCTTAAGTAACATAACCCGAGATGAATTGGAAGCTCATTATATGGCAGGCGGGCATGTAGAAAAAGTAGTACACGCACTAGTATCCGCATCCAAAGCCAACATCGAACTGTCTTTCCAAATGGCAACTGGTATTGACCTAGCCGGCCGTGACGTATTCGAAGCCGTGCAAATGTCAGTAAACCCTAAGGTTATTGACACTCCTCCCGTTACTGCTGTAGCCAAAGACGGCATACAGCTTATAGCTAAAGCTCGTGTCACTGTACGCGCCAATATCCGCCAATTAGTAGGAGGTGCCGGAGAAGACACGATTCTAGCACGTGTTGGTGAAGGTATCGTGTCCTCTATCGGATCGTCCGAAAATCACAAATCCGTATTGGAAAATCCTGATTCTATCTCTAAATTAGTACTCCGCAAGGGCTTAGATGCCGGTACGGCCTTCGAAATCCTGTCTATTGATATAGCTGATATTGATATAGGCAGAAATATTGGAGCTGCTTTACAAATAGACCAGGCCAATGCCGACAAGAATATTGCACAAGCCAAAGCAGAAGAACGCCGTGCGATGGCCGTCGCTTTGGAACAGGAAATGAAAGCCAAAGCAGAAGAGGCCCGTGCGAATGTAATTCAGGCAGAGGCCGAAGTGCCCAAGGCCATGGCGGAAGCATTTCGTAGTGGCAACCTAGGCATTATGGACTATTACCGCATGAAGAATATACAAGCAGATACCTCCATGCGTGAAAATATTGCAAAACCCGAAACAACTTTCGGTAATGAACCATTAAGCAAATAAAACTAGTATTCAACTATTAATGTATTTTTCTTGGATGCGAATGAAACTGTTTTTCTCTTTATCATGCTAATATCAATGAAAGTTTATAAATCCGTGGCATCTACATCTAAGAAATAATCTGTTTGTATACCCATTAAAAAGACAAGAAATATAACATCAATTATACAGACCATTAACCACAAAAAAAGATTATGAAAAAATATTATGCAGAATCTGAGTTGATTATCAATCCCGACGGCTCTATTTTTCACCTTCATATCAAACCGGAACAGCTGGCAAATAAAATAATTCTAGTAGGTGACCCTGGGCGTGTAGCATTAGTAGCTTCTCATTTCGAAACTAAAGAATGTGAAATAGAAAGCCGTGAATTCAAGACCATTACCGGTACTTATAAAGGGAAACGTCTCACCGTAGTTTCCACCGGTATAGGTTGTGACAATATAGACATTGTGATGAATGAATTAGATGCTTTGGCCAATATTAATTTCAATACCCGTTATGAAAAAGACCACTTACGCCAATTGGAATTAGTACGTATCGGTACATGTGGCGGATTACAGCCTTATACTCCCGTTGGCACCTATATTTGTTCTGAAAAGTCTATCGGTTTTGATGGACTACTCAATTTCTACGCCGGACGCAATGAGGTTTGCGATCTGAAATTCGAACAAGCTTTTATAAATTACATGGGTTGGGAAGGTAATGTATGCATCGCCCACCCATACGTCATTGATGCCGACCGGGAATTAATAGACCGCATCGCGCAAAATGATATGGTCCGTGGCATAACTATCGCCGCAGGAGGTTTCTTTGGCCCGCAAGGACGAGAACTCCGTATTCCACTGGCCGATCCTGAACAGAATGAAAAGATTGAGAAATTTGAATACAAAGACTATCGCATCACTAACTTTGAAATGGAAAGTTCCGCCCTTGCCGGATTAGCACGCCTGATGGGACACAAAGCCATGACTGTATGTATGGTAATTGCCAACCGACTAATAAAGGAAGCCAATACCGGCTATAAAAACTCTATTGATGGTTTGATAGAAAAAGTCTTGGAAAGAATATAATTCCCAATTTAGTTGTCTATATAATATGGATAAAATTCACCGGATCATCTATCAATACTTATTCTTATTATCATCGAGAAGAAGATTGGCATAAACAGATTTTTTACAGAATAAGCCAACTCTTTTTACCTAACAGGAGACATCGCTTCATAGAAGACCATTTTTTGTAAAAAAACAACAAGATGTCCCCTCATAAAACAAATAAAAATATGGAAACCAGTTTCAAACAAACAACTAGTAATAAAGTAGAACGTTACCGTCTTTTCCTCCCTCAGTTTGAACTTTTAATATCAGATGAAAAAGAAGAAATAAGTGTTTTGGCCAATACTGCCGCTGCTCTTCGGGAAGCCTTCGGCTTTTTTTGGGTAGGTTTCTATCTGGTTAAAGACGGCCAACTTATTTTAGGACCTTTTCAGGGAAGCACCGCCTGTTATCGCATCCATAAAGGAAAGGGAGTATGTGGAACCTCATGGTCAGAAGCTCGAACCTTGATAGTGCCCAATGTAGAACAATTCCCCGGACATATAGCCTGCAGTTCTCTTTCCCGCTCCGAAATTGTTGTTCCTATTCTTGCTAATGGACAAGTAAAGGGAGTATTGGATATTGACAGTAATCTATTAAACTCTTTTGATGAGACAGACCGCCGTTATTTAGAAGAAGTAACAGCCATCGTAGCTAAAACATTATATTATTAACCAAATGAAAATGATAAACCAAGATACAATCTGCGCCATTGCCACCGCCCAGGGAGGAGCCATCGGAATAATTCGTGTATCTGGCCCAAAAGCGATTGAAATAACGTCACGCATATTTACACCCGCCACAGGCAAGCCACTGACAGAACGAGCACCATATACTCTTACTTTCGGAAAGATTTGTTCCCCAAAGCGAAAAATTAATAATACACTTTTCCAAAAAACGAGTGAAATTCCGCAAGAAAAAAGTGAAACGTTACAAAAAAAAGAATCAATTATACCTTCTGCAGAAGAAGTAATAGACGAAGTTTTAATTTCTTTGTTCCGTGCCCCTCATTCTTATACCGGTGAAGACAGTACGGAAATCATGTGTCATGGTTCATCCTATATCCTGCAGCAAGTTATACAACTCCTGATCTATAATGGATGTCGTGCCGCTCTACCAGGTGAATACACCCAACGTGCTTTTCTAAACGGAAAAATGGACTTGAGCCAAGCCGAAGCTGTGGCCGATCTGATAGCCTCATCGTCTGCCGCCACCCATCGCCTAGCCATGAGCCAAATGCGTGGAGGATTCAGTAAAGAACTTTCTAACCTGCGTAACCAATTGCTTCATTTCACTTCGTTAATGGAATTAGAACTGGATTTCAGTGATCATGAAGAACTAGAATTCGCCAATCGTGACGAACTGAGCAGTCTAGCTACCCATATCGAACAAGTTATTGCCCAGCTAGCTCATTCTTTCAGTGTAGGAAACGCAATCAAGAATGGCATTCCTGTAGCAATTATCGGAGAGACGAATGCTGGAAAATCCACCTTACTGAATGCGTTGCTGAATGAGGAAAAAGCCATTGTCAGTGATATCCATGGAACGACCCGTGACGTAATAGAGGATACGATCAATTTACAAGGTGTCACATTCCGATTTATTGATACAGCTGGAATCCGCCAAACGAACGATACAATAGAAAATCTAGGGATAGAACGTACTTTCCAAAAGATGGACCAAGCATATGTCATTTTATGGATGATAGACTCTACAGATGCCCAAAGACGGTTCGAAGAATTAAAAGCCGAAATTCTTCCACACTGCGAAGGGAAAAAGATGATTATTTTATTTAATAAGTCAGATCTGTTACTAGCAATACAAAAAGAAGAGTTGTCAGCTATATTTGCTGACATGAAAGTGGAAAAACTATTTATCTCAGCAAAGAAAAGGGAAAATATAACGATCCTGGAAAAAAAGTTAGTACAGGCAGCCGCCTTACCAGAAATCAACCAAAACGATATTATCATTACAAATGTACGCCATTACGAAGCATTAACACGAGCATTGGATTCTATTCATAGAGTACAGGAAGGATTGCAATTGGGATTATCAGGAGATTTGGTAAGTGAGGATTTAAGACAATGTATCCACGAACTAAGTGAGATTGTTGCAGAAGGAGGTATAACCTCGGAAGAAACATTGCAAAATATATTTCAAAACTTTTGCATCGGCAAGTAAATACTTGATTATCAAATAGTTAAATTGATTATAATCGATTAATATGGCGCTCTTTACGGGCGCCTTTTTTGTTGCTCAAGTATCGTTGATAATCGTTGCTAAGCCTTTTTACGCCATTTTTTGTACCTCCTGTGTACCTCACAAGCCAAAAGCTGGGTTTACTGCCTGCCAGATGGTGGATAACCTGGAACGCCTTGGAACGCTGTGGTACGCAATGAAACAGATTTGGCGAACTAAAAAGATAATTAAAATGGCTAGTAACATTGAAGTTCAAAAGAAATGCGAGTGGTGTGGCACTATTTTTACCGCCCATAAGATTACTACCGCATACTGTTCACACAGGTGCGCAAACCTCGCATACAAAGATCGAGTTAGAAAAAAACGAATTCAAGAATTCCACTTGAAACATGATGCAGAATTAAAACCTAATTCTGAAAAAGAGTTCTTAACCCCTACTGAAGTTGCTGCATTTTTAGGTGTAGGTCGTACCTCAATTTATCGGTATATCAGAAACGCGAAAATCAAAGCGGTCAGATTTGATGGGAAAACTCTTGTACGGCGTTCGGATATTGATAAGATGTTCGACTACATTATTGCTTCCAATAATGAGAATAAGCCCAAAGAGAAAACTCCGATATCAGATTTCTACACCACAGCTGAAGTCAAGGAAAAGTATGGCGTAAAGGATTCTTGGATATTTCATATCGCTAAGGAACATGATATTCCACGAACCTTTCACCGTGGTAAAACCTATTGGAGCAAAAAGCATATTGATGACTACTTTGTAAAGAAAGCTCCCGATCCTGAAATCAAGGAATGGTACAGCACGCAAGACATGCAGGAGAAGTTCGGTATGACACTGACGGCCATTTATTCTTTTGTATCAAAGAATGCAATTCCCAAGAAGAAGGTCGGCATCATGGTGTACTACTCCAAAAAGCATGTGGACATTGCCAAAGGTCTCATAGCTCCAGAAGAACCCAAATACTACACCATTGCCGAAGCGATGGAGCGATTCAATCTGACACGGGATCAACTCTACCATTATGTGAAATACCACAATATTCCCCGTATCAAGGTCGGTAAATATACCAAGATCCTGCGGGCAGAGCTGGACAAGTTCTTTGAGCCTCCAAAGATAGAATGAGTCGAAAGTTATTTTCCGGTGATAAATACCACCATTAGAACACCTATTTTATTTGCAACAAAAACAAGTATTAATCAAAAAACAATATAGCTATGACACTTACATGCACTAACGTAACTCTGAGACAAAAGCCATTGCGTAACGACCGCATATCTCTTTATCTGGATTATTATCCGGCCATCCGCAATCCTTATACGATGAAGATGAGTCGCCGGGAATTCCTCGGTATCTACATCTATGCCAAGCCCAAGAACGAGCAGCAAAGACTGTTCAATCAGGACATGTTGAACAAGGCAGAGGCTATCCGTTGTATCCGTGTCCAGTCGCTTATCAATGAAGAATTCGGGTTCCTGGACAAGAATAAACAAAAGGTCGATTTCCTCGCCTACTTCCGGACAAAGGCACGAGAAAAGTATGAGAAATGGGATTGCGTTTACAATCACTTCGAGAAATTTGTCGGTGGTAAATGCACCTTTGGCGATGTCACCGTGGAACTGTGCGAGAAGTTCAGGGATTACCTGCTCAAATGTAAACAGATCAATCATCCCAATGCTTACATCTCACGCAATTCGGCGGCTGGCTATTATTCAACTTTCCGAGCCTTGTTGAAGATAGCCTACAAAGAGAAGATGCTGCGTGAGAACTTGAACGATTTTCTGGAAAAAATCGAATGGAAAGAGGTCAAGAAAGAGTATCTGACACTTGATGAAGTCAAGAAACTGGCAGCTACGCCATGCAAGATTCCAGTCTTGAAACAGGCATCCCTGTTTGCCTGCATGACCGGCCTCCGTATCAGTGATATCCTGAAGCTGGACTGGCGTGATTTTGAAGTCGGTCCGGATCAAGGCTACTACATCCGTATCTGCACCGAAAAGACAGAAACAGAAGCCACCCTCCCCATCAGTCAGGAGGCACTGGAGTTGTGTGGCGAATGGGGCACCGGAAAAGTCTTCAAAGGCTTAACCCGATCCATGACCCATCATCCACTGAAACAATGGATTGCCGAAGCCGGAATCAGAAAGCACATAACCTTCCACTGCTTTAGGCACTCGTATGCGGTCATCCAAATCTCTTTAGGTACAGACATTTACACAGTATCGAAGATGCTGACACACAAGAATGTCACCACCACTCAAATCTATGCTGATTTGATTAACTCCAAGAAGCGAGAGACGGCGAATAAGATTTCGTTGAAATAATTCTATATTAACAATAGGGAATTCCGATTTTTCAGAATTCCCTATTTATTATTTCTCATCTTCCACAGCAATTTTAGGTAAACCAAGTCTTATTCGAACAATATCTAAAGCTAAAATATCTATACGCTGAAAATATAATTCAGCTTCTTGATTTGTTAATGCAGGATGAGGTGATTGAGGTGAGGCATTATAATGCCTTGTTTCTTTTCTTGAATTAGCAATTCCCATTAAATCTTTTATTGTTGTATCTCCAAAGAAAGGAATTAGTTCAGGAAAGGTTTCTTTAATTCGTCTATCAAGTCTATGCTTTAATGGATATAACCAATTAATCATGTCAATTAGTTTCCCCATAATTAGATAACACGCTCTTTCGTCGGATTCAATAGCACTATTATGCACTGCTATTAAATCTTTAATTTCTTCATCCAAAGAATCATAATTATTAAGAGCAATATGTAATTCATCCAAAATAGAGGTTTTCATATTTCCATTAGTAGGAATAGGAACTGCTCGTGCAAATGAAGGAAGCGTTTCCATTAAATATGTATCAATTTCAGCAATATTAGCTTCCCAACCTTTAGGTATCTCTCTAAAATCTATAGCTCTAATTCTTTTGCGAAATATCTGATTATAAGGAGAATTCAAAGAAATTCCTAAGACATATTTAAGTAACATCGTTAGTTTTTCCACAAAACCTGATGCCAAAATTGAATCATATGTTAAGTCATTATAATCTTTGATCGTTCCTTTTGTAGAAACTATAATACGATATTCATAGCCAGGTTTTAATTCCCTATAATCATCTGATATGATCCATTTATCATATTCAAAAGAATTATGCTCATATTCATCAATATGAATTGGCATAGGTTTGCTTTTATAGACTATATGCATATTATAAAATTGATTTACAAGCAAATATACACATTTAATATTAATAGCTACTACAATTTTATTGTTTTCTAAAAGATTAAATCCCAAATAATAGATTACATAATAAAGCCGAATTTAATTCATAGCTATTATGCTCTTAACTAGGAAAAAAGCTACATATCGAGGACAAATGCTGCCACTTTCTTGGATTTATAGTATGGTATTAATGAAACGATATATATTTGCGCACAAACAATTAGCAAATATCACTATGAATCAGAAAAGTATAGAACATATAGCACTCCATTCCCTTGTATTGGTAGGTACTCTTGTTGTTGGCGTTTTAGTTCGTCAGTTTGTTTTATTCAAGGGTGTTGATGATTTCAGTAGTAGTGTTGCATTTTTTGCAACAGTAATTGTCTTGATGGCGATCTATACCAGTTTACAGACAACCTCTAATCAGTTTTTGCTGCCACGCATAGAAGCTTTTCTATTGCGTTTCTCTGCTTTTCAAACGATGAAAAATCACAATGATACCATTTCTGTTCCGGAAGTTCCTACAATCAAAGATTCAAACCAAGCTACGCCTGATGTCATTGAGTCTGCCCCTACCGCTGAAGAAACAATCTCTGAACCCTCAGAATATGAAGTTATGCGAAGCAACGCTATAGCAAAAAAGAACCATGCTACTCAAACCAGATTGGAAAAGGTTCTCAGCTATACGAAGCAAACAATGGTCGCCTATATGAGTGAAGAAGATCTCAACCGTTTATGTGCATACATCGTAGAATATAGTTCAGGCGATACCTTGCAGAAGATATCGCCTGTAAAGGTTGACTCACAACTTAAAAGCATTGATATAATGCACTTTGGATGGAATATTGGTAAAGCGTTTAGTAAAAAGCGTATTAATACCGCTACTTTCATCAAGAATGTTTTTGCTCATACCCTCCATGACTTAGAAATATCAACTATTGAGCGTAAAATGTCGAATACAGAAACAAATTGTACAATTTTATTAGAAAGAAATTCCTCATAATTATCTATAAATAGAAGCATTTATACTATCATCTTCTTAATTTTACCTTTTAATAAGTCTATGAAGTTTCTAAACGAAATACCGTGTTCTGCTATGACATCTTGAGGAACTATCACTTGGTATCCTCCTGCTATATGCACTTGACTATCATTATCCAATGTCGCATCTTTTAATCGACTATTCAATTCTCCAATGTTTGGGATAAACATAAGATGACATTCAATCTGTTCAAAAGGAGGATACTCGTGCTTACGAGCTCGCTCTAGAAATGATGTCATATCAGCAGCACAAAGAGCATAATGCTCTTTTTCTTGATAAGAAGTTCTATGCTGTAAGGTTGTCATCAAAACAGATCTATCAGAGGACCATCTAGATTTCACTTCTATATAATAGACTGGTAAATTGTTAATTTTCAGAATTAAATCTTGTCCACCTTGCTCATTTCTTACTAAAGGAGCTTCTAACGTATTTCCATTCAAAATATCATTAAGTTCTTTTTGTAATATTTCTTCTACAATAGCTCCAAGTTTTTTCTTGAACTCGATATCATTATTCTCTCGTTCTTCCTTCTCTAAAGCTTCCTTACCTAGCGTAACAATACGATCAAAATTAGGATCTTCTGCAAGAGCTGCAATTTTTTGTAATTTTATCTCATCTTCTACCTTCATAATAGTAAAAATACTTTCTTGGCTTTGAGGACTATCTATTACAGAAAGCATTAAATACGGACGTATTTGATTGATTATTGAAAACAAATTTCTCCAAATATGTCCATCCTCTGGATTGTTAAAACGCTCAATAATCTCTAAATATTGTTTCCGATGACTATCATTCGCAATAGTTCGTCTCCCATCATCTCCTTTAAATGGTTTTTGGATTTCATCTGCTAACTCTTGAGCTTTCAATTCGTTTACCTCAATAAAGTAAGGAGCAAATTCATTATCAACTAAATCTTTTTCTATTTTTTCAATGTTATTATTGCATATCTCATTATAAAGTCCTTTAAGACGTTTTGGTATACCGAATTCTTCTTTCTTAAGTTGGGATGCATATTTATATGTACCCATCTGATTGGGGTATACTTGGTAATTTCTAAGAAAATTTTGAGTATCTTTAAATTTAAACAATTCTTCAACTATCTTCAATATCCAACTTGTTTTACTACTTTTATCAGTATCTAGGGTAAAACCAAGCAAGGCATCATGCAATAAAGCATTATAACATTTTCGTACATCAAGTACTTCTTTCGCAACTTCTTCAGTGTTGTCTGGATAATAATCATAATATTCAGAAAGCAAATTAAAACATCTTTCAGGAAATCCTCCATAGCTATTTGCTATAAGTAATTTATATAAATCCATAATAGCACGCACTTCATCATAAGAAATTCGTTTTTTAGAATGCTGATTTATATCTACGGGGACTCCAGCAATTAAAGAATTTCTAAGGCTGTCATCATATAAAGTTAAACTTTCAAAATAGCTTCCAAGAGCAACACATGCTTCTACATTACCAAAATTACTAGAACCTTCCTCTACTATATCTACAAAACGAGAATGCACAAATTTCTTAACAGACTCTGGTACTAATGTTCTAAGAATTGCTTTCATCTTGTTTCCAAAGTTAGCAGGTTTAACCAATTCTTTCTGAATACATAAGCTATATTCCTCATTCGGAATTATAGGCTTATTTAAATAATCAGCATGCCCATTATTCTTAAAATAGTAGCAAAGTTTATGTAACCAATCTAGATCAGATTCAGTAATAGTTGTTTCTTGTATCAAAGAAACAAGGCTATCTATAGAAATGATATGCAGATTCTCTGCTTCATTATCTACATACCATTCATTTATTACTTTACTCCAGAATAATAGTTCTTCTTTCTTGGGTAAGATTAAATGAACAGCTTTAGAAAGTAAATTATAAATAGCGTCTAACAAACTAACATCTTGTTCGCAAGCCAAATAAAGTTCATTACTAAGAACACGAATAGATTTAACTGGGATTGTCTTTCCATCTTCATATTCTACCAAATTTAAACATTCAAAGAAAGAAACCCATTCTTTTTGCAGTTCCTGATAATATTGATTAGTTTCATTATCACTTTTTCCTTTGACAAAATTAATCGGGCAAAGGAATCTTACATCTGTTAAATTCAGATATTTGTATGTTAAATATTTTTTTAGAGCATCACTAGCTTCCCTAATTATATCTTTATTTATCTGATCATGATGTACCTCTGCTTGAGGATTAAATCTCAACATAATGGAATCACGAGAATCCTGATCGCAGGTAAAGCTAGGACTATGAAATAAAAAGTTACCCCCCAATCTTTTGATCCGAGAAGAGGTAAATAAAGATAAAGACGAGGTATAGAGTTATCAAAATTAAATACCTTAAGGCCTTCTGATATTTTTTTAAATGGTAAAATAATAGTAAATTTACTTTCTCCTGTTTTCTCTTCCAAACATCTTAAACTTTTTAATAGGAACAAACTTATTATTTTATCTTTCTGCCCACTTTGTGAATGAAGAATGGTTGTCTCATAAACACGAAGATTTTCTAAATTGTCATAAATTTCTTCGTTTTGGAATGTAAAACTTTCCTCTTTTGCCCCTTCAACCTCATCAATAAAACTGATAGATTCAATATGCTTATTTAAAGCTAACACATATGGAACTAATTTAGGAGCTTCTTTTATTGCAATCTTAGTATTCTCGCGTTCTGCATTAAAGTTATGTTGATATTCAAAAATAGTTTCTCGTCGTGGGTTATCCTCTAAAAAGTTTAAATCTAATCCCCATTGTTGAGTCTTGGCTATCGTAGCATCAAGATCATCACTTAACTTGACTTTATCTTGAGCAGAACGTTTTATTATGAAATCTCTTCCTGAAAAATTATAAAATTTTAGACCTCCTAATAATGATAGTGAACCAGACAAACGAAAATCCAGACCAAATTTATGGGTAGTAAGGAAACCTGTTCCATATTGCCCAACTTGTATGATATCTTCTCGAACTTTCGAACTTGTCTGTAAAATAAGCGATTGTAATGTTGTACGAGTAAACGGTTGACCATTATGTTGAAATACGAAATGATCTTGTTTGCGTATAAAAACGATTTTTGTTTTTTTATTTTCATAAGCAACATCGCGAGCATTTTGCACTAACTCCCATATTGGACGGTCTGGTTGTACTCCAGGATTCTTTTGAAGGCCAGTAAGAATATCATTTGCATATCCTTCCCACATGTTTTTTTTTAAAGTATTTTTTGCTTCTTGTTCAATTTTTTCTCGCAAGTTCCGCTCTGTTTCTTCCATAACCATTAAATAATTCCAATTATATTATCATTATGTTTATTGTCTTTTTACTGTATTTTTTTGCAGTAGTGCAATATTAGTCGAGCATAAATTTCAACCAATATGCTCATAGTTTTTGTGAGCATTAAACAAATATACAGCAGAATATTTTATTCAAAGAATAATTTGCCTGATTTAAATATTAGATTAGACATTAGAACATCAAACTATTCTCATTTTTGTCGGACAAAAAGACTTCAATACAACATATATTATTTTTATACTAAGGATGTTGGCTCCCTTCTAATTAACGAATCATTGATTATCTACGATACTAAACATAAGAAATTTATAATCAATTATTAATCACCACCAAAAGTAATCTCACAGTTATATTCTGGTGATGTTTTCCACCATCAAAACACCAATTTCCTTTGCCAGCGAACAATTAAAAACGAGTACGTATGGCAAACGAACAAATCACATTTGATAAGCTGCCGCAGGCGGTAGGTTATCTCACAGAACAGATGGAACAAATCCGGCAAATGGTAGCAGCACTGCAACCGCAGGTTTCTTCCGACAAGCATCGTCTTATTGAAATTGACGAAGCTTGTAAAATCACACGAAAGGCGAAGCCTACCATTTACACGCTTGCGCGTAAAGGACTGATTCCGGCTTACAAACGAGGGAAAAAACTCTACTTCTATGAAGATGAGCTGCTGCAATGGATTGAGTCCGGACGCAAGCAGATGCAGGCAATGTCGCTCCAGGAACAGGCAGCGGAGATAGTACATGGAGCGAAACGCAAACCAAAGGGAGGTTATAACTTTTGATCTACACGGCTATGGAAACCTCCAAATTAACAGCAGAAGGTATTATCGGCGAGGCTGTGCGCATCGGAGCCAAGATGTCCGGCGGTGAGTTCTCGATAGAAGTCTTTCCTATCAAGATTCAGCGTATCATTGGCAGTTTACATGATTGTCAGGGCTATCCCGTGGATTATGTCGCTGCGGCTATCCTTGCGGCCATTGCCGTGGGGATTGGCAACTCCCATTTGGTGCAGGTGAAGCGCAACTGGCTGGAAAGTCCCATTCTGTACATGGCACTGATTGGACGCCCTGGGGCCAATAAGAGTCACCCGCTGAGTTTCGCTTTCCAGCCGTTTATTGAACACGACTATTGTCAGAATCAGGAATATCAGAAGCTGTATGCCGAGTATGAACGCACTATGTCCATGAGTAAGAAGGAACGCTTGGAAGCCGGTTTGGATGAGTTTCCGCAGGCTCCCGTGCGCAGACGTTTTCTTGTTTCGGATATTACCCCCGAAGGATTGAGCCTGATACATGCCCAGAATCCCAGAGGACTCTGCCTTTGGTCGGACGAGCTGTCGGCTTGGTTCAAGAACTTCAACCGCTACAATAACGGTTCGGAAGAACAGTTCTGGCTTTCAGTGTTCAATGCCAAGCCCACGATTTCAGACCGCAAGAGTACGCAAAGTTCCATTTTTATCAGACGTCCCTATATCTCTGTTATCGGTACCATCCAAAAGAAGATTCTGGGCGAACTGGTCAAGGGCGAGCGTTCGAGTAACGGTTTCATAGACCGTATCCTTTTCGTGATGCCTGAGTCTGTCTTGAAAAGCAGATGGAACGACCGGGAAACTTCTGAAGAACTGGAAATCCAGTGGCAACAGATTATCGACAAGCTGATCGCACAGGATTGTCCGCATGACGAGAATAATGAGTTACAGCCTCAATGCCTGCCATTCGATGAAAATGCCAAGCAACGGCTTTACGGTTGGCAGCATGAAAATGCCCGCCAATGTGATATGGAAACCAATGATGCTTTGGTAGGTATTTACTGCAAACTGGAAATCTACATTATCCGGTTTTGTCTGATTATCCAGCTTGCCCGATGGACTTGCGGAGAGTGCGACAAGCATACGATTGACCTTGAAAGCGTGAACCGTGCCATCCTGCTGGCCGAGTATTTTCGGACAACAGCCGTAAAAGTGCAGACTGCCGTCAGTCAGGAACAGTTGAACGAATTGCACCGCAACATCTACCTGAATCTGCCTCAGAGATTTACAACGGCAGAAGGTATCGGCATTGCTGAAAGTTACGGGATGAAGGAGCATGCCTTCAAGATGTTTCTAAAACGCCACATCGGAACATTATTCAGAAAAGAGAATCATGGAGAATACAGTAAATAAACCTGTTACTATGCACATTTTCGCAACCGAGGGGTTTGTGAAGTTGCGAAAATGTGCATAGTAACATCCAAACAGAAAGAAAAATGAGCTACAGATTCACATTAGAACCATACAAAGGTGTCAGTACCCGGCATACATGCCCGAACTGCCACCGCAAAAGTTGTTTCGCCAAATACATCGATACGGAAAAGCAAATCAGCTTTCCCGATTATGTAGGGCGATGCAACCATGAACAGAAGTGCGGCTACAACTATACGCCCAAAATGTACTTTGACGAAAGCCCAATGGCCAAGGAACGATTGAGCGAAGAATTTGTGCCGGTGTCAAAGCCTCGCATCAGTCTGCCTCCTGCACCATCCTTCATTGAGCCGGAAATCATGAGGCAGTCCCTGAAGCTGTATCAAACGAACAAGTTGTTTCAGTTCCTGAGTTTCCATTTCGGGCAGGAGGCTACCGAAGAACTGATGTTGCGCTACCATGTGGGAACATCGAAGCATTGGCCGGGAGCTACGGTCTTCTGGCAGGTAGATATTTCCGGACGAGTACGCACTGGAAAAGTGATGCTCTACAATTCTGAAAACGGGAGACGGATTAAAGAGCCGCACAACTACATCACGTGGGTACATTCTCTTTTGAAGAAAGATAATTTCAACCTCCGGCAATGCCTGTTTGGTGAGCATCTTTTGTCCTCTGACCAGCAACGTCCAGTTGCCCTTGTGGAGAGTGAGAAAAGCGCTTTGATATCCAGCTTCTATCTGCCGCAATATCTATGGATTGCTTCGGGCGGAAAGAACGGAGCGTTCAATCGAGATGCCATGAGCGTATTGAGAAACCGACGTGTCCTGCTCTTCCCTGACCTGGGTGCAACCGACTATTGGAACAGTAAAATGGAGATAATCCGGAGCCTGGGAATAGAGGTTTCTCTTTTCGATTTTATGGAAAGAAACGCAACAAAAGAAGAACGGGATGCAGGTTATGACATCGCTGATTTTCTGCTGAGAGAAGAGACAAAGGAGGCTATTTTCAATCGTCTTATCGTGTTGAATCCGGCCTTGAAAACGCTGGTCGAGACTTTCGATTTGCAGCTTGTCAATGTGGAGAAAGCACCGCTTTCAGCAACGGTTCAACATACTCGGAAAGGACTTTTCAAACGATGACTTTCAGATGTCTGCTTCACTTCTTTTTCACTGGAGCAAGTTTATGCCGGTGTATTACATTTCCCGGCCACTTGCTAACCTCAAAAGACGGTGAGACAGCTCCCGATGGTCACAGTTATTAATCTCAAAAGCAAATATTATGGACAAGAAAAATACAGTTACAATCCGTCTTACAGACGAACAATTCGGCTGGCTCAGAGCACTCAGCCGACGCAGTAAACGTAGTCAAAGCGAGGTAGTGCGTTCACTCATCGAACACGGTACGGTGCGCGAACGGATTACGAGAGAAAATCTTGACATCATCCGAAAACTGATTGGCGAAAGCACGAACCTGAACCAGCTTGCCAAACGAGCCAACGCTTACGTTTTTTATCGTGTGGCAGATGAGTGTCGGGCCGTTGCCAAAGAGATTTCACAACTCATAAAACAGCTCAAGGATGATAGGTAAAATTGTAAAGGGCACATCGTTTTCGGGATGTGTAAACTATGTGCTGAAAGAAGATAAATCGCGGCTACTGAAAGCGGTTGGTGTCTACGGTTCGCCCGAAGAAATAGCGGAGCAATTCGAGTTACAGACTTTACTGAACGACAAGGTCAAGAACACGGTCGGTCATATATCATTGAGCTTCTCCGTAGAAGACGGGGACCGCATCCGTGACGATGATGGGCTGATGCTGAAGATCGCCCACGACTATATGAAACTGATGGGAATTGAGAACACGCAGTTCATCATCGCTAGGCATACCGACCGTGACCATCCGCATTGTCACATCGTTTACAACCGGGTGGATAATGACGGCCGCACCATCAGCGACAAGAACGACCGCTACCGAAATGAAAAAGTTTGTAAGATGCTGACAGCCCGTTACCGCTTGCATTTTGCTGAAGGAAAAGAGCATGTGAATTTCATGCGGTTGCGCCATCACGACAGGGTTAAGTATTTTATCTATCATGCCTTGAAACGAGAGGTTCCGAATGCCCGAAGCTGGAGTGAGCTACGACTGGCTTTACGGAGATACGGAATTGATACGCAATGGAAGCTAAGTCGCACGACCGGGAAGATGCAAGGTGTCAAGTTCACATGCAACCAACAGACCTTTAGCGGTTCCAAGATTGACCGCCAGTTCAGTTTCCTGAACATCGACCAGGAACTGAGATATAACGCTCTTTCTGCTACCATGAACCAACGTCATGTACAGGTAGAAACCATATGCGAGGAACCTCGTCATGAATATCAGCAGGAGAATCATGCCGGCATTAGTCTGGGATTGTTCACACCCTCTCCTACGGATTATGATACTGAGGAAGCAATACAGGCCAACCGGCTTAAAAAGAAAAAGAAGAAAAAGAAACCGAAACGCAAGCGAGGTTTCAGTCTATAATCAATTTTTATTAACCATCAAAATTCAAATTATTATGAACTATTCCGATTTTATTTACGATTTCAATCTCTATTTGTGTGAGAGATTCGGTTACAGAAACAGTTGTTCCGTTATGCACAACGCCAACGGCATTTGTGTTTCTGTCCATGTGGGCGAAATGGATTTATACATCCGTTTCTGGGAATACAGTTGTGGTGTAGGTCACTACCCCGATTGGAGCATTATCATTGTGCGCAGCAATTTCAAACGAAACCAGCAGGAAAACCTGAAAGACCTTGCTCGTTTCTTCAAGGAGTACGCCCCACGCTATGGTTACAAATACCTCTGCACCGAGGATGATGACTACAAGTATTATCAGACCCTTGGTTTGAAACTTATCCATAAAGGATTTTTCAGACAATATAATTATGGGTTGCCGTTGAAGGAGTTGGAGGTATAATGTAGATTTTTAAAAAAGGAGAGGTTTTCCTCTCCTTTTTTATTTTGTAAATCCATTATTTGTCGTTAATAGAGAGGGAAAGTACAGTTGTCCTTCGATATTATTCAGTCCGAATTTTTATAAATAACATACAACAAAGTAAAGAACAAACTACTTCATTTGAGACTTATAGTCCATATATGTTTTCCCTATTAACTGTACCTCCTTACTAATCGTATTTTTAAGTATTGCCTTGGTTATGTTTTGCGCATCAATTTTAATCTGTTTTGTTTCTGTATGATTCTCATATTCAAACTTGATTTCTTTAATCTTGATATTTCCGCAATCTGTTTTTATATAAGCATCGTCAAATGGAAATACATAGTCTTTATTTTGTTCGCAATTTTCAGGTAATTCTTCTTCTAATTTATGTATGTCTGCAATAATCTCATCTTTTGCATTTCTAATCTTATTTTCTCTAGTTGTTAAAGGAATATGGGTTGCATTAATCCATTTGTTGCTACTAGGCGAAAAACTCAAACAGTCCAGTCGTTTCTTATATAATTGGATATTAAAATCATGTGCTTTAGCCCAATCTTCATCAACCAGAAAAAGTCTATGTCTAACAGAACTATCAATAGTTAATGTGGTTTCAGCAACAATAGCCTCTCCCTCTTCTGGTTCTCTTAATTCCATTAAATCAATTCCGTAATGCTCACCAAATTTCTTCGCCCCTTCTTGATAACCCTTCTTGGTAACCATTATGCCTTTTACATCTTCCAAATCATAAAGGACACCAAAAAAATCTCTCACTTTACCAATAGATACCGTGTGGTTATAATTCTTACACTCTATTGCAATCTTAAATGTGGTATTATCATATTGATACTCCCAGTACACATCTATTTGATGCTTCTGACCTGACTTTCCCGTCAATTTCACATCATGCCTAACCTCTATATTCTTTACATACAAATTTTTCAAAATCTCATTATAAATCTCTTGAGTAAATTTCTCATATTCAATATTATCATTCATAAAAATCAATTTTAAGATTGTTTATACTTCAAAAGTAAACAATTTATCTTAATCAATATTGTTGAAATACACAATTAGTAAAAATAGAATTTGAAAATTACATTGTATATGATTTATTGGCTAAAACAACATTTTCTTGTATGACTAGCAATATTCTTTCTAAACTAGAAATGAATTTGCGAGAAAAACATTAGTTTTGTACATTATAATCATGGCATTATGGAAAATAAAGATTTGAATCGATTAAAAGTGGTGCTTGCAGAGAAGAAACGGACAAATAAGTGGCTTGCTGAAAAACTCGGCAAATATGGGGCATAGAACGAAGCGGTTTTTTCAATGGTCGGGAAAAATGGGTGAAAGGCTTTGAAAACCAAATGGTTTAGGCATGTTCGGGAAAATGGGCTGAATATTTCGAAGCGGTTTTTTCCTTTACATGGGCTTACATCTGCTTTACGTTTGAGGGGCTTTTCTGCGGATCTTCGGGCGATTGCTTTACATGGGGCTTGCAGATGGGGCTAAAACGGCCTGAAAGGGCTTTGTTTTCGGCTGTGTGGCCGTTTTGTGGTTGGGCTGGTGATTTGGTTATATGGGGGGGGTGGAAACGGCTGTGTGGCCGTTTTTTTGTGCCTATTTTTAAATATGATTCCTTGAAATTCTTCCAAATAAGTATTATTTGGTATATTTGCAGCATAATAGAAACGAATATGGCCAAAGTGATTCATGTGCATTTGCTGCATAAAATAGATGGAACGAAGCAGAAAGACTGGTATTTCTGCAGTATATCGGCTGTTTATACGGTTCTGACGGCAGATCAGGTGGGTGCAACCAAGAATTACCTGCTTCATGCCGGACTGTCTGGTAACGGCACAATATGCACGAAAAAGGCTATAATTAAGCAATCTACGCTCATTTCGGGCGGTAGTAAGGGCAATGGTTAGAACGACATAATAACGCCGTTAGAAAGGCTTGTAGGCGTTATTTCTTTGAATGCTGATTGGGGAGCTTATGGCTCCCCTTTTTTATGCCCTTACGGATGGTAATTTGGGGGTTAGGGTTACTATTACGGTTACTGTTAAGGGTTACTACTTCAATGAGTTTAGGGTTACTTTTAGGGTTACTTTTTCTATTTTTGTAGGGTTCGCCCGAAATAGGAAAGAATGTAGCAAAAGTAAATAAGTGCCGTTTTTCGCTGTTTTCAGATAGGAAAAACGACACTTATTTTATTGATACACATTATATATATAGCGCGAAGCCTTTGATTTACAGTTGTTTTTGCGTCCTGACCTCTGTAAATACCTTGAAAAGTGTGTGCGTGCGTCTTATTGTGCCTGTTGGGTGATATGACGCATGTGCTTCCTCATTAGAAGAATTTGCTGATGCTTCCAATGACCTCAAAGACATTCACGATGCGCGATTTGTCGAATTCCTGCTCATCATAGTCCTCTGTATTGATAGGAATGAAGCGCAGTTTGCCTGGATCCGGAGACCTGCGCAGGATTTTAATGGTACGGATGGTGTCCAGTACCACTGCGTAGATTTCGCCATACTGGATGTCGTTGAGTGTGCATTGACGAAGGGCAATGATGTCGCCATGGTTTATTTTGGGCTCCATAGAGTGCCCGGTAACATTACACCAGAGGCTGGCTTTTTCGAATCCCCTTATTACGATGTTGGTGGCGGGTATGTTTACCTGAGAGTTGAACACCTCATCGAATCCCCCAATAAAGTCAACATCGTAGTATGGTGTGCCGACAGATGGGTTCATAGATGTTGTAGGCAGAGTCGAAGGATTGGCTTCGTCTGCTGTTTGAATGCCTTTCAAATCATCTTTCAACATGCTACCTGCACCAGTAAGCAACCATCCTGTTGAATATCGGGGATAATTTTCAACTATTATACTAAGCCATTTGGCTTGAATGTCGGTCCCGTTATTGATTGCTCTTGAAAGCACGCCTTTACTTGCGCCAATAGTTCTTTCCATGGCGCCAATAGTTATCCCCTCATTGGAGGCTATTTCTTGTATTCTTGATAAAATATTGCCCATAATTGAAAATTATCCCCGTTTTTATTTCGAGGGTTGAAAATTATCACTATATTTGCAGCGTGTTTAAGATGTAAACAGCGCGCCAAATATACAAAAAAGGCGTGTGATTAGCGAATTTTAAGGATTAAAGTTAATGAAAGAAGAATTGATTTTGAAGGTGAAGCCGGAAACGCTGGATAGCCTTATAAATGCTTTGGTTGATATAACCAGTGAAATGAAAGCAGCTGCACCCGACCCGCAGGTGCGATTCGGGGATGAAGTTTATATGACTTGTCTGTGTCTGGAGAATACGGTATTGGGTGCTATTCGACAGGTAGAGCTGAAGAAAAAAGAGGGCAAAGAGATTGCCGGATAACTGGCAGCCCGGAAAGACGGGCAGGGGCGGCAGGCACGGCCGGAAAGTTGGTAAATAGAAAATGAGAAAGCGAAATAAGAAAGCGTAGAAAGCCGCCGGGGTTCGATTCCCCGCGCCCCACGATATAAACCTCTAAAATTTAGATTTATGGCAAAGAATTTCAACCAAGGGAGAGCTGAACGCCAGTTCAAGCAGAAGCTTCGCACGATGATAAGCAGTGCGGCCCATACACAGAACATTGCCGACCAGGCTATGGATTTGGCCGGACAGTTCATGACAGAGGATGCGATCAGTAACTCGGATGCCTACCGGGTGATAGAGAATGTGAGCTGTGCGTGCGAAGAAGCCATGCAGGTGCTGATTGAGGAACTGAAAAAGGGAACACGCCTTTACGAGATACTTCCGGATGATTCGGATGACATCAAGCGGAAAGCGATTGAGGAATTATAAATGAGCAATATATCAAGAGATAAACGATATGAGAAAGCAGATTTTGACAGATAACGAAACAAAGACCTTCCTGATGAAGACATTCGGATGCAGCCGTCAGGCTGTGTGGCAGGCACTGAATTTTGTCCGTGACAGCGACCAGGCGCGACGGATACGCACTCTTGCCCTGAAGCGAGGCGGTAAACTGACCGACGGGAACTTCATCCCGAACTGCGAAACCACCTTTGAAGAGTGCGAGAAAACCATGACCTGCACCTTCGGTCCCCGTGTAAAACTGGTAGTCCACCGGAAGACCAACGATGTGGACGTGTACGTGGACGGAAAACGGACCGAAACCTACCAATGTGAGTTTGTATCAGACTTCATGCAGCTGCAGCACGAGACCCAACAGATGGCAGCCGCCTTATAAACAGAAATGAAATGGAGTATTATGGAAAGATATTGTGCATATCCTACAATGACCTGACCTACGACGACCGACCGGTGATGGTGAACGGGAAGGCTGACTACAGCAGAAGCCGCACGCTGAAAGGCGTTCATCCTTCCACTCTTTCCGAAGAAGAACTTGCTCCCATCCTGTCGGTACCCAATTACAAGAAATTAGCGGCTAAGAAAGAAATCAACGTAGTGCGACCCGGCAAGGGGCTTGGAAGCTATGCACTGGTAGAGATAGCGACCATGCCACTGCGGTTTCAGGAAAGGATAAAACTAAAATACGGAGATATGAAAGAGGACATAATCAGAAACTGGCTCGGCAGCCATTACCACATCGATGCGAAAGCCCGGGAATTCTACACCCGATTCCGCTTTGACAACGGTGATGTCCTTCCGCCGGAACACATCCAGGAATATACGGTAAACGCTTCGGTGATTGAAGCTGTGATGCGTGCCATGGAGGATGCCACCTTTATGCGTAAGGCCATGAAGGCCGGTCCGGTGAACTGGGGTGAGCTGGCTGGAGCCATCAGTTACTATCAAGCAGAGTTCGGTCACACCTTGCCTGTGAGTTCCAACCGTTTCAAGAAGCGTGTGAATGACTTCAAGGCCAACGGCTACGAAAGCCTTATCAGCCGCAAGTTCATGAACCAGAACCGTCGGAAGGTGACCTACGACATTGAACGCCTGCTGCTGAGCATCGATGCCCAACCGGAGCAGCCCTTCAACACTACGGTGTGGGAGCAGTACAATATGTTCGTACAAGGTGATTTGGAACTATATGACCCCGAGACCGGCGAGGTGTTGAACCCGGCAGACTTTACCGACAAGGATGGAAATCCGCTGGTATTGAGTCCGGCCACGGTAGCCAACTACCTGAACAATCCTAAGAACAAGGCCCTTCGCGGCAAGCTGCACATGAGCCAGTGGGACTTCAACAATGCTTACCGCCCTTATCATCTGCGCAGCATCGGTGAATATGCCTTGAGTAAGGTTTCGCTTGACGACCGCGACTTGCCGCGCCCAATGAAGGATGGCAACCGTGTGAAAGCCTATTATGCCTACGATGTGGTGAGCGGCGCTGTGGTAGGATATGCCTACAACCGGTACAAGACTACCGAGTTGTTTTTGGACTGCATGCGAAACATGTTCCAGACCCTGGACCGGAACGGCATGTATATCCCCGCCGAGCTGGAAGTGGAACACCACCTGGTAAGTGACTTTGCCGACGGCTTGATGCAAGCTGGTACCGTCTTCCCCCTGATCCGCTGGTGCAACCCCGGGAACTCGCGTGAAAAACGTGCCGAGCACAAGAACCGCGAAAAGAAATACGGTGTAGAGAAACGCACGCAGGTAGGTATCGGTAGATGGTATGCCAAGCTGGAAGCCAACCGCCCGAAGGAAGAAAAGGTGTATGACGAAAAGAACAACACCTACAAGGTGAAGACCTACAGCTATGAAGAACTGGTAGCCGATGATATACGCGCCATCCAGACCTTCAACGCACAGCCTCACCCCAACCAGAAACGCTATCCTGGCATGAGCCGATGGGATGTGCTTTGCGCCCACCAGAACCCGAACCTTGCGCCTTGGGACAAGGCCGTTCTTTACCGGTTCATCGGTCAGCACACCGAAACGACCATCCGGCAGAATACCTACTGCACGGTGATGTACAACCAATACGGGCTGCCCAGCCCGGAAATCATCGAAAAGCTGGAGCCGAGGAACTACAAGGTAGATGCCTATTATCTGCCCGATGCCGACGGAACCATCAACGAGGTATATATCTACCAGAACGGACGATATATCGCCACCTGCAAGCCCGTAGCCCGTTACAATGAGAATACAGCCGAGCAGACCGAGTACGACAAGGCAGCCTATACCGAACAGTCCAAGTATGTAGCTCAATTCGACAAGATGATGAAGGACGGCAAGATCAAGCGTGTGGGCATCCTTGCCAAAGAGGAAGCGAAACTGATAACAGAGGTACAGGCGGAAGCCGTTCCCCTTCCTACCCAAGCCGAGGAAGAAGATTACTCAGCCTATATGGACATCAGTGCTTTCGAGCATGATGCAGTAGCCAAGATATAATTAACGACATTAGAACGAATTTAAAACAGCATTCAAATGGAAATAACAAATGAAGTAAAGCAACGTATTGTGGCAGCGATAGCCGCCGACCGTGAAAATTATCCCAGTGACAACCGTCATGCTACGGCACTGGGCATAGCCCCCAGTGTGTACAATACCATTAAGCGGGGCAATTATGAAAAGCAGGTCAGTGATGCCAACTGGGTAGGCATAGCCCGAAGACTGGGCGTGCAACTGCGTACGGAAATGCCCTGGCAGGCAGCACAGACCCCGACCTATGTGTTTGTGAGCAAGCAGCTGGAAGTGTGCCAGGGCAGCGGACTGAGCGCCATCCTGTGCGATATGCCCAATATCGGCAAGACCTTTACCGCGAAGGCATACGTGAAACAGCACAAGCACGCCGTATATGTGGACTGCAGCCAGGTAAAGACCAAGTTGAAGCTGATACGCTACATTGCCAAGGAATTCGGCGTGACCAGCAACGGATGCTACAGCGACGTGTATGAAGACTTGGTAGCCTACCTCCGCACGATTGATACGCCTCTGGTTATTCTGGACGAAGCCGGCGACCTGCAGTATGAAGCCTTCCTGGAGCTGAAGGCACTTTGGAACGCTACGGAACGTTGCTGTGCCTGGTATATGATGGGTGCCGACGGGCTGAAGGAAAAGATTAACCGCGCTATCGAAGGCAAGAAGGTTGGCTATACCGAAATGTTGAGCCGCTACGGTGACTCCTACAGCAAGGTGACCCCGGATGATGCGCAGGAACGCGAAAAGTTTCTGAAGGCACAGGCTGCCATTGTAGCCAAAATCAATGCCCCGGACGGTGCCGACATTGCCAAGATCGTTCACAGCACCGGAGGCGGCTTGCGGCGCGTATATACCGAAATCGAAAAATTAAGGAGGATGCAAGCATGAAACTGAAAAGAGCCTACAGCCCCGGTGAGGTGCTGAACATGAAAATACCCCGGTATGAATTTACCGGGGATTGGCAAGCCTCGATAGGTAACCCTGCCAAAAGCGGCGTGTGGATTATCTGGGGTGCCAGCGGGAACGGAAAGAGCAGCTTTGTGATGCAGCTGGCCAAGTACCTGTGCGGCTTTGGACGCGTGATCTATGACAGCCTTGAGGAAAGCACCGGCCTTTCGTTCCAGATGAGTCTGAAACGACATAAGATGGACGAAGTGCGCAAGCGTTTGGTTATCCTTGACCGCGAGTCGATGGACCAGCTGGAGGAACGCTTGCAGCGCCGTGGCAGTCCCGGCATCGTAATTATCGACAGTTTCCAGTATAGCGGTTTGAACTACAAGACCTACAAGGAGTTTAAGGAGCGCCACCCCAAGAAACTGTTTATCTTCATCAGCCATGCAGAAGGATCCCATCCGGCAGGCAGAAGCGCCCGCAAGGTGGAATATGATGCCGATGTGAAAATCATGGTGAGCTGCTTCAAGGCCTGGTGTAAGAGCCGTTTTATGGAAAAGCCCGGTGAACCCTATGTGATTTGGGAAGAAGGTGCTGCCAAAACCTTGAAAGATGATAAAATGGAGGAATACTTGAATGATGGAATGGGAGAATAAATTGTACCAGATATTGCTGCCTGGTCGTGAAGCCTTGGGCGTGATGGAAGACTGGCTGGAATGTAACATAGAAACAGACATTCGTCTGCGCAGAGCCAAGACGAAAGGGCATTTAGTGATAGAAACGACGGATACCATGTTTGCCAACCGTATTCGAATGTGGCATCCCGGATGTAAAATACATATTAAAGATTTAAAATGATGGAAGAGCAAAAGAAAACCTGCTGCATCTGCGGCAAAGAGTTGGAGGGTTACGGATACAACCCGTTTCCCGTGAAAGAGGAAGGCATCTGCTGCCGTTCGTGTAATTACAGCGTAGTCATTCCGGAGCGATGGAAACGCCACAAGGCTTATCAACGCGGTGAAGAAATCGAAAACAAGCGAGTGTATATCAGTGGAGCCATTGCCCACTATGATATGGCAGAGCGCAAGGAAGCCTTCGGACGTGCCGAAGAATTGTTGAGAACTGAGGGCTATGATCCGGTAAACCCATTCAATAACGGCCTGCCAGAAGAAGCCCACTGGAAAGCCCACATGCGGGCCGATATTGCCCTGCTGCTGGCTTGTGACTATATCTACATGCTGAAGGACTGGGAACTGAGCAAGGGAGCCAAGCTGGAACTTGACGTAGCAAGTTCGTGTGGCATTAAAGTATTGTTTGAATAACCTTTAAATTGTAGAATTATGAATGATATTGAAAAAGTTTTCCGTGGACTGGGTAGAACCAAGAAAGTTGAGTTTGTCTCTGAAAATATTGAATACGCATCCGCACATGCTGTTGCGGAGTATGTAAAAGGCTATCTGTTTGATGTGCTAAATGATCTTGGCGATGACGATTATGTGGCATCGTATTTAAAAGACAAGGGATATGAAGTAACGAAGAAGGATACTGATAAGTGAAAATGATATGGCACAGGAAGTAACCAATTTCGCCCGGTTCTATGCATTGTTCAACAAGCTGCCCTGTACAGGAGACCGGGAAGGGCTAAAGAAGCAAATCGTTCTGCAGTACACGTGGGACCGTACGGAAAACCTCCGTGAAATGACATCCAAGGAATATGAAGCCTGCTGCTGTGCCTTGGAGAAACTAACCGGGCAGGATAAATGGAGACAGAAACTTCGCGAGGAACTGCGGCGGAAACGCAGCGTATGTCTGAAGCTGATGCAACAGTTGGGGATTGACACCACCGATTGGAACCGAGTCAACGAATTTTGCAACAATCCCCGGATAGCCGGCAAGCCCTTTGTTCAGATTAGTACAGCGGAGTTGGAACACCTGGCCATCAAACTGCGGGCTATCCAACGAAAAGGAGGTTTAACCGATAAATAGAACAATATGGATAAAAAAGCACATGAAGCGCTTGAGCGCATAAGAAAAGACGTGACTCTTACGACATCCGATCTGGAGAACCAAGATGCAGCAGAGTTTTTCAACGAGCTGGCCGACTGGGCGTATGCCAACGGTGAAGCCATGTTGATAGACGATGAACCAGAAAAGCAGGATGGTGAGGAAGAATAAAAAACAAGTGATAAACATTCAAAATGATTTAAACATGGAAAAGAACAACCAAAGTGTGGACATCAAGTCCCTGAGTAAAGAACAGCGAGCAGCCCTCATGGCCCAGCTGCAGCAAGAAGAGAAAGAAGACCGCATTGCCCGTCGTGAAACTTACGAGGCATTACGCGGTGAGTTTATGCACGAAGTAAAGACCAACGTCCTTGAAATGGTGAATGCCGTGACCGGGTTCCGCGGATGGCTGGAAAAAGAAGCCGATGCCTTTACCAAGGTGATGAAGGAATACGGCCAGGTGAAAAGCGACGAACAGCGTAGCTACACCATTACGGACGGTGACTTCCGCCTGGAGGTGAAAAGCAACAAGGTGAAAGGCTTCGATGAACGAGCTGATATGGCAGCCGACCGTCTGATTGACTACCTGAAGCGCTACATGCAGAACAGTGAGAAAGGTTCGGATGATCCGATGTATCAGATGGCCATGACCCTGCTGGAGCGCAACAAGATGGGCGACCTGGACTACAAGAGCATTTCGAAGCTCTACGAACTGGAGGACAAGTTTGATGAAGAGTACGCAGACATCATGCGCCTGTTCAAGGAAGCCAATGTGGTGCAGCGCAACGCCACCAACTACTACTTCAGCCGGCGTAACCCTGAAAACGGCGTATGGACCCGCATTGAACCCAGTTTCTGCCGTTTGTAGCCGGAATCCGTTAACCCTGTAAACAGAAAGCGCCGCAGTTGTTATAATTGCGGCGCTTTTGTTCTTAAATTCGATGAAAATCAGCTATTTTTGTATAAGAAATAAAGCGTATGGGCAAAGGACGGGATAAAGAATTGATTAAGTTGCGTGACGAGGCACTGTGCCGCCGTTACTACTATTGGACAGAAATACAGCGGTTGCGGTTCGACGATGCTTTAAAAGTGTTGTCGGAGCGCGAATTCTTCATATCCGAGGAGCGTATCATGACCATCATCCGCCGGAAATCACGTGAGGGAACAGACTACAATCTGAAGCCTGTTCCCAAGGTGAAAGCCCCCCGTCTGACTGCCACCCAACTTGAGTTATTCCCCGTAAGATGACGGCATGGCCGATTCATCGTGCAGTGTGAATGAGAATGTCATTTCATAGACCTTGATGTAATGCGGCATGGCATACGAACGGCTTTTCTCGCGTACCAGCGGCGAAGCGTTGTCCGTGCACTGCAGGCATTGCAGCGACTTGTATAATTTCTCGGCCAGCTGTTGCCTTTCCCTTACTTTGTCATACGTGCCGGATGCGTAGCTTGTATCGTCGTAACAATCGATAGCCAGCCGTACGATCAGCATGGATTCGCTTTTCTGTACCCCATATCCAAGGTCGTTCCAGTCAGAACTTGTATTTCCAATCAATACACAAGGGAAGGTGACCGGGTACTGGTCTTCTTCTGCCCCCATTTCCAATTGGCCGTAGTCCTCATCAATGAGCGAGAGTTCCGGCATTTCCTGTGCAATCTGTTCCATGATTGCGATAAAAACTTCTTCCATATCCTTAGCTGTTTAAAATGTTGATAATTTCCTGATCCACCTTCTCCCGTATGCGGCTGTTCAATTCTTCGCTTTCTCCCATGAACTGGCGCTGCGGGATGCGGATGTGCAGTTTCTTTTTCTTGGTAAGTGCCATGTTCCTCCAGAACTGTGCCTGCGGATTCAGTCCCTTCGGTTTGGTACGTCGTTTAACGCGTTTCTTTTGCCCAGTACCGGTCTCTTTCCTTTTTCCCGATGCCTTGTAGAACTTCGCCCATGCAAAGCGTCTCATGCGGTCTGTTACGGTAACATCGATTTCCCCTCCCCAGTTGTGGACGGGCGCATAGACCACCTCGTTGAATACCCTTACCCGGTAGTCTGCGGGTGTATATCCGACCGATTTGAAAAGATGCTTCCTGCCAGAGAGCAGCGTGCCGTAGTTGCTGGCGGCATCGGTACCCCCCGAAGACAGCCGTTTGGATTTTGGCCAAGGGTGAAGACCGCCATTAACAAAACCACCCTGGCGGAAGTTATCCTGGAAATGGTCTTTGGCCATTCGCCCGACTGTAACGGGGAGTTTGCGTCGCATGAGCGTTTCCAGCCGTTTACGCTTGGATTTTATCAAGTTATCAAAATCTTTCAAGTCCATTGTGATACCGTTTTAAAATAAATCACTATATTTGCAGCAGCTCCATAAGGAGTTAGCGTGTGCTGCGGCACGTCGCATCGCAGGGAAGTCTGTTTGCAGGCTTCCCTGTTGTCTTTTCAGTAGTAGAACTTACCATCCTTATAGAACAACCTGATTTCCCCTTTTTCATAAATCCATACTTCATCGATGTTTTGATTAGGCAAATTCCGTCTTGCCATGATAGCCCTTCTTATAAAACGGTCAGAACAGCCTTTTGTGTTCTTGATTACAATTCTGGAAGATTGCTCCAGCCCGTGAGAAATCATGCTTTTTACTTTTCTTTTGTTCCATGGCTTGATGAAGCCTTCAAATTCGTAAAACAAGCCATCCACTTCAAAATCAGGGCATTTTCTGTAATATCTGGTATCTATCAAGTTTGCGTAGATACGTTGGTAATCATCCGACAGATAGTGCAAGCGTGGTGTCATTTTGACTTGATGCCCCATTCTTGTCAATTGGAGGCAGATACGTTTCATATCCTTGTAGTCGGCCTTATCCTTATCCACCTTCGGATGTACATAGAGTACACCGCCGTTGGAGAATGATTTTTCAAGTTTAAACCCGTTTTGCGCCATCCGTTCCAAACATGCCTTGATGTATGGGCAGTCGTAGCAGTCTCTGGCCCGATTGCTGAAGATGTGTATCAGCCGGTTCTTGAAATCCGGTTTATAGAATGCACAGTGCTTGCAGTCGTTCGGGAAATAAGGGTGTGAATCGGAAAAGAGGATGCCGTCCGTTCCCGGGTTGTTGTCCAGCCCCGGTTGCGCTTTGCTGTTGTTGTCATCGTCCGGCAGTTGCGTCGGTTCCTCGTCGGTGGCCGTGAGGTCGCACTTGCAGTTCCATCGGTCGCCCGGCCTGTGTTTGCTCCAGAACGGGTCGTCGATGGGCCGTATGGTATTCCAGAACGGCCGATGGTCAGCACCCGGGTGCAGGGAGGTGGATGGCATCCATTTGAGGTTGGGCAAGACATCGCGTTCGCGGAGGAACTGCTGCCAGTCGGCTGCCTGATGTGCCCTCAGCACCGCCGTGTCATATTCCGTCTGCAGCCAGTGCCGCACCTGGTGAGATGCGATGGGTGTGACCTCTTGCACCCATTTCTCGAATGGCTTTAGAGTGCCGTTCGAATCGAATAATAACCGCACCATATCGCGCTGCATGCGGTGAACCTTGAATGCCGCAAAGACCTCGTTGTTGGTTTGCAGCTGCTGCAGGAAATCGTCCACTTGCTTCACCTCAGACTGTGCAACCCCATCGGCAGCAGCATCGTCCAGTATGCGGCAGATTTCGTGAAATAGATTCGGCTCGATTTCGCCCTCCACGTCCATTTTCTGACTGTAGATGCGCTGCAGTGCCTTGGCCAACACGTCGCTGCTGAAACTGAACGAAGTCTGCACCTCTTCCCCTTTGTTTTGGTAGAGGTCGTTCATTACCAGTCTAAAGCTGCCCCGTCTGCCGGGGCTTTCACGAAAAAACCTTTGAGCCAGTTCCGGAAGTTTCTTTTCTGTTTCGGTGTCGGTTCATCATCCCGTCCCTTATTCGCTGGTTCCGGTTCCTTCTTTGGGGTTGGAACCAGGGCAGCCTGTGCAGCCTCCCTTTGTTCAGCCTTCAACTGCTCGTAGTTGGCCGGTTTGTCGATACCGAATTCCTCATAGAGATAGTCGTCGTCGATGGGAATGTTGAAGTTCTTCTTCAGCTGCGTAAGGATGGATATTTTGGTGCCTGCATCCGTTTCCTTCGGTTCCGGGAAGCAGAATGTACCCCCTTCAGTATTGATGCCCATGTGCAGCAGAATGTCCGTCATATCGTAATTTAACACATTGAGCACGTATTTCCGGTCAGCCTCCAGCACCTTGTCTTCCACCTTTTTATGCACCGTACCCAAAGCCTGTGTGCCTTTTTCGGATGATTCGGTAGTCAGTGTATTTCCCAGAATCAGTTTAGAAATTTCGTTATTGCACCGTTCGCAGAGGCGTTCATAGACATCGGCAGACCCCGTTTTGTTGCCGGCTTCTGTGAGCTTTAGTTCCGTGTCCTTAGCGTGGAAGAACTGCGCCAGACTTCCGGCATTGGCCGCATCCTCCATGGCCCTCTGGCGGGATTCGTCGTCGTCGGAGTCATAGATATATTCCTGGATAGGCATGCCGAATACCTCGGAGAACTGTGCCCAGTCGCCCGTGGTATTACGTTTGTAGATGACCCAAGGTGCAGCCTTGGCCAACAGTCCCAAATCGGACGGAGAGCCCACAAAAAGCAGGTCGGTATATTCATCCCAGGAATGGCCGGTGATGTCAGTTTGGTGCCGCAAGATGAGTTCCCTGACCGGATCCACATGCTTACGCGGTACCAGGTCGTAGTCCACCCATTCCTGCAGCTTGTAGAACTGGCAGAGCGAAAAGCCCCAGAACTTGGCATCGAGGATGTCACCCACCAGCCGGTTGAACCAGGGCGACTGTATCTGTTCGTTGATTTTATCGTCAGGCTTCCCGTCCACCCGGAATTCCATGTTGGAGCACAGCACAGCATTCTTGCGCTTTTCGATGACACAAGAAAGGTGCGTATCCATCAGAATATCCTCGTAGAGGTCATAGAGTTTGTAACGTCGTGAGAAGTCGACATTCTCGGCCGCCTTGACGGCTGCCATGTAGTCGGCAATGTCCAGTCCGAAGCGTTTGGGCTGTGTGAGCACAATCACATTCGGTTTCTTTTGTCCCGGCAACGCGAAATTCCCCCCTACGGTGATGATGCCGGCTTTGTTGTTTTTTCTGTTTTTCTTCTTCATACTGCTTGCTTTTTACCAGTGGTTCGTACGTTTGCGGTTGCTTTGAATGCGGAAATCCGATCTGCCTGCCCTTTCTTCCTCCGGCAGCAGCGGAGCCCCTTCGATAGATATATCCTCGTCGGCCACCGCCTTCATCCATTCCACTGCCCGTTCGTATCGGTCCTTGCGTACCTGGGAAAGTTTCTGCGGGTTGTGGATGCAGAAGATGTGATAGACTGCCATGTCGATGACCATCATCAGTACGAGCTGGTTCCGGTTCTCGCCGGTAGCTTCGAAGATTTTGTTGCAGTCGTAACGTTTGCTCAAGTAGCATCGCATTTCGGCAATGGCCCTGTCCTCGCAAACCTCAATGACCGTTTCGTCTTCGCGTACCAGTGCGTCGAGAATGTCGCGATGGATACTCGCATCGTAATCGGTGAGTTCTACAAATTTGCTCATAGTCCTATTTTTTAGAGTTGTCATAATCTTTTCTTGTTCCGTTTTCTCATATCCTTCCTTGAACGGAAAACGGGCGGCTCGATGCGCCTGATCAGTTCATCGATGATGCGGTTCGCCCCTTCGACTGCGTCCGGTCCGTCGGCCGGGTAGCGCATGGTCAAGGTGAACAGCTTGAACTGGTCTTCCAGTTCCTTCATGTGCGGATTGTCCCGTTCAGCCTCGTTGAGGATGAGGTTCCCTTCGCGGTTGAGCGGTTCAAGGTTGGCTTCGATACGCGTAGCCTTGTCCGTCTTCTTCTCCTCGTCGCCCCGGATGAACAGCGCAATCTTCTGCTCGCGCCGGACCTTTGCCACCAGCGGTTTGAACACCTGCTGGAAGAAAGGGTCCTGCAGTTTGTTATTCTCCATGTAGCAATAGACATTGGTCTTTGCCCCGACAAAATCAAGCATCCGGACATACCAGTCAATGAACTCCGCATTGAGTGCCTGCGCCAGAAAAGTCTTGATGACATAGAGCCTGGTACCCAATTTGCCACAAAGCGAAACTGTCTTGAAGGATTTACCTTTCTTCCCCTTGCTTTCACCCGGTGCCGGGTCGCCATACACCACGAGAAACTTGAATTTAGAGAGAGGCGGTACCTTGCCGTATGAAATGTTCTCGAAGACCTCGCCCTCGGAAATGGGGTTGTTGTAATATTCACCCTGTGCCGCCTTTTTGGATATTTTGGACAGTGTGCGGTCGATGTCCTCTTCCGAGTTCTTTTCCGGCCATGTGGAAAATCCGTTTTTGTCGCGGATGTTCACGATGTCCCAGGAGTCGGCCATTTCGCCCGCCCTCACCACGCAGCAGTCCTTGGCAATGATGTTGCCGCAGAAGATGACCAGTGTAGGTTCAGAAATGGAACGTGTGGGGTACAGCGCATTTTCCCACCAGTCCCAGCGCTTCTGGATGATGTCCGGGTTCTTGGTGTCCTCGTCCGTATCAAAGTCATCGACCAGCAGCACGTCGGGACGTATAGCCTCGTTTCGCGAACCACGCGGAGATTGTCCGGCACCCAGTGCGCGGAAAGAGACCTTCCCTTTGGTGGTGAATTCATCCTCGGTCCATGAGCCCGGCAGTTCCTGTTTGCCGTAGTATGCCATGATGCGTCCGTTGGCTTCGAGATTGGCCCGGTAGGGATCGAGCAGGCGCACCGCATTGTCCTTGCTGTTGGAGGTCAGAATCACATTCTTTTTGCGTCCGGTAAGCGTGAGATACATGACGATGAACATGGTGACGGTGGATTTGGCCAGCTCACGGCTCCAAGAAAGCACCTCAAACCATTCATCGTGTGCAATGATCCGCCGGATAGCCTTTTTCTGGAAGCCGGCAAATTCATATTTGGCGTAATTCGGAAAAAAGAACCTGATCCATTCTATGGGATGTTTCTCCAGATATTCCCGGTGTTTTTCCCGTTCGGCTGCCGTCATGTTCCGGTCAACCGGTGTAGCCCTTGCGATGTCTTCTTTGTACTTCTCCCAATCGAGGAGAGCGAGTCTGTCTGTCTGTTTCATTGTCTATCCCTTTATAATTTGTCTTTAATGTAGGCATCGGCCAGTCGGGTGATTTCCTTTGCCTTTTCGAGGTCGGCCGCCCGTACCCAGTCGATGAGTCCGGTTAAAACACTGATGATGTCGGCAATGCCGACTTCCTGCTCCATGTTGCGTATGGCCGCCGACAGTTTCCCGAGAATGTCCGCCTCCTTGGATGAGGGGAAGCGTTCCCCTTCGGGCCGTTCGGCGATGGCCTTGTTTATTTCGGCCACCTGCCGGTAGAGGTTAGCCACCTGTTCCTGCCTTGTGAGCGTAAGCCCCACCTTCTGTTCCTCCCACTTCCCGGCCCGTACCCAGTTGGACACGGACACCCGTGACACGCCCACCCGGTCGGCGATTTCCTGCTGTGTGAGGTTTTCCTTGAGGTACAAAGTCTTTGCCCATTCCTTTTTCTGGGCATTCGTCAAATCTGCCATAAATCGTCCTTTTTAGTTGTAAATCACGTTACAAAATTGCATGAAAAAGCGGGGTTTGTAAAAGCGCGTACACATGATGACGGGGTACAGCGTTATGATAACGCCAGAAAATGTTATGATGCGGACGCGGTTTCTTGTTGCCATGGGAATGTTCTATTTTCGCACCATCGAAAGGCGGGGAAGACCGCAGGAAAGTGTATGACGATGAGCAGATTTTTCAATATTACAACGAGTGACGACGGCACCAGTACGATATTCCTGTATGGGGACATCGGAGACTATACGGAGGTGCAAAGCGGGCGCATTGCCCAGGAACTGATGGAAGCCGAACGCGTGAGCCGGCGCATCCATGTACGTATCAACAGCAACGGCGGGGAAGTGTACAGCGGCATTGCGATATTCAACGCCCTGCGTCATAGCCAGGCCGACATCCGCATTTATGTGGATGGCATCGCTGCCAGCATGGCCAGCGTGATAGCCCTTTGCGGCAAACCTGTAGAGATGAGCAAGTATGCCCGTCTGATGCTGCACAGCGTGAGCGGCGGGTGCTATGGCAACAAGCAGGACCTGCAGCGCTGCATGGAAGAGATAGAAAGCCTGGAGGGCAGTTTGAGTGAAATCTATGCCGAGCGGCTGGGCATGAGCCAGGAAGAAGTGAAACAGACCTATTTTGACGGCGAGGACCACTGGCTGACTGCCCAGGAAGCCCTGGACCTCGGTTTCATAGACGGCATCTATGATGCAGACCCCGTGCCGGCCGACAGTACGCCGGCACAGATATATACTTTATTTAATAACCGGCTCATTGAGCCACAAAACAACAGAGAAGAGATGAATCTGGAAGACGTAAAGAAACGCCCGCGCTTCAAGGACTGCGCGAGTGATGCGGATGTGTTCCGCCTGATGGATCAACTGGAGGAAGAGGCCGGCAAGGTACCTATCCTTACGAAAGAGAACACCGACCTGAAGGCCAAGGTGAAGACCTACGAGGACAAGGCTGCAGCCGAAGACCTTGCCGCCCGCAAGCAGCTGCTTGACGCAGCCGAGCAGGACGGTCGCATCGATGCGACCACCCGCCCCATCTACGAAAACCTTTTGGCCAATGACCGCGAGAACGGCGAAAAGGCCCTGGCCCAACTGCCGGTGAAGCGCCGTGTGATGGAAGACCTGCACCTGGAACTGAACGGAGATGAAAGTCCCTGGGCCAAGCGCATGCGAGAAATTAAGGACAAACGTAAAAAGTGATTGAACTATGGCAATAAATGTAAGAAACACGAATTACAGCGGCGAGGTACTGGAACAGTTGCTGACGCTTGCCGCTACGAGCAATGAGATTGTGGAAAAGGGGCTGATTATGGTGATTCCCGGTGTGGAAAAGAAAATCAGCCTGCCGCGCCTGAAGACCGGCAAGATGCTTCAGAAGCGAAAGGAGAACCCCGGTGTGGAGGATTCGAAGGGCGACTTCAACTACGACGAAAAGAGCCTTGACCCGGTGGACTTCATGGCCTTTACGGTGTTTAACCCCCGCACATTCGAGAATATCTGGCGAAAGTGGCAGCCGAAGGGCAACCTGGTATTCTCGGAACTTCCGCCCGAAGCGCAGAACGCCCTGCTTGCTGAGCTGGCCAAACAGGTGCAATTTGAACTGGGCGACCACTATGTGAACGGCGAATATGGGGATGATGACGACCACCTGTTTAACGGCATCCTGACCCAGATGGCAAAGGATACTGAGGTGATTGTGGTGGACAGCGCAGAATCGACCATGCTGGGCAGACTGAAAGCCATGCGTGCGAAGATTCCCGTGGCCATCCGCAACAACCCGGACCTCCGCATCCTGATGAGTGTGAACGACTTTGACAAGTATGATGACGAGCTGACCCAGCGCGAGGCCAAGAACACGAGCGAAACCGATGTGAACGCCCGTCGCTACAAGGGCATTACCATTGAGACGCTTGCTGCCTGGCCCGATGATCTGATTGTGTGCACCCTCTGTTCGCCCGATGCCGGCGGCAACCTGTTTGCGGCTGTGAACCTGCAGGACGATGAAGACGTGATTCAGATTGACAAGATTTCGAACGCGAGCGAACTGTATTTCTTCAAGATGCTGATGAAGGCTGACACGAACATTGCCTTCGGTGAAGAAGTGGTGGTGCTGGACAAGCGAAGCAACCCCGTGTTCAAGGCGAGCGAGAAGAAGATTTCAGTTGATCCTGCCAGTGTGACCCTTGAGGCAACCGGTGGCAGTGAAGAAGTGACCGTGACCGCCAGCGGCGAATATGAGATAGGCAGTGCCCCTGCCGGTTTCAAGGTGGAAGCGACGGATAACGGTGTGAAGATTTCGGCCGGTGCAAACAGTGGCAGTCAGAAAACCGGTACGCTGACCCTTACGCTCAATGCCGACCGCAGCAAGACGGCCAAGATTACCATTACCCAAAACCAGAAAGGATAAGATGATATGGCAAAGTTGAAGTATCTGGTAATTCATTGTACGGCAACTCCGGAGGGGCGTGAGGTATCATCGGCGGACATCCGGAAGTGGCACACTTCGCCCGTGAACCAGGGCGGCCGAGGCTGGGAACAGGTGGGCTATACCGACCTGTTCCACCTGCAGGGCGGTGTGGAACGACTGGTGAACAACAACGAGGATGCGCAGGTGGATCCGTGGGAAGTGACGAACGGTGCCAAGGGATACAACAACGTGAGCCGCCACATTGTGTATGCCGGCGGTGTGGCCAAGGATGGTAAGACCCCGAAGGACACCCGCACCGGCTGCCAGAAAAAGGCACTGGAGAAATATGTGAAGGACTTCCACCGCAGATTCCCGGATGTGCGCATTGTGGGACACAACGAGCTGGCGGCCAAAGCCTGCCCCAGCTTTGATGTACAGAAATGGCTGAAAGAAATAGGTATTAACCAATAATAAAAGAAACAATCAATGAAACGAATTATGTTGTTTATGATGCTGATGCTCGGTGTGGTATCGGCTGTGATGGCCCAAGGGACCGATGTTCCGGCAACGGACTATGACGCAATGATTGGCACCTTTGCCGGTTTTGCAGCCGGTGTGGTGGTGCTTACCGAAGGTTTGAAGGGCTTGTTCCCTAATATGAAAGGCTGGGTGACGCAGCTGGTAAGCTGGTGTGTGGGCCTGGTATGCGTGATGCTGCTGTGGTGGCTTGATGCGGGGTTTGTGAGTGATGTGAGCTGGGACATTGCCTTGCTGTATGGCTTTGGTGCCTCGCTTGTGGCCAACGGCGTGGCTGACACGGGACTGGTGTAGTGGGTTATCGGGTTATTCCGCAAGAAACGCAAGGAAGTAGAATAAAAGGTTGACCGACTAAAAAAACGGGTGGTATGGACTTTAGTGAGATTATGAACATCATTCTTAGCGGCGGCCTTGTGGGCACTGCAGCAGCCATCGGGTCATTGCGTGCCACGGTGAGAAAAGCGAAAGCGGAAGCGATGAAGGCCGAAGCCGACGCGGAGGGTGTGCGTGTGGACAACGCGGAACATGCCACCCGCGTTTTGGTAAGCAACATTGTGGTACCCTTAAAAGAAGAACTGAATGCAACAAGAAAAGACCTGCAGGCCAACAAACGTGAGATGGCGCGACTGCGCAAGGCGATTGACACTGCCAACAGTTGCCGCCATCATGATGACTGCCCTGTGCTTGGCGGGCTGCGCAAGCAGCAGGAAGAGCACGACGGTGGAGAAGACACAGACGGAATCGGCAAGCGCCGACAGTGCGAACAGAAGCCGACGGGCGGGACTGGTGATGGCGGGGATACAGGCGAGTGCGGTGCAGCTGACGATAGCGGCGGACAGCCTCCGTAAGCTACCTGAAGGCGCGGTGTATCGCGGCAAGAGCGGACAGGCCAATCTGACTGTAAGAAATGACGGTAGCGGTAACATTGTGGCCGAAGCCTCGTGTGACAGCCTGCAACAGTTGGTGCTGTGGTATGAAGAAGAGCTGACACGCATCCGAAACGAGACCAAGAATAATGTTTCGAATGACGTTCAAATGGAAGAAAAACGTCCTCCGAACCGGATGCGGACGTTTATCACAGGTGTATTGGCCGGCTTATTGGCCGGTGTGTTATTAACCATCAAACTTTATAAACGATGAACAAAAATTTTATGTACGGTATCGGTGCCGTGAAATACAATGACTTCGTGATAGGCTATATTGAAAAAGGCTCGTTTGACCTGAACGGGCAGAAGCCCGAAGCCGCAAAGATTGAGGCGGAACAGGCACCGGGTGCACCCGTGCTGATCATTCCGCAGAGCAATGGCAGCATCGCCCCCACATTCAACGTAATCCAGACGGACTACAAGAACCTGCATGCCATGCTGGGCGGCACGCTGCACTATGCGAAAGAAGACAGCGAGAAGAAGAACCCAATAGGCTGGACCGCCCCACAAGCCGCCCTGCTGATGCAAGGTCCTTTTGAACTGGAACTGGTGAGCGGACGGAGCATCCTGATACCGAACGGCACGCTGCTGAGCAACCTGGGCGGTAAGCTGACGCTTACGGAAACGGCCAAGATAGAATGTACGTTGGAGGTGGCTATGCCGGAGGACGGTTCGCAGCCCTACGGCGTGTTTGACTCGAAAACCTTGCCCGAAGAGTGGGGAGAGCACAAGCTGCCTGCAGCGGGAGCAGCGGCGGCTGCCTCGGTTCAAAGTGAGGAGGCTACAAGCGAGGAGGCCACAAGCAAGGAGGGATAGTGTATGGCTGACCTGCTGGAACAACTGATAGAGATGGAGTGTGCGGATGCGCTGCTGGACAGCGGCGTGTCCGTTCCTCTTAAAAGGTGGAAGCTCCCATGGATGAAAAGTACGTTGGAGGTGCGTGTGACGATGAAGCGTCCGAGACTGCGCGGGCAGATTCTGCTGGCAAGGGAATACCTGAAGATGGGTGTTGAACCCGGGTGGCAGCCGAAGGACAAGATCGAGGAACTAAACTTTGTAGCGGAACATGGCAAGGCTGTGAGCCGTCTGCTGGCCTATACGGTGTGTCGGGGCTATGTGTCGCGACATGTAGGTATCGGTGTGACGGCATGGGTGCTCCGGAACCTTGTGGAGTGGAAGTATCTGATGGCGCTGTTCCGGACGTTTGAACGGCTGATGGGCACGAAGGATTTTATGCGTATTATCAGCTCGGCGGCGCGGGCGAACCCGATGACCCCGAGACTGAGCCAGGCAAGGATGGGGAGTTAAGAACCCGGTATGAAGGTTCCCATAGCCCTTTCGGTTTCGTGTGGCAGATAGCATCGGCAACGGGTTGGAGTGTGGACTACATCCTGGACGGTGTGAACTACCAGACATTGATACTGATGCTGAGCGACGCTCCGCGATATGTTCGACAGAAGGGAGGTAGCGGTAAGTGTGACAGTCACCCGGAGCGCAGCGCCGAGGATGAGGCGAACGATATAGTAGGATTTTTTCAAAGTAAACTGGAATGAGTAAACCTGTAGAAGTTGAATTTTTGATGAAGGACAAACTTACGCCCGGCATGAACAAAGCCGAGCGTGAGGCACTGGAATTGCGTAATACCGTCAGACTGTTGGAGGCTGAACTGGAGAGGTTACGTCTTGCAGGTGAGACAGCTGCCCCGAATCTGGACCAAAGTGCCAATATTGCGCAAATCCATGCGCTGGAGAAGCAGCTTGAGGAACTGCGCGCCCAGTTGAAAATGTTGCAAAACGAATCGGAATCTGTACAGGTCACTCCTGCAGATATACCTAATGCACAGCGCCAGTTCAACGGACTTCATAACAGCATCCAGCAGATGGCTCGTGAAATGCCTTCCTTGGCCATGGGACCGCAGATGTTCTTCATGGCCATATCCAACAACCTGCCGATTTTTACGGACGAACTGGCCCGTGCCCGCAAGGAATACGATGAGCTGCAGAAGTCCGGCAAGAAAGGCACACCGGTATGGAAGCAGGTTCTTTCCTCACTTTTTTCCTGGCAGACGGCCATGACCACCGGCATCATGCTGCTGGTAATGTATGGTGACGAAATCTGGGATTGGACGAAAGACCTGTTCAGCGCCAAAAAAGGCGTGGATGAATTCAACATATCGCTGAAGGAAATGACCGAAATAGAGAAGGACGGCCGTGCCCAGATGGTGCGTACCCGCTTTGAGCTGAAATCGGTTATCAATGAAATAAAGAACTTCACCGGAAGCAAGGAACAGGAAAAGGCCAAGGTGGAGGAACTGAACCGCAAGTACGGGGAATCTTTCGGGTATTATAAAACACTTTCTGAATGGTATGATACCCTTATCCAAAAGAGCGAGGACTATGTACAGGTTCTGCTGCACCAGGCCAATGTCCAAAATCTTGTAAAAAAAGCTGCAGAAGCCGATGAAGAGGTGAATAAAATCAAGGCACAGAAACCGGAAGAGGCAGAAAGCGCCATGGGCTTTTTCGGGAAATGGGGACAATATATCATACAGTCCAACATGGCAGAATCCGGGCAGTTCTATGACGCACAGGCTGCCATTAAGAAACATGATCAGGAAGCTTATGACATACTGTTGAAAAATGCCGAAAACAAACGAGACGGTTATCTGAAAAAAGCGGAGGAAGAGGTAAAAAAAGCCGCAGAAGCAGCCAAAAAAGGAAATATCGGTGGGCATACCGACCCTAAGCAGTCCGGGAAGAATCCAGAAGCGGAAGCCAAGCAACGGCTGGCCACAGAGCGCAGGCTGGCGAAGGATCTTGCCGTATTGCAGGCTGAAAACCGGAAGGAAGAGATAGACCGCATGCAAGCCGGTACCGAAAAGAAGCTGGCACAAATCGAATATGACTATAAAGCGAGAAAAGAAGAAATTAACCGGCAGGAAGCCGACTGGAAGCGTGAGAACAAGGAAGCCGGCATATCCACCGGAGATAACGGACTTACCCGGGAGCAACAGGATGCACTTGAAAAAGCCCGTGCCTCAAACACCGAGTCCCGGAAAAAAGCGGAGACGGACGTGTACAGGGAAGAGGCGGAAGCCATGCGTGACTATCTGAAGGAATACGGTACCTTCCAGCAGCAGAAACTGGCCATCGCTGAAGAATATGCCGAGAAAATCCGCAAGGCACAGTCCCAGGGAGAAAGGCTGACTTTGGAGAAGCAGCGTGATGCGGCTGTGCACAAAGTGGACATGGAAGCCCTTACCCAGAAGATAGACTGGGGAGCAGCGTTCGGGGATTTGACCGGTCTGCTTGCAGACCAGATGAAGAACCTGCTCGGCGAACTTAAGCAGTATGTCAAGACGGATGAGTTCAAAAAATCAGGAGCCGCAGACCAGCAGGTTGTTTACGATGCCATTGAACGTATTCAAAGCATGCTCCCCGGTGGCAACGGCACATTGGATTTTGCCCGGCTGCAAACGCAGATGCACGCTTTGGGGGATGCCGTCACACGTGTGCAAAATGCGGAACTGCAGCAGGAAGCGGCATTCGCCCGGTTAAAAGCGGCGCAGACCGATTACAACAAGGCTATTGAAAGCGGTAACCAGGCAGAAATAGAACGTACCAAAATCGCCCTTCAAATGGCCCAATCGTCCAGCGTTTCAGCTGACGAAGAATACCTGAACGCTACCTCTGAAATGAAGGCGCTTGCCGGGGAGGTGAAAAGTGCCTCCCAGGACACGGTTGACGGGTTGAACATGGTATCCGACGGGTTGCACGGTTTTGCAAGCGGAACCTTGCAGGGATCATTTGAAGGAATCCAGAACATGCTTACCGGTCTTTCAAAACTGAATATCGGAGGCAAGGTCGGTGATGCCATCAGTCAGATGTCCGAGACCCTGTCAAGTGCCGGAGTCATCGGGCAGATTATATCGGCCATTCTCTCTATACTGGATTTGCTGAAAGACGGTATCGGCCCGATTATCTCATCATTGATAGACACCATTTTCAATGCGATAACCGGAATACTCGACAATATCCTCAGCGGAGACCTGTTCAAACAGATAGGCGGTTCCCTTGTGAAAGGTATCGGAGGACTGCTGAACACGGTGTCTTTCGGAGGTTTCAACAAACTGTTTGGCATCGGCGGAAACGCCAAGGAAGTGCAGGCTGCTATTGATCGTCTTACAGACCGGAACGAGAAACTGCAGACTTCCATCGAAGACCTGACCGATACCATCAAGGCAAGCAAGGGGACAAAATCGGTGGAAGCTTACCGGGATGCTTACAAATACCAGAAAGAGACGAATGCAAACTATCTGCAGATAGCGCAGGAACAGGCACGCTACAGCGGTAGCCACCACAGCTGGAACTACTACTGGGGCGGTTTCAACCAGGCACAGATAGACAAACTGAGCGGACAGATTGGCCGCCAGTGGGACGGGAACCTGTGGAGCCTGAGCCCGGAGGAGATGAAGGCGCTGCGTTCGAATGTGGACATGTGGACGCAGATACAGAATACCGGCAAGGGCGGCTACGGTGAACGGCTGACCGATAAACTGGATGACTATATAGCGCAGGCCGGCAAGCTGGAGGAACTGACCGACCAGCTGTATGAAGGGCTGACGGGCATTTCGTTTGACGGAATGTATAGCAGCTTCATCGATAATCTGATGAACATGAAGTACGGTGCCAAGGATGCGGCGGAGGATATATCCGAGTACTTCATGCGGGCGATGCTAAGCAACAAGATCGGTGAGATGTACAGCGAAAAACTGAAAGGCTGGTGGGAGAAGTTCGGCAAGGCCATGGAGGACAACGAACTGACCGAGGCGGAACGGAACGCGCTGACCGAAGAGTACATGCAGTATGTGGACGAAGCCCTTGCCCTGCGTGACAACCTGGCTGCCGCCACGGGCTACGACAAGACCGAAGCCGGCGGCACCAGCCAGAGTGCGAAAGCGGGCGGCTTTACGGCCATGACGCAGGACCAGGGTACGAAGCTGGAGGGCATGTTCACCAGCGGGCTGCAGCACTGGAGCAGCATGGACGACCGGCTGGAAAGTGTGGTGGAGAAGATGGACACGGCTGAAGGCCACCTGGCCCGGATAGCCGAGAACACCGGTGTGAGCGCCGGACACCTGGGCGAACTGAAGGAAGTGATAAAGAAAATGATACGTGACGGACTAAAAGTGAAGTGATATGGGCAATATACTGAGCGGACTGGTGCTGGTGAACGGCACGGACATCTGGACGGAATACGGCGTGTTTCTGGTGGAAGACCGGCGCGGCGGCATGGAGAACCTGACGGCCATCCTGACCCCGAGCAAGGCCAAGAAAGATACCGCCGTTGACATACGGGAAGAGGACGGGGAAAAATACTCGGCAGTTCTTAACCCCAAGAATGAGGCACGTGACGTGACGCTGCACTTTGCGCTGTACAACAAGACCCAGGCAGGCTGGATGAAGCAGTACTTTGCCTTTGTGAATTTCCTGAAGCAAGGGAAGGACGGCTGGCTGGAAATCCGTTTCCCCCAGCTGGACCTGCAGCTGCGGGTGAAGTATGCCGACTGTACGAAGTTCACCCCGCTGACCTATCTGTGGAGGGAAGGCGTGCATGCCGGAAAGTTCCGGGTAAAGTTCCGGGAACCGAAACCGATTATATAACCATTCAAACGCTATTAGAATATGCTTCTAACGATATATGACAAAGCCGGGACCAAGCGTGCGGACGTGGCCGTGAACGACAGCTCGACGCAAAGCAAGGAGGTGCAGGGAGACAATGTGCTTTCCCTGTCGTTCAGCTATTATGCCTTCCTGCCCCTGGACGTGAACGACTACACGGACTATCTGGGTGAGCGGTACTGGCTGACGGAACGCTACACGCCGAAGCAGGTGAACGATGGCGAGTGGGACTATGACCTGAAGCTGTACGGTATCGAGAGCCTGATCAAGCGGTTCCTGGTGCTGGAAACGACAGACGGGGACACCAACCCCCTGTTCACCCTGACGGCCACGCCCCGCGAGCATGCGGCGATGGTGGTGAAGGCTATCAATGACGGCATGGGCCACATTACCGACTGGAAGACGGGTACGGTGGAAGGTACGGAGCTGATCACGATAGACTACGAGGGGATGTACTGCGACGAAGCGCTGAAAGCCATCGCGGAAAAGGCAGGCGGCAAGGTGGAATGGTGGGTTGAGGGGCAGACGGTAAACGTGTGCCGCTGCGAGCATGGGGAAGAAATCACCCTTGGCTACGGCAAAGGGCTGACCTCGCTGGAAAGAGATACGAGCAACACGGCCAAATTCTATACGCGCCTGTTCCCGGTAGGCTCGACCCGCAACATCGATGCGGAGAAATACGGCAGCCCGCGTCTGATGCTTCCCGGCGGCAGGAAGTACATTGAGCAGGGCGTGGAGGAATACGGCATCTATGACCATTACGAGCAGGAAGCCTTCAGTGACATTTATCCCCACCGGGTGGGTACGGTCAGTTCGGTACGCAGCGAGGAGGTGGCAGACGATGAAGGAAACAAATTCACCGTCTATTACTTCCGGGACGGGGAACTGAACTTTGACCCCAACCTGTACGAGCTGGCCGGCGAGACCAAACGTGTGTCGTTCCAGACGGGCGACCTGGCCGGGCTGGGAGAAAGCGATGACCACTACTTTGAGGTGAACTACGACAGCGCGGCACGTGAATTCGAACTGATTACCATCTGGCCCTACGATGACGACACCCAGCTGCCGGGCGGCAAGCTGGTGCCCCGAGCAGGCGACACCTATATCCTGTGGAATATCCGGATGCCGGATGAGTATTACCGGCTGGCCGAAGAGGAGTTTGCGGTTGCGGTGGACGAGTACAACCGGGACCACTGGCTGGACATTGCCGCCTACAAAGCCCCGACAGACCCGGTATACATCGAGGAGCACGGCATCGACCTGTTTGTGGGCAGACGGGTGAAGCTGGAGAGCCGGAAGTATTTCCCGGAAAAAGGCTACCGTCAGAGCCGTATCACCAAAATCAGCCGCAAGGTGAACGAACCCGGGCAGATGGACATCGAGATAAGCGATGCGCTGCAGGTGGGCAAGTTCGACAAGGTGACGGACAGCATCGGTGCGCTGAAAAGCTATACGAAATCAAAGACGGAAGGCGCTGCCCTTCCGGACATCATACGAAGCTGGGACAAGACGCTGCCCACGGACAACAACCTGTTTTCCGCCCGGCGCAGCCAGAAAGAGTTCCTGAGCAAGAACCAGCCGGACACAGCCAAAGAGTCCATCCGCTTCCTGAAGGGTGTGAGCTTTGGCGAGGCTGCCGGCGGCAAGCCCTGCGGCATCGTGGACGGTGAGGGCAATGCCGAGTACCTGACCGCCGTGATCCGCGAACTGCTTCGCAGCACGGAGTTTGTGGACGGGCTGACCGGTGAGGGCTGGCAGCTGTGGATTGACCAGCTGACGGGACTGACGAACCTGACGGTGGACAAAGTGACTGCCCGGCAAAGCCTGGTGGCGCTGGAACTGCTGATCGAGAAGGTGCGCAGCGTGTGCGGCCAGCTGGTGGTGTCGGCAGCCAACGGCAAGATCAAGGACGTGGTGAAGCAGGGTGACAACTACCGCATCGTGTTTGAGCAGGAATCGGGCTTTGTGGCCCATGACCTGATGCGCTGTGCCGTTACAGGCGGGGCAAAGCTGAAATCCTACTGGGTGGAGGTGGCCTCGGTGATAGCCGGCGGGGTGATGGTTCCGGTTAGCGAGTTTGGCGGGGTGAAGCCGGAGGCAGGCGATGAGTGCGTGCTGATGGGCAACACGGAAAACCCGCTCCGGCAGAACCTTATATCCATTGCGGCCACGGAGGACGGGCAGCCCCGTATCGACATCCTGGACGGGGTGAAGGCCAAGAACTTCAACGGCTGCCTTCGTTGCCGGCTGGGCAAGCTGGACGGCATCAGGAGCAGTGCTTTCCCGGCAGACAACCAACCGAAGGGAAACGGCCTGTATGCTGACAACGTGTGGCTGAAGGGTACGTTCGTGCTGATGACCGGCGAGGACATATTGACACGCTTTGAGATAACCGAGGGGAAAATCCATTCAGCTGTGGAAAGCTTGCGCAAGGAAATACGCGAAGAACAGAGCTATCTGGACAACAGCAGTTTTGCCGACGGCATGGACAAATGGAAGACGGGCAGCAAGGCTACGCTGTTCACCCTGGGCGGACGCTGGATCTGGGCGAACGGCGGGCCTTACGGGACGAAGCCGGACGGGCATGCCGAGATACGGACCGACGGCAAGGTGCCTTATGCCTATATCCGGAACAGCTATATCATGCAGAAACTGGAGGACTTCCGGCTGGTACCGGAGTACCGGCAGACGAACAGCCAGGGCGAACGGGTGCCCGGCGTGGTGTATCTGTCCTTCAGCTACCGGGTCATCAAGGCCGGACGGTTGAAAATCGAATTTGTGGGTGCTGACAAGACCGGGTTTGAAAACTTCAACCTGTTCGGCCATGAAGAAGACCTGCCCGTTGGCGGCGAGAAGATGTTCACGCTGGACGGCCTTTGGAACGGTACGGGAGACTTCAAGCTGTCGTTTACGGGCGTGATTTACATTTCGCTGCTGGTATTCTCTACCAACAAGGCGGACGCACTGGCCTATAAGTACCGTACACTGTTTGAACAGAGCGACCGGCTGGTGAAGATTTCAGCAGCGGTGTTTGACAAGGACGGTGAAGCATTGAAAGAAACCGGGCTGGTGATCAAGCCAGAAGGTGCGGGGCTGTATGCCCAGGATGCCAGCGGCAAGGTGGCCCTTATCGGGGTCAGTGTGGAAGATACAGACGAACAGGGTAACCCGGTAAGCAAAATCAAGCTGACAGCCGACCATATACAGTTGGAGGGACTGGTGACAGCCAACGGAAACTTCAGGATACTGGAGGACGGGAGTATTGAAACCAGCAATGCAAAAATATATGGATCGGTACATGCCTTTGACGGAAAGATAGGTGGCTTTACGATTGAATCCGGGCGGCTGTTCTGGAAATCCGGAGACTATTTCGGCAATGACTCACGCAGCTTGAAGTTGGGAGTCTCCAGCAATAGTATGGAGGGTGTGGTAGATGTCTCATTCAATGCAGCGACCCAAGGACGTTTCGGTGTCAAGGTCATTGGGTCCAATTCGGGAGGAGCTGCCATATATGCTTCCAGTAAGTCGGACGGGCAGACCTTCCCAGCCATGGGGAATACCTATGCCGGATATTTTGACGGCGGTGTCCATGTGAACGGTGCTGTGTATTGCGGCGATATACTTTCTAACAATTACGGTACTGGATGGACGCTTGGTAATGACGGCACTTATACATACAGAAAAGGGGTTACCGGCACTTTCAACTGGAGCGTAAAGCTTGATTTTGGGATGACTTACAATTACAAATTAGAGGTAGTAAATGGTATTGTTGTGGGAATGTCACACGCTTAATATAGATAAATATGAAAGTAAATTTTTATGATTGTTTCAAGGATTTTGACGGCCAGCCATTGCATATAAATGGTGAACCACAATTGGTCAGCCGTATTGTAGCGCAATGTCTGTTCAACGGGACAGGGATTCGCCCGAGTGGTAACCAACAGACGGATGCTGATAAAAAATTACGGGCATACCGCCTGTGTATGCAGATAATGGATGCTGTCGGAGAGATTGACATAACGGCTGAAGACGCTGTGCTGATAAAGGAAGCGGTTTCAGGACTTACTCCGGGGTGCTATTCACAGGTTGTAAAATTGATAGAAGGATAGGTTTATGGCAGAAATGACGCAAGAAGAAATGGTTCAGGAAGTGCTGGACCGTGTACTCCAGTCCTCTACCGGTGTGGAGGATCTGGAAACCGTCACCTCGCTGAGCGGTGTGAAATCACTGCCCGGTGAGAAGGACGGGAAAATGGTGAACGTCCCCCTGGAACTGATAGGTAAGCCTGCGAGCGATGCCGCCGCCCGAGCCGAGGCTGCCGCCAAGAAAGCGGAAGGAGCCGTAGCCGGGCTGGAGGAAAAGACCCAGGCCGCCACGGAAGCCGCAACCAAGGCCAACGAAGCGGCAGCCAAGGCAGAAAATGCCGCTGCCAAGGTGGAACAGACTACGGCAGCAGCCGTCGGCGGAGCTACCGCACGCTTTTCCTCATGGATGGAAACAGGCAATGTCTTGCCTGACAAGAGTACCAAGCCGGGCGGCAACGTGGTGTATGTGGCCAGTGCCGGGAAATTTGCCTACCACATGGACTCCACCCTGTACGGGGACTGGGACGTGGCGGGAGTACCCCCTGCCGGCATGTTCATGAATGCGGACCGGACAGCCATCCTGCCGGACAAGCTTTACCTGCTGGGCGATGCCATATATACCGGCACGGGAGGCGCTCTGAAACTTCTGGCCTACCGGCATGAGGTGATGAGCGAGGAAGCCTATGAGGCACTGCAGGACAAGGATGCGAATACGCTGTATCTGATTTATGAGGAGGAGTGACGATGATAACCATAGGCGGTAAGGAAATAACGGCTGCGTATGTGGGAAAACGTGCCCTGTCGGCTGTCTATGCCGGGGCAAGGCTGGTATGGTCCGCAATCAGCAGCTGTTTCGGACTTGGATACTGGAAAGGCGACGAGCCGTGGAACGGGTCGGACGCATGGAACGGTAGCAGTAAAACTGATAAATGAATGATTATTATAAAAGGACAGTATTATGGCAAAAAGGAAAATAAGCGGAATCATCAACGCGACTGAACATCCGATGAATCTTGAAACACCGTGGAACCAGAAACAGCCGGACGGCACCTATCATGCCTATGCCGGGGACGATGTCGAAGCGTTTCTGAAGAAGGAACTGTCAAACCGTACCCCTACCGAGGAACTGGTGGGCGGCGAGACGAAACCCCCTACATCCGGAACGGTGTTTGATGCAATGGTGGGTACGGTGACGGACGTGGATGTGCAGGACAGCGAGGACGGTACCCAGTACGTGATGACCGTCAAGCAGAAGGACAACCAGGGTGGCGAGAGCTCGAAGGAAGTACGCTTTTCCAAGTACACCGACGATGACAAGGTGGTGGTGAACATTGACCTGACGGACAGCGGTGGAGCGGGACTTCCCTCCCAGCAGTACCTGGCACTGGGAAGCGGCTTTGTGGTGAAATACTCCGTGGGCGTGGGTACTGCCGGTGGTGGTACGGTGGACGGCTACAGCGACCTGAAAGCCCGCGTGATTGTGAAGCGCGGTTCGACCGTGATCAGTGAGTTCCAGGATGCGGAATTTGTGGGTGTGACAGCCGGACAGAGCTACACCTTTGACGCATCGCCCTACCTGAAGGATGCTACCGCCTATACCGTGCAGGTGGAGGCGCAGGCTACCTACCAGGACGGCACGCTGATGAAGACGGCCACGGCCAAGGTGACCATGGTGGCCATGACGCTGGAGACCACCTACTCGGTGGGCAACGGGCTGGCTGATGGCGGGTACCGGAACGATGTGAACATCCCCTTTACGGCCAAGGGTACGAGCGGCGAGAAAAACATCTACTACCGTGTGAATGGCGGCCAGGCTTTTACCCTCGGTCTTTCGGCCGGCAGCGGGGTGCAGCAGAAGAACGTGACTATCCCGCTGACGCAGATGCAGGAAGGTACGAACGTGGTGGAAGCCTACGCACAGCATGAGAACTCTGGTGTGGTGAGCCAGGTGCATTACATTACGCTGCTGAAGGCAGGCAGCGGTGTGACGGCTTATGCCGGAATGATGTTCAGCCACCGTGCGGCAGGGTTCCAGCGAGAATGGAAACGCCCGGTGCTGGTGGCAGAGCAGTTCACGGCATGGAGCTTTTCGTATGCCGGCTATGACCGCGATGCGTACACGGCCCGCGTGAAAGTGACCCACCAGGGCAGTGCGGTGAAGGAAGACCTGCTGCAGCGCGGCGAGACTGGCAGCTACGGGCGGACGAATGTGAACGTGGAACCGCTGGCCTACCGTGTGTCGTGCGGTGATGCGGTGCTTGAGGTGCAGGTGAACACGACATCGCACCCCGACATTGAAGCTACGCTGGCACCGGATGCGGTGTGTACGTTTGACGCCTTCGGGCGCAGCAACACGGAAAACAACCCGGCAAGCTGGGTGAGCGGTGACAAGCGGATGGAATTCCGGGACGTGCTGTGGAGTGTTAACGAATATGGTGCAGGAAGCGGCTGGCACAAGGACCGCCTGTTGCTGGCCGGGGGTGCTGGCATGACCCTGACGGCCGACGGCGGTTACCGCCCCTTCAACGAGGCGGACAAGCCGGAGGGGTTTGCCATCCGTGACGTGGGAATGACTCTGGAGATAGAATACAGCACGGCGAACGTGACGGACACGAATGCGGAGCTGATTACCTGCCTTGGTCGTCTGTCGAACGGCAACCGGTACGGGTTGATTGTGACTCCGGAAGAGGCCAAGTTCCTGACCGGGGTGGTGACCGAGGCAATGGATGCCGGACAGATTCTGCGCTATGAGGACTCGGTGGGTACGAAATTCCAGCCGGGCACGAATATCCGCATTACCTACGTGTTCTACCCGAACGTGCAGACGAACGAACAGCGCACGCTGATCGGCTTCTATGTCAACGGTGAGGAAAGTGCCGCCTCTAAGTGGCTGGACAAGGTGAACTTCGACATCCTGAGCCAATTGGAGTTCAAGTCGGTGGGTGCGGACCTGAGTGTGAAGAGCGTGCGTATATATGACAAGGCGCTGACATCTGATGAGGTGCTGAACAACTACATCGTGGACCGCAACCATCTGGAAGATGCCGACGGGGAACCTGGCGTGCGTTCGCTGGATGAGGACAACCGTGTGCTGAACGAGGGTGACAAGGTTTCCATAGACAAGCTGATGGGATTGATGAAGAAACGGCATAACTCCATTCTTGTGGTAATCGGTACAGGGTCTGTCGGCAGCGAGGTACCGAGTGAGAGTGATACGCTGAACGTGCTGGATGCACTGGCCCAACTTAATAATAAAAAGGCGAACAAACTGATCCAGGAACTGCGCTTTTACAATGGGGAGAACCGCTCGCTGGACTTTATTGCACGAAACTTCTTCGGACGCATTCAGGGTACGTCTTCCGTAAACTATGCGCGAAAGAACTGGCGTTGGTATTTCCAGAAGACGGCTCCGGGCTATACAGCTACGATGAGCTATGGGGAAATCGACGCAAACGGCAAGCAGAGCAGCCCGACGGCTACGGAAGGAAAGAAGAACCTGTTCCGCCTTCGTACGAACTCAGTAGGGGCGAAACTGGCGTGTCCAAAGTGTGACTTCTCAGACTCATCCATGACCACCAATACCGGTGGTGCCAAATTTATTAACGATGGGATGAAGGAGATGGGTATCCTCACCCCGGCACAGCAGTATGTGGCAGACCACTCGGACACTTGCAAGGACGACATTCGCTCGGCCATTGACGGTTTGCCGTGTGACTTGTTTGTGGCCAAGAGTATCGACGAAGAACTGACGTATTACGGCCAATATAACATGAACAACGAGAAATCAGACTCCTACCCGATATTCGGGCAGGATAAGACGATTGGCGGTGAACAGTGGGGCACCGGTGACACCTTGAACTACCTGCAGGCGAACGGCGATCAGCCTAAGGAATATATCCCTATCTGCATCGAAACACTGAACAATTCGAACGACCTGTGCTTGTTTCACTGGCTTCCCTCAACGGAGCCGGACCATACGGACTTCATGGACTTCAACTTTGACAACGGATTTGAGTTCAACCACCCGAAAGATGTGTTTTGGGCCGATGGCGGTGGTGATGCCGAGGAGGAACCGAACCTGAAGGAGCATCTTGGACAGAATGACAAGTACGATAAGATGTACAAGGCGCTGGACCGCATGATGGGATTCCTTTACCGATGCGTAAAGGAAACACCGGCAGGAAAGAACCTGACATACAACAAGGAAACGCACACCTTCGACGGGGTGGACTATGAGGATGACGGCGACAAGTTCCCGACGGCCAAGTGGGTGAGCCCTACCTTCCAGAAAGAGGCTGACAAGTACTTCAACCTGGCTAATCTGGCGGCTTATTACCTGTATGTGCAGTTCAATCTGGGCGTGGACCAGTTGGCGAAGAATATGCTGCTGCGCACGTGGGACGGTGTGATGTGGTGGATAACCTATTACGACGGGGACTGCCAGTTGGGTAGCGACAACAAGTCGTTCTTGACAGGCAAGTACAACGATAACCGGCAGACAAAGCGCGACGGTGCCTACGTAATGCAGGGCCACAACAGCTGGCTGTGGAACCTGATGCTGGGCAACAAGATGCCTTTCATGGAGGAAATCATGACCAAGGGTGTGAAGGGCGGTACGAGCTTTATGAGTGCATTTTCCATTCAGAAGGCCTTGGACCACTTCGATACGGAGCAGATGAAGCGGTGGTGCTCGCGCTTGTACAATAAGAGCGGACTCTTCAAGTATGTGTACCCGTTCTTGAACGAGATGCCGGTGGGTGCGGACGGTGCTAAGCAGACGTATCCGCAGATTTACGGTCTGAAGGGTTCATTGAAAGCGCACCGGAACTACTTCATTCAGCGCCGGTACGACCTGAAGCAGGTGGAGTACGGCTATGTATCTACGCTGGGTGCCCAGTTCTACCAGAGTACGGCATCGCTGGACAAGGCTTATAAGCTGCAGCCGATGCAGTATCGGCTGACTATTCCGTACCGTGTGCAGATTTCTACGTCTAACGGAGTACAGGCAGACAGCGGTGTGGTGGACGGTGATGTACTGCATACGCTGCAGATGACCCGTTCGTTCGGCGAGAATGACCCGCTGAAGATTGTCGGTGCAGCTAAAATAAAGGAACTGGTATGGCATGAGGATGCATTCGCAATTGGTTTCAATTTTGGTTTGCTGACGAACCTTGTGAAATTGGACATGAGCGTGGAGAAAGCCAGCGGGTACCGGAACGGTTCGTTCATGGCCTCGACGAACGGGATGCTGCTGCTGGAAGAAGTGAACATGCGGAATAACCAGCTTGCTCGGAACGGGGACAACGGGAACGTGGCCACCCTGGATTTGAGCTGGCAGGGGCGGCTGAAGAAACTGGACGTAAGAGGTACGGGGCTGACACGAGTGAAACTGGCCACCGGTGCGCCCGTTGTGCAGTTATGCCTGCCGGACACGATCGAGGAGCTGTTTCTGGAATATCTGACCAAGCTGCAGGACAGCGGCCTGGTGCTGGAAGGTATCAACAACGTACGCGGCTACCGCTATACGAACTGCCCCGGCATTGACGGGTTTGCCATGCTGGAACGCCTGCATCAGGCCAAACTGAACGGCAGCGGCAAGCTGGAGCGCTTTGTGCTGGAGATAGACCGGGAAGACGACGGAACGCTGCTGAAGAAGTATTTCGATTACGGAACGTACACGCAGACGGGTGCGGTGGATGACCGGCATTCGGGCCTTCGCGGTAAGCTGACGCTGACGAAGTATCTGGCTGACGAGGAACTGGAGAAGTATGCCGCCCGTTATCCGGAACTGACGATCAAGCAGCCGCCTTATACGATGATTGAGTTTGACGACAGTGTGGCCGACGATGCCAATGTTTCGAACCTGGACAACAAGACGGGGTACAAATTCGGCAATACGTACAAAATGAGCGGGCATGTGAATGCTATCCTGTCCAAGCGCCACCGCGTATTGGCCAAGGTGACCAAGATGCCCACGAGCCGGAAGGTGGAGATGGCCGGGCAGCAGGTGGAAGTGAACAACCCGGACGGGGTGATGACCTATTTCCCCCTGCATGACGAAAGTTCGAACTTCTATGCCGATGCGGAGGATATGAACGACTGCACGGTGGCGAAGCTGGACGGCAGCGAGGGTGACTGGATGATGTATGAACCGTTCTACTGGAGCAAGGGTATCAATGACTATCTGAACAACAAGAAGTATGCCTGCTACAGCAGTTATCCGGAGGACGAAATGCCCCCGATTCCGGAGGCGACAGTACTGACGCTGGATGCCATCAAGGAAACGCAGGGCGGCTGGCTGGGTGAACGCAAGATCATGAGAGGAAAGCCCACGCTGAAGGAATCCTATACGACGGACAAGGCCTATTCGGTATGTAAGGTGGACGTAGCCGGTTACAAGCGCGTGCGCTTCCCGAGCGTTCCCGGTACGGGGCTTATCGGCAGTGTGTTTGTGGATGATGCAGGAAACATCCTGAAGAGTATCGTGGTGCCGACCATCGGCTTGAAGTTTGAGGCCGGCATGTATCTGATAGCAGACGTTCCGGAGCGTGCGACCGCTCTGCATTTCTCCATTCTGAACACGGCTGAGTTTGACTGCGTGGTACTGAGCAACAGCGACAAGATAGAGGACATGGAACCGGATTGGGTGCCCAATGAGGAGCATCTGTGTGCCGTTGTGGGCAGTTCTGTAGTGGGCAGCAAGTTGCGCGCCTGCATAACCGGCGGCTCGACCACTGCCAGCATGACGTGGACGGACTACCACTATTACAGCCAGCAGCGTGGCATGCAGCAGATAGATGCGCTGATGCACAGCCGCATCGCGAACCTGAGCTATGCAAAGTACGGGCGTAGGGACATGCAGGAACAATGCGGTGCCGGTCAGCATAACAATAACCGGACAACGGGTGGAACGGCAGAACACGGGATGACAGACACCATCGGCTACGATGAAGCGTATGCCATCAACAACAAAATCACGAATTCGCTGATTGAAGATCTGGTGCACCAGTTTGCCTGGTATAAGAGCCGTGACGAATACGGACAGGCGACTGTGGTGCAGGTGAACAATATCTGCTGCCTGGGCTATGAGGACATCTACGGCAACAAGTATGACATGATGGACGGCGTGGATCTGCCGAACGACAGCGGCAATGTGGGCAAATGGCGCATCTGGATGCCAGACGGCACGGTGCGCTGGGTGCAGGGGAAAAAGGACAGCGGACAGTGGATTTCAGGCGTGGCACACGGCAAGTATATGGACATGGTTCCGGTAGGTAATTTGAATGGATCATCTTCTACCTACTATACCGACATGTACTGGATAAGTACCGCCACAGTCCGTGTGGTCTATCGTGGCTACAGCTACGCGAACCCGTATGGCGGTGTTTCGATGTCGGGTGCGAGCAGCGATTCCTCGGTTACGAACACGTACATCGGTTCTCGTCTGGCCTTCCGCGGCAAAATCGTCCGGGCGCAAAGCGTGGCAGCGTACAAGGCGATACGCGAGGTGGCGTAAGCGCAAAGCGCCAAAGCGTGGAGCGAAGCGACCAAAACGAAAGAACGGGATTCGGATGGTTTCCGAATCCCGTTTAAAAGGTATTCAAATACCGGCGAAGCCGGTCGAAATTTTTTAGAATTAAAGACAGAATCGTTATGGGAAGAGTTATTGATTTTTTGAGAGAAAGTAACCGATGGAAGCACCTGTTAGGCGGATTCCTTGTAGGTCTGCTGGGAACGCATCCGGTGGTAGCCCTGTATGCAAGTGCTGTGGCGGCTTCCTGTTTGGAACTGAAGGATAAGCAGCATGGTAGCTGTTGGGACTGGATAGATTGGGGATTAACCGTGCTTGGCGGCGCTTTTGCTGCTCTTTTATGGTTATTCTTCTGAGCATTATATACTTCTTTTTCTTTGAAATAAGTACCTTTGTAATTGGTAGAGCTTTCCGATAGTCCGTGTGGTCTATCGCGGGTACAACAATGCGAACGCGAATGGCGGTGTATCGAATGCGAATGCGAATAACGATGCTTCGAATGCGAACGCGAATGTCGGCTCGCGTCTGGAAATCTAATTAATCGGCGTACAGCACCGGGGACGTGTCCCCAATGCGGTGCCGAGGGAAGCAAGCCACAGCAACAGCACCCATTAGGGTGGAAAGCTGAAAAATCACGCGTCGGGTGGAGTTTGGTAGGCTGTTATCAGTTCGAAGAAGTCAGGCCCGGGGAAAGGAAGGCCCTTATCTTCCGTATTTACAAACCAACAGCAGAACCGTATGCGCAGGGAAGGATATATCATAGAGGAAATCATCGAATACTCCAATATGTCGGAGGCATTCGATGCCGTACTGCGTGGAACCGATCGTAAAGAGTCCACTCAAGGGGAAAAACTGCTTGCCCGTAGGGAGAAGGTTATATCCAAACTTACTGCTGCCATTAAAAACGGTTCGTTTCAACTTGGTGGATACCATGAGACGGAAATCAAAGAGTATGGCAAAAGTCGCATCCTGCAGATTTTATCCATGTATGACCGCATCGCAGTATATGCCGTAATGAACGTTGTGGACCGTCACCTGCAGAAACGCTATATTCGGACTACCGGGGCCAGCATTAAACGTCGTGGCACTCATGATCTGATGCACTGCATACGTACCGATTTGCAAAAAGACCCGGAGTGCACGCTGTATGCCTACAAGTTTGACATCCGCAGATTCTACGACAATGTGCGGCAGGATTTTGTGATGTGGTGTTTCCGCAGGGTATTCAAGGATGAAAGGCTGTTGGTGCTGCTGGAGCGGTTCGTGACACTGCTGCCGGAAGGTATCAGCTTTGGACTGCGCAGTTCACAAGGAGCAGGCAACCTGCTTCTGTCTGTATTTTTAGACCACTATCTGAAGGATAGGTACGGGGTTCGTTATTATTACCGCTATTGCGATGACGGACTGGTACTCGGTAAAACGAAAGCGGAATTGTGGAAGATTCGTGATGTTATTCACGGGCAAATGGAGAAAATAGACTTGGAAATCAAGCCGAATGAACGGGTATTCCCTGTAGAAGAAGGCATTGATTTCCTTGGCTATGTTATTCGTCCTGACTATGTGAGATTGCGGAAACGTATCAAGCAGAAGTTTGCCCGGAAGATGCACGAGGTAAAATCGAGAAAAAGACGGCGGGAATTGATTGCCAGTTTCTACGGCATGACGAAACACGCCGACTGTAATAAGTTGTTTAAAAAATTAACAGGCAAAGAAATGAGAAGTTTTAAAGACTTGAATGTCGCTTACAAGCCGGAGGACGGCAAGAAGCGATTTCCCGGCGTGGTGGTAAGCATCCGGGAACTGGTAAACTTACCGATTGTAGTGAAGGATTTTGAGACCGGTATCAAGACCGAGCAGGGAGAAGACCGCTGTATTGTGGCCATCGAAGTGAACGGCGAGGCAAAGAAATTCTTCACCAACAGCGAGGAGATGAAGAATATTCTCGCACAAGTGAAAGAAATGCCGGATGGCTTTCCGTTTGAAACGACCATCAAGACAGAGACCTTCGGCAAAGGTAGAACCAAATACGTGTTTACATGAGAAGAGTTGAAGGAAGTGCCGGTGTGTCGCTGATGGAATGCACGAACCCGGTAAAAGAAAAATGGCGCATCCGCTGGGATGTACAGGAGAAAGAGAACGGCTCTGCCTCCTACATGGAAGAGGAGTTCGGGCATAAGCCCACTGATGAGGAAATCCGCACATTGGTTATGTCCTGGTATAATAGCCAGACTGATGCAGCTATCCTGTCCGGCTTCGTGTACAATGGTGCCCATGTATGGCTTTCTACGGAGAACCAGTACAACTATAAGGTTGCATACGATTTAGCCGTTCAGACGGGCGGAGAAACCCTACCGGTGACGTTTAAGTTTGGTTCGGATGAACAGCCCGAATACTATACTTTTACTCAGTTAGAAGAACTGAAAGACTTCTATACAAAAGCAGTAGGATTCATTCAGAAAGTTCTGGCTGAAGGCTGGAAAAAGAAGGATAAATTCAAATTGGATTTGTACCGGATTGAGTGATTGAAAATCCCCTCGGGGGTGGGATAAAAAAAGCCCCCGGCCTGTTAAGTTAAGTATAGACGCCAATCACATACTTACGCATACGCGCTGAAACCGCACAGCCGGGGGCAAATGCCCTCTGCCGCGGTTTCAGCGTTTTTTTTATACAAAATATGTGATTGGCAATGCAAATGTACAAAAATGATTGGATATGACATTATTTGAAGCACTCAAATTTAATAGGAAACCGCTTGAAATGCTTATAAGTTTAGGCGGAAAACAAGATGATCTTCGATATATAGACCTGTATTCGGAGTACGAAACGATGAAAGGCCAGGGTGAAAAGACCACTTATACAGTGGCATTCTTGGCACAGAAGTATTCAGTAAGTGAACGTAAGGTGTATGACATTATCAAGCGATTTGGAAAGCACTGCACGCTCTGTGCAGTGTGATTTGAGTATCTGACATACCTTATGCTGTCTGATGAGGCTACCTTTGCACAAACCAAAAATGAAATAGCTTATGAATAAGTATTATCAGACATTAGACAAGATACTCCAAACGGGCAAGACCCAAACCAACAAGAAAGGCTGTATCAAATACCTATTGAACGAAAGGCTCATGCTGACCCCAGCTGATTTACTTGATATATTTGAATGCCATGGGATAGCCAGAAAGAAACTGAAAGAGGAATTAAAACTATTTATGCAGGGCATCCGGGATGTGGAAAAGTACAAGGAGGCAGGTATTACCTGGTGGGACTATTGTGGCCATACCCTTGTGAATAGCTACCCAACTTACTTTGAAAAGCTTCCACCCCTTATAGCCAAGATTAATCAGGAAAAACGCAACAGCAAGAACTATGTTCTGTTCCTTGGAGAGACCGGGGTGGAAAGCAACCAGGCACCCTGCCTGAGCCTTGTGCAGTTCCAGATTGATGAGGGGGAACTGGTATTATCCGCATACCAGCGCAGTTCTGATGCCAACCTTGGGCTTCCGGCTGATATTTATCATCTTTATCTGATGGCAAGACAGGTGGAACTTCCTTTGAAATCCATAACTCTTAACCTTGGGAATGTGCATATATATGAAAATAACATTGACCAGACTCTGGAACTGTTATCCGGAGTTGAAAATATTAAATTTGAATTGAACGTATGACGAAAATGAATCTGTCGGCACCGCTGCCATTTGTGGGCCAAAAAAGAATGTTTGCCAAAGAATTTATAAAGGTATTGGACCAGTTTCCTGATGATACCGTTTTTGTGGATCTGTTTGGTGGCTCGGGGTTACTTTCCCATATTACCAAAAGAATGAAACCAACTTCCACTGTTGTCTATAACGATTTTGATAACTACCGATTTAGGCTGGCTCATATTCCACATACAAATAAGCTTTTAGCCGACATTAGAACGCTGGTAGGGGATTCGGTACCCAAACATAAGGCAATCAAAGGAAAGCTGAGGGAATGCGTTTTAAAGCGTATTGAAGAAGAGGAAGCGAGTGTGGGGTACGTGGACTTCATTACTCTATCGTCATCCCTTATGTTCTCTATGAAATATAAGTTGTCTGTGGAGGAAATGAGCAAGGAAGTTCTTTATAACAATATCCGTAAGAATGGATACCCTGAATCATTGGACTATTTAGAAGGGCTGGAAATCGTTTCATGCGACTACAAAGAGGTCTATAATCAATATAAGGACGTACCTGGAGTGGTGTTTTTAATTGATCCCCCTTATCTATCCACTGATGTCGGAACGTACAACATGTATTGGCGTATGTCCGATTACTTAGATGTTTTAAAAGTCCTCGAAGGTCATTCATTCGTTTATTTTACATCAAACAAATCATCTATAATTGAATTGTGTGAGTGGATTGGGGCAAATAAAACCATCGGAAATCCATTTGAAGGCTGCACAAAAAGAGAATTCAATGCCCACATGAATTATTCTGCAGGATACACTGATATAATGTTGTTTAAAAAGCAAGGCATTCCCATTGATAAAATGGCAGCTTAACTACTAACAAAGATACGTTTTTTCAATCAGTTAGACAAATTATTAAAGCATTATTTTAATGCCGTTATAAAGTCATTTTTATGAAACTATAAAGCCGGAACAGAGGTCTTCATTAACCTTTTGCTCCGGCTTTATAAGTGTTGTGTGCAGCCTTTTTTTTGAACGCTTCGTTTTGTTCTTTTGCCTGAAAATTGAACGCTTCGTTCCGGATTCGGCGGAAATTTGGATTTGCGGATTATAAAAGTACATACGAAGTACTACAAATATTGAATATCTCATTGACAGATAAAACTCATCTGAGAGACCTCTTTGATAAAACTAAATTTCAAAATGACAAAGAACGATTCGGACCAAATAGGCCAAGTTCATTTAAATTTTAATTCGGACCAATTTTAATGGGACACTAGTGATCCTAAAACTTAAAACATATATACCAAACCCTTATTTTTCTAATTTAAATTGAGCCTCTTTCTCTTTAATAAGCAATAAAGAAATATCAAATAAGGCCTTTATAGTACTATTTAATTCAAGCGAAAAATCTTTAATCGAAGTGGTCATCTTATCAACATCATCATAGTATGAAATAATTTTTTTATCTAATCGTTCCAGTTCCATGTTAACATCCTTAATCTCTTGCAGAAATAACTTTCTCTTTTCTATATCTACCGCTTGTTTACTTAATTCCAATAAGATATTTTTTCGATGCATATTATTCTCTTTTATTTGAATATCATATCTGTTTTGATTAACACGTTCTATAAAAGAGAGTTCTTGATCCAATAAATCCGATAGTCCAATACGTGCTTTAATCCAGCATTCTTCATAAGTCTTTTCTAAATTTGTTTTCTGGCGTTGTACATCAACTTCAAACACATATCTATACTGCAAATCTGTTGCATAGATTCGACCTTTAATTTGACATATTTCTGATTTAGATAATGATATATTCTGATGGTCAAGACCAACAGTAATTCCCATAACATCTACTATATTAAGTAAAGCCAAATTATTTTTTAGACAGTTATTATAATCATCCAACTTTTTAATATTTTGTTGACGAATTAACAGTTTTTCTTGTTGTAGAATAGCTTTCTCACTATTTCTATTACTATAAATAATAGCAAGATAACCTACTACAACAGCAAAAATTCCACTACTATAACTTCCCCAAAAATTTAACCAAGAATCATTCGAAAGGCTTGTTTTAATAACATTACCATATGTCAACATCGTATTAATGATAAATGCGATAGCAATTCCACTAATTATGATTCCCAAAACAACATATAAATCTTTTTTCATCAATTCATATTTATTGCAACGATTCACTAACTTTTTTAATCGCCTTATAAATCTCGCTATAAGAATCTCTACCTTTATATTTTTCGGCCAATTCACATGCTTTATCCATTTTTGAGCCTACAAGCATTTCTTTAACCCATTTATCCTTCTCAAGGTATTTCCGAGTTTTATCATATGTTGGCAGATATTGCTTTAATGCTCTTTCTGTTGCTGCTGAATCTTGGAAATGTCGACATGTATCTTCAAAATGTAGTAAAAACCAATATTCTATTGACTGTAAGCTATCACAAAGAATCACATTAGCATTATTTTCATATTTCTTTTTGAACGATACCATTTTTTTATTCTCTGCATCAGAACGCCTGCTAACATCAGCATCAAAAACACATATTACAAAGACATCTTCATCCAGAAGTTCCTTTATTTTCTTTTCTATTTTCTCAATACTATTGTTTTCAAATAAACGAGGAGAAATAGAGTATCTATAACCAAGTATTTTTTTCAAATGACTGAAATAGAATAATTCAGTCAAACCCTCACCGACGATATGAATAACCTGTCTGGTCACTGTATTTTTTCTTGCTTTTCTCATAAAAATACACGATTATAGATTAGGAACTGCACCGAATTTACCGAACTTATATGCCTTTTGGAGAGAACTGATCCTATTCAATCCCTTGAAATCTGTCAGAGGATACAGTACACTTGAACCATCCAGATTCTTTTCAGTAAACCAAACATTATCTTTTCTAAGCAAATCTTCCTCTCCTAACAGTCCATCATAATGCGTAGTGAGCAACAACTGTGCCTGTTCTGATTCTTTTAGAAAACGTTCAATGATGTATTCTATCAATTTCGGATGAAGAGAAGATTCAATCTCGTCAACTGCGAGAAAAGCATCTCTTTCAAGAATCTTTTGTACTTGAGCAGCCAAGCCAAATGTACGAATAGTACCGTCCGATTCAAACAGTTCCGGAAACTCATAATAATCATTGTTATCATAATCAGATGAAACTTTATGCTGGTACATAGTATAATTAATCGGCCCCTTATGCGTTTCCTGTTCTTTGGAAGTAATATTTGAAATATTAAAATCTGCTTCCTGCAGATATCTCAAAATATAATCTTTTGCTGACTCATTCTTGATTGATTCTTCGGCATAACGACTTAAAGATGATGCAGGTACAATAGCCGGCATAACCTGATTGGTTAGATACTGAAGAACCGTCTCTAGTTCTACAATATGTGTATTCACCTGCATATAGGCAGCAAAAACTGACATATTATGCAAACACTTCAATGTTATTTCCTCTTTGACAGCTTGCGACATCTTGATTTTCTGTCCAAATTTAATAACAGATACGTTATTCTCAGTATTTCTTTCAAATATAGTAGCAGGCTGTTGACTTGGATAATAAATTAAACTTTCCTTTGCTACGTGCCATCTATCTAAAGCTACTGAATAGACATAACAAACAGCTTTCTCCTCATTCTTCAAATAGAACGAAATCGAATATTCAGATAACTGCTTTGAACTTGTTTTATTCAGGAGAAACGGGACTACTTGAATTTGTTCTGCCTTATTAAGTGGAGTATAAGTAATGAATGACTTGATAAAATCACAAACCTTAATAATATTACTCTTACCCGAAGCATTTGCTCCATAAATAACAGCCACTTTCAATAGTCTCACACCCCCACCCAATTCAACAACATGATATGATTCCATATCCTTACTTCTATCAGCTTCAAAACTTAATATAGCCTCGTTTCTAAATGAGAACATGTTCTTAAATCTAATTTCTGCTATCATACAATTTGTTTTTCCACAAATATATAACTAAATATCCATATCCACAAATAAGATTAATCTATTTGCATCATTTCTACAAATATCACAAACTAATACCTATTCTATTATTTTTTTATAACCTTAGGCAATATCAATCATTTAAAAATCTTGGATCACAACAAGGAAAAGGTAAGTATACCTACAGAAGAAACCATGAAGATAACTATCTATGTACAGAAGCAGAAATAAGACGTATGTTTGCTGATGCTAATCACCACAGAGATTCTAATGTAAGGTGGACACACCGTATCTATGGGAAGCAAACCTCTATCATTTCTATATAAAAGTATATAATAGATTGATACAGGTTTTACCACATCCTATTATGATAAAAGATGGTATACAACAAGAAGAAACACCTGCTCATGATGCTATACGAGAAGCACTAATAAATTGTATAATTCGGCACTATAGAATATTTTGTGTAAATGGAAAATACGGGATTCAAATTATGAACCAATTTATGCTTATATTTGAAAACAGAATCCAGATATAAGAGAACTTACAAGTGAATCCTGTTTCCATTTACACAAAATTCCAGACAGTGTCTATTTCCGTGATAAAAGTGGGTATCAGATGTAAAGAACACCTTGCTGCCATCAAATTTATAATTTATTTCTTCTCAATTTATGTGCATCACTGCACGTTAATAATCAAGTTATCAATCACCCATCAAACGGAAATGACAGAGAAGTATCACAAAAGTAACTGCCATAAATGGGTATAAAACAAAATAGTTGAAAAGTTTGCTAAAGACTCTCCAGCCATTCAGTCTCTATTCTAGATCAAAGTATAGTAAAATGTACTTTATTATGTTCGCTGGAAAGTATTTACAATACGAGATTCAATACCGGAGACATGAACATTCAACACACATTCCGAGCATTTATTACCCTAAATTGTGGTGATTGATAGTATGCCCATCCAAATTCTCTGCATTGTTAGTTTTATGTTATTTCAAAATCAGTGCAAAATTAGTAAATAAACTCCACATAACGCATAACAAAACAAGAAACTGAGTCTATATGAATATAGATATTATATCAGTGAAGATATAATTTAGCAGGGTTCATTACTATAAACTATGTAACTCAAGAAGGATGTTCTTACTCTTCCTTTTCAAATTCTTCCGAAGCATTTGCTATCAACGCCTTTCCTATTTCCATCTGTATGAATTTAGGCAATCGAAACAATTTTGCCATAAGCTGGTTATAAGTGAACTCGACTTTGGTATACAGTATAGATTTCTTCTTTAATGTGCACATCGATTTTCTCAACAACCTCAGAGTCTTCCATAAAGTCAAAAAAATCCGGTTCTTCAAACCAATTTATCATGTCATCCTCATTGATTCTAAGACGAATATAATCGCCACAACCATCTACCTCTGGAATTAAACTGTTAGGAACATAATCTGCAATTTTACATATTGTCTTTTTGTCTTTGTCAAGTAAGAAATAGGTCCCACTATCACATACCTTGGCTTGCAAATACAAACTGCCATATTCGGGCTTCGAATTCAGAAGTTTATGAGTTTTCAAATTGATCATTCCTGACCATACCCTTTAGAAACCAATGGATACTCGTTTTCATATAGTTCACCCATCCATGTATCAGTATAACTACACATTTCCTCATTGTATGGAAAGTAGATCATAAGGCTCCGCTTATCTAAATCTTTTGATTAGGAGTGCTAAAAAATCAAATCCCTGCGATAACCACCAAATTATTACAAGGATTTTTCATATTTTTCAGTCTATTGTCGGAAATCTTTGTGGACGTAAAATCGACTTTTGCGGCCCTAATCAAATAAGCTAATAAACAGACAGTTGAAATCTTACGGCCCTAAAATTGATTCTTGCGGCCCTAGACAAACGATGGAAAATCCGGTGCTTTTACATAACGGGTATATTTGCCCGCACCATCTTTCTGTATAATCCCTGCATTTTTCATCTTTGAAATCAAGCCTCTAATTTATTTTTCGGACAACATGTCTTGAAATACCTTTTTGAGAAAAGAACGATTTATATAACCATTTTTATGAAAACAGCCTGAAACCAACTTGAGGTAATTCATATTCATTCCTTTCAATCTTTCAGCAGACTCATTCCGATACTCCTCGGACAAGCGATGAGAGCAGTTTTCGTAACCGATAAGGTTTTCTTCCGACAATTTTCATAAAATCTTTTCATCAAGCCCCTCGCAATCCCTCATTGCCATTTTGTACAAAGCCAGCAATTCAAAGACATTCAGTTGCTCGGCAAAGGATTAACCGACTGCATACCTTTTGGTAAAGCCTGTCAGTAGTCTTTGGCTTTTCTACAATCACGATGTTTAAGCAACAGTTCACATTTGTTATTCATACCATCCAGCCTAGCTCCCCTACTATATGACACTAATAGCAGTTGCTTTCCCCTCACGGTTCAAACTTCTCCTTTCGGAAGGGCTTCATTGTCCGAGCAGCTTAGTACAAGACCATTACTGGTTATGCACCTGCCGTAGGCTACTGCTGACGAAACAGCAGGTTCAATCAGATTATTACTTTTTTTGTAATAGTCAGTAAAACAATCACATACACAACTTAGCACGTCACAGTAATACAGTTTATCCACTCCCTGACCGGAACGCTCCACCAATCCTGTCTTCTGCAATATCTCGCTCATCAGTTTACTGCGCGGAACGCTGTTCACTGTCAAAATGTTGTTCATATCCACTCCGGACGGAAAACCACCAGCATTGGTAATGGTTATACTATCGGGATATTGCTTGATGACAACATCGCTCTGAATCAACATTAAGCGGTGGCAACAAGCATTCAATATCGCCTCTCTGATTGCCCCCTTGTTGAAAGATGGTATATCGAATATATAAGAGCCGTCATTGTAATGCAGAAGCGAATTGCTGGCAGGCTGGTTGATGTAATCCCATACCTTGTCAATCACTATGTAAGCGTCTCCGCGGTTCTATATAGTGTGGTAGAATAAAAAGTTTAATAAGCCTTGTTTAGCTATTCTCCTTTTCTCATTTGTCAGGCAGGAGTTCCCTATATTTTTCCAGTGGCGTGTTCGGTTGCCATTCTGCGGTTCTGTTTATCACATCCGTGAGATACTTAAACAGATTTACTTTATGCATCCTGCAAGTGAGTGCTATCGTGTAGAGTATGGCGCCCCGTTCGGCACCCTTATGGCTGCCGAAGAACAATGAGTTTTTTCTTGACAGGAATATGTACCAGTTCATCCGTTCAACTATATTGTTGTCCAGGAAAGTGTCACCATAGTTGAAGATGTCCACTACGGCATTCCACTCATTGCGAAGATAGGTAATGGCTTCCCTTAGTTCGCTCTTGGGTAACAAGTCCCCCCGTTCTTCTATTTCATCAAGCACATCTTTTATTTCCCCGAGTATGTCCAGAGCATACTTTTTGCGGTGTGCAAGATGCTGTTCCGCCGTCCATCCGTCCACCCCGACTTTATGCTTATGCTCGTTTTGATAAAGTTTGTTTATCAGTTCCACGCTTCTTTTTACATCCGGGTCGTTCTCACCGCTATCTATAAATTTCCGTTTTATATGTTGCAGGCACGGGATGCGTGTGATATGGGGATAAGCATCGCTTTCGAGTTTCCGGTAAGGTGAGTAGCCGTCACTTTTATGATGCCCTTGCAACTGCCTAATTCGTTAAGAATAACTCTTTCAGAGCGGGAATCGTCATCGTAGAGCAGATATATCATCCCGGTGTTTATACCCACAACCACCCAGAGGTATCCCTTGCGGACTCCTTTTCCCTTACTGTTCTTTTCCGGGACGAGTATTTTGTAATAGGTTTCATCGGCTGCCTTATAAGGATCACTCAAAGCTGTCTGCCGGATGCACTTATAAAGATTTTCGAAGAGGCTTGAGGCTTTTTCTATCAACTTATGAGCCGTAGGTTTCTTCAGCGTAAAACCATAACCCTCGAAGTAGTTGATGATTCTTTCAACAGGTAGCGATTGTATATAACGTAATTCCATCAATCCGGCAATAAATGAACCGTCATAGCTGGAATTCAAGAAGGCCGAAGCCGGTGTTTTTCCCTCAAACAGGCGACCTTCTTGCCTATAGGTGTGTATCTTGTAGACATGCTTGATGAAGCGCATGGGTATACATTCATAGCGGACGCATATCCTGGGAACAGTGGTAAACAACCGGGCCTTATTGATGTCAAAATCGGGATCATCGGGATAAACGACATGTTCTTCTTCCTCCATCTCATAATGCATATCACGTTTGGCCCCATTGTTCTTTCTTGCTTTACGCTTATCTGCTTTTTCCGCTTCTATCTTCTGCCGCTCTTCTTCGGATATGGCAGATTGGGGAGCCTGTTGCTGTTCGGATGTGTTGGATACAAGTTTGGCGAGTCCCTTAGTAAGGCGCTGTTGCTTGCTAAGAGATTCGCCTTTTTGAAGGAGTGCCTCTTTAAGGGAAGAAACCTCCTTTATCAAAGCATCTATTTGGTCCAAGAGTCTGTTGTTGTCATCTCGTAATCCCTTGATTTGTTCCTTCAATAACTCTATGATCTCATCCTTTTTCATGGCATAAAGATATAAAAAATCAACAAATTAGCCAAATAAACCGGATGATATCTTTAGAACAAACAACTAATAATCAGAATGTTGTATTAGATCGTAAAACGTTTTCTCAACCGTACAGACTTTAATGAACTCCATTTAAGATAAAAGACAAAACCTGATAAGAAATCTCGTAATTACCTGTGTTGGGGTTAAATGTCGGTAACTCAAAACTTCCACCTTCGAGGCGCTTGTAGTACAGAAGAAAGCCATCGCCATCCCAACGCAGTATTTTTACACTTTGTCGGTTTTTACCAAAGAATAAAAAGATATCTCCGGAAACGGGAGACAAGTCCTTCATTTCCGATCGTATAATTTTGAATAAACCGTCAATGCCAAGGTTCATACGAACAAAGCCCTGGTACAGATAGTAGCGATTGGCTGATGTTAGAGAATACATGGATCTCCCTCCTTTCTTTCGTAATCGCGCAACATTTTAATAACACCACTGGGTGTGGCCCGTTTGAACGAAATGGTGGTTCCACTGTTAAAGGTGATTGTGATCCCGGCAAGACTAAACTCTTCTTCCGACAACATGGCGGGTGCTATTTGAGTGAATGAAGGAAAGGAAGTTGTCGGTTGGGAGGGGGCAACGCCGCCATAATAATCACGGACTACATCTGCCTTGGCTTGTTTAACGCTATAGCCCCGTCTGGACATCCAGGAACTCATACCACCAAAAGTGGTATGCTGATCGCGGCAAACATCGGCTAAAGAACAATTGTAGTCTACTTTCAATACTTCAAGGAAATGTTTCCAAGTTTTTCCAAATCGATTTGCTGCTAAATCCATAATGCTTCATTTTTATACATAGCAAAAATATAAGAATGAAAAAAGGGCGACAAGATAGAATCGCGAAGACGCTTACCCCTGCTTGCTCTTCTTTATTATTTTTTAAGGAAAAAAATGGAATTTCTCGGGCAGAGCCCTTTCCCAAGAAAAGAGAAAAGACCATGCGAAATGAAATGAATATAAAAAATATGTGACAGAAAAACGGATATATATTATGTCTATACAGGAACAAACTGCAAGGTTATATGGCAGATACGGATGTGCACCGGATTTCAGGTCTTGAAAGACACGGAGAAATCCGGAAAGGCACTGGCATTGCCATTTTGTAAGAGATTCCTTCGGAAGCTATCGGCAAGTGGCCGGTGGACAAACCGGAAGACAATACGGCAGACTTTATCAAACCGATTCTGAAAATCAAGAAAAGTACAACACCTGTTTCTGCATAATCTTCCCGAAAAAAAGAAAATGAACAATACCTGACAGTATTCTTTCATTAAGCGGATACCGCCAGTAATGATCAGATTGCCGATAGAAATGCGCATGAACATTCCTGTCCATGAACGAATAAAAATATTGGTAATCTGAAAATGATGGCGGAGAACCGGACATGCCTGGTAGCGTCAAGAAGGAACAAAAAGAAGCGGGCAGGATTATTTTGAATGGTCCTCTTTTTCCACGAATCCGATAGGTATACATTCTAAATTGCCGTGTCACTTTAAAAAAAAATAGCCATTCAATATATCCATCCAATACTTAATGTCAATACATTAAAGTGTTTTAATATTAAAACATTAAAATATCAAAATGTTGAAATATTAAAACGTTAGTCATAAATACCTGTACATGAAGTCATGCAGGTGTTGTTTTATGATATTTATTTACCCATACATGTTATATTATCATTAAAAATATCAGACACCTAATTCTGTAACCCACACTTGATCTTATGTGGAAAATCAATGGATATTCTTTTTTTCAAAAGAATGCTGACGGTTCAATTTAAAAACATTTTAATATCAGAATATTTTAATTTTAAAATATCAAACAATTTTAAAATTAAAATATTAATACGGACAGGTATGGAGTTGTAATCCGTATCTTTGCCCCATGTCCTTTTAGAAAAAGGAAATATGCCATCATGCCTCCTAAAAATGTCTATATTTGCGTTTCAATAATATAAATGATATGAACAGAACTAAGGACGCATACAGACACCAATCAAACAACAGAGTCATCATGTGGTACAAAATAAGAGAATTATATTTAAAAGGATTTAACAAAAGTCAGATTGCGTTCCAGCTTGGTCTGCATAGAAGTACGGTGCGCCGGTACTTGAAAATGGATGAGGACACATTGACTGCAAAATTGCAGCATCGCAGGCGATATCCCCGCATACTTGACAAATACGAAAGTTATGTCTGTGACGTTCTTTCCCGGTACAGGTTCCTGTCCGCCTCCCAGATTCATGACTGGATGAAGGAACAGTATCCTGATCTTCCTGTTGTCTTCGGGAAAACCGTATACAATTTTGTGGAAACTGTACGTCGTAAGTATAATCTGAACAAGGAGGGCCTTTCCAAACGTGTTTATGAGAAAATGCCGGATACCCCTTACGGGGAATATGCCCAGATGGATTTCGGAGAAAGCCGCATGCCCACATACAGGGACGACTTTGTCAAAGTTTATTTTTTTGTCATGGTGATGAGCCGTTCCAAACAGAAGTTCGTGTATTTTTCCTGTACGCCTTTCACATCAGCCCTAGCCGTATATGCCCATGAACTGGCTTTCGCATATTTCGGAGGGAAGCCGAGAAGGATAATCTATGACCAGGACAAAGTCCTGCTGGTCAGAGAAAACCTGGGTGACCTCATATTGACAAGAACGTTCCGTGCCTTTGTCAACGAGCAGCATTTCCAGCCCGTATTCTGCCGTCCTGCTGACCCGGAAAGCAAGGGAAAAGTGGAAAATGTGGTCAAATATGTCAAGCGTAACTTTCTTGCCGGACGGACATTTAACAGTCTGGAAGTCCTTAACACCGAGGTCCTGCAATGGTTGGAAAAAACAGGAAACGGCAAGATACATGGAACCACACGCCTAGTTCCGGCTGAGGAATTTGAGATTGAACGGAAATATCTGTTGCCATACTATGGAGAACCGGTGCCCCCCCCCAAAGACGAGCCGAAAGAGTATCATGTCCGCAAGGACAATACGGTACGGTACCGGACCAACTACTACAGTGTACCCTCCAGCACCTATAGAAACCGGAACACCGTTGTGTGGCTTCTTGAGAATAACGGATATATCGAACTGTACGACAAAGAGAGCGGCAAACTCATATGCAGGCATGAGTTGTGTCCCGGAAAAGGGAAAAATGTATGTGACAAAAGACATCATAAGGACAAGACATGGAGTGTGAATGACTTGCAGGTCCGGATCCGAAAGCGGACGGAAGATGACCCCACCGTTATTCTGTGGCTCCGGAATCTGGAAAGGGAAAAGCCGCGCTATTACAGGGACAATATGAAACTGCTGCTTCATGTGATATCCGAATACGGCAAAGAAACAGTGATAGCAGCCCTGCGGACCTGTCTGGAAAAGAACATATACAACAGCCTTTCCGTGCAGGAAATATCCGGCTCAATCCACAGAAGCAAGGACAATATGGACGGGATGACTATCCAAGCTCCGACATCCATTCCGGAAACAGCGGACTGTCATCCTGAAAAAACAGATATAAACCAATATAACAAGTTTTTTGAATGATACAAAGTGAAAAATTGAAAGAACACGCCAGACGTCTGCGGCTTTATAACATTGCAAACCGCATGGACAGCATTCTGCATCATGCACAGGAAGAAAAACCGACCTACTCGGAATTCCTGTCCCTGGTATTAGGTACCGAAGTTGAAATGAAAGAGAGGAAAGACTACGAGAGACGACTTGTTGCGGTACGTCTGCCCCGGAAACATGATCTTGACGAATATGACTACAATTTTTATGAGGGCATAGACCGCCGGCAGATGAAGGAGCTTCGTGAACTGGTATGGCTCCGTGAAACTTATAACTTGATCCTGATGGGACCATCAGGAACCGGAAAGACATTTCTGGCAGCCGGTCTTGTCTTTGATGCGGTCAAGGCCGGTTACAAGGCATACCTGATGACAATGGAGGATATCGTAAATTGTCTCAGGCTTAAAGATATCTCAACTCCGGCCATGATGACTTATAACAAGATTCTGCGCGCACAGCTGCTGGCAATAGATGATATCATGCTGTTTCCTGTGAAAAGAGAGGAAGCTACAGCTTTTTTCAATCTTATAAACACACTGCATGAGAAGACATCCATCATCATTACAACCAACAAGGCACCTACAGAATGTGTAGAAACATTAAATGATGAAATCCTTGCCAATGCTCTGCTTGACCGATTGCTTTTCGATGTGAAGTCATCAAGTTTACCGACAGTAGCTACCGGTTAGAAAACAGGCAGACTATTTTAAGACTACAACAGGAACGAGAAACGAACTTGTAAAGCCTTAGTTACTGGTGTATTCAGTGGCATATTTAACTTTTCTAAAAAAAGACACAAGAAAATTTGCAAATTACAGTTGTAGCATCCCTCGACACGGTAGATCTCGTTTACAATGAAATGGAACACCCCCCAGTCTTCCATTCCAAATTTATTTTTTAGTCTTTTTACTTTCGTATCATAGAAATGATCGGTCTCGAACCTAAAATAGGTGAAAACCTTTTTAGTTGTTTTTGGCATAAGCTTTATATTTAAAGTGGATAATACATCAGCTGGCCGAAAGTTCGGACTCCTTGGGGATACCAGGATACCGGGAGAGCATGCCACAGGACCTGACATGGTCCATATAGTTCGCTGTATGTCGGCGGAAGTCAGGCCCCAGTGCTTCCTGAAAAGCTCGTCATTGAACAGGCCGACCTGTATGCAGCCGTTGACAATTCTTGTGACATCTTCCAAAGAGGCATTCCAGTACTGTGCCGTTTCCTCGCACCACAGCAGGAGGTAACTCCCGTTGTGGAGTGTCTCGTTCACGAGATACCGATAGATGCTGTAACCGAAAAAACCGTATTGGCGGGTGAGTCTTCTGACTTTCATGTCAGAAAATTGGGAAGTGCTGAGCTCATAGCAAAGATGTGTCCCGCATTCCAGTCGCCGTACAGCCCGTGACAGGCGGCTTGTTCCGTTTGTAAAGCTTTGGGTATTCATATATAATTAATGTATAATGTTTGCTGTTAAGGGTTATGTATATGACGGACTGGGCTCCCACTCCTTGGGGGAGTGGTGCCGATAATTATCTGGCCGGAGGAATGTGGTGCTTCTTCCGGATGAACTGGACATAATTGTGGACGGTCTTCTCGCAGACGTGCGGAAAGTCTGGATAATGTTCCCGCAAGTAGTCGCCAATACGACTGCTGGAAATGGAGGGGAGACTGATAAGAAGGGATGCGACGGCCTGCTCGTAGGCATGGAGCTTGTAATGCCGTTCTTTTTGCTGAAGGACTTCCTCGGAGCTTAGGGATTGGAGATGTCGTACCGTATTACGGGACACACCAAGACGACGGGCTGTCCGCGCAATGTTGATTTCCCATGAACGAAGATCAAGGAATATGTATTTTTCTGATAAATTTACCGCATCCATAATCTTTTAGACCGTAACTGGGACATTCCAGATTACGAATCTTTGATGCAGCTAAATTACCGCCCCCACTAATAGCTGGAACCCATACATAAAGAATTTTAAGACAATCTATACAGATGCCAACTGTTATGAAAGCCTGATGCATTTTCCAACTGATGTAAAATTGCTTCGGGAACGTATTGAATAAACGTACAGCATGATGTGCAGCATCAACGCTTCCCTTAGAAAGCATCGCATGAGGACGAAGTACAATAATATTGCAAAAGCAAATCTTACTTACAGGACTTTCTTCATCCACCAGCTTATACAGTATCTATCGGGGGGGTAGGTCTGGTGTTTTACTGCCTCTTTCTTTATAGATAGGGAAACGCAAGCAAAATGTATTTCCCACAATAGGCATCCCATTATATCCTATATAACTTTTGTTTACTTTATTGTTTCTAAAATATCGGGCAGATATGCCTGACTTACGGATTTTCCGTTGTTTACAGAGTCTCTGATTTGTATATTCAATCAATAAAACAAAAAACAAACTTAATCATACATTAAATCTTTTTCAAGAGTCTGTAATCCGAAGTTGCCAAAAGGCTACAGCAGCTGCAGTAGCCACATTGAGCGAATCCACTCCATGCGCCATAGGGATACGGACTACATAATCAGCTTCAGCGATTGTTTTGTAAGAAAGCCCCTCCCCCTCTGTTCCCATCACAATAGCCAACCGAGGTTCAGCCGCCAATATGGGATGATCTATAGAGATAGAATCATCAGTCAACGCCATGGCAGCAGTACGGAAACCCAACTTGTTCAAATCGCCAATCGTACCATCCAACCATGCCCATGGAACCAAGAACACCGAACCCATAGACACCCTTACCGCACGGCGATTCAACGGATCGCAAGAATTGCGTGTCAACAAAACAGCATCTATCCCAAGAGCAGCTGCCGAACGGAATATCGCCCCGATATTGGTAGTGTCTACCACACCGTCAATGACTACAATCCGCCGGGTATCCCGGCAGATCTCTTCCATAGAGGGCAACACCGGACGACGCATAGCACATAATACACCACGTGTCAGAACATAGCCAGTCAACGTAGCCAACAACTCTCTATCACCCGTATAAACGGGCACATCACCACAACGCTTGATAATGTGAGCAGCACTGCCAGAGATATGCTTACGCTCACACATAAGAGCAAGAGGTTCATATCCTGCATCCAAAGCCCTACTAATGACATTGGGGCTTTCGGCTATAAACACCCCTTTCCCAAGTTCTATACGCTGGCGTAACTGAGCTTCCGTCAACATGCAGAAAACATCCACTCCGGGATGTGTCAATGATGATATTTCAATAATAGGCATACACTCTTATATTATACTATTTCATTGCTTTTAATTTACATTCCAGCCTCCATTGCCACAGCTACTTTTATCACTCCATCCTGTCGGTTCTCAAAAATCTGGTAAGCCGTTTCTATCTGATCTAGCGGGAAACGATGTGTAATTAGTGGAGTGGTATCTATTTTTCCCATCTCTATCAAGCGGAGTATCTCAGCACAATCGCAACCATCTACGCCACCAGTTTTGAAGATCAGATTCTTTCCATACATATCCGGCAAAGGAAGAATCTGAGGACGGTCATAAAGAGCCACCAAAATAACGACAGCATTAGGGCGCGCACATTCCCATGCCAAGCGAAATGTATCCTCCCCTCCTGCCACTTCAAAAACTACATCCGCACCACCGTGTGGACCACTTTGCAATACAAATTCCTTACATTCTTCTGGAGTGACAACTTCTACCTGCGGATAATGTTCCCTAACAAACCGAATTCTTTCAGAAGATTGTTCACAAACAACAATGCGCTGCGGCTTTCTCAGCATCACGCAAAGCAAAGTACAGATTCCCGTAGATCCCGCACCAATGACAAGCACCGTGTCTTCTTCGGTAATCTCCGAAATGCGAGCAGCCCAAAATCCTGTAGCAAGGATATCTCCTACAAACAAAGCTTGCTCATCACTCACGGAATCGGGAATGAGATTCAAGCCTTGATCAGCATAAGGTACGCGAACATACTCCGTCTGCCCCCCATCAATCCGACATCCCAAGGCCCATCCCCCATTAGGATCAGCACAATTATTCACATATCCATGCCGGCAGAAAAAACATTCTCCACAAAAGGTTTCCACATTGACGGTAACTCGATCGCCCGGTTTGACTAATTTAACATCACGTCCTGTCTGCTCCACAATACCCACCATTTCATGCCCCACTGTTATTCCGGGAACAGCACGTGGCACACCACCATGTTTAATATGTAAGTCACTGGTACAAATACTCCCGAGAGTGACGCGCACAATAGCATCACGCGAGCCTCTCAACTCAGGCTTCGGTTTCTCTATCAATTCAAATTTTCCCTGTTTAATATAAGTATATGCCAACATGATTTCCTTTTCTTCTTTAATGGTTATCTTTATAAAACGATGCAAAGATAATATACAGACATAAATAATAGCTGCCATTTGCTGACAAAATGGCTTTCTTTATCACTTTGCCTTGCTTCTCAACTGCAAACAAATTTTACAAAGGTTTAAACACATCTCGATATTCATTAAAATTATCTTCACAGATTTAAATTCATTTCATTTCCGGCTGACATTTTGCCATCAGGCATATACTTTGCAAGAACATCAGTGTATTGCCAAAAACGACAAGATAAAAAGATTCAAAAACAGTCTAGTAACAATTTAAAATATAGGAGATTACAATTATGATGCCGACTAGAAAGTATAACAATCAGAATTGGTTACCAAGTATTTTCAACGATTTCTTTGATAATGAATGGTTGACAAGAGCAAACGCTACCGCTCCTGCAATTAATGTCATTGAAAGTGACAAAGATTATAAAGTAGAGGTTGCTGCTCCGGGTATGACTAAAGAAGATTTCAATATCCACATCAGCGAAAGCAACGAACTAGTGATCTCAATGGAGAAAAAGAATGAAACAAAAGAGGACGACCATCACAACAGAAGATATTTACGTCGTGAATTTTCTTACTCTAAGTTCGAACAAGCTTTGATTCTTCCTGAAGATGTGGTTAAGGAAAAAATCAGCGCCAATGCCAGCAACGGTGTTCTGACCATTGATTTGCCTAAACGCACTCCTGAAGAAAAAGCCAAAGTGAACAGAATCATCGAAATTCATTAATCACAGATTTTGAATATTTACAATCGGACAGTTTATAAGGTACATCTATAACATGCTATTATTTTGCATGATATAAAAGTGTGCCTTATATATTGTCCGATTGTCATAAAATCAACATATTTGCATCAACACTTTCTCCGGATTTCCACCATGCTTTTCAACATTTCTTCCCACCTTTCCCTAAAAAAGTCCACCTCTATTACAATTGAACTTCAAATTCAGAACAAAACTGAAAAAAGCCAGTTTAAATTTTCTTTGAAAAATACTGAACAACATTAAAACAGAAACTAAGAGAAGTAGGCTTCTTTTTTATTATACAAGCATTAAAATCACATATTTTTAGTAATTTTGCATCTAAATTCACCATATAAAACAAACCAATAAAAAGAGGATGAAAGCATCAGTACGTTTAGTTCGTTTTGCTACAATAGGAACCTTAAATTATCTTATTACCATGTTAGTGATATGGATTGTGATGAGTTACTTCTCATTCAAAGGGAAATATATAGTAGCAAATATTATGGCATATCTCATCGCTCAAACCCATAATTTTATATGGAGCAAATATTGGATTTTTCCTTCCAGCAATCCCCAAAACAGTCTTTGGCAACAAATAATGCTCTTTTGTACCGCTTTCGGTATTGCCTATGGCATACAACTTCTTTTTGTGATACTGATGATAGAAGCAATAGGGATCAAAGAATTTACAGCACAATTTATTGGAATAATAATATATGGAGCTGTTAATTTTATGGTAAACAATAGAATAACATTCCGATAAATATATTTCAAAACTTATGGCAGACAATTATATAGAAAGACAATACGAACAATATGAAGCCCGAAAGGCTGCATGGGAAAAAAAACGTAAACAAGGAAAGAAGAAAACGATTTCCGTCAAGCTTCAACCAAAGGACCTGACAGACAATACGATCAAACTTCCTAGAAAAGCATTCATCACAGGAGGTGCCGATGGCATAGGGAAAAACATTGTGAAAGCTTTCTGCAACTCACAATACCAAGTCGCCTTTTGTGACAAAAATAAGGATTTAGGAATACAGACAGCCAAAGAGACCGGAGCAATTTTCTACCATACCGATGTAAGAGATAAAGAATCCCTTGAGAACTGTATGCACGAACTTTTTAAAAAGTGGGGGGATATGGACATCATTATCAACAATGCCGGAATAAGCGAATTTTCTCCCATCACAGAAACCAGCGTGGAAGATTTTGATAAAATTTTGTCCATCAATCTGCGACCTGTATTTATCACCTCACGCACATTAGCTTTACATCGCAAATCCCAAGCAGAAAATCACCCGTATGGCAGAATTATCAATATCTGTTCCACCCGTTATTTAATGAGCGAACCGGGAAGCGAAAGCTATGCGGCTTCCAAAGGAGGAATCTATTCACTGACCCATGCACTTGCTTTATCCCTTGCCGACTTTCATATCACCGTAAACTGTATTTCGCCGGGATGGATTCAGACCAATGATTACGAACGGCTACGCCCAGAAGATCATGCCCAACATCCATCAAGACGAGTAGGCAAACCGGAAGACATAGCACGTATGTGTTTATTTTTATGTCAAGAAGAGAATGACTTCATCAATGGACAAAATATCATCATCGATGGTGGAATGACCAAAAAGATGATTTATTTAGAATAAAAACGAACTAAAGAAAATATCTATAATGAATAAATAATCACTCATGAAAATACATCATATCGCCATTTGGACATTTCATCTGGAAAAATTAAGGGAATTTTACACTCGTTACTTTAACGGAACAAGTAATGAAATTCCCATGAGATAAAAAAAATCACGCCCAAGAGAATGTAAATAGTC
>ENA-ORMO01000247-ORMO01000247.1-human-gut-metagenome-genome-assembly--contig:-NODE-247-length-81810-cov-6.690355_pt1 | contig 81810 bp, 81 predicted proteins | sample MGYA00242106_ERZ509001 | MGnify/ENA primary metagenome ERZ509001 (study PRJEB26280, sample SAMEA2338736) | human gut metagenome | biome: human gut; feature: human-associated habitat; material: faeces...
TTTGAATAGACCGTTTTAGGTCAGCAACAAGAAATTAAGACTTGCTGAGAAATCGAATTTCTGCGAAACTACTGATTCGCCTTTTAATTTTTAGACTCATGAATAAAGTCTCCACTGGAAACTTTATTTGTCTCATTCCCTTTTAGTTATTCAAATGTTTAATATCGTTTTCTAGTAAGTCACTCAAGATGTGAACGAGTTCGTCTTGGGAAATGTTATTTGGCTGTGCCAGCCAGTTGATATAGACACCCATGATGCCATTTGAAATATATCTGATTTTGATTTTATTTGATGTTGTTTGATTAGAAGAAAGGTAGTAGTGAGTTAAACCATTTTCTAAAATATCTGTAAAATCTTTGATGAGATAGGCGTAAGATTTTTGCTTTGCAATGGTTTGATAAAATTTGAAATTAGCTTGCATGACTTGATTCAACTCATTAAAAAAGATAAAAAAATCGAAATCATTCTGTTGCTTGAGGATGTTGTCTAACTGATTACTGACATCGTCAATGATGTCATGATAAACATCAAAGGTCGTATCATAGTGCAAATAAAACGTTTTACGGTCAATATTAGCTGATTTGGCTAACTCTGTTATGGTGATATTGTCCATTTCCTTTCTCTGTAATAAGTCGATAAACGCCTGACGAATGTTATACTTCGTGCGCGCTTTTTGTTCACTTCGTTTCATATTGATACCCCAATTTTTCACATTCTGTGGAACAATGCCCAGATTTTAAAAAGCTGTCATTGTTTTGCCATTTGCTATTCATTATAATACTCACATGTAGAATCTTCAACAAGAAGAGATAAAAGGAGAATTCAAATGGTTTTTGACACATTATTTAATGCGTATCCGCAAGGTGACGTTACGTTACAAGATTTTGTGACAGCTTTAACGCCTGGTGCGCCCAATTTTATATTGACTTTAACAACTGTTCTTATCACGTTTGTGTTGGGATTTTTAGTCTATATTTATTCTTTCGTGTTGGTGGATAGAGAAAAAAGTGGTCCTTATCCATTATGGATGCACACTTTTTATTGTGCAGCAGATTTTATGGGAATCTGGGTGTTTTTAGCAGCCTATCAAAATTATCACCATTTTTGGTTCTTTCTATTAGGCGTAATTGGTGAGATTGTTTGGGTTGGTTTTGAATTCTACTGTCTTTGGCGAGCGGTTACCTATGAAAGAAAAGAAATTTGGGGCGATAAAGTGACTCTCAAAAAAGCAATTTTTGATTGCTGTTTACAAGTCTTAATTTTCTTTGTCAGCCTTAATCTTCTGCGAGTAGAGTTGCATGATACCTCGATGTTTAAATTCTGGATTTTTACGCAAGTTATTATCTGCTCTGTTCCAGGACTGTTTTGGGAAAAGCGTGGAACACGTATTGGAGCAAGCTGGCAGTTGAATATTGTCCTTGTTTTGGTGGCTATTATGTCTTTCAATCCATGGAATATGTGGGCACTAATTAGTCCGCAATTTTTCTCTCTTAGTAATAATCCTTGGTATTACTTTGTTGGGCTAGTTACTCTTATGTTTGCTCTGAGAGGCTGTTATATCTATGCAAAATTACCTCAAAAACCGAAATATCTACCAGATGGCAGCAAAACGATTTTTTAGAAAACTTTTGAAAATTATAACAGTTATTAAAAAAGAATCATTTTAACAATATAAAAAGACTTTGAAGAAGATTGCACACACAACTTTTTCAGGTCTTTTTTCTTATATTTTTTTGATAAAAATGACTGAAATTCCTTGATATTATTGACTTGTTTCAAATGTATGTAAGGTTTTCTGACATAAACTTAAAAATATTGTAGAAATTTTCAAAAAAGTATTTATTTTTTAAAAGCTTAGGTGTATAATAGCTCTATCGTTGTAAAAGCGGTCACGAAATACAAAATTATCTCACTATCCTTATTTATCATTTTGGTATTTCAATAAAAAATTTTTAAGGAGGAGCATATGAAGAAAAGCTTTATTCATCAACAGCAGGAGATTTCTTTTGTCAAGAATACTTTCACTCAATATTTGATTGATAAACTTGACATCGTTGAAGTGCAAGGACCTATTCTCAGTCAGGTCGGGGATGGTATGCAAGATAATTTGAATGGTATTGAAAATCCTGTATCAGTGCACGTAAAACGTATTCCTGATGCTGAATATGAAGTTGTTCATTCACTTGCTAAGTGGAAACGTCATACCTTAGCACGTTTTGGCTTCAATGAAGGAGAAGGGCTTTTCGTACACATGAAAGCTCTCCGACCAGACGAAGAAGAATTAGATCCAATTCACTCTATTTATGTTGACCAATGGGATTGGGAAAAAGTTATTCCAAATGGTCGTCGTAACATCGAGTATTTAAAAGAAACGGTTGAACAAGTTTACAAAGCTATTCGTTTGACAGAATTAGCTGTTGAAGCTCGTTTTGATATCGAAGCTGTTTTGCCTAAAAAAATCACATTCATCCACACAGAAGAATTGGTAGAACGTTACCCAGATTTGACACCGAAAGAACGTGAAAATGCTGCCGCTAAAGAATTTGGAGCAATTTTCCTTATCGGTATTGGTGGTATTTTGCCAGATGGTCAACGTCATGATGGTCGTGCACCTGACTACGATGACTGGACTTCTGAATCAGAAAATGGTTACCACGGTCTTAATGGTGATATCATTGTTTGGAATGAAGCTTTGGATTCTGCTTTTGAATTATCATCAATGGGTATTCGTGTTGACGAGGAAGCTCTCAAACGTCAAGTTAAAATCACTGGTGACGAAGATCGTTTGCAACTAGAATGGCATAAAGCTCTTCTTAATGGTCTCTTCCCACTTACTATCGGTGGTGGTATCGGTCAATCTCGTATGGCAATGTTCTTGCTCCGTAAGAAACATATCGGAGAAGTTCAATCAAGTGTTTGGCCGAAAGAAGTTCGTGACACTTACGAAAATATTCTTTAAGTAGAAGAAATCTTATTTTAAGGACTAAGAAAAGTCGGCTAGGATAACTAGTCGGCTTTTTGATTTTGGGAATAGAAAAAGTTGTTAGAGCGATTTTCTAACAACTTTTGTAAAATTATTTAAATTAAATTGCTTACCAAGGAAGACCTGCTGCAGCAATTTCAGCTTTTGAAGCGTATTGTCCATTTGGACGATGCCATCTGCCACGAGCATCTCTAGAATATCCACTAGCAGCTTGTTGTTGTGCCTGTTGAGCCGCTGCCTGTTCTTGTGCTTGGCGTGCAGCTTCTTCGGCTGCAGCTTGTTCTTGAGCCTGTCTAGCCTCTTCGGCTTTTCTTGCTTCTTCAGCTTGAGCCGCTTCCTCGGCTTCTTTAGTCTCAATAGCTGAAACAACGGCGTTAATACGATTGTTAAAATCACCTTTTTTAGCTGTGTCTGTTACCGCATCAACTTTATTTTTAGCATCGTCAACATTTTCACGAGTTTGATTAGCTTCTAAGTTTGCAACAGCAGTTTCAGCCGCTGCCTGAGCTGTCTCTTCTTGTTTTTGTGTTTCTATCGCAGTCTTGACAGTTGCGATACGTTTTTTAAGTTGTTTTTTGACTTTCTTATTTTTTACGGCTTTAACTTTTTTGGTAGCTAAATCAAGATTTTCTTGGGTCTGGTCCTTTTCAAGTTGTTTAACAGCTTTTTTTGCTGCTTTAGTAGCTTTATCGTCTTTTTTGGTGGTTTTACTTTTAGACTTAGTATCCGCTAAAACAACATGATTGTTTTCGACTGGTGTTGTTAAAAGTCCTTGGTCTTGAGAGACTCCGATGAGGGCAGTTGCCATTAATAATATGGCGAGTTTCATTTTCTTCTTCATGTTTGATTCCTCCTGAAAAAACTTTGAATGATAAAATTTTTACACTAAAAGAATACCATTTTGAAATAAGTCTGTAAATCTCTTTTTAAGGAAAAATTAAGTAAAAAATACTATAAAAAAGCCGCTAGAGCAATCTCTAACGACTTTTGTAAAATAATCTATTATTCAAAACCACAGAGTGTTAAACCTAAGTCTTGTGCTTCTGATAAGCTAACTGGTGTAGTGCTTTTTGAGCGATTTAAGCCACGGCAATTTGGGTTGAGGTGGTAGTGGCTACCAGTTCTTGTAATGTAAACTGTTGTGGTATCTCCTGGTTGGGCAGCTGCTTGATTTTGTTGTTGCTGTGCCTGTTTAGCAGCTTCGGCTTCTTTGGCTTCGATAGCTGAAACAACAGCGTTGATACGGTTGTTGAAAGCTTCCTTTTTAGTTGAATTATTTACCGCATTAACTTTATTTTTAGCGTCATCAATGTTATCACGCGATTGGTTATTTTCAAGGTTTTTAACCGCAGTTTCTGCTTTATCTTCTAATTCTTTTTCTTTTTTAGTTTCAATGGCTGTTTTGACAGTTGCGATACGCTTTTGAAATTTCTCTTTTTTGTCAGCGTCTGTAACAGCGTCAACTTTACTTGTTGCTAAATCAAGATTAGCCTGCGTTTGGTCTTTTTCGAGATTTTTTACGGCAGTTTCTGCACTGTTTTCAATCTCTTTAGTCTTTTGAACTTCTTTTTTGCCAACTTCGATATAATTAGCATTTTTTTCTTTAAAATCAGCCAGTTCACCTTGGCTATCTTTTAAGTCTGATTTGGCTTGTTTGACATCTTGGCTAAGCTGTTCAATCTTATCCTCTGCTTGGGATAATTCTTGACTTTGGTTACCTTGACTAGAAAAACTAGCAATCAATAATACCGATAAAATGGTAATGGCAAGATTTTTCTTGTCTTTAAAGAATGTTTTAAAATTCATCATAACTCCTTTATCCTAAAAAACTTTGATAATTAAAATTATCACAACAATCATATCAAAACTCATTTTTAGTGTAAAGATGACCTAATCATTTTTTAAGTTATTTTATTTGAATTTTGCTATAATGGTTGTTATGAGAGTTGTAGCAGGAAAATTTGGTGGGCGTCCTTTAAAGACGCTAGATGGAAAAATTACGCGCCCGACAACAGACAAGGTTAAAGGTGCTATTTTTAATATGATTGGTCCATTTTTTGATGGTGGACGTGTTTTAGACTTGTTTTCTGGTAGTGGAAGTCTAGCGATTGAAGCTATTTCACGCGGAATGGATGAAGCTGTGCTGGTTGAACGCAACCGTCAAGCGCAAGCTATTGTTTTAGAAAATATCAAAATGACAAAGTCTGAGCAGCAATTTCACTTGTTAAAAATGGATGCTAATAAGGCAATTGGCGTTGTTAGTGGACAGTTTGATTTGGTACTTTTAGACCCACCATACGCTAAGGAAGAAATTGTCAAAAATATTACGGAATTAGAAGAAGCAGGGCTTTTGTCTGAGGATGTCATGCTGGTTTGTGAGACGGATAAGGCTGTTGATTTACCAGAAGAAATTTCAAATTTTGGCATCTGGAAACAAAAAACATATGGCATTAGTAAGGTTACGGTATATGTTAGGTAGAATTGAGTGATTTTATCACTAATGGAGGCAATATGGCTAAAATTGGTTTATTTACGGGGTCTTTTGACCCTGTGACAAATGGGCATCTTGATATCATAGCGCGTGCAAGCAAGTTGTTTGATACACTTTTTGTGGGCATTTTTTACAATAAAGATAAGAATGGCTTCTTTAGTGTTGAAGAGAGACGGCAGATGTTAGAAGAAGCACTGCAAGAATTTCCGAACGTAAAAGTGATTACAGCGCGTGATTCTTTGGTGGTGGATATTGCCAAGCGTTTAGAAGTTGGTTATCTCGTGCGTGGTATCCGTAATGGGAAAGATTTAGAGTACGAGGCTGATTTAGCGTTTTATAATCATTATCTGGCGTCAGAGATTGAGAGTGTTTTTTTATTGTGCTCTCCTGATTTGGTTCATGTCTCATCAAGTCGCATCCGTGAATTGATTTATTTCTATTCAGATATTTCAGATTTTGTACCAACAAGTGTTGTCAAAAAAGTGGAGGAAAAATATGGCAATCTTAAAAAGATTTAAAGAGATTTTGAAAAAGTTGGGTCGTATTTTATATCGCTTTAAGTGGTGGATATTAGGTGTTGTAGGCATTGTTTTCTTACTATTTAGCTTGTTGTATCCGCTTGATTACTATATTGAAATGCCTGGTGGTGCTTATGATATTCGTAGCGTTTTAACGGTTGATAATAAGGAAGATGACGAAGATGGCTCTTATAATTTTGTGGCTGTCACGGTTAGTCAGGCGACCTTGGCACAATTGGTTTATGCTTGGTTAACTCCCTACACAGAAATTTCGACAGCCGCAGATGTGACTGGTGGTTATAGCAATGCTGATTATCTTCGTATCAATGAGTATTACATGGAAACCTCTCAGAATACAGCGACTTATCAAGCCTTAACATTGGCAGGAAAGGAAGCAACGCTTGATTATCAAGGGGTTTATGTTTTAAATGTTAGTGATAATTCGACGTTTAAAGGGATTTTGAATATCTCTGATACGGTAACTGGGGTTAACGGTCAGACATTTAACAGCTCGGCAGAATTAATGGCCTATGTGGCTGATTTGGATTTAGGGTCTGAAGTAACTGTTCAATATACATCAGACGGCGAAGCAAAAGAAGCCACAGGAAAAATTATTGAATTGTCAAATGGAAAAAATGGTATCGGAATCGGTTTGGTAGATCATACGTCGGTGTCATCAGATGTTGATGTTAATTTTGATACGAGTGGTGTTGGTGGTCCAAGTGCTGGTTTGATGTTTACGCTTGATATTTATGACCAATTAAACAGTGAAGATTTGCGTAAAGGTCGTAAAATTGCTGGTACAGGTACGATTGAATCAGATGGTTCAGTCGGGGATATTGGTGGCGCAGCACTTAAAGTTGTTGCTGCTGCTAAAGCTGGTGCAGATATTTTCTTTGTTCCAAATAACCCTGTGGATGAGGAAACATTGAAAAAAGACCCAGATGCGAAAACGAACTATGAAGAAGCTGTCGCAGCTGCTAAAGACCTCGATACCGATATGAAAATCGTTCCAGTCACAACTGTTCAAGAAGCAATTGACTATCTGCGAAATAATGATTAAAAAGAAACATCTCTGTGAATACGGAGATGTTTTTTGTTCACTTTAAATTAATTTTTTCTTAAGTTTCATTGGGTAAAATTCCCTTAAAATATGGCAGTAGATTAGTAACAATAGATAGGAGGGAGTTATGACGAACTGGCAAAAGCGATTTGTGATTTGGTTTAATCTTGCCATTTTATTTATTTTTTTAGATGTGACTTTGTTGATATTTATTCGGTCGATTAATAGTCATGGTGTTTATCAGACAATGCAAATGAAATGGCTAACGTTCTCAATGTGGATTCTCTGTTATGCTTTTGTTTGGACGTATCAGGGTGTGGGGTATATGTTTTTTAAACATATTAAACAAGTAAGAAAACAAGAAGATAGGCATGTGATTTAATATGAGATAATGAGTTGGATTTACAGAATCTGATTCATTTTTTATGCTTAGTTTAATAAAAATAATATTTTAAAAATTCTTTGCAGAACTAATTGGGACATTTGTTTTTCTTGGGACAGGAGCAGCTGTCTTGGGTGGCGGAGCAGATAGTGTTGTTGGCTATACGTCGATTGCATTAGCATTTGTTTTAACGATTGTGATTTTTGCTTACAGTATTGGTATAGTTTCTGGTTTTTTGTGATAAAAATGGCTTAAAAACGCTAGAATATCACTATTTAAGCGGAAAATGCTATAATAAAATTATGACAGAAAAGCTAACGATTTTACATTTAAATGATTGGCATTCGCATTTTGAAACCTATCCAAAATTAAAACGATTTTTCCAAGATTATGCTGACCAAGATGCTGAGGTTATCAAGATTGATGTTGGTGACAATATTGATCGTTGGCATCCGATGACCGATGCAACGCAAGGAAAATATAATGTTCAATTGATGAATGAGCTAGGCATTGATTTTGCGACAATTGGGAATAACGAAGGCATTGGACTGGCTAAAACGATGCTCAATCAAGTCTACGAAAATGCTAATTTTGATGTGATTTTAGGAAATTTAGAGGATGAAGCTGGACGTCCAACGTGGGCTAAGCCTTACAAGATTTATGAGACAGCTCTTGGGACAAAGATTGTCTTTTTAGCCTACACTTTTCCTTATTACCTAACGTATCATCCAGGTGGTTGGCAAGTGCTGGACCCAATCACATGCTTAAATCGTGATTTGGAAATTCCAGAGGTCAAATCAGCAGATTTCCATATTTTATTGAGTCATCTAGGTTTGCCATTTGATGAAAAAATCACCGCAGAAGTGCCAGAAATTGACTTGATTATTGGTGCTCACACGCATCATGTCTTTGAGGACGGTGCTTGTCTTAACGGCACTTATTTAGCGGCCGCTGGAAAATATGGTCAGTTTGCTGGTGAAATCAACTTGACCTTTGAGCACCATGAACTGAGCGATATCACCATTCATGCCCACGAAACGAGTCATATGCCAAGTAAGCCTAGTGATAAAGAATGGATAGAAACAGTTGAAGCGAATGGTCGCAAACTGTTAAGTCAAGAAATAGTCAAATCTTTTGACCATGAATTGAGCCTTGATGAGTCACGTCAAATCGTTATGGCAGCAATGAAAGAATACGCTAATGCAGATATTGCCATGATAAATTCTGGTTTAGTGGTGACCCCATTTTCTAAAAATGTCACTAAGGATACACTACACCATTCCTTACCACATCAAATGCGCTTGGCAAGATTAGAAGTGACGACTGACGAATTAATGACAATTTGCCAAGATGTCTTTTCACAAGCAGAATTGTTAGCTAATCAACAAATCCGTGGCATGGGCTTTCGCGGAAAAGAATTTGGTAGGGTTTTGACTAGCGGCTTTGATTACAAAAATGGAAAAATAGTGTATAATGAAAAGGTTACGAATGAAAAGGACACTATCAGTTTAGTCTTGGTTGATCAATATTACTTTGCGCGTTATTTTGAGACCATAAAATCTCACCAAGCAGAGTTACTTTTTCCTGAATTACTACGTGAACTGGTAGAGACCTACCTTAAAAAATAATATGAATTTTAGCGATTAAGAGAGGAGACCGATGAGAAAAGATATCTCTCCTGAAATGTACAATTACAATAAATTTCCTGGTCCGCAATTTGTGGCGTTTTCTGACCGTGTCAAGAGTGATGATATTGAATTGTTAATTTTGGAAAATGAGAAGAATGCTTTTGATGCAACTGTTTTTAGTCAACGTTTTTCAGAAATTTTACTAAAATACGATTATATTGTCGGTGATTGGGGAAATGAACAGTTACGTTTGAAGGGATTTTACAAGGATGACCGAGATGTTAAGAAAACAAATCGCATCTCACGTCTAGACGATTACATTAAGGAATATTGTAATTTTGGTTGTGCTTATTTTGTGCTTGAAAATTTAGAGCCTCGTCGTGTTAAATCTGACGACGATAAACCAACGAAACGTCATAAATCACAAAAGCGCTCCTCGCAGAAAAAGAAATCAGAACCTAAAAAATCTGACCGCTCGGCAAATAAACATTTTAAGAGTCAAAAACGTAAAGATACAAAAGTACGTAGTGAACGTCAACAAAAACGAGAACAACAAAAAGAAATTCAATCGGTAAAAAAACAATTTGTGATTCGCCGAAAAGAGAAATAGGAAGGATTTGGTATTTACAGAATGCAAACAGAAACTAAGGATATGAAGCCCTCGATTTACGCTTTAACACGTGATGAATTGATTGAATGGGCAATCGAACACGGGGAAAAGAAATTCCGTGCGACGCAAATTTGGGATTGGCTTTACCGTAAACGCGTCCAATCTTTTGAAGAAATGACAAATATCTCAAAAGATTTTATTGCTGTTTTGAATGAAAACTTCTGCGTGAATCCTTTGAAACAACGTGTGATTCAAGAAGCTTCTGACGGAACAGTTAAATATTTGTTTGAATTGCCTGATGGTATGTTGATTGAAACAGTATTGATGCGCCAGCATTATGGTTTATCAGTCTGTGTGACATCACAAGTTGGTTGTAACATAGGTTGCTCATTCTGCGCTAGTGGATTGCTTAAAAAGCAACGTGATTTGACAAGTGGTGAAATAACATCACAAATCATGATGGTACAAAAATATTTTGATGAACGTGGTCAAGATGAGCGCGTGAGTCACGTGGTTGTTATGGGAATTGGTGAACCATTTGACAATTACAACAATGTTTTGCGCTTCCTACGTACGATTAATGATGACAATGGCTTAGCAATTGGTGCGCGTCATATTACGGTTTCAACATCAGGTTTAGCACATAAAATCCGTGATTTTGCCCACGAAAGCTTGCAAGTGAACCTTGCTGTGTCACTTCATGCGCCAAACAACGAATTGCGTTCACAAATCATGCGTGTTAACCGTTCATTCCCACTTGAAAAACTTTTTGCAGCGATTGAATATTACGTTGAAACAACAAATCGTCGTGTGACATTTGAGTATATCATGCTAAATGAAGTCAATGATTTTCCAGAAAATGCGCAAGAATTGGCTGATTTGACGAAGAAAATCCGCAAGTTGTCTTATATTAACTTGATTCCGTACAATCCAGTATCAGAACATGACCAATACAGCCGTTCAAGTAAAGAACGTGTAGCTGCTTTTTACGATGTTCTCAAGAAAAATGGGGTTAACTGTGTCGTTCGTCAAGAACACGGAACTGATATTGATGCAGCTTGTGGACAGTTACGCTCAAATACTATGAAACGTGACCGTCAAAAAGCCGTTGCTGAAAAAACAAAGTAATGATGTCAAGATTTTTGAATAAGACTGCTGAATTAACGCCATTGGGACGTCGGATTATAAAGGTGCTTGTGGTTTTATACGCCATAGCCATTTGTTTGATGTGCTTTAGCCCACAAACGACCATTGATGGCATTGAAACACCAAATATCATTTATTACGGTCGTTTACGTCTCTTACTTGTGCCGTTTAACACGTTTGTTGGGTTTAGCCAATTAGACGGATTTTTGGAGATTTTTTGGGTAATTGCGCAAAATGTGATGAATATTTTTCTGCTTTTTCCCTTAATGCTAGGCGTGATAGCATTATGTCCGAAATTGAGAACGTGGCAAAGAGCTACGTTATTGGCGTTTATTATCAGTCTTTGCATTGAAACTACGCAGATTGTGGTGGATTTGCTGTACAATGCTAATCGTGTTTTTGAAATTGATGACCTTTGGACAAATACCTTGGGTGGTTTGCTAGCCTTTTTAGCTTATCAGTGGTTTGTCAAACGATATCAGAAATATCAAAGAGAAAATTAGGTTATAAAGAGTGAGATGACTATTTTCCAATGAATAGTCATCTCACTCTTTTTTTATTGAAGTCGTGTTTTAGTTTGCGTGGTGTGAAATAATGCTAAGATGAGTTGATGAGGAAATACAACTTGACTTAGAGTTCACTCCAAGGTGTATAATAGCAGCTAGAAAGCAGGTTTTATGAAAATTATAAAAGATCTCTGGTGGTTTTTTCGTCAGGAGAAAAGGCGCTATCTGATTGGGATTATTTCTCTGAGTTTGGTGGCGGTTTTAAATCTTATTCCACCTAAAGTTATGGGAACGGTTATCGACCGTGTGACGGCGGGCGATTTAACACACTCTGAATTACTATTAAATTTATTGTGGCTAGTCTTATCAGCAGTTGCCATGTATTTTTTGCGTTACATTTGGCGCATGTACATTTTTGGAACGTCTTATCGTTTGGGGCAAATTATGCGCTTTAGGCTTTTTGACCATTTCACAAAAATGTCGCCGAGTTTTTATCAAAAATACCGAACAGGTGATTTGATGGCGCATGCAACGAATGATATTAATGCCTTGACACGTTTAGCTGGTGGTGGTGTGATGTCAGCAGTTGATGCCACGATTACAGCCATGGTAACCTTAGTTACCATGTTTTTAACGATTTCTTGGCAAATGACCTTGGTTGCCATTATTCCGTTGCCGTTCATGGCTTATGCAACCAGTCGTTTAGGACGTCAAACGCACAAGGCGTTTAGTCAATCTCAAGCGGCTTTTTCAGAGCTTAACAACAAGGTTCAAGAGTCGGTTTCTGGTATCAAGGTGACTAAATCCTTTGGTTACCAAGATGATGAGTTACAGTCTTTCCAAGAGACCAATGAAATGACTTTCAAGAAAAATATGACGACCATGAAGTATGATGTCATGTTTGACCCTTTGGTGCTCTTATTTATCGGAGCAAGCTATGTGTTAACGTTATTTATGGGAGCAATCATGGTTGCGGCCGGTCATGTGACGGTCGGTAGTCTGGTAACGTTTATTACTTACTTAGATATGCTTGTCTGGCCTTTGATGGCGATTGGTTTTTTATTCAATATGGTGCAACGTGGATCGGTTTCCTATGAGCGAATTAGTCAGCTATTGCAACAAAAATCAGATGTTAAAGAAGCCGAAAATCCACTCCCAACGATTAAAAATGGGCGTTTGGTTTACGATATCGATGCTTTTCACTATGAAAATGAAGAAACGCTTGCGGATATTCATTTTGCGCTTGAACAAGGTCAGACTTTGGGCTTAGTTGGGCAAACAGGTTCTGGAAAGACAACTTTAATTCGCTTGCTACTGCGGGAATATGATTTGCAAGAGGGACAAATCACGCTTGACGGGCATGATATTAGAGAATATCGATTGGCTGATTTACGTCGCTTGATTGGCTATGTTCCCCAAGAACAATTTTTATTTGCGACGAGTATTTTAGAAAATATTCGTTTTGGAAATCCGAAAAGCTCTTTGGCGCAGGTTGAAGCAGCGGCTAAATTAGCAAGGGTTTATGACGATATTGTAGCAATGCCTGACGGTTTTGAGACAGTGATTGGTGAAAAGGGTGTCAGTCTGTCTGGTGGGCAAAAGCAACGTATTGCCATGAGTCGTGCCATGATTCTTGAGTCTGATATTTTAATTTTAGACGATTCTCTTTCAGCGGTTGATGCCAAGACCGAGCATGCGATTATTGAAAATCTTAAAGAAACACGGCAGAATAAATCAACGATTATCACGGCGCATCGTTTAAGTGCAGTGGTTCATGCTGATTTGATTTTGGTGCTGCAAGACGGGCATATTATTGAGCGTGGTCGTCATGAGGAACTTATTGAACAAGGTGGTTGGTACGCTGATACCTATGAAGCTCAACAATTAGAAATGGAAGGAGATGCTGATGAAGAATAATGCAAATCAATGGCGGGTTTTTAAGCGTCTCATGAGCTATCTCAAGCCATATAAATTTTTGACAGCCGTGGCTTTAGCTTTGCTATTGTTGACGACGGTGGTAAGAAGTGTCATTCCTTTGATTGCTTCTTACTTTATCGACCATTTTTTGACTGATATGAATCAGACAGCCATGTTGATTTTGGTTGGTTATTATCTCATGTATGTCTTGCAGACGATTATCCAATATTTAGGGAATTTCTATTTTGCGCATGTGTCATACAGCGTTGTCAGAGAGATTCGTCGAGATGCTTTTGCCAATATGGAAAAATTGGGAATGGCTTATTTTGACCAGACGCCAGCAGGTTCGATTGTGTCGCGTTTGACCAATGATACGGAAGCTGTCAGTGATATGTTTTCAGGGATTTTGTCTAGTTTTATTTCAGCGATTTTCATTTTCACGGTAACGTTATTGACCATGTTAAGATTGAACGCTGTTTTGACGGGCTGGGTTGCCATTTTTCTCCCCTTTATTTTTATTTTGGTTAATCTTTATCGTAAGAAGTCGGTTGCAGTCATTGAAAAAACACGTGCTTTGTTGTCGGATATTAACAGTAAACTTTCTGAGAGTATTGAAGGGATACGTATCATTCAATCTTTTAGTCAAGAGGACCGTTTGAAAGACGAATTTGAAGCGATTAATGAGGAGCATGTGCTCTATGCCAATCGTTCCATGGCGTTAGATAGTCTTTTTCTTCGTCCAGCTATGTCGCTGTTAAAACTCCTTGCTTATGCTATTTTAATGGCTTATTTTGGTTTTCGTGGCATGGAAATTGGGATTTCAGCAGGGTTAATGTACGCTTTCATTCAGTATGTTAATCGATTATTTGACCCTTTGATTGAAGTGACGCAGAATTTTTCAACGCTACAAACGTCAATGGTTTCAGCTGGTCGTGTGTTTGATTTGATTGATGAACGGCAGTACGAACCTGAACAGAAAAATGGCGAAGCAACCGTGCAAGCTGGGAATATTGAATTTAAAAATGTCAGCTTTTCTTATGACGGTGAACGCCAAATTTTAGATAATATCTCATTTAAGGTAAATCAAGGCGAAACGATTGCCTTTGTTGGCTCGACAGGTTCTGGCAAATCATCGATTATCAATGTTTTCATGCGCTTTTATGAATTTCAGTCTGGAGAAGTTTTGCTTGACGGCGTTGATATTCGTGAGTATCCTAAAGAAGAGTTGCGCCGTAATATCGGTCTCGTTTTGCAAGATCCTTTCTTATATCATGGTACAATTAAGTCCAATATCAAGATGTATCAGGATATTTCAGACGAAGCTGTTCAAGCCGCTGCGGCATTTGTAGATGCTGACCAATTCATTCAAAAATTACCTGAAAAATACGAGACAAAAGTCACCGAACGTGGTTCGAGTTTTTCAACAGGGCAACGTCAATTATTAGCTTTTGCAAGAACCGTGGCTAGTCAGCCTAAAATCCTTATCCTTGATGAAGCGACAGCCAATATTGATTCTGAAACCGAAACCATTGTTCAAGAATCATTGAAAAAAATGCGCCAAGGTCGGACAACGATTGCTATTGCACACCGTTTATCAACGATTCAAGATGCTAATTGCATTTACGTGCTGGACAAAGGCAAGATTATCGAATCTGGCAGCCACGACGAACTCCTTAGCCAAAAAGGCACTTACTATCGCATGTATCAATTACAAGCAGGCATGATGGAAAACTAAGGGAGTGAGACAAATAAGTCTCCAGTAGAGACTTTATTCATGAGCCTAAAAATTAAAAGGTGAATCAGTAGTTTCGCAGAAACTTGATTTCTCAGCAAATCTTAATTTCTTGTTGCTGACCTAAAACGGTCTATCCCCAGATTGTTGAAGTCCAAACTACTGCGTCTTGTAAATGATAACTATGTAAACAAAGAAGCTGAGCACTTTTTGTCCCAGCTTCTTTTTTAGTCTCTAAAACATGACAAAAGTCATGTGATGTTATGACATTATGAGCTAAAAAGCTTGGCTATTTTTTCATAAAATAAATTTATCACAGATGAGAAAATTGGAGATAATGAAATGATAACAGTTGAGAATTTATCTAAAACAATTAAAGGAAAGCCGATTTTGCAAGACATTTCCTTTGAAGTAGCTGCTGGAGATTGTGTGGCATTGATTGGTCCTAATGGTGCTGGTAAAACAACCTTGATGTCATGCTTGTTAGGTGATTTGAAAATCAGCAAAGGAAAGATAGTCATCAATGCTTTAGCACCGAAAAGTCAGCAATTAAAAGAAATCGTCGCCGTGTTACCACAGGAAAATCGTTTGCCGCAAAAGTTAAGAGTGTCTGAACTCATTGACTTTTTCAAGTCCATTGCCAAGACACCTTTAGCTGACCAAGAAATTGATAAGATTTTGCAATTTAGTGAGGAACAAAAAGCCCAATTGACAGAGAAATTGTCTGGTGGACAAAAACGCTTATTAGCATTTGTCTTATGCCTTATTAGCCAACCTAAAATTCTTTTCTTAGACGAACCAACGGCAGCAATGGATACCTCAACACGTCAGCATTTTTGGCAGATTATCCAAAGTCTGAAAGCAAAGGGCGTAACGATTTTTTATTCGAGCCATTATATTGAAGAAGTGGAACATACGGCAGAACGCATTTTGGTCTTGCATCATGGAAAATTGCTGCGTGATACGACACCGTTTGCCATGCGAGAAGCTGAACATGAAAAACAGTTGACTTTACCAAAAAACTTTTTGCCGATAGTGGAAAAATTACCACACATTGATAATATTGAGCTGAAAAACGACACGGTGACATTCATGACTAAAGAGATTGATAGTGTCTGGCAGAAATTGCAAGAGCAAGGTTGTCAGATTGCCGATATTGAAATTCAAAATAAAACGTTATTAAACACATTGTTTGACCAAACACAGGAGGATGAAAAATGATTGCTTTATTGAAAATTGAATGGATTAAAACATGGCGTTTTTGGATGACCTTTGTTTTGTCGATTGGTATGCCTGTTTTCTTTTTCTTGTTTTTCTCAGGTATGGAACTGTCGTCGAATTCTGAAGAACAAAAAGTGCTTGTGACAGCTTACATGCTGACAATGACAGCTTTTTCTATGTCAAGTTTTGGATTTTTCTCATTTCCAGCTATGCTTGTTGAGGATAAAACAAGCTATTGGTTGACTTACATTGAGCATTCTTCTATCCCTGTTTGGCAGTATTATTTGGTAAAAGTGATTCGTGTCTTGTTTTGTTTCTTACTTTCTATCGTGGCGACCTTTTTAGTTGGAGCTATTTTCCGCGGGGTGAGCATGCCACTTAGTCGTTGGTTTGGAGCAGGTGCTTTGTTGTTGGTATCAAGTTTCCTTTTCTTAGCATTTGGGCTATTGATTTCACAAATTAAATCACAACAATTAATGACGATTGTCGGAGATATTTCTTTTATTGGTTTAGCCATTATCGGTGGTTCATGGATGCCGATTGAGAATTTCCCAGACTGGATGCAAAAGATTTCTAAAGTAACACCAGTTTATCATGTGAATCAATTGGTGACACAGTTTGCTCAAAAGGGGCAGGTAAACGGCAAGTCCTTGATTATCATACTCGGCTATGTCATAATGATAGCAGCATTAGCGCTTATGATTAAGAATAAAACTGAGGTTAAATGATGTTGAAAAGAATTAGGGGCATTCATCCGTTATTTTATATGCCATTAGCATTTCTAGCATTCCCCGTTTTAGGGGCATTCTTTTTTGATTACCCAACTTGGACACTTGGGATAACTTTTCTGTTTTTACTAAGCTATTTATTTCTCACACATTTTGAAGAAAATATCCTAACAAACCTTTGCTGGATTTTTATGCTACTTTATGTTGTTTATATGACAATTTATGTAGATGGTGGCATGATGTGGTTTACCTTTTATTTTAATAGTTTGCTAGTTTTTCGATTTCAAGATAATTACACTTCCTTTCGATTTCTCGCCTATGATTTAGCAATGCTGTTTATGATTATTTCTGGTGTCAGTTTGGCAGATGACTTATCGTCACAAGTAATGATTTTTTTGGTTCCTGTTGTTAATTATGGCATTTTAGTTTATTGGATGGATGATCGAAAAAATGAAATTCAACGAAAAGCAATCATGGAAAAGAATCGCACCATTAATCTTTTATTGGCTGAAAATGAGCGAAACCGTATTGGGCGTGATTTGCATGATACTTTGGGGCACGTTTTTGCGGCAATGACCTTAAAAACAGAATTAGCACTCAAGCAATTAGAAAAAGAAAAATATGACCTTGTCAAAAAAGAGTTGGAAGAATTGAATCAAACCAGTCGTTCTTCCATGCATGATGTCAGAAACATTATCAATAATCTCAAATTCAGAACGGTGAGCGAAGAAATTGAGCATTTGAATGAGTTTTTTGCCATGACAGATATTGATTATCAGCTGCAAAATGATTTGAATGTGGAAGCCATGGCACCCTTGATGCAGTCGAGTATCGGTATGATTTTGCGTGAATTAAGCAATAACGTCATCAAGCACAGCCAAGCGCAAACTTGCCGTATTCACCTTTTTGAAAACCAAGAAAAATTAGTGATGACAATTACAGATGATGGAGTTGGTTTTGACGACTTAACAGGAAATGAATTAAAATCCATTCGTGACCGTTTGCTGTTGGTCAAGGGAGATGTGGAGATTTTATCCCAAGCTAAACCAACCATGATTCAAGTTAGTATCAGTTCAAAGGAGAATTAAGATGAAATTGTTAGTTGCCGAGGACCAATCCATGTTGCGAGACGCGCTGTGCCAATTGCTTCTTATGGAAGATGATGTCGATGAGATTTTGCAAGCAGGAGATGGCGCGCAAGCTATTGGCATATTGCAAGTGGAAAATGTTGATGTGGCTATCCTTGATGTGGAAATGCCGAAAAAATCTGGTCTGGATGTTTTGGAATGGATTCGAAAACACAAGGAAATGAAAGTGATTATTGTGACCACGTTTAAGCGCGTGGGCTATTTTGAACGAGCCGTTAAGGCAGGTGTTGACGCTTATGTCCTAAAAGATCGCTCAACATCAGAACTCATGACGACCATTCACACGGTGCTTGCAGGGAAAAAGGAATACTCACCAGAGCTCATGGAAACCATGATGACCCAAGATAACCCACTTAGCCAACAAGAAAAACGCATATTACAATTAATATCACTTGGCAAAACAAACCAAGAAATCGCTGATACCCTTTACCTCTCAAACGGAACTGTCCGAAATTACATCTCATCTATCCTTAACAAATTATCCGCCAACAACCGCGTAGAAGCCGCAAGAATCGCCGAAGAACACGGATGGGTGTAAGGGGAAATTTTTTTCTAGCTGAAAGCAACTGCTTGGCAATGTAATATTTGTTAATAAAAACGCATTCTTAAAAAAGTTGACACCGTGTGTACTTTTTGTTTCTGAGATGAGGTGTTAGAAAATTCATCTCAAATTATATATGTCTTTTTGACTATCTTTTTATATCCTCTTAAATGTCCGAAAAGCTTTATTTTATAGGATATACGGACATTTTTACTTGAACTGTCATCGGGAGAATGGAAATATCTCAATCAGGCTGAAAAAGAAGTCTGTCAGTTTTTAAGAACAGAGGAACGTCTAAATACAGAATTGAAGCGCTGACACTATGATAACTTCTTTGACAGCGAGAAAGAATGGTTGGAATATGAGTTAGAAAAGTTACGAGAATATATTACAGACGATATTAACGAGAAAAGTATTGTAGTGTCCGACCTTTACCCAATCAAAGAATTTATCCAACATTTGAAGTTTCAAAAACTGTTAGACTGCTATGATGATTTATACAGTATGGATATGTTTTGGGAAAGCATAGAAGGACATAAATATAGGACACCTTATCAAGTCGTGAAATGATGAATCCGAACTCGAAAGAGGATATGGAACTGTTATCGAAATTACCGTGGGTAACGGGTAAATTTGATGATAATGACGAGTAACCTTTTTCCTTTTGCATGGAAGATACAGCAAACAAAAAGCCCAGTAAAGAGTGCAAAGCACCACCAATGGTGGCAAGGCTCTTGACAGGGCTTTTTCTTTTCTGTGGAGGGTAATCAAGAGGAAGAAAAGATAAAATTTGATTTGTGGTAAATCGGATAATATCAATGAAATTGTCACGGTACAAGTTTGGGCTATATAAGGAATAGCAACTGGAAGATTGTTGGATAAAAGAAAAAGGCTTGCAGTTCTGTATTGATTTGCAAGCCTAAATATATTATTTATACTTCTGGAAAATCCCGACTAATAAAGTATCTATCGCTTCAGCTAATTCAAATCTAACTTTATCTGAGGCAGAAAAAGCGTTTCCTAATTGCAAAGTTGTATAACCGTGAATTATTCCAGTAAGCATATTTAATATTTCAAGTGTTTTGTCTTTGTTAAGACTGCACGATTGGATAAGAGTAGTTAATAATGAAAGATAGTTGTTAAAAATGGTTGCTGTTTCCTCTGTTCCGTGCCACACAGCCCATTGAATTGTTTCATAAACTCCGGGGTGTTCAATCATATAGTTTAGGTATTCGATAGAAACTAACTTAATTGCTTCTTTCCCTATTTTTCCAACGGCAATTTTCATCATTCTTTCATTCATGTCACGCATACCATTATGAGCAACTTCTAAAAGAAGATTATCTAAACTTTCTATGTGATTATATAAAGATGGTGTACGAATGTTTAATTTTTGAGCAACAGCTTTTAACGAAACGTTATTTAATCCTTTTTCATCTGCTAAGTCTGATGTTGCTTTTATTACTGCTTCTTTAGTGGTTTTCATAGTTATGCACCTCATTCAAAATATCATACAAACACAATTCTAGCTAATTGAATTAGTGTAGTCAATAACACAATTAGAAAATTATGATTATTTATTGACTTTCCTACAAAAACATTTTAAAATACTAATTGAATTAGTTAAATAACTATTTGAAGTAGTATTTTGAGGAGTGATTATATGTGTACAAGATTTGTTTACAATGGTATAGATAAAATTGTTGGTTTTAATTTTGATATTGACCTTTCTGTATGGGAGCATACTGTAATTACCGAAGAAAATAGATTTTATATTGGTATTAAAATGCCTGACGGTATGTATCATTCATTTCATGGGATAAATAAAAATGGTAATGTAGGAACACTTCTTTATGTTCATGGTAATGAAAATGCAAGGTATATAGAAAGCGAGGATTGTATTACAATATCTGAATTAACAGAAAAATTCATTAAGGCAGAGATTTCTTTTGATAAAGCCTTGGACATTGTTAAAAAGAAAAAAATTATTTATGCACCAGATGCTACTATGCAAGCTATGCTTTCTGATAAAAAAGGACGAGTTTTAATTATTGAACCCGGAATTGGGTATAGATATGAACAAGAAAATTTTTCACTTATTACAAATTATTCTATTCTAAAACCAGATATAACAAAGCCGTACATTGTTTCTGGGGATACAAGATACGAAGTGGCTAAAGAGTTATTGGCAGGATATGATAAAGATTTTTCAGTAAATGACGCATTTAAAGTATTAAAATCTGTTTCTCAAAAAGACTTGTGGGCAACTAGGGTTTCATTTGTATATTCTACAGAAAAAAATAAAGTTTATTATGTCTTGAACAATGATTTTAGTAATGTATTTGAATTTCAGTTTTAATACTAATGAATTTATAAATTTGCAATTATGATAAGAAAGGTTATTATGATAGGACTAAAAAAGCAAGATATAAAAGCATTGAAAGTAACTGCTGTGGAAAGTTTTAGGAATAATCTTATACGATTATGCACTACCTAACAGCATTTTATCAACAACTAAATATTTTACAATATTAAAAGTTCGTACAGACGGTATATTTTGTACGGACTTTTTTCTTGTTCTTCTTTTTGTATTTTCCAAAGATATAGACGGTATCTCCGTTTATATATTTCAGCGTATGCGGAAAGGAGGTGAGATTATGAACCCATCTTCTTTCGAGCATATCGTTAGAATACAGTTTAATGCTTTGATGATGACTGTTATTAAATGCACAGTAAAAAACAGAAACAGACAGTTTGCAAGACGTTCTAAGCGTGAAGTTTTATTCTGTGAATTATCAGATACGAAAAATGTTGAATGTGTAACTAAGGATAACTATTCTTGTGATTACATTTCGTTTGAAGTCTTGAATTTTACAATTCAAATATCAAATGAGAAACTTGCTGTTGCTTTATATAAGTTATCGAATAAAGAGCGTGATGTAATTCTATTACGCTATTTTCAAAGTATGAGCGACCAAGAAATAGCCGAATTATATCATGTATCACGTTCTGCTATTTATCGCAGAAGAAGTAACGGATTGAAGAAACTAAAAACAGTATTGAAAGAAAGGAATTGAACCAATGAAAAAAGAATATGGCTACCCTACATTAAAAGTAATATGTCAAGCGTCTGCTGGAAATGAAACTGCCATAAGAGAGATTTTGAAGTTTTATGACGCTTATATATGTAAATTATGCTTGCGTCCGTTTTACCACTCTGAAAGTGGTAAAATCATTATGCAGGTTGATGAAGAATTAAAAGGTCAAATCCATACAGAAATGATGAAAGCAATCTTGAAATTTGAAATCAGAGTAAAATAATCATACTACATGAATGAAAAACGGGAGATACACAGATATTTGTGCTATCTCCCATGTTGTTTTTGTGTCATATCAAGGCTCATTCAATCGTGGTAAATTCGTGGTAAAATGAATAGTTTTCTATACTTCAAAATGTTTGAAAGTATAGTGTTTATGCGGATAATCAAAAATCAGATATAAAATTTATCATTAAATTCTTAAATCAAAAAGACAACTGCCAGGTATAAATAATTGCCAGGTCCTAAATGCCTACAAAAGAAAAAGACAATCAATTTTATTTCTTTGTTATTCTAATAACATGTTAATACCTGAACCTAACTTTAGGTCAAGTATTTTTTGTGAATTATCTGTTATAAAGGGAGATTTTTATGTATACAATCGGTCAGATTTCAAAGATGTTTGATTTACCTGTTTCAACACTCAGATATTACGATAAAGAAGGCCTTTTCCCTAATATGGAACGAACATCCGGTATTCGTAAATTTTCAGAATCCGAAATAGAAGCTCTTCATGTAATTGAATGTCTCAAGAAAACCGGTATGGAAATCAAGGATATAAAACAGTTTATGGACTGGTGTGCTGAAGGTCCTTCTACTTATTCCAACCGAAAAAAACTCTTTGAGGATAGAAAGAAAGCCCTTGAAGAACAACTTCAAGAGCTTGAAAAAAATATGGCAATGATTAACTTCAAATGTTGGTATTATGAACAAGCTATTTCTGATGGTAACGAAGAACACCTTAATAAAATTTTTCCTGTTATTCCTTAACAAAGGTAACACTCTTCCCGTTTTCAGTCAGCGTAAGCTTCTTTTTTTCTAAAGAATATGTATAAGAAGTTTCTTCCTTTGTGCCAAATATTTCTCTGCTTATTTTAATTTTATCTCCATCCAAAGTATAAGTCAGACTTATGGCAATTTCCTCTCCTAATGAAACAACACCGGTGCCATCCTCGTTAAAAACATATACTGTATCAGTTCCGTCCTCTGATTTCCATGTTCCCGGCAAAGTTTCTTTGCCAGCACAGCCTGTAAGCAATATAGAAGTTATTAAAAGCACGACACTCATAGCAGCAAGAAACACTTTTTTTACACAACGCATACAAATCCCTCCAATCACATATTTTTAATATTTTGTATAATTTGAGGAAACTCCATACCATGCGATGCCTTTACCAAAATATTATCTTTCGTCTCTAAAATATCAGGCAGTACATCAATCAAAGCTTCCTTATTATCAAAATGATATGTCCTGCAGCTACATGTATCCGCATGCGCATTTTTATAAGAAATAACGCCGTCAACTATATTTTTTGAAAGCTTTCCTACTGCAGCCAAAACATCAATGCTGGTCGCTGCAAGATACTCTCCCACTTCAAAATGCAGTTTTTCTTCATTATCTCCAAGCTCAAACATATCACCTAATATAGCAACCTTGCGTCCTGCTGACATATTTAATATATCAAGCGCGGCTTTCATAGATATTGGATTGGCATTATAACAGTCATCCAATATAAGATATTTATCCGTCTTAATTATATTATTTCTGCCATCAATTGTTTTAAGTTCTTCAATTCCTGACTTTATCTGGTCCGCATTAAGTCCTAACTCTGCTCCGACTGCTGCTGCTGCAAGCACATTGTAAACCATATGCTTTCCCGGTACCGGTATAATAACATCTATATCCTTAGTTCCGACACCGGATATAACTACCTTAGTACCCTCCAATCCGAGTGTTGCAACAGATTTTGCATAAACTCCACTCTTGTTTGATATTCCAAAAAATACAGGTGTCTTACCATTTACATCCGTAACCGTAACAAGCTTATCATCGTCTCCGTTAAGTATAACACTGCCATTTTCCTTAAGGCCTTCAAAAATTTCTGCTTTTGCCTTTAATATTCCATCCCTGTTCTTTAAATTTTCAAGGTGACACAAACCGATATTTGTAATAACACATATATCAGGTCTTGCAATAGCTGTAAGCCTTGACATCTCGCCAAAATCACTTATACCCATCTCAAGAACGGCAACCTCATCATCATCTCTTAGTCTGAATATTGTAAGCGGAAGTCCTAATTCGTTATTAAAATTTCCAAGTGTCTTTAATACTCTGTATTTTTTTCCAAGCACAGAAGCAATAGTCTCCTTAGTACTTGTTTTTCCGACACTGCCTGTAATTCCTACTACCTTTATGTCAAGCACACTTCTATAATATGCTGCAAGCTGCTTAACAGCCTCCAGCGAAGATTTTACCTGTATGTAAGGGCGTTCTTCATCCGGCAAAGCTTTTTCTGAAATACAGCACATTGCGCCGGCATCAAAACATGAACCTATAAAATCATGACCGTCACTTCGCGTTCCTTTTATAGCAATAAAAAGACCTCCCTCACTGACCTTTCTACTATCTGTTGTAATAGATGAAATCTCTTTGTCTGCTACTGAAGCACTTCCGTGATAAATTCCATTACACACCCTTGCCATTGCAGCCGGCGTCATTTTTTTCATAGTCTGATTCATATTTTAGAAAACCTCTTAGTTAAAATTTTTGATAATTTCAAATATATTTTTGCAATGAAATATCTATTATTTTTTGTGTCAGCTCATCATATGACATTCCAACAGCCTGTGCCTCCTGAGGTAACAGACTTGTAGGCGTCATACCCGGCAGCGTATTAATTTCAAGACAGAATATATTGCCTTCTTGATCAATCATCTCATCAACTCTTGCGTATGTTGTAATACCTACTGCCTCACAGGCTTTCTCTGCCCATCTCATCATTTTTTCCGCCATGTCCTTCTCTATATTTGCAGGACAGGTTTCCTTTGTGGAACCGTCATATTTATTCTTGTAATCATAAAAACCCTCTAATGGTTCTATCTCAATTACAGGCAAAGCTTTACCGTCAATTACACCTACAGAAAATTCCCTTCCCTTTATAAACTCTTCCACCATAATGCTGTCTTCATAACCAAATGCAAGCTCAACTGCTTTTTCAAATTCATTCTCATTATTTGCTATAGTTACTCCAAGACTCGAACCTCCGCAACATGGCTTTACAACACATGGAAATGGTACATATTCGGCTTTGTGTCCTTTTCTTAACATAATACCTTTTGGCATAGGAATATTTTCTGTCACAAGCATTTTCTTTGTAATCTGTTTATTCATTGATATTGCGCTGCTTATATAATCCGTTCCGGTATATTTTATACCGTTTAAATCAAATAATGCCTGTATTCTTCCATCTTCACCGTTAGCTCCGTGAAGCCCGATAAATACAATATCAGCAGCCTTACAAAGTTCAAATACCATATTTCCCAAAAAACCACGTCCTGATTTTCTTCTTTCATCGGCTAAGTTTTTTACGTCAGACGACTTCTTTCTAAGATACTCAGCCACAATCTCCAGGTTGTTATCAGCTTTAAAAAACGCATCTGCATCACTGTATTCATCTGTTCCAAGAAATGCATCAACTATATTAGCATTATGTCCGTTTCTTCTTAATGACTCACATACAAGTCTGCTCGTAACTATTGATACGTCTCTCTCTGAGCTGGTTCCCCCAGCCAAAACTACTATATTCACACTAACCCTCATTCCTTAAGCGATATATCACTAAATTTTGCACAAACATTAAATTTAAATAAAGCTATTTGCCTTCGCTTAAACAACAAATAGCCTTATATTAATTATCTTTCATTCAGCGGAACATAACTGTTATGCTCACCGACATTCTTATATGCCGGTCTTATAATTTTACCGCAGTTTATAAGCTCTTCTATTCTATGTGCACTCCAGCCTGAAATTCTTGCTATGGCAAATATAGGTGTATAAAGTTCCTTTGGAAGTCCCAAAAGATTGTATACATAACCGCTGTAAAAATCTACATTGGCACTTACACCCTTGTAAACCTTACGCTCTTTTGCAATCAAATCAGCAGCTATACGCTCAACGTTGCACATAAGTCTGAATTCCTGCTCATGATGCTTTTCAACTGAAAGCTTTTCAACAAAGCCCTTAAACACTCTCGCACGCGGATCAGACAATGAATATACCGCATGACCCATACCATATATAAGTCCTGTCTTATCAAACACTTCCTTGTGAAGCATAGCGTCAAGATATGCTGTAAGCTCTTCCTCATCGTCCCAATTCTTAACATTTGTCTTAATATCCTCAAACATATCGACAACCTTAAGGTTTGCACCACCATGTTTAGGTCCCTTTAAAGATGCCAACGATGAAACTACAGCCGAATATGTGTCTGTCCCCGACGACGTAACAACATGTGTAGTAAATGTAGAGTTATTACCGCCGCCATGCTCAGCATGAAGAACTAAAGCAATATCAAGTATCTGCGCCTCAAGCGCTGTAAATTTGCCGTCTTCCCTTAACAGATGAAGAATATTTTCAGCTGTTGACATCTTAGGGTCAGGCTCATGTATTATAAGACTTCCGCCCTTGTATGAATGCTTATACGCACAATAGCTGTACACAGCAAGCAGAGGAAACTCTGAAATAAGCTGCAGTGACTGGCGGACAACATTCGGCAGACTTATATCATCTGCTTTTGTATCATATGAATATAACATTAAAACACTTCTTGCAAGCGCATTCATAATATCGCGGCTTGGCTTTTTCATAATAATGTCACGTACAAAATTAGGCGGTATGCATCTGTATTCGCCAAGTATTGCATTAAAATCCTCAAGTTCCTGTTTGTCAGGCATCTTACCGAACAATAACAGATATGTTGTCTCTTCAAAACCAAATCTGCCATCAGCATTAAATCCTGCAATTATGTCCTCAACATCATAGCCGCGGTAATAAAGCTTTCCATCACAAGGATGTGATACTCCGTTTTCATCTGTCTCTGATGCCTTTACCTCTGAAATCTCAGTAAGACCTGTAAGAACACCTTTACCGTTTAAATCTCTTAAACCTCTTTTTACTTCATATTTATCATATAAAGCATCATTGATTTTATTGTCTTTGCATCTTGCTGCAAGCTCCTCTATCTTTTGTGTCACAACTGAAAAATCTTTTACATCCAACGCCATGTTTCCTCCTTTTTATAATACTGCGTATTTTTATCATCTTATCTTAATCTTGTACATTCATATTTTGCATGTGCATTTATACAATTTTTAAGTGATTTTATACGCGTTGCAATATCCGCCTGTTCCACCTCTATATCCATCGAGGCAGCCATGGCATCTATCATTTTATCAGTAATTGTACCGCTGTTTTCCTGCAGTACTTCAAGCTTTTTTACATATGTCTCTGCATCAAGAAATGCTTCAAGCACCGGATTTATCTGCTCCGTGCTTTCTTCTTTTATATCATCACTGCTTTCTGTCTTTTGAGAATTTTGTAATTCTTTTACATCTTCCGCCTTAACACTTACTTCAAATTTTTCAGGAAACACCTGCTCAAATCTGTACTTTTGCACCACATCCGGATACTTTACATGATCAACTTCACTCATAAACATATCAAATGGTCTTACATACAAACTAAAATCACCATAAAGTGCCTGATAAACAACCATTTTTTCTTTTGTCTCAGAATGATACGCAATACCTATTACCTGATACAGTTTGTCTTTAAAATGTCTGTAAAATCCGCCCACTACCGGCTCTCTCATACTACCCCCATTCCGCGCTCTTATGCAGCCTTTGCACTTTCCAGCTCAAGCATATTAAGTATTCCGCCAACAACTATGTGACAGAGTGCTACAATATATCTGCAGTCTGACTCTACATTATTTTCATTAGCAAGATACTGCGTATGGCGATTTTTTACATAATCGCAAAGCTGGTCAGGAGTTTCAAAGCTTGACGCTATATCTCTGTTTACATAAACTTCATCGCTGCTTATATATTCCTTTAACGCTTTCTTTAATTCTTTCTCATATATGCAGTGATCTTTAATATTTCCATCAAAAATATCATTGTGTGGATATGTAAAATAGTCAGCCACATAATGAGTAACTTCTCCAAGCTTACGACAATAAGCTGTAGAGATTTTCTTAAAATCTGACGAATCCACAGTAAGTTTTGATATAAATTCAGTCACCATATCAAATGTTTCTTCAATTGTGTGTCTTGTCGTTACAAATGACGGTTTACAATCCGGTAAAATGCTTCCGACTATAAATGCCTTTCTGTGATTATCAAGCAATGTACTGTCAACACTTTCAATTAAATACCTTGATAATGATACATGTGATTTTTTTCTCATTTAAATTAATCCTCATTTCTGTGCAGCCTTCGCACATAATGCAAAAAATTTTGCACTAATATCTACTAATATTTAAGCAAATACTATATTGCACATACTATTTATATTATACCAAAATCAAAAAAAATACAACAAAAATGTATGTGCTTGTGGTACTATAAAGCAGAATTTAATTTTTATTTTATGATTACAGTGTCAAAAGGTCTTGAGCCCACTTGTGCTTGCAGGGTAGTGGGGGCATGACCTTGGGACACGCCCCCTATATGAGCATAAAAGTGGAGCATAAGCTTCACGATATGCGAATATTGGGAAGGATTGTGAGAGTGCGAAGCACGTAACAATCCGAGTAATCGTAATTAGGGTGTTTTGACACCCTAATCTATTTTTTTTATTTTATGAAAGGTTTAATATTCTATGAAATCTGTTGACTTACACGTTCACTCAACCTATTCTGACGGTACACTTACTCCATCTGAGCTTGCTATACATGCAAAACACATGGGACTTTCTGCATTTGCGCTTACCGACCATGACACAATCGACGGCATAAGCGAGGCAATGCATGCAGGAAAAGAACAGGGTATTGAAGTTATACCCGGCGTTGAATTAAGTACAAGTTATAATAATAAAGAAATTCATATTGTGGGACTTTTTATAGATTACAATGACGATATTTTAAAAAATAAGCTTAATTATCTAAAAAATACACGCATAAACAGAAACATTGAAATGTGCAGTAAATTTAAAAACTTAGGAATAAACATTTCTTACGAAAAAATGCTTGAGATGTATCCTGATTCAGTCATAACGAGAGCACATTTTGCCGATTATCTTGTAAAAATGGGAATTATTAAAAGCCGTACTGAAGCCTTTGAACGCTATCTTGGAGACCGCCGCCCATGTTACGTTCCAAGACAGAAAATTCAGCCACAAGAGGCTATTGATATGATTAAAAATGCCGGCGGAATTGCAATTCTTGCACACCCTATACTATATCATCTCGGCAGCGAACAGATGAACAGTCTTGTACAATATCTTTGTGAATGCGGTCTGACAGGACTTGAAGCAATATATTCGACATATACAATGGGCGAAGAGCTTTCAATACGAAAACTTGCAAATGAAAACAATCTCCTCATTTCCGGCGGTTCAGATTATCACGGAGAAAATAAACCTCATATTGAAATGGGAACCGGACGCGGAAAACTTTTTGTGCCTTATAATATACTTGAACACTTAAAAAACGCTGTGCGCCGGTAAAGCGCCTTTGTGCAAAAACAGGAGATATACGGCATACACTTATCTGCCTTATATCTCCTGCCTTTAAACCTAATATGATTATTAATTTTAAAAAATCAAATATACACTTGCAAAATCACTATTAGTGGTGGAACAATCTCATTCCTGTGAAGCACATAGCAATATCTCTCTTATTACATGTTTCGATAACATTGTCATCTCTGATTGAACCGCCCGGCTGTGCAATATACTTAACACCGCTTTTATAAGCTCTTTCAATATTATCTCCGAATGGGAAGAATGCATCAGAGCCTAATGCTACTTCTGTATTCTTATCAAGCCATTCTCTCTTTTCCTGTACTGTAAATACTTCAGGTTTTTCAGTAAATACTCTCTCCCACTCTCCATCAGCAAGCACGTCCATATAATCTTCACCGATATATAAATCAATAGCATTATCTCTGTCTGCACGTCCGATATTTTCTTTAAAAGGAAGACTTAAAACCTTTGGATTCTGACGCAAAAACCAGTTATCCGCCTTAGAACCTGCAAGTCTTGTACAATGTATTCTTGACTGCTGACCTGCTCCAATACCGATTGCCTGTCCGTTTTTTGCATAACACACAGAATTTGACTGTGTATATTTTAATGTAATAAGCGCAATAATCAAATCTATCTTAGCCTGCTTTGTAAATTCCTTGTTATCTGTAACAATATTTTCAAGCAATGCTTCGTTAATTTCAAATTCGTTGCGTCCCTGCTCAAATGTTATACCATACACCTGCTTTGTTTCTATAGGCTGCGGCTTATATTCAGGGTCAATCTTAATGATGTTATAGTTTCCCTTTTTCTTTGATTTTAAAATTTCCAATGCCTCATCATCATAACCCGGTGCAATTATGCCATCAGACACTTCATGCTGTATAAGCTTTGCAGTAGTAACATCACACACATCTGAAAGAGATATAAAATCACCAAATGATGACATTCTGTCAGCACCTCTTGCTCTTGCATATGCACATGCCAAAGCTGAAAGCTCACCGATTGATTCGTCAACCCAGTATATTTTCTTTTCAACCTCTGAAAGAGGAAGTCCTACAGCCGCACCGGCAGGTGATACATGCTTAAAAGAAGTTGCCGCAGGAAGACCTGTTGCCTCCTTTAATTCCTTAACAAGCTGCCAGCCATTAAAAGCATCAAGAAAATTTATATATCCCGGTCTTCCGTTAAGAACCTCTATAGGAAGCTCGCTGCCATCTGACATATATATTCTTGATGGCTTCTGATTTGGGTTACATCCGTACTTTAACTGAAATTCGTTCATGTTATCCTCCATTTGATTGATTTTGGGTTTTTAGTTATTTTTATTTATAATTCTTGTCTCATATTTGCCTGTCTCAATATCAATAAAACGAACAAACAGTGAAACTTTATTATCAGCGTTTAAGTTGTTCCATATCATGTCAGTAAATTCATCTATATTTCCGTGAATTTTAACCCATGTAGGCTCTCCCTCATAGCTTGGAAGCGGATTACCGTCACCCATATATGTATGAATAAAATGGCCCTCGCCTGCTACAGGATTATCATATGTAAATGTATATCTGCTGCACTGGCCAGGATTACCGTTGTGACTCTTTAAAATAGACATTGCATAATCATATTTGCCTGACTCTATATTCATAATACCTGAAATTCTCGGTGTATAATTTGGAGCATCAGGCTCAAATTCTCTTGTTCTTAAAGCTTCCTCGAATGTCTTTCCCTGACTCATCAAATCATAAACAGTATCTGTCTGGTCTCCGTTTGTAACGATTGTACTGCTGCCAAGCACTCTTACTGGTGCATAAATGATAAGACTAGGATCCTCAAGCTTACTCGGGTCAAAAGCCTGTGTACGTATGCCTTCTCCATCCTCTACAAACACTCTGTTGCGGCTGTTTTCGCTTCTTCCCATTATAAAATAAGCTGATACCGCTTTCTTTCCATCCTCTGTTTTGCCAAGGACAATACCTCTTCCAGGATAGTCGCATCCTGATAATTCTTTTTCAAGTGACTGCATTATCATTTTTATCCTCCATATATAGATTAACTTTATCAAAAAACATACACTATTTTTATAAAAAAATCAAATTTTAATTACAAAAGATACCTAATAATTGCCTAAAAGCTTTATTGTCTCTGCCTCTTCTTCAATACCTCGCAAAGCATTCATAACAGAAGGCTCTGCAAGATTCCCCTCGAAATCCACAAAAAATCTGAATTCCCAGTTTTTATCCTCAATAGACTTTGACTCTGCTTTATTCATATTAGGTCTTGACTCTATCTTATTCATATTAAGTCCGTTATAAATAATATGACTTAAAAGATTATATAAGGTTCCTGCCTCATTTTTTGTCTCAAATACAATGCTTATCTTTTTGGCATCCTTTACAAATCGTCTCTTATTAGTGACAATAACAAACCTTGTGGTATTGTTATCTGCATCATTTACTTCCTGCTTTAAAACCTCAAGTCCGTAAACTTCTGCCGCTTCCCTGCTCGCTATCGCAACATGCGTTGGATTATTTTCTTCCAATATCTTCTTTGCACTTCCCGCCGTATTTGCCTGACTTATCTGCTTCCAGTTCTTGTGAAGTTCAAGAAAACGTTCGCACTGCATAAGTCCCTGCGGATGTGAATAAACAGTTGTAACCTTATCAAGATCTGTTCCCGGCAGACCTAAAAGAGCATGTTCAACTTTAACATAAGTCTCTGCAACTATATAATTGTCAAATTCCTGAAGCAAATCATAAACTCCTGCAACTATTCCCGCTGTCGAATTTTCTATAGGAAGAACTGCATAATCGGCCTTTCCCGATTTAACAGCCTCCATAGCATCTTTCCATGTAGGAACTGCAAAATTATTCACTTCATTTCCAAAATATCTTTTCATAGCTATGTACGAATAAGCCCCCGCAACACCCTGATATACGACTTTGCAGTTACTTTTATCGATACAGTCAATAACCTCGTATGGCTCCATCAAGGAATTTGTCTCTTCAAGCATTCTGTACTGCATCTTTCTTGAATTAGACATTATCTGTGAAAATAAATCTGCAACAGCATATACATTTTCATTATCTTTAACCATGCTGCGTATAGCATCAAGCTTCTGATTTTCTCTGTCAGTATCAAGCACTTTCTTATTATTTTCAATCTTATACCTTGCCACATCCCTGCAAAGATTAATTCTTTCTTCAAACAAATCGACAAGCTGCCTGTCTATAGCATCTATATCGCTTCGTATTTTCCCTAAATCAAGCATATATTCTCCATCCCTGTTTCTTTCATATCAATAAAATATATTGTACCATATTTCTTTTTGTATTTCACTAATAAATATGGTATAATTTCTTCAATAATTTAAAATGTATAAATTAAAATATAATATTTCAGAAAGGAAACAGGTTCTCCTGTTTTTGATTGCGTAACCATGAAAAAAAGTAAATTCATAAAAATAATGATATTTTCCGCACTGATTATATGTATGGCAGTCGGTATATTTGTATATTTCAATTCCTCAAAATTTGAATATAATAATGAAAATGCTGTTGGCAACACAACCGGCAATCTAAATAACGGTGGACTTTTTTGCGAATATGACGGTAAAATTTATTTTGCAAATCCCTACGACAGCGATTATCTTTATGTTATGAACTCAGACTGTACCGAACCAAAGCATTTAAATAACGACTGCGTAAGCTCGCTTAATGTATGCGGTAATTACATATATTATGTAAAAAACAATCTTTCACGCACGTCCATAGACTCTGATAACCGAAGCAACTTTTTCGGAGTATACAGAACCGATCTAAAAGGTCAGGAAGCAAAATCTCTGTATGAGACACTTTCAGGGATTTCAAGTCTTTCCGGAAACTACCTGTATTACCAGCACTATGATGACTCTTCACCGCTGTGCCTGTATCGTGTAAAGATTGACGGAACTGAAGAAACAAAGGTTTCTGATACACCTTTTAATCCTTCAAGTATAAATAATGGTAAAATTTACTATTCCGATCCTAATAATAAGAACAATATTACATCTTATGATACAAAAACAGGTTCGATAAGCTCTGTTTTCGGCGCCAACGCATATCTTGTCGACGCTACCGATAACTATATTTATTACATTGACCTTGATAAAAACTATTCTCTTGTAAGATTGAACAGCAACACAAAAACTATAGAACTTTTGTATGAAGCAACTGACGGCAAAGTAATAAATTTCAACAGATACGGCAATAAAATTTTCTTTCAGGTTGAAGGCACCAATGCAGGCCTTTACAGAATGAATATAAACGGAACGCAGATAGAAAAAATTGCTTCCGGCAATTTAAGACATGTTCACTGCACATCACAATATACATTTTTCCAGTATTATGAGGACAACCAAACACTTTACCGCGTACCTACTACAGGCACATTTGTAAAAGTTGAAGAAATAACCATAAAATAATATATTTTATCATTTGTAAAACTCGTAAAGCAGCAATCATTGTACTTTACGAGTTTTGTTTATTTCCGCACAAACTAAATATAGCCACACCTGCTACAGCTACTGCAATACCAAGAAGCTTCATCCATGAAAAATCTTTCTTCTCACTTCCAAACAGACCGAATAACTCAATAATATAAGCCACTGCAATCTGTGTTACAACTATAGTTATCTCAGCCTTCGCAACACCAAGTGTAGACATTGCCTTGATTACCGTATATGTGATAAAAGCACCTATAACACCTCCAAGCAGTGCAATTTTAGGTTCTACACTAAAAACGCCCATTATCTCCGGTCTTCCATCAAACATCCACATAATTACACATGTTGCAAAAGCTGTAATCTGCACAAAACCTGCAGCAACCCATATACTGCTGCTCTTTGTAACGCCTGTATTAAAAACACCCTGAATACTCATCAGAGCACCTGACAGCATCGCAATTAAAAAACCTGCCATGACTTTACCTCCACATTAATATAACATAATATTAATATGCGTCATAAGCAGGTTATTTATTCCTTTTTTATTTAATTTACATTTTCTTTGCTGTCTGTATCAGCACCGGCACCTGTATTTTCAATAACATCACCAGACTGCTCACCGCTGCTTTGCTGATTTAGTTCAATGCCAAGCATCGACAAATAATTATCTACAGCAGTTTCGGCATCCTCGCCGTCCCAGATTTTACGAAACATTATCTCGTACCCTGAATATACATTTGCAGAACCGACAAATTTTGCCCTGATATCAGAATTTTCGTATGTATCATAAATAATTCCGAACGTCGAAGCAACCTTTTTATCAATATTTACTTTCTTTGCCGATATTTTTCCCGATGTATTAAACATTGCATTTGAATAATCATAACTTAACGCGTGAGCTACAGACTTTGCCACCTCAAGATTTCCCGCATATGAATTAACCACAGCAAGTGTCGTATCAGACAAATTTGTTATTTCCATATCATTTCCCATGGTTGGAATTTTGCATACTCCGTATTCAATATCCGAATCTTCTATTGCTTTTAAATGATTTGCATCAACAATAGTATAAGCAAGCTTGCCCTCTGTAAACATTGATATACATGTATCCTGTGTAGTTTCAGACCTTTCTATGCCATAGACATCTCTTAACAATGCCACCTCATTCATAGCAGACTTAAGCCTTTCCGTATCAATATTTATCGCAGAGCTGTCCTCTCCATCTTCTCCTCCGGCCTGTATACTTCCGGCACTAAAGCCATAATTAAGCAGCATATCTGATACATCCCACGTAATAATCTGTGTTATATTTTTGTTTTCATCTGTCTGCTGAAAATTGTCACTAAACTCAGTAAGAGCATTAAATGTATCCTTTGGCTCAACTACACTCTTATTATACACCATAAATGAAGTATTGAAATTTACGGGATAACCATACAGCTTTCCATTATAGGACGCTGCTTTAAGAGCTGTTTTTGTATATTTCTTTTCGGTGTAATATTTATCGTATGTATTGTTTTGAGCTGCAAGACCAAGTTTGCAAATCTTAGACAGTTCATGCGCTGACACTAAATAAACATCTGCTATATTATCCTTATGAATACCCTGTTCATATATTGTATCAACGTAGTCCTCACCGCTTACAAGCACCGGAACAACCGTCACAAGCTCATTTGCCTCATGAAATTTCTTTGCAACATACTCAAGATATCCGTTGTAGCTTTCATCTGTATACCACACATTTACAGATACCTTTTCCTCCACATTGAGGTTCTTTGCCGTATCGTTTTCATCACTTCTGCACGCACATAAATTAAATGTCATGACAAGAAGCATACAAATTGCAATAATTTTTTTATACAATATTATTTTTCACACTACCTTCCTAATTTTAGATATTTCTGCATGTATCAAGCGCTTCTCTTAATTTAATTATCATTAAATCAACGTCTTCCTTAGTAATTACAAGCGGCGGCACAAATCTTATTACATTAGTTCCTGCCGAAAACAGAATAAGACCGTTATCTAATGCCTGCGCAATCACATTTTTAGGATTTATTGACAGCTGAAGTCCCTGAATCAGGCCAAGCCCTCTTCTTTCCTCAACTATATCATAATCAGCAACGATCTTTTCAAGCTCGTTTTTAAGATAATCTCCGACTACACGCACATTGTTAAGTACGTCAAGCTTGTCAAAAAGCTCAAAAACTTTTACAGCCGCTGCGCATGACAGCGGATTTCCACCGTAAGTACTTCCATGATCTCCCGGCACAAGTGCCTTTGCCACTTCATCTGTCGCAAGAAATGCTCCTACAGGCACACCACATCCCAACGCCTTTGCCACAGTAACTATATCAGGCTTTACTTCATACTGCTGATATGCAAACATTGAACCTGTTCTTCCCATTCCGCACTGGATTTCATCAAGTATCAGAAGTATTCCTCTCTCATCACAGAGCTTTCTTACACCTTCAATAAATTCCTTTGTTGCAGGATATACACCGCCCTCTCCTTGTACAGTCTCAAATATAATAGCACATGTCTTATCATTTACAAGTGCCTTAACGCTATCGAGGTCATTAAACTGTGCAAATTTAATTCCCGGTATCATGGGTCCGAATGCTTCCCTGTAATGCTTATTTCCTGTAACAGCAAGCGCACCCATGCTTCTTCCGTGAAAAGAATGTTCCATTGCTATTATCTCATGGTCTGTCGAACCTGTTTTAAGATAAGCATATTTTTTAGCAAGCTTTACTGCTCCCTCAACAGCCTCAGTACCGCTGTTTGTAAAGAACACTCTGTCCATTCCTGATGCTTTTGTAATTGCCTTTGCTGCCTGTGCTGCCGGCTCATTATAAAAATAGTTTGACGTATGTATAAGCTTATCAATCTGATTTTTTAATGTATCATTGTACTCTTTATTATTATATCCAAGTGCAAAAACCGCAATACCGGCACCGAAATCAAGATATTCTTTTCCGTTCTTATCATATAATCTTACACCATCACCTTTATCAAGAACAATCTGATATCGGTTGTATGTATGTATAAGATGCTCTTCTGCAGTCTCTATAATTTTATCTGTTTCCATATTTATTAATCTCCATTCTCGTAAAAATGCTGTGCATCCTTACCTAATATAGCTGTTCCAATTCCTTTATTTGTAAATATTTCCAGCAAAAGACAGTGCGGAATACGTCCATCAAGAATATGTACCCTTGATACACCATTTTCAATTGCATCAATGCAGTTATTAAGCTTAGGAAGCATTCCTCCGCCTATAGTTCCGCCATCAAGAAGTTCTCTGGCCTGACTTATTGTAAGCTCAGATATAAGACTGCTCTTATCATTATAATCTCTGTAAACTCCCTCAATATCTGTAAGAAAAGCAAGCTTCTCGGCGTTAACCGCACGCGCAATGGCACAAGCTGCATCATCTGCATTTATGTTATATGAATGAAAATCATCATCATATCCTATAGGGCATATAACAGGAAGAAAATCATCTTTTAAAAGAGCATGTATAATAGTTGTATCTACTTCCTTAACCTCGCCTACATATCCTATATCTTCACCGTTTGAAAATTTCTTCTCAACCTTTAACATTCCGCCATCCTTGCCGCTTATTCCGCAAGCCTTTATACCCAGTGCCTCAATAAGAGAAACAAGACTTTTATTAACTTTATTAAGCACCATCTCGGCAATTTCCATTGTAGGTTCATCTGTAACTCTAAGACCATTTACAAATCTTGGTTCCATTCCGGATTTCTCAACCCATTTGCTTATTTCCTTGCCACCGCCATGTACTATTATAGGCTTAAATCCGACAAGCTTAAGCAATACAACGTCCTGTATAACCTTTCTTTTAAGCTCCTCGTCAACCATTGCGCTGCCGCCATACTTAACAACTATTATCTTTCTGTTGAATTTCTGTATATAAGGCAGTGCTTCAATAAGTATCTGTGCTTTCTTTAATTCGTCATTCATCTCCATTACTCTGTTTTCCTTTCACAATATATTTATGATTACAGTATTAATTATGAACGATAATCCGCATTTATCTTAACATAGTCAAATGTAAGGTCACATCCCCATGCAGTAGCTCTTTCAGTTCCCTGTTTTATATCAGCTATGGCTGTCACAGGATTTTTCGAAAGTATTTCCGTAGCTTTCTGTTCACTATAATCTGTGGCTGTTCCGTTCTCTACGATTTTTAACTTTCCTGCTTCACTCTCAAAATAAATATCCACAAGTTCAGGGTCAAAATCTGCTCCCGAATACCCCATCGCACAAAGAATTCTTCCCCAGTTGGCATCATGGCCGAAGATTGCAGCCTTTGTAAGGCTTGAGGTAATCACTGACTTTGCAAGTGTACGTGCCTGCTGTTTTGTGGCAGCGTTAATAACCTTTGCCTCAAAAAGACATGTACATCCCTCACCATCACCTGCAATCTTTTTAGAAAGTTCGGTCAGGACATAGCTAAGTGCCTCATAAAATGTATTATAATCGTCTCCTTCACTCTCAATCAACTGATTCTGGCTCATTCCGTTTGCAAGCACAAGCACAGTGTCATTTGTTGATGTATCTCCGTCAACAGAAATCATATTAAATGAATCTTCAACTATAGCACTTGTCATTTTCTGCAGCATATTTTTTGAAATTGCAGCATCTGTAGTTACAAAACAAAGCATTGTAGCCATATTTGGGTGTATCATGCCTGCGCCCTTACACATGCCTCCGACTGTTACGTCCTTACCTCCTATATTTACCTTACATGCAACCTCCTTTGCACATGTATCGGTAGTCATAATTGCTTCCGCCGCCTGTGTCCCTGCCTCCAAAGACTCACTTAAGCTTTCAGGAAGCACTTCTATACCACTGCAAATTATATCCATCGGAAGCTGTTTTCCTATAACACCTGTAGAAGCTATTAATACTTCTTGACTTTTAATTCCAAGCTTTGCTGCTGCTGCATGAGCCTCTTTACTACAGGCTTCATCCCCCTCTGCTCCTGTGCAGGCATTTGCAACGCCGCTGTTAATCACTATAGCATGAGCCTCATTTGTATTATACACAATATTTTTATCCCATTTTACAGGTGCCGCAAAAACCTTGTTAGTTGTGAATGTTCCTGCAGTAACACATGGTTTTTCACTAAAAACCATCGCCATATCTTTTTTTTCGTTATTTTTAATACCTGCGTTAACTCCTGCTGCCTTAAATCCCAATGCAGCAGTAACGCCTCCTTTAATTATTTCCATACTAATCTCCATTCCGCAGTAATTTTATTGTAATCATTTTATGGGAACAATGGAACCATCTTAAGGCCCTCGTTTTCAGGCAACCCAAACAAAAGATTCATATTCTGAACAGCCTGTCCTGCTGCACCCTTAACAAGATTATCCAATGCACCCATCATTATAAGCCTGTTTGTCCTCGGCTCTATCTTAAAGCCTATATCTACAAAATTACTGCCCTCAACCCAGCGTGTCTCCGGACACACATCCTTTTCAAGCACTCTTATAAAAAATTCATTTCCATAATATTTATCGTATATTGCCTTAACCTCATCATATGTAACGCACTTTTTTAGGTTTGCATATGATGTCACAAGAATACCCCTGTTCATCGGAACAAGATGCGGAGTGAATATAAGCTTTATATCATTTCTGCCGCATGCGTATCCGAGCTGCTCCTCTATCTCAGGTGTATGTCTGTGAGTTCCGACACCATAAGCTTTCATGCTCTCATTTACCTCACAGAAAAGATTAGGCACCTTTGCACCTCTTCCTGCTCCTGATGTACCGCTTTTTGCATCAATTATTATGCTGTCAGGGTCAATGATTCCTTCTTTTACCATAGGATACAATGTAAGAATTGATGTCGTTGTATAACATCCCGGATTTGCTATAATTCTTGTATTTTCATTAATCTTATCCCTGTTTATCTCACACAGTCCATAAACAGCTTCATCTATATATTTCGGCGCTTTGTGTGTAATTTTATACCATTCCTCATACACATTTACATCCTTAAGTCTGAAGTCAGCGCTTAAATCTATAATCTTTACTTTATTTAAAATATCATCGTTTACAAGTGAAGCGCATAAGCCCTGCGGAGTCGCTGTAAAAATAACATCAACTGCCTCTGCAAGCTCTTCCATATTATCATCCATACATACGTTATCTACAAGCTGAAACATATTTCTGTATACATCTGCATATTTCTGGTCTATGTAACTTCTTGAACCGAACCACACTATCTCTACATCCTTATGTCCCAAAAGAATTCTCACCAGCTCATTTCCGGCATATCCTGTAGAACCGATTATACCAGCCTTTATCATAAATATTCCTCCATTCCGAATACTTTCTAAACTTAAACTTCATTATAACAACTTTTTTTCTGATGTAAAGACCTATTTGCATATTTTTTATATTTATACATAAATAGTGTATATTTTTACATAATATCAGCTTTTTACTATTGCATTTTAACTTTATTTGGATTATTATAAGGTTCAGAGATTTTCCGGACTGAACCGGATGATAAAATATCTATAATACATATAGGAGGACTTTCAATATGAAAGAAAAAGTTATTCTCGCTTACTCAGGCGGACTTGACACTACAGCTATTATTCCTTGGCTTAAGGAAAACTTTGACTATGAAGTAATCTGTGTATGCGCAGACTGCGGACAGGAAGAGGAGCTTGACGGTCTCGAAGAAAGAGCTATTTCATGCGGGGCTTCTAAGTTATATATCGAAGACTTAACTGATGAATTCTGTGACGATTACATTGTTCCATGTGTTCAGGCTCACGCTGTTTATGAAAATAAATATCTTCTTGGTACTTCTATGGCAAGACCGCTTATTGCAAAAAGACTTGTTGAAATTGCAAGAAAAGAGGGTGCTACTGCTATATGCCACGGTGCTACAGGAAAAGGAAATGACCAGATCCGTTTTGAGCTTACAATAAAGGCTTTGGCTCCTGACATTAAGATTATAGCTGCATGGAGAAATGAAAAATGGACAATGAATTCACGTGAGGAAGAAATCGAATACTGCAGACAGCACGGTATCAATCTTCCATTTTCAGCAGATACAAGCTACAGTCGTGACCGTAATATCTGGCACATAAGCCATGAAGGTCTTGAGCTTGAAGATCCTGCAAATGAGCCAAATTATGATCATCTTCTTGTACTTGGAACAACTCCTGAAAAAGCTCCTGATGAGGGTGAGTATGTTACAATGACTTTTGAAAAAGGTGTTCCTAAGACAGTTAATGGAAAGGCTATGAAAGTTTCAGATATCATAAGGGAACTTAACAGAATCGGCGGAAAGCACGGTATCGGTATTATTGATATTGTCGAAAATCGTGTTGTAGGTATGAAATCTCGAGGTGTATATGAAACACCTGGCGGAACTATTCTTTATGAAGCACATCAGCAGCTTGAAGAGCTTGTTCTTGACAGAGATACAACAACTATGAAGCTTGACATGGGAAACAAATTTGCTCAGATAGTATATGAAGGAAAATGGGAAACACCTCTTCGTGAAGCTGTTCAGGCATTCATCGAAAAGACTCAGGAAAAGGTAACGGGCGAGGTTAAATTTAAGCTTTACAAAGGAAATATAATAAAAGCAGGCACAACTTCTCCATATTCACTTTACAATGAATCAATCGCATCATTTACAACAGGTGACCTTTATGACCACCATGATGCCGAAGGCTTCATCAATCTCTTCGGTCTCTCATTAAAGGTACGCGCAATGAAAGATCAGGAAAATAAATAAATAAAATAAGAAATTTCATAGAATTTCCTATATAATAAAAGAGCATCACTCATGTCAGATAATTTCAAATCTGCATGAGTGATGCTTTTTTATAAATAATTAAGGTCATTCCCCCACTACCCTGCAGGCACAAGTGAGCTCAAGACCTTTTGACACTGTAATTTTATAAACTAATCTATGTTAATCCAATAAATCAAGCTTTTCCAAGACAAATTCCAAAATATTCTTTTCGTCTACCACTACCTTGGCATTACAAGCCATTCCGTTTATAATGCTTCCTGTTTTTCCATCCTTATTTGTGACAGTTGTCTGGTCGCATCTAACCTTTACGAGATAATATGCGCTTCCCGAATTCTGGTTTACTTTAATGTCTTTTGAAATTGATTCAATATTTCCCGTAAAATAACCGTATTCATTTGATGGATATGCCGCAATCTCAAACTTTACTTCCTGTCCCTCTTTAAGCTTTGCAATATCCTGATTTTCCACATAAATTTCAGCATAATATCCTTTTGTATTTTCAGGAAGAATCTGACATACAGCGGTTCCCTGCGCAATATAATTTCCCTCTGTAATCTCCTGCAGCATATAAATATATCCTGACCTCTGTGCCATTACAGTTGCCTTACCGCTCTCTGAATCATACTGCTTAAGTATATTCTCACATTCTCTTTTTTTATCATTAAAGCTAAGTATCTCTGCCGCCACGCTTTGCTTTTCAGTAAGAATATTAATATCTCCGCTGCTATTACCGCTTTCATTAATTACCTTTAACTTATCTTTAAGCGCTGACAAACTGTTTTCTGCCGCACTTAAAGTCTCCTTAACAGTTGTAATCTGCTGTTCTACAACTGATATCTGCTGAAGTTCCAAATTGTCGAGAGTTATCTTTTTCTCGCCTGAAAGTCTGCTTATTACATTCTTACAATCCTCAAGCTGCTTTTTAATGCTTTCGACATCTATACTTCCGGAAGTCTGCCCATCATTTATCTTATTATCAAGCGCCTCCTTTTGCTTTTCATAATCAGCTATCTGAGTATCATACTGCGCGGCAGTCAAATTATATTTCGCTATATAACTGCTTACCAGCGTCTCATAATAGCTTTCAGACGATGAAAAACTGTTATTTCTGTTCTTAACACACTGTTCTGCCTGTTCTAATTTGCTTATCTGCTGCTCACAGCTATTTTTCTGACTTTTAATGCTGTTTATCTCATTTTGTAGCTGCTCTTTTTGCTTATAAATTTCTGTATCAGTATTTTTACCGGCTGACGCAAGCTTCTCTTTTTTTATTTCAAATTCCTTATAATATTTATTATCCTCATGCGCATTTAACGCAGCATTTTCACCATTTAAATATCTCTCATACGCCTTTAGTATTTCAATACGGTCCGTTATATCATCATATAAAACTTCCTGCGCTTTAACCTCATTTTCAATAGAGGAATCAGCGTCTACGGTAAATAAAATATCTCCCTCATTTACATACTGCCCCTCTTCTATATTACACGATGAAATTTGACCATTTATACCGACACTTACATTAACTGCGCTCTCCTCACTTCTAAATATTCCGCTGCTCTTTACAACAATATCCATCTTTGAAAACCACATCCAGCCAACTGCTGTAATAAGTAATACTGCCAATATATAAATCAAATACACCATAAAAGGGTTAGGCTTTGATTCGTATACCTCAACACTGTCACTAATATCGGTCATATCCACTATAATAGGTTTCACAAATATCCCCCTCCTATGTAAAAGATTCTTCTAAAGACTGCTGTCTTACCAGTTCGGCATACTTTCCGCCTGATTCACTGAGTTCCCTATGTGTGCCCTGCTCAATAATCTTCCCTTTATCCATAACGAAAATTCTGTCACAGTCTTTAATTGTGCTTAATCTGTGCGCAATAAAAATTGTAGTCATTTCCTTAGAAAATTCATTTATTGTTTTATCCAAAGCCCGCTCTGTTATTGAGTCCAGATTACTTGTCGCTTCATCCAATATCAGAATATCAGGCTTTTTAAGCATGGCTCTTGCTATCGCAAGTCTCTGGCGCTGTCCGCCTGACAGATTTGCGCCATTTTCTTCAAGCCTTGTCTCATATCTTAATGGCAGCTCATTTATAAAATCATGTGCCTGCGCCAGCTTGGCTGCCTCCACAACGTTATCCATATCTACATCGTCCATTCCAAGCACTAAATTATCATAAATACTTCCGCTGAACAAAAATGTCTCCTGCGGTATATAAGCTATTCTTTCACGCAGACATTCAAGCCTTATATCTTCTATATTATTACCGTTTATTAAAATTTCCCCTTTTTCAGGAGAATATAAGTGCAGCAGCAATTTTGACAATGTAGTCTTTCCTGAACCGCTCTCGCCTACAAAAGCAACTTTCTCTCCCTTTTTAATCGTAAGATTTATGTCAGAAAGCACCTGTCGTCTTGTTCCGTACCTGAAATCAAGATTTCTTATCTGTATATCGCCTGCTAAAGTAAGCGGCGCCATTTTCCTGCTTTCTTTCTCTGTCTTTTCTGCCTCCAAATCAAGAATTTCACCTAACCTGTCAGCAGCTACAACGGCCGTCTGCATTTGGGGCTGAAGATTAATTAAATTCTTCACCGGATCAAGAAAATATACCAGCAGCGAATTAAATGTTATTAACGCTCCTATCGTCATTTCTCCGTTAATAACGCTCACGCCGCCTACCCAAAGTATAATTACGCCGCCCACAAGCTCTACAAAAATCTTAAGCGACGATTGCATATTACTTACCCATGACAATTTAAATATGCTTTTTAACAGCTTAACAAACTTAATCTCCGTTTCAAGCTTCACTTTTCTTTCTGCATTATATGCTTTTACCATCTGAATTCCGTTTAAGGATTCCACCATATATGACGTAAGCTGTGAATTGTCTTCCATCTGCTTTCTGTTAAGCTTTTCATACCATTTGTTAAAAGTAAGTACTATAATCACATACAGCACTACTATAATTACGGCAATTACAAAAAGCTTTACATTCTGAATACACAAAATAACAGCTCCGGCAACTGCCATGATTGTATCAATCATTATAGTTAATGTCGCCCCCGATATGGCATCCCTGACATTTCCCGCATCATTAAATCTTGATATTATTTCACCGACACGCCTTGTTCCAAAAAAATTCATTGGCAGTTCTAAAACGTGCCTGTAATACCCAAGAAGTAAGGCTATATCAAGCTTCTGACTAAGATACAATAGCAAATGCGAACGAATTGCACTTAACACTACCTTAAAGACATTGAGCAATATTACGCCTATAGAAAGCGTCATCAGCGTTTTTCTTAATCCGTCCGGCAAAACGCTGTCTATTAACTCCTTAAAATAAAATGCACCGAGTATTCCCAAAATGGTATACACAAGTGATGCAATAAAAATATGTAACAATAATTTTTTCTGAGGTAAAAGCAGATGAAAAAAGCGTCCGAACAGTCCCTTTGTCTCGTTACCTTTTGTAAATGTCTCATTCTTAACAAGCAAAATAAGTATGCCGCTCCACTGATATTTGGGCGGCTTTCCCTCATCATGTACTTCCCCGAAAAACTCTTCCGGCGTAAGCTTCACAATTCCCACACCTGGATCTGCTATTATTACCTGCTTTTTTGTAATTTTATGAATTACAACATAATGTAATAAATTTCCGTCCACAATAACATGTGCAATACACGGAAGCGGAAATTCCGAAAAAAATGCTTCTTTATTTCCCTTGACGCCTTTTGCACTAAACCCCAATCCTTCTGCAGCCTTTATCACTCCATACGCATTTGTTCCCTGCTTATCCGTGCCTGCAACTTCGCGTATTTTTGTTATGCCTATCCCGTAACCGTTTTGTTTGCATATCGTTGCCAGACAGGCAGCACCACAATCCGTGATGTCATGCTGCTTTATGCAATAGTATTTCATACTTACTCCCCCCCAAATATCTGTAAAGTCAATCTATTCTGAAACTAAAATAATTTAAAATATAATAAAAAATGATACGATAATTCCCAATACACTTATTATAATAAAACCTATTTTTCCAAAGGTCTTTCCGATAATGAACTCCAAAAAAGAAATAATAAATCTAAAACCATCTAACATAACAATCGGCAATAAATTAAAAAAACAAACTGATAAAGAAAATACACTTAACACAATCATACATTTGTTTAAGCTGTATCTTATTCCCGTAGTTACAGATATATTATCAATACCGCCTCCTGACCATGCTAAATCTTCTGCAACACTGGTCTCGCCCGTTAATGTATCCTTAAATACATCTGTCATCATGCCTGCCGACTTAAAAAATGAATTAACAGAATCTCTTATTTTACTTCCTATGCTGTTGTCAAATAAAAGTCCTAAATCATCACCTGTATAATAAATTTCATATTTTATTCTGTCTCCGTCAGCCTTGCGAACAGTAAAAATATTTTTCTCTTCTTCCTGTAATAAATAATCTATATCATCTTCATGAAAAACTCTCACCCCATTAATACTGCGTAAAATATCGCCTTTCTGAATACCTGCTTCCGTTAGCGTTCCTGCACTGACATTCTCAATCCTTAGCCCTTCCATATTCGCGGCAAGCACCGTGAACAAAAATGCCAACACAAAATTCATAATGGGACCGGCTATGACAATAGCCATTTTCTTGAGATTATATTTTCTTACCCCTGTTTTAGGAATAACATCCCCATTAAATGTATCAAATTCCTTAATACTGCATACCCCTCCTACAGGCAGGAGCCTCATACAATATTTAATTCCATTTCGATTTACGGAAAATATTTTCGGACCAATACCTGCCTCAAAAGTCTCTACCGTAAAACCTGTCCACCGTGCCACAATGTAATGCCCCAGTTCATGGAACAAAACTATAATATATAAGCCAATATAAATTAAAATATACTCCATACCACTATTTGTCCGATTTTTTCGTTGTTTTATTATTTGTATAAACGCACACCACCGCTTTACACGATGGTATGCGCCACAAGCTTTGCTAATAAATACTGATTATAACAAAGTTATTAAATTAGACATTACTTTTCCAAACAATACACCGACATGATATGAAGATATAATTGCAGCACCTGATACAATAATAATAAATGCCATTTTATAGTATAGCTTTTGAAATTCTTTAAAAAATTTTTCTATTTTATCGCTCAAGTTCCGGACACCTCTCTTCACTTTAGACATTACAGTAAACCATAATTGCTTTGTGTTTCTTAAAATAATATTTTATTTAAGAACATCCTTCTAAGGCTCCGCCACAAAATGCCAAAATATTTCCTAGTCCAAATTAATGGTTAAAACTTCATTTTTCGTATAAAAATGCAAAATATATATTAATTGCAGCAAATACTAACGTAATAATAAGTGTTTCTATACTTATATTTTTATATGTCATAATCATATATATTTGGTCAACCACGCATAAAATCAATATTATGGAAAAAATTTCATAAACATATTTATTTACAAATTTTGATAAATCCATATCTTATAGCATCATCCTCTTATTTGATAACAAGCACCTGAGACAAACTTATATCAGATACTTGTTGAAAGATAAACTACCACGTCAATTAAATTTATTACTATTTTTAACAATTACATTAATAAAAAATACAATTATAATATAAAAAATATACTGTAGTATAAATATGTAACTCCACTCAAAAATACATATTTCAAAAAAATTCATATAAATTACAGATACAATATTCCATAATAAAAACCATACCAATGTAAATATCTGTACACAATTATCATAAATAAAATATCTATTTTTGTATTTTTTATTGCTAACTATAATTAACATAAATGATATAGCCAAGTTTGTTAACGCATAATAATGCTTTGTTATAATGCTATTATACAAACATATTATACATAACAATGCTTTCAATATATTATTTATTTTCTTCATTCTATTATAGCTCTTGTTAACCAATACGATGCTTCATATACTCCTGATACAACAGCAACCGGTGGGCATACAACTGCTCCAATTACGCCTATTGCTGCTACACAATAAGTAAAATTTTCCCAATTCCAACCACCATTGATTTCAAACAATTCTTCTATAGACAGAACGTTTAATAAATTCTCTTTTACCATTTGTTCCTCCTGTTAAGAATTACACGCAGCATAGATTCCAACACCTACTGCTACAACACAAGCACCAATACAAACACCTGCGCCAACAGGTCCTAATCCCAAAGCACTACCCGCAACAGATAATCCTTTAACTATACCTGAGCCAACAGTTGCGAAAAAACCGCCACCATCAATTTCTTTCAGCTCATTCTGCGTCATCTCACAAAATCCATCACTTAACGTCATTTCCATTTGTTTTAATCTCCTTTTTCTATAAATTTCTTTACACTTATATGAAAAAGCTATATAATTTACCCGGGCGCTTTTTCTTAAGTGCTTACTTTGTGGGTTTTGGTACTTTCTTTAAATTTCACCAAAACCCTTTTTATATAAATCAGCATTGAATATATCAATACTGAATTATATCCTATAATATATTAGGATTTATTCCAACATATATGTTACTTAAAGTATTTTCTATATTATGTATGTCTACGGATTGCGTCACATTGTATCCTACCGTAATCGGCTGCAGTTTATTTCTTTCTATGTACTTATTTAATTCATTACACGCATCCTGCAACCCTACCGGATTTCCCTTATATGACATCATAACTGCATTTACAATTTTCAGTTCTTTCTTGAACTTATATTCACCTATACTTTCAATTTCATTACTTACAGGTATAAGAATTTCCATATCAATAAATTCACCATCAATCCCATATGTTGCCATTATCGGATATGCTATTCTTTTTGCGCCTCTCCCGTTTATTTTCAACTCCATATCTCTGCCTATACTTTCTAATTTGCTTTGAAGTATCTTACCTCTGTATGATAATAGGTTATTTAATTTTAATTCCTGATTTTCTTTAATTTCTATCATATTCTCACCCCTTTAAAATACAAATCACTCAAACAACAATTGATATTGTAATTACCTATTCTTTTTCTTTCTTATCCAAAAATATCAATCCACCTATCACTATCGCTTCAATAATACATTTAATACTAATTTCTGATGTTCTAAAAAATATGTAAAACAATTCTATTATAGTAAGTCCAAGCACTACATATGCAGCAATGTCTATAACCCTACGCAATTTATTTTTCATTTTTACCCCCTTTAAAACACAAAAAGGCCGCAATGAAATTCATTGCGACCGAACTATCATAGCATACCTTTTATATGCCTTAGACTCCAAGCTTTGCGTCCTTACATTTCTATAAGTTTGCCCCTCACATAAATAGACTTTTTATTTTCCACCTGTCAATCTATTTACCATTTAATTTCCTCTCTGATAAAAGATATCACTCTATATAAATTTCGTCAACTGCTTTTTTGCATAAAAATACTAAAACCGTTAAAAAATACAAAAAATATATAAAATTTTCTATAATATTGCATAAACACTAAATATATCAGTTAAAAGTTGTATTTTATTCTTTTGTCACTACAAAAATAACACTAAAAATGCTTCTTGTATAATATACAAACACCCCGGTCAATATAGCACCTATAATACTTCCAACAACCACTCCTATTGCCTCTGTGTACTTCATAAAATTTCTCACTTTCACTGAATAAAAAATGAACAGTATTATAAATCTATCTTTTACACAGTACAATAATTCATTCTCTTTTTTTATGTAAGAAGAAGATATTTACCACATCTATAATCGCTAATACAACCACTAAACTTTGAACTATTACAAACATATTCCCAGCAACACCATTGATTGCCATGCAGAATAACACTACTCCTATAATAATTAGAAGAGCACCTGCAATAATTGTAACTTTTTTATTCATATTCTTCCTAATCCTTATAGATTATTATTCAGGCATACGTTTAAAATTTTAGCAATAAATATGCTCCTAAAATCAATCCTAATGCAAAACCTGTTTTAACCAATGTTGGCAACAATTCCTTTAATGTATGTCCACAAATCATAAAATCTTTCATTTTTTCACTCCTATTAGATTCTAATACAATATTGTTAACTGCTCTTCATCATGCGGTGACTTTATCGCCAATCCACTTTCTTTCATTTTTACCGTAAATTACTAATTTTCTTTTTAAAAAACATAATATCCACAATTCTATTTTTAAACCAACAACTTAATCACCGGTTTCACTTTTAAAAAACTGTGAATACATCGTTATTGCTAATAAAAGCATGGCAATATCTCTAATAGCGTCCATATATAATGAACTTATAAAACATATTACTAAATCAATTACAATGCAAATAACACATAATAAGAATACTATTTTTTTCATATCATAAATCCATCGCCATTAATACTTTCAAGTTCATTTTGCTTTTAACATCTTTCTTCACTCTACATACTACAACAATGTACCAACAGTATTATTAACCACATGTATAATAATCACCATGGCAATGCTGTCTGTTTTTTTGTATATAACTCCAAGAAGCATTCCTAATAAAGAATAATAACTTAATTCTAAAAGCGAAAAACCACTATGCATCACTCCAAAAGAAACAGCCACTAATATTACTGCCAAATACCCATTTAAAAAAGGAATTTTTGATATAAGCCAATTTTGATATATATATCTAAACAAAATTTCCTCGACCACCGGACCTATTACACACACCACAATAACGCTCAATAGCTGCAATAATATTCCGCTATCATTAATTGAATCTATTATCATCTCATTTTCTGTTAACATTTTACCATTTATGTAATATAAAACATTTGTAAAAATCAAATTAATTAATAAATATAATACAGAAAATGCAAATGTTTGAAAAAACCATGCTTTTTTACTATCCCTATCCGCTATATCTTTGTAAATAGTCTTCCCATATAGCTTTACCGCCACAATCCCCAAAACAGCATATATTAAACAACTGACGATATGTGTAAGCTCGTCTGTACTTATTTTCTTTCCCAGCGCAAATGTTATTGCAATCACTAATAGTCCGACAAATATGGGACCTAATGTATACATTACAATCAAAGTACTTACCATTTTTTTATTACGTGAATTCAATTTAAATCTCCTGTCTTAAAATCTGTTTTATTATTTTGTATTATTTATTTTCCTCTGATGAAAACAAATATACCACCCCTATACTCCCAAAACCAATGCCGAATAATATATCTTTTATAGCAAAATTAATCTCATCATTATAAAACATCAGTACTGCATCACAAAACATTAAAAAACACAATATAATAAAAATGATAAACAAAATCCTGTACTTTCTCTTCATTACAAATCACATCCCTTAAAAAATCAGAACAACAAATAATGTCCGAAATCAACATACAAACAATGCTATATATTTCTAACAGCAGTCCTGCCTAACTCAAAGAAAACAGGACATATAATAATCAAATTATTAACAAATGTTACCGCAAAATAGTACAAATCCGCTTTTCTTTGTTTATCATCCGTCAGCAAATGTATTCCTGCAAATAATAATATAATCGATAAAATAATATGATATTTACTAAAGCTGATAAATTCGATGCCTTTTAATAATATTTGGAGAATAGCTGTAATAGACGATAGCACTATCGTTATTTTCATATAATCACATATTTTCTTATCACTATCCACACAAATTTTCACACTACATTCCTCTTTCTTATTTCTCATACAATATGCACTATTTTCGAATGCGCATGATTTCACTTTTTATGTAAAAATCCAAAATATATATTAATTGCAGCAAACACTAATGTTATAATAAGCGTTTCTATACTTATATTTTTATATCTCAACATCATATATATTTGGTCAACCACGCATAAAATCAATATTACGGAAAAAATTTCATAAACATATTTATTTACAAATTTTGATAAATTCATATTTTATAACACCATCCCCTTATTTTGATAACAAGCATCTGATACAAACTTATATCAGATACTTGCTGAAAGATAAACTACCACGTCAATTAAATTTATTACTATTTTTAACAATTACATTAATAAAAAATACAATTATAATATAAAAAATATACTGTAGTATAAATATGTAACTCCACTCAAAAATACATATTTCAAAAAAATTCATATAAATTACAGATACAATATTCCATAATAAAAACCATACCAATGTAAATATCTGTACACAATTATCATAAATAAAATATCTATTTTTGTATTTTTTATTGCTAACTATAATTAACATAAATGATATAGCCAAGTTTGTTAACGCATAATAATGCTTTGTTATAATGCTATTATACAAACATATTATACATAACAATGCTTTCAATATATTATTTATTTTCTTCATTCTATTATAGCTCTTGTTAACCAATACGATGCTTCATATACTCCTGATACAACAGCAACCGGTGGGCATACAACTGCTCCAATTACGCCTATTGCTGCTACACAATAAGTAAAATTTTCCCAATTCCAACCACCATTGATTTCAAACAATTCTTCTATAGACAGAACGTTTAATAAATTCTCTTTTACCATTTGTTCCTCCTGTTAAGAATTACACGCAGCATAGATTCCAACACCTACTGCTACAACACAAGCACCAATACAAACACCTGCGCCAACAGGTCCTAATCCCAAAGCACTACCCGCAACAGATAATCCTTTAACTATACCTGAGCCAACAGTTGCGAAAAAACCGCCACCATCAATTTCTTTCAGCTCATTCTGCGTCATCTCACAAAATCCATCACTTAACGTCATTTCCATTTGTTTTAATCTCCTTTTTCTATAAATTTCTTTACACTTATATGAAAAAGCTATATAATTTACCCGGGCGCTTTTTCTTAAGTGCTTACTTTGTGGGTTTTGGTACTTTCTTTAAATTTCACCAAAACCCTTTTTATATAAATCAGCATTGAATATATCAACACCGAATTATATCCCACCGTAATCGGCTGTAATTTATTTATACATAATTCTTCTTCATTTTTCTGCTCTTATCTTCTTACCCAAAACTAACATCTTATCACTTTTAAATCAATACCCATGTGCTATTCGGTAGCTAAATCGTGCTATTTGGTATATTTTTATTTCTTATACAATAATATAAATACATAAAGCATAGTAACACTTATAATAATATTTTATGTCATATGCAGCAACGTCTATAACCCTACGCAATTTATTTTTCATTTTTACCCCTTTAAAATACAAAAAGGCCGCAATGAAACTCATTGCGACCGAACTATCATAACATATCTTTTATATGCCTTAGACTCCAAGTTTTGCGTCCTTATATTTCTATAAGTTTGCCCCTCACATAAACAGACTGTCTTATTTATCTCCCACCTGTCAATCTATTTACCATTTATATTCCTCTCTTTTAAAAAGAATACGACATTATATTCACTTTGTCAACTCTTTTTCACTTTAAATCACTAAAATCGTCAAAGACTGTGCAATCACAAATATGCCAAGACCTTTTGACACTGCAATCCTGTTATACAAAAAACGCAGCGGACAGACAAAACTCTGCCACACTGCGTAAGTATTAAAAATTATTTATCATTAATTATGTATCACTCATTATGTATTATTCATAAAGAGGATACTTATCTGTAAGTCCCTTAACCAATGCCATAGCCTCAGCCTGGTTCTTATCAACATCATCAACAAGAAGTGCAATTGCCTGTGCAACAACGTCCATATCTTCTGTGTTAAATCCTCTTGTTGTAACAGCCGCTGTACCAAGTCTGATACCGCTTGTCACAAATGGAGATGCCGGGTCGTTTGGAATTGTATTCTTGTTACATGTAATATTTGCAGCATCAAGAAGTTTTTCAACTTCCTTACCGGTAACTCCCTTGCTTAAAAGGTTAACAAGCATAAGGTGGTTATCTGTACCGCCTGAAACTATATCAAAACCTCTGTTCATAAGTCCCTTGCAAAGTGCATCTGCATTCTTTACGATATTTTCTGCATATACCTTAAAGCTTGGGTCGAGTGCTTCCTTAAAGCATACTGCCTTAGCAGCAATAACATGCATTAAAGGACCACCCTGAGTTCCAGGGAATACGCACTTATTAAACTTAAATTTGTCAGCATTTTCAGCAGAACTTAAAATCATACCGCCTCTTGGTCCGCGAAGAGTCTTATGTGTTGTTGTTGTAACAACATCTGCATAAGGAATAGGACTTGGATGCTGTCCGCCTGCTACAAGACCTGCAATATGAGCCATATCTACCATAAGGTATGCTCCAACCTCATCACAGATTTCTCTGAATTTCTTAAAATCAATAGTTCTTGCATATGCGCTTGCACCTGCAATAATCATCTTTGGTTTACATTCCTTAGCTATTTTTAAAACTTCTTCATAATCGATAAAGCCATCGGCTGTTACGCCATAAGGAACTATGTTGAAATATTTACCTGAAATATTAACAGGTGAACCATGTGACAGATGCCCTCCGCAATCAAGACTCATGCCCATAACAGTATCTCCTGGTTCTACCATCGCAAAGAAAGCTGCAAGGTTAGCCTGCGCTCCTGAATGTGGCTGAACGTTTGCATATTCACATCCAAAAAGCTTTTTAGCTCTCTCGATAGCAAGTGTCTCAACTACATCAACATACTCACATCCGCCATAATATCTTTTTCCCGGATATCCCTCTGCATATTTGTTTGTCAATGGACTGCCCATAGCAGCCATAACAGCTTTACTTACAAGGTTTTCTGAAGCAATAAGTTCAATATGGCTTCTCTGTCTTGCAAGCTCATCATCCATGGCCTTAGCCAATTCAGGATCAAATCCTGAAACTTCATCAAATGAATACATTTTTAACCTCCGTTTTTATGCCTGATTTTATTTAAAGACTTACATCAAATATATTATTATATTTTAAATAAGTCAATGGCATTATTCAAATCGCTCGAATTATTATTTAAGTTTTCTGCTGCCATATTAAGCTGCTCAACTCTTTCCAACTGCTTAGATGCTGTCTCCGTAACTTCTTCTGAAGCAGCCGCTGTCTGCTGTGATACTGCTGAAATACTCTGTATTGAATCTATAGTATGTACTTTTGCCTCAGCTATCGTATCTACACCGTTTGTTATCTCATCAAGATTTGATATAAGTTCACCAAACTGTGACTGTATATGTCCAAACACCTCTTCAGCACGTTTCAGCGACTTGTCCTGTACATCTACTATATCTTCTGCCTTTCTTGCGATATTAACCGTATCATTTGTTTTATCATTGATGTCTGCAACTATTTTTCTGATTTCATCAGCCGATTTAACTGACTGCTCCGCAAGCTTTCTTATCTCACCGGCCACTACCGCAAATCCTCTTCCAGCCTCACCAGCCCTTGCTGCCTCAATAGAAGCATTTAAAGAAAGAAGCGTTGTCTGTTCAGCAATTTCATTAATAGCACCAAGTATGTTTTCGATTGATTTCGATGATTCCTTAAGCTTAAGTATCTCATCAATAACATTATATGTTATATCAACATTTGTCTTTGCATTAGTCTTTAATTCATTAATTGACTCAATACCTTCTCCGACTATATTTGTTGTATCTTCTGCTATACGGGCTATTTTAACTGAATTTTCAGAAACAAGATTTATCTTATCAGAAAGATTATCCATTAATCTTAAACATTCTTCTGAATCCTCTGCCTGCTGCACAACGCCCTTTTCAATCTCTTCTATTGCAGAAGTAATTTCTCTTGTACCACCAAGCAAATCCTTTGCACTTTCAGTAACAACCTGAACAGAATCCTCCACCTTATCGGAAACTATCTTAGTCTTTTCAATAAGACCTTTTACATTGTTAATCATATCATTTGTACTTCCTGCAAGTACACTGAATTCATCCTTCCCCTTTACATCAACACTTATTGTCAAATCACCTGACGCCGCAAGTTCAAGCTTACTCATAATATGCTTAATAGCATGGTCAATATTGGCTGATAAAAACCATCCAATCAAAGCTGCAATTATAATTGCAAGTATTACAATAACTGCTGAAATCATCTTTATGGATTCTGCCTGCGCAATTATTTCACTTTCAGGTATCAATGCACATATAGTAAATCCTGTTGATGTCTGATTATATATAAATAAATGCTTTTTACCGTCAAATTTTACATATGACCTTCCTTTTTCCTCACCGCTTTCAACAGCATTTTTATAAAACTCCTGCTGTCCTATAACAACGCCTTCCGTCTGTGAAGAGCTTCCGTCTGCTCTGTAAATTATTTCTCCGCCATCAGGTGCTATAAGCGCAGCAACACTCTTAGAACCAAAATCAACTTTTTTAAGCGTATCTATCACAAAATTGTAATCTATATCATAAAATATGTATCCTACAGGCTTTTTTGAATTATTCAAAAGCTGTCTGCCAAATGATACTGCATATTCATCTTTGATTATAGTGTCCACAAATTCTCTTGATGACAGCCATGCAGCACGCTCCTTATCTATAAGCTTACCCTCAGCAGATGCTTTGATTTTTTCATACATATTGACATCCGAAGTCTGAAGCTCTTTTGAATATATAGGTTTTCCATATGAGCCTACAACGGTTATTCTTGAAATGGCATCATTATCAAGTGCTGTAGATGAAAGTGTATTATACATTGAATTATGCTGCTGGTTTTCATTTATCGGATTATCGGCATATGCACCTGAATAATAATCCTGTATTACTTTATTATTAGCAAGATTTTCTGCCTCCATCTGAACATCTGACAAAACAAGATCACAGTAATCGGCTGTCATCTGCATTGTAGATTCCGACGTTTCCACAAAGCTTTTTGTAATCGCACTTGAAGCTGTTGTATATGACACAATACCTAAAATAAGTATTAAAATAACAGGAATTATAAACGCACCTATAAGTTTCATTTTTATTGAAAGACCTGATCCGAAAAAGTTCTTTACAGCCACAACCAACTTATTGCCCTTCTTATTATTAGCCAATTTTTTCTTTTTCGACTTATGTTTATCCAAGGTATCATCAGCTTCTTCATTTTCTAAAACCGGCTGTTCCCCGTCATTTTCAAAAGTCTCTTTTGCAGCCTCATTTACTTTCTCTGCCTCTGTCTCAACTTTATTATCTTCTGTAATTTGTATAATTTCTGTCTGCTCTGCTCTGTTTTCAGAAACTTCACATGCAGCATCTGTATTATCAGCTTTACTTTCAACTGCGGCCCCTTCATCATGCATAAGCTGGGTGTTGTTCGGATTAATTAAATTTTCTTCATTTTCGCCCATAACCATACTCCTTTTATCTGTTTAATAAATATATAATAATATAATATTTATCCCCCAGTAATACAGCCGCATATCAGTACTGTCGTATCTTTATCTCTCTGTATTTTTAATATCTATCGAAAGCTCATCAAGCTGCTTTTCATCAACCACATCAGGTGCATTTGTAAGAAGACATGATGCATCCTTTACCTTAGGGAAAGCTATTACATCTCTGATACTGTCACGTTTTGCCATAAGCATAACAAGTCTGTCAAGACCATATGCAAGTCCTGCATGAGGAGGTACACCATACTTAAATGCATCAAGTAAGAAGCCAAACTTCTCATTGGCAGTCTCGTCCGTAAGTCCGAGTGCCTTAAACATTCTTGACTGAACGTCAGCCTGATGTATTCTAACACTTCCTCCGCCAATCTCAGTACCGTTAAGGACTATATCGTATGCCTTAGCCCGCACTGAACCCGGATCGCTTTCAAGCTTCTCAAGATCCTCATCCATAGGCATTGTAAATGGATGATGCATTGCAACAAATCTTTCTTCCTCATCTGACCATTCAAACTGCGGAAATTCTGTTATCCACACAAATTTATATTCATTCTTATCAAGCAAATCCATCTGCTGTGCAAGCTCAACTCTTAAAGCACCAAGAACATTCCATACAATCTTATTTCTGTCAGCAGCAAAAAGCAGTAAATCTCCGTTCTGACCGTCAAGAGCTTCTATAATAGCGCTCATTTGCTCATCTGTCATAAATTTTGCAAATGAAGACTTAACTGTTCCGTCCTCCTGAATAGCAATATACGCAAGTCCCTTTGCACCGTATCCCTTTGCAAAATCAACAAGTGCATCGATTTTTTTACGAGGCATCATACCCTGTCCCTTTGCATTTATACCGCGCACTGAACCACCATTTTCAATAGCTGTAGTAAATACGCCGAAACCACAGTCTTTAACAAGTTCAGTTATATTCTTTAATTCCATTCCAAAACGCAAATCAGGCTTATCTGAACCAAATCTGTCCATAGCCTCCTGCCATGTCATTCTCTGAATAGGAAGCTTAACTTCAACATCAAGGATTTCCTTAAAAAGATATGCCAAAAGTCTTTCGTTTACATCAATCACATCATCAACGTCAACAAATGACAGTTCCATATCTATCTGTGTAAATTCAGGCTGGCGGTCTGCACGCAAATCCTCATCCCTGAAACATCTTGCAATCTGCATATATCTGTCATAACCTGAACACATAAGCATCTGCTTAAACAACTGAGGTGACTGCGGAAGCGCATAAAATTTGCCAGGATGTACACGGCTTGGTACAAGATAATCTCTTGCTCCCTCAGGTGTACTCTTTGTAAGCATAGGTGTCTCTATCTCAAGAAATCCCTCATTTGCAAGAAAAGCTCTTGTAAGTGTTGCAACCTTGCTTCTCATAATAATATTTGACTGTATATCAGGTCTCCTAAGATCAAGACATCTGTACTTAAGTCTTAATTCTTCTTTTGTATTAATATTTTCCTCGATTGGAAATGGAGGAGTCTCTGCCTCTGACAAAATTCTAAGTTCTGTCGCAATCACTTCTATATCGCCTGTCTTAAGATTAGAATTAACTGCACCTGAACGCTTATTTACATCACCTGACACCGCGATAACGTATTCATTTCTGAGTGTATATGCTTTATCAAAACCATCCTTGCCAATACTGTTTTCATCAAAAACAATCTGTATAATTCCGCTTCTGTCACGCAAATCAACAAAAATCAATGAGCCAAGATTTCTTCTTGTCTGCACCCATCCCATTACCGTTACTTTCTGTCCCACATTATCAGAAGAAACCTCTGTACATCTGTGAGTTCTCTTTAAGCCTACCATTGCTTCAGCCATCTTATTTTTTTCCTCCATTCAATCGTCTCTTTGTCTATTATAGCAAATCTGTATCAATATTTATCCATTCTAAATATTAAGTATATCATGTATATCTAAATCATCAAGTGCTATCTTACTATTTTCAATAAGTTCAAGAACTGATTTTTCATGTATCATACGCTGAAATTCTATAAATACCCTCATATCAAAGTTTTTCACTTCATCTATCATAATCTCTACAGCTGTATCAACATCAAATGCTTTTCTGTAAGGTCTGTCTGATATAAGAGCGGCAAATGCGTCAACAACTCTGATAATTCTTGCAGAAATCGGTATATTTTCACCCACGATATTGTCAGGATAACCGCTTCCGTCAAAACACTCATGATGCCTTAACACTGTTTCCAAAACATTTTCATTAAAATCATATCCGCAGAGAAAATCACGACCGATTTTAGAATGCATTCTCATATATTTCAATTCTTCTATAGAAAAAGCATTTACTGCCCTTCCATACAGATACTGAGACAGCTTAAGCTTCCCCACGTCATGAATCATTCCCGCAAGCTTTATATCATAAGCCTCCTCTGGTGTAATGCCAAGTTCAAGTGCCAGCCGGTAAGACAGATTAGCAACAAGAATACCATGCGAAATTCCGCTCTTAAAATCATTTATCATATTATCGATAAGTTCATACTGTCCTGCATTTCCAACATGGTTTTCTTCCATAAACTTTGCTTTGCGCTCAATCATCTCATCTATTCTGTCTATATAATTATCTACATTCTTGACATTTTCGACGCGCTCTATTCTTGTACCTTCATTTTCATCCTGATTAAATACAAATTTTGAAGATGCTCCGGCACCAATAGCAATTATAGTCTGCTTCTCTTCCATGATAAGAATATTGTAAATACATTCTTTTCCCGGTTTTGAATATCCGACGTTTTCAAGATTTCCGGCAATATTTTTCTGTCTGTACATATAATATGGCTCGTGCCCCATTGCTTTGGCATAGTCTGCTGCCATCGAAACAATTTCATTATTATTATCAATTTCTAAATCTGCATATTTTTCACGCCATATATTTAGAGCAGCTGCGCGTTTTATCGCCAGTGAATGAACTGTAAGGCTCTCAGGAGAGAGCTTCTTAATCTGCTCTAATGTATTTTCAACCTTAGCGGCATCCTCACCCGGAAGCCCTAAAATAATATCCATATTTATATTGTCAAAGCCTGCCTGCCTTGCCATTTCAAAAGCCTTTACAACTTCACTTACGCTGTGTCTTCTTCCTATAATTTTAAGCGTCTCATCATTCATCGTCTGAGGATTTATAGAAATTCTGTCAACATTATGTTTTTTTAATACTTTAAGCTTCTCATAAGTTATACTGTCAGGTCTTCCCGCTTCTACAGTCAGTTCTTTTACATTTTTCATATCAAAATGAGTTTCAAGATTTGTAAGAAGCCTGTCAAGCTGTTCAGGTTCAAGTGTTGTAGGTGTTCCGCCCCCGAAATATACTGTATCAAGTCTGCAGCCTTCCATAGCCTTTGATACATATTCCATTTCTTTTATAAGGGCATCAAGATATCTGTCCACTTTCGATGCATACGCTGCAAGCGAATACGATGTAAATGAACAATAAAGACATGTTGTAGGACAAAACGGAATCCCTATATATAAGCTGTATCCGTTTTTGTAATCCAAATCTTCAAGAATCTGCTTTTCCGTTTCTGCCACCTTTATCGCAAGCTCTGCCTTTTCATTGCTGACAAAATGTTTGCTGACAAACTCATCATATATCTGCTTTTTATCAGCATCCTGTTCAAGCATTGTGTATGCAATCTTGCTTGGTCTTACTCCTGTAAGATATCCCCATGGCAGCTGTTTTTTAGTTTCGCTGCTCAATTTAAGATACAGCTCTCTCTTAAATTCATCATGCAAAACTTTCTTGCTCACGTTCTCCTTATCAGGAGTTTCAACAGCAATAACCATATCCTGCGGCAAAATTTCTGTATCTGCTTTTTTTAATGCAACGTCCGTTCTTGGATAAAATGAACGGACAAGAACAACAGCATCATCATAAAAATTCAGATCACTTATTTCTATATATATCATATTAATCCCCATTTCTTAAACAACTTGTTGTAATTCCTGATTAAATTTACTGACAATAAGGGTTATGCTGTTTTTCGTAAGCTATTGTAGAACTTTCCCCATGTCCCGGATATATCTTTGTATCATCCGGCAATGTAAAAAGCTTTTCTTTAATGCTATGTACAAGCTCACTCATGCTTCCCGTCGGAAAATCAGTTCTTCCTATTGAAGCGCAAAAAAGCGTATCTCCGCTAAACAAAATACCTGCTTGCTTAATATAATAGCAGACACCTCCCTCAGTATGTCCCGGCGTATGCAGGCACTTTATGGTCATTTTACCTATCTTCAGCTCCTGGCCATCCGAAAGCCATTCATCCGCAAAAAGACTTATATCCTTATCCAAAAGCATTGTTGATAAATTCATATCAGAAACTTTAAGAACCTGCTTCTCTTTGTCTCCTGCATACAGCTTAACGCCAAACATACGCCTTAACTCATCTGCCGCAGACATATGATCTGCATGTCCGTGCGTCAGCAATACAGCTTTAAGCGTGCATCCGCTTCTTTTTATCATATCTCTGATAAACGCGGCATTATCTGCCGGGTCTACCAATACACATTTCTTTTCATCATCATTGATAATAAGATAACAGTTTGTCGCGACACTTCCTAAAACAACCTGCTCCGTTTTTATACACATATTCTGACTTTTCCCTCCTAAAATCAGCCTGTTGTTCTTGATATATCAGTAACGCCCGGAATATTCCTGAACTTTTCAATAAGTCTTGAAAGCTCGTCCTTTCCATGCACATCAAATCCAAGAGTAATCGTAGCCTGATCCTTTTTGTTAACACGGCTGTTCATAAATCTTAAATCTATATTAGCCTCAGTAAATACCCTTGATATATCCACTATTAATCCGGTTCTGTTCTGTGCGTAAATATTAATCTCAGCACTGTATTTTTCACTTCCGGTATCTGTCTTTTCCCATTCGGCATCAATAAGACGCTCTCTCTCACTTTCAGGAAAATTAAGCACATTTACACAGTCTGTCCTGTGTATTGTAACACCTCTTCCTCTCGTAACAAAACCTATAATTTCATCACCCGGAACCGGATTACAGCATCTTGAAAAACGCACTGCCACATCATGTATTCCCTTTACAGTAATACCACCCTTGGCATTCTTGGCTTTAGCCTTATCTTTGTTTTCATTCTGTGCTATACCGTCAAGCACCTGTTTATCGGTAATTTCGGATTTTTTATGCTTATCATACTCCTCAGAAAGCCTGTTTACTACCTGACCTTCTTTTAATCCGCCATGACCTACAGATGCAAGAAGCGAATCCCAATCCTTAAAACCGTATTTTGCCATAGCCTTTTCCATATATTCAGGCTTTGCGATATCTGAAAATACAATTCCCTTTGCCTTACAGTAATTGGAAATAAGTTCTTTTCCTCTTATTATGTTATCTTCTTTTAATTCCTGTTTAAACCACTGGTTAATCTTATTGCGGGCCTGAGTACTCTTTACAATGCTCAGCCAGTCACGGCTCGGTCCCTTTGAATTCTGTGATGTGATAATTTCAACTCTATCACCGCTTTTAAGCTTGTAATCAATATTTACAAGCTTTCCATTTACTCTTGCACCCACCATCTTGTTTCCGACAGCACTGTGAATACTATACGCAAAATCTACCGGACATGAACCTCCCGGAAGATTTTTAACATCTCCTGTAGGTGTAAAGCAATATATATTATCTGAAAAAAGATTAAGATCGTTTTTAATTGATGACAGAAATTCCTTGTTATCTGACATCTCCTTCTGCCATTCAAGCATCTGACGAAGCCAGCTTAATTTAGCCTCCTCATTCGAGCCTGAACTGCCTTTTCCCTCTTTGTACTTCCAATGCGCTGCAATACCATACTCAGCAGTTCTATGCATCTCATATGTTCTTATCTGTATCTCAAAAGGCTGACCGTTTGAGGCTATAAGTGTAGTGTGCAGTGACTGGTACATATTAGGCTTAGGCATGGCAATATAATCCTTGAAACGTCCCGGAATCGGTTTATACATCTCATGGATTACACCAAGTGCAGCATAACAGTCTTTAACCGTATCGACTATTATTCTTACTGCAAAAATATCATAAATCTGGTCCAGAGTCTTATTCTGGTTTACCATTTTTCTGTATATTGAAAAGAAATGTTTTACACGTCCGTCAATTTTAGCCTCTATGCCGGCATTGCTTATGTGCATCCCAACTTCTTTTATAATACTTTCAATAAAAGCTTCTCTTCCCGGACGATTAATATTTACCTGATTCACTAAATCCTCATATACATCCGGCATGAGATATTTCATGGAAAGATCGTCTAACTCTACCTTTATCTTGGAAATACCGAGTCTGTGCGCTATCGGAGCATATATTTCCATAGTTTCTCTCGATTTTTCCACCTGCTTAACCGGAGACTGATACTGCATTGTTCTCATATTATGCAGTCTGTCGGCAAGCTTTATCATAATAACTCTTATGTCTTTTGCCATTGCAAGGAACATTTTTCTTAAATTTTCGGCTTGAACCTCTATCTTGTCATGCTGATAATTTAATTGTGTAAGCTTTGTAACACCATCCACAAGCAGAGCAACCTCAGCTCCAAACTCCTTTGTCACATCTTCACTTGTCATGACGGTATCCTCAACCACGTCATGAAGAAGCCCCGCTATTATAGTTTCCTTATCAAGCTCCAACTCCGCAAGAATAATTGCTACGCATAAAGGATGAATAATATACGGTTCGCCTGATTTTCTAAGCTGTCCTTCATGTGCCTTATACGCAATCCTATAAGCTTTTTCGATATCTGACAAATCAGTGGATGGATGATATTTTCTGATTTCTGCTATAAGCTTATCGTAAAGCACGTCCGGACTTGTAAAATCTGCAGGCGTATCCACTGTTTTCTCAAGCTTTTCGAACTTTTCAGTTTTTAAGTTGGATTCATTTTCAAGAATAATCTTTTCAGGCATACGCCACCTCCGTGTAAAATGTGCAAATGTGTCTGTGCAACTCAAGGTCTGATTCCGACATTGTACGAAAACAAGCGGTATCAGACCTTTTGACACTGTAATCACTATATTATACTTACTTCAATAAGAAATTTCAAGTCATTTATTACATAGTACATTTTTTGCTATGCCTGTGTACTCTGTAAGACTTTTTAAACATATGCTTATTTTAAACCTCTGCATATGTACGTTCCATAAATTCTCTTGTTGCAACTGCATTTTCAGGAACGGTGTTTTCAAGGGTACAATGTACATATGGCTTAAATTCCTTGATTTTTTTAAGCAGCAGCGGATAATTTAAGCTGCCCGTACCTGCTGCTATAGACTTAAGTTCATTGCCCTCGACAACATAATCCTTACAATGAACTACAGCTATATTATCCCCAAGTAACTCAAAAGCTTTACATATTATTTCATCCTGTTTATCTATATTATCAACACAAAGCAGATTTACAGGGTCAAATATTATCTGAAGATTAGGAGAATCAATCGCATCAAGAACTTTTCTTGCACGCTCCACAGTACACACAATGTGCTTCCAGACAGGCTCTATCGCAAAAATCACGCCGAACTGTTCTGCATATTTAACAATCGGTCTTAAATTCTCGATAAATATGTCAAGTGCCTCATCTGTATGGTTAGCAGGCTCATACTTATATTCCTCATTTACTGCTCCCGTCTCTGTTCCAACCACTCCGCATCCAAGCACACTCGCAAATCTTATATGAGCCTTGTACTTCTCAACTATTTTTTCATGCTGCTCCTTATTAGGATTGCATAAATTAAGATAACAGCCAAGAACAGCAACATCTACTTTATTTTCTGCACATAACTGCTTTATATACATCGCAAGTCCCGGTGTCATAGTACTTATCTCCGGCTTAAACTCCTTAATTGACTTGCTTAGTGCAATGTGCATACAGTGAAATCCCTGATTGTGAATATTAGGAATCAACTCCTCAAGTGGTGCATACTTTACATCATGTGCTCTTATGCCTATTCTCATAAATACCTCATTTCTGCGCTGCGCATTTCGCATAACAAGTTTGCTGTCAGGCAGCGCGAAATATGCAAACTTGTAGTCTGATTTAAATCATTTCATTTTTTGATATAGCATTATAATATGTTATAAGAGGAATGAAGCTTTGTGCAAATGATTTAGTACCTCCGCCGGCACAAATAACAGCATCGTCTATAATCTGCTTCGCACCATTAGTTGATGGTGCTGCCTCTTGTATTGCCCGGTTAAATGTCTTAAGACCCGGTTTTAAATATTTTACATCACCTGTAAGCTCATATGCAATAGCTAATGACTCTAAAAGTAATGTATTATTTCCAAGTCTTTGCAAACTTGGAAGTTCTTTATAATAAAACAGTCCGTTATCAAGCATACAATTATCTATTAAATCATCGACAGCTCTTATAATCATCTGTTTTATATCCTCTCTCGGGAACACTCTGTAGTAACGCATCACGCTTCCTACGGCAACAGATATCATAAATCCTACTCTTATAGTTGTATTATCAGTATATGGAGCAAGCCAGTTTCCATACTCCTCCTCCCATACCTTAAAGCTGTCTATAATCCATTCACATTTCTTTGTCCATTTTTCATCATGTGTCTCAATGTAAAGTGCAGTAAGAGTTCTTAATGCCCATCCTGTTTCTCGCGCATTCGCCTCTCCTGCTTTAGCATACATCGGAGTATCTAACAGACGAAGCACATTATCACCTATACCAATGGCTGTCTCATAAGCTCTCTCATCACCTGAAAAATGATAATAATCCAAAAGTCCTTCAACCCATTCATGTGAGCAGACCATGATTCCGTTCTTACAGTGTCCTGCCGTATGCTCCCACTGTCCTCCTATTCTTAACGGATTGTCACTATAATGGCATACATCGACATCCATCCAGTGCTGTGCAGACACAAAAAGGTAATCCAAAAATCTTCTTACACCAGTTCTTGCATACTGCAGTGCGCATGAATGAGGAAAATCGTATTCATTGTTAGTCCATACCGGCTTTCCGTTGCCGCGTCCCTGTCTTGTATATCCTAAATCCCATGAATCACCCCAGTTAAGCATTCCATAACATCTTGCATGTCCGTCAGCCTTTCCCATAAGTGCTATTTCCACATCATCATTTAACTTTTCAGGAAATACGTCAAGCATAACACCTGAATTTTTAAACACCTCCGGTGAAATAGCAGGTCTGTCAGGCATCTGATATATAAGACTTCTGTTATCAAGCTCCAAAACAGGCTCCTCTGCCGCATGGAAATGCATGAGCATTCTCTGCTCTCTTGCCATACCCGGCTGCATTATAACTTCACCACAATCCTCAGGTACAAGCATAACTGCTATACCATCATTATCAGCCTTTATCGCTTTAGGATAATTTTGCTGTGCCTGAAATACAGTAACACATAAGCCTCCGTCAGCATCTGTTCTGTCAGCCATAAATGTTCCGTACAAAACTTCAGCAAAATGCTCATTTGCTTCCTTTAAAAGCATTTTCGCATCTATATGTTTATTAACCTCTGTTCCGTTCTTGCCTATGTAAAAATCAGTCTTATAATTAGAACTTCCTACAAGTGTGCGCACACCTGTTACAGGTGCTTTTTTCTCAAGCATGTCAAGCTCGTTTATTCCTCTTGTATGGAATACCGGACCCTCTGCCATTGAATTATCCGTAAGACCGTCTCCGCAGCCTGTAGAATCTGTCTCCTCCTCAAAATTCATATCGGACATCATTGAGCTTACAAATCCGTCTTTCTGCGCCTTTATATACATTATAAGCGAGCCTATATTTAATTCCGTATTGCTTGTATTTATTATTCTGTAAGCCACATCCACCCATGGCTTTCCTGCATACGCAGTAATTCTTACCTCAAAGTTTATCTTTTTATCTACGCTTCCTGACTTACAGATATTAGAACCTTCTGCTGAGATTATCGCACATACTGCGCCTGACTCAACTACTTTCCATTCTTTAAACATACAGTCATATACATTTCCATTTGCTTCCTTAAGGAAAGGACCCGCAAAATTCTTTGCCTCATAAATCTTATGTCCGTCATCAACCATGTCAAACATGTTATTGCTGTTATTTTTAACAGCAAACTGCATACAACCCGTATTTACAAATAATCCGTCATCTGTCTGTTCAACAACGACTCCAGTATCTTCATTCTTTAATTCTGAATCTAAATCACACTGCAAAACTGTTCCTCTGTTCGCAGGTAAATCCGCCATAAATCTTACAAAAGCATATCTTACTGAACCATCTTCATGACGTGAAGTAACTTTAGCCTGTACAGGAACAGGTTTTCCCTCCTGCAAAACAGCAAGCTTATCGATTGAATATAACTCGCCTTTCTTTACCGGAATAGCCACACTGCAAGCCTCATTCTTTCTTTCATATCTGTACAGTTTGTCAAAATAAATGTTTATCATTTCCATTTAATCTCCATTTCTGCGCGGTCCTTTAATTAATACGCTGTGCGTCTCCGCACTCAGACACAGACGTTTAAAACATGTTTGCAAAAGCCTCAAATTAATATATACGTGATATTTTTCACAAACCTGTCATACTGCATATTATAACACTTTTTAAGTACTTTTCTACTGAAACATAATATATGGACATGCATATTACTGAAAAATCACTCTAAATTATCGCTATCTTTATCATTAACTATCTGATATAATAGCTTTAATGATTTTGACACTGTAATCTATACTATTATGAAAGGAAAATAACCATTATGAATTATGCTGAAATCAAATATAATGACATTTCAAATGGTCCCGGTGTGCGTACATCTTTATTTGTGAGCGGATGCACGCACAGATGTAAAGGCTGTTTTAATGAAATAGCATGGGATTTTAAATATGGCAGGCCTTTCACACAGGATACCATAGATGATATCCTCAACTCACTTGAACCTGATTACGTTACAGGGCTTACTCTGCTTGGCGGCGAACCATTTGAACACAGCAACCAGCTCGGCCTTCTGCCATTGCTTAGAGCTGTCAGGCAAAAATACCCCGATATAAGTATATGGTGCTTTACAGGATATCTTTTTGATAAAGACATAAGAGACAACATGTGTTTAAAATGGCCTGAAACAAAGGAAATGCTTTCATATATAGATGTACTTGTTGACGGAGAATTTATGGAGGACTTAAAAAATCTTATGCTAAAATTTAAAGGCTCTGAAAACCAGCGCACAATTCTCGTACAGGAATCATTAAAAAGCGGAGACGTAGTTTTACTTCAATAAAATAATAAAAAAGTGCGCAAAAGTCAGCGCAGAAACGAGGAAAAAAATGAAACAGACAGTTAAATTAAAGAAATTAACACCGGATGCAATTATACCTACATATGGAACTGAATTTGCCGCAGGTGCCGATCTTTATTCATCAATCAAAGAGGATATCATAATAAATCCAAAAGAGACAAAATTCATAAACACAGGAATTGCTTTAGAAATACCAGATGGACTTGTAGGGCTTATTTATGCTAGAAGCGGATTGGCATGCAAGAAAGGCGTTGCACCGGCAAACAAAGTCGGCGTTATAGATTCCGATTACAGAGGCGAAATAATCGTAGCACTTTATAACCACTCAGAAAATCCGCTCACAATCTCTTACGGTGACAGAATTGCCCAGTTTGTACTGACGCCTTACATCACAGCAAATTTTGAAGAAGCCGATGAGTTAAGCGAATCAGTACGCGGAAATGGCGGTTTTGGTTCAACCGGCAGAAAATAACATAATGCGATTACATTAGGAGTGTCAGACACGTAACACTCCGTGTAATCATAAAGAAGTAACCGCAGCAGTCGTTTTAAATCCGACTTCCACAGTTACTTCTTTTAATCTGCATAATATAAAGTCTTTTAATTTGCAGGCTTATTATAAACCGCACTGTCTAAGACAACATTTTCTGCTTTCTGGATAAGCATGGCAAACACTATTCTGTCTTTGCCGTATTTTTCAACAAATGAATCTTTATTTGAATATCCCATCTGAGTTGCAAAGGACTCAAGATTTTTCTTATACTCACTCTCAGTTATTGAAAGATCTTCCTGCTTTATTATCATCTGCATTATTGCATCCTGCTTTATCGAATTTTTAACATAATCGTCAAAGCTTACCCCGTACATTTGCATGCAATACTGGTCAACAGTCATATCTCTCATCAAAGAATAATACTTTATGGATTTCTCATATTCTTCTTTTTTAGTGTTTAACTCCTCTTCAGGATAAGATTTCATCTCACAGTTATCAAGAAGTGCCTTAAATACAACTTTCTTTTTAGCATCAAGCACCTCTGACGCAATGCCTTCGTTAATCTCCTGCTGTACCTTTTCTTTGTATTCAGCAACAGTTTCACAGCCATAAGCCTGTTTAACATAAGCATCTGTAATCATAGGAACAGTACCCTGCTCAACCTTATTCATAGTAATTTCATATACTATTCTCTTGCCTGCATAATCTGCATCCTGACTGAAATCCTCAGGAATCTGAAGTGTTACAATCTTAGTATCTCCTGCTTTCATGCCATACAATTCATCAATAAAGCCATCAATTATAAAACTGTCTGTTCCCAGCACAAGCTCATAATCCTCATCACTGAATTCATTTCTTACAGTTCCCTCTACACTTCCGTAAAAATCAAGATTAACACGATCAGTGTCTTTAGCTTCCCTGTTAACAGAAGTATACGTTGTATTTGCCTTAGCATCACTTTGTATCTTGCTTTCAACAAGCTTGTCCCCAATTGAATCAATATCTAATTCAACCTCAATGCCCTTGTACTGACCAAGTTCCAAATACTGACCGGCATCATAATTGAATGTAACATCAAGCTTTTTATCACAAGCCAGCGTTCCTGTCATCATAGCAGTCAAAACCGCACAGACTCCGATTTTCTTTAAAATACTTTTTTTCATAAATACCTTATGCCTCTCTTTTCATAACTGAATATACCTTAATCTTTATAACATATTCATCATGAATTTCATAGTATTATCGCAATAAATTCACATTATTTTCAAATTTAATATTTATTTTTTCAACAAAACTGCCCTCGCAAAATACGAGGGCAGTAAAATCAGCATCGCCGATAAATATTATATTCAAATATGTTCTATATTAAATTAAGCAACCTTTGACTTTGCTAATTCAGCAAGCTTTGCAAAACTTTCTGCATCATTGATTGCCATTTCTGACAATACTTTTCTGTTAAGATCAATGTTTGCAAGCTTTAAACCATACATAAATTTGCTGTATGATAAACCGTTAAGTCTTGCAGCAGCATTGATTCTTGCAATCCATAACTGTCTGAACTGTCTCTTCTTCTGCTTTCTGCCCTTGTATGACTCTGTAAGAGCTCTCATAACAGACTGCTTAGCAACTCTGTACTGTTTTGATCTTGCGCCTCTATATCCCTTAGCGAGTTTTAATACTCTATTGTGCTTTTTCTTTGCGTTCATACCGCCTTTAATTCTTGCCATCTTTTATATTCCTCCTTCTATACCAAACATATCTCAATTAGATATAAGGCATAATCTTCTTCATTGTACTAACATTAGTTGCATCTGTCATAGCTGCATGTCTTAAATTTCTCTTTCTCTTTGCAGACTTCTTTGTAAGAATATGACTCTTATAAGCTTTCATTCTCTTTAACTTACCTGTACCAGTTACTTTAAAACGCTTTGCAGCTGCTTTTTTTGTCTTTACCTTTGGCATAATAAACCTCCTAAGTTTACTTATCATATTAATTATAGTAATTTATTTTAACGTTTTTCAGTTAAAAACATCATCATGCTCCTGCCTTCCATCTTAGGAGCCTTCTCAACAACAGCTATATCGCTGAGTTTCTCGGCAAAATCTGTTAAAATATGTTTACTGCTTTCAACATGAGCCATCTCACGTCCTCTGAAACGGAGAGTAACCTTAACTTTATTGCCCTTTTCAAGGAATTTTCTTGCTGAGTTACTTTTTGTATTAAGGTCATTAACATCAATATTCGGTGATAATCTTACTTCCTTAACCTCTACTGTCTTTTGCTTTTTCTTAGCTTCTTTTTCTCTTCTTACAAGCTCATACTTGTATTTACCATAGTCAATCAGCTTACATACAGGCGGTGTTGCCGATGGTGCAATCTTAACCAAATCTACTTCGGCTTCTCTTGCCAGCTTCATAGCTTCCTTTGGCGGCATAACACCAAGCTGTTCACCATTTCCTCCAATAACACGTACTTCCTTGTCTCTTATCTGCTCGTTAATCATTAATTCGCTAATAGTAGTGCACCTCCATAATCAGCATAAAAATCGCTGCAATCAGCGATTACAGGATTTGCTTTGCAAACCTGTGATTACAATGCGTCCTTGACGCATCTTTCTATTAATGTAAAAAAAGTGGATAGTCAGACTATCCACATACACTCAAACATAATCCGGTAAAATATAAAAAAATTAAATATAAAATAATTCCCGGAACTTTAAAATGTATTAACCCAAGTCGCCTCTGCGCTAAGGTGAGAGCGGATACTCTGCTTTATTTTTACAACTATTGTATGATACCACTTACATTTTTATTTGTCAACATATTTATATTTATTTTAAAAATTAATTTGAAACACAAAAAAGTTTCTTTAAAATTGTATACATATGTGCTATTATATACTATATTTATCATTTTTACAAATGTTTTTACGGAGGTATCGCTATGCGTGACTTTATTATCACAACTGACAACACCGCAGACTTACCTGATTCATTTTTGGCAGCACATAATATTAAGCCGGCTTATCTGCCATATTCTTTCGGCGATAAAATATATAACTCGGATAATTCGCTGTCCATGCAGGATTTTTATAACAAAATGCGCGGCGGAGAAATGCCTACAACAATGGCACTTAACCCCGATGACGCAAAAGATTTTTTCAATGGTTATATCCAAAAAGGATTAGACATTCTATATATATGTTTCTCTTCGGGATTATCAAGCACTTACAATAATGCCTGCATTGCTGCAAAAGAGATAATGGACGAAAATCCTGATTCACGTATTATAGTTATAGATTCATTAGCTGCCTCCCTTGGTGAAGGCCTTATGGTATACCGGGCATATCAGTTAAAGGAAGCAGGGCTTTCTATAGACGAAACAGCTTCTTATTTAAATGAACATGCCAAAAATTTTGTACATCTTTTTACCGTAGATGATTTAAATCACCTGCACCGCGGAGGACGTGTTTCAAAAGCCACAGCTATCGTCGGAACACTTGCAGGAATTAAGCCAATTCTGCACGTCGATGACGAAGGACATCTTATAGCAATAGGTAAAACACGCGGACGCAAAAAATCCATTTTAGAACTTCTTGACAGAATGGAAACCCTTATCGGAAGCTACAAAGATGAAACCGACAAAGTCTTTATCTCACATGGCGACTGCCTTGAAGATGCACAATTTTTAGCAGACAAAATAAAAGAACGTTTCGGCAAAGAAGTAATTATTAATTATATATGCCCTACTATCGGAACACATTCCGGTCCCGGAACACTTGCACTCTTTTTCATGGGTGAATACCGCTGATATAATAATTACACGGATTGTGAAAGTGCAGCGCACGAAACAATCCGTGTAATTATTATCAAGGTTTTTTGGCACATTCTACGTATATTCACATAAGCTCTGCTATACCTGACAACCTTACATACATATCCGAAATTTTGTACCACGTAGCAAAATCCACAATTCCTGTCGCAGGCAAATCAAATATCCGCTGGAACTGTCTAACCGCTTCAGCTGTCCTCTCCCCATATATTCCGTCAGTAACAAGGGGCGGTATTGAATTATAAAAATCACCTATAAGATTCAGCTGTTCCTGCATTTGTCTCACCTTTTGTCCCGACGAGCCGATATCAAGATTTGCTCCGGGCCATGATGATGGTATGCCGCTTATCTGTTCAGCCTCATTTACATACATATCATCTCCATAATAATATCTTATTATCTCAAGTGAATTATAATTCTGGTCTCCAAGATATTTACTTCCCCATTGACTAAGCCAGTTAGGACATGTAACTTTCTGTCCGTCACAATACTGCGTAAGAATCGGCTGCTTAACATTCGGTCTTGAAAGGTATCTGTTAAATATGTCATCAACAAGATTGGAAATATTAGAAAAAATATTTCTTCCATACACCCATTTATGATCAAATGCAGTTGATGAGGTTATCGTAAAATCATATCCCCTGTTTCGGTAAAATTCCGTATAAACCCTATTCATCGTAAATGACATTATCGCAAGAATATTTGCTTCGATTGTCTGTGCCGGCCACGTTGAATAAATCTCACTGCTCGCTACATTTTTAATATAATCCCTATAAGGAACATAATAATTTTTTGCAGTTGAATCTGTAGGAACCCCATCATGCACCACGACTGTCTCCGGCACAACAACACGGCTTAAAACTATCTCTCCCGGCTGATTTACTGGTTTAATCTCACTTTCTGGTATTTTGGACGGAAAATTGCCGAACAAAGTATTAACAGGTATAACAATATTATCAGGAACAACACCTGAATCTGCCCTTTCCAAACTTATATTCTGAACGCTTACTTCACCCGAAAACACATCTGTACCCGATACAGAAAACTCAGCAAAACCATCTGCATTAACAGTAATCGTATATTCTGAAAACGGCTGGTTTACACTTGGCTCCATACTGTATTCTATCGGTGGTGCCGGCAATGTTACAGTATCAGTCTGACCGCTGTTATCTGTTGTAAGCTGCTGAAGCACCCTGTTCGGCTCGCCCGTATACGCAACACTCACTCTCGCATTTCTTACAGGCATTCCGCTGTTTATATCTGTGACATTTACTCTGAGTCTTCCTCTGTCCACCGCATCAGGCGGCGTCTCTAATGTATGTACATAATTAACATTCATAACTTATTTCCGCTTATCTGTTTTACTTCCACAATATGCCGCAACTATGATTTATATGTTTTTTACGTCAACTTTTTTAGTCGTATGAATATAATAATGTGATGACAAATTTTGGAGGCTGTATGGCTGACATTACAGTTGCACTTGACGCAGGACACGGTGGCAGCGATCCGGGTGCAGTATTCGATGACAGAAGAGAAAAAGATGATACACTAAGACTTACCAACGCTGTTGGGCAAATTCTTGAAGATAACGGCATAAATGTTTTCTATGTTCGTACAGGTGATGAATATGAGACTCCTTTCAAAAAGGCAACAGATGCAAATAATGCAAACGCCGATCTTTTTGTCTCAATCCACCGAAATTCTTCTGAATACCCTAACCAGTACAGCGGTGCAGAAACACTTGTATACAGCGACAGTGGCGAACGCGCAAAACTGGCCCAAAATATCAACAACAGACTTGCCGAAGCCGGTTTTAACAATCTTGGAACATCTGAACGTCCTAACCTTGTCGTTTTAAAAAGAACTAAGATGCCGGCTGCTCTCGTAGAAGCAGGCTTTATAAACACAGGCGAAGACAACGAGCTTTTTGATACTAATTTCAATGGCATAGCGCAGGCCATAGCAGACGGCATAATGGACACTCTAAACATTCAGACATCACAAAGCAGTGCAGCAAGTGTATCATCTGCTTCATATAATGACAATTTTATGCACGAATCTTCCGTTAACGAACCTGTCATGCCCGAAACAGTCGTAAACCAGACCGATATGCGTATAAAAAATACTCCTGAACAAGATATGGAAAATGAAAAATTATACCGGGTTCAAGTAGGAGCATACAAAAACAGAGATAATGCTGATCGACAGCTTGATGCTTTAATGATTGAAGGCTTTCCTGCCTTTATAGTGTACGATAACGGATACTATAAGGTTCAGGTCGGTGCATTCAGATATTTAATAAACGCAATTAAAATGGAACGCAGACTGCGCCATTTCAGATATAACACTTATATCGTATATGACTAAATAATCAGTCCGCCCATTCCCCATTATATCCAGTTGAAAAAAAAATCTATTCATGGTAAAATTTTTATGAGTTTTACCATGAATTTTTTACATAGGAGGATATCAAATGGATGAACAAAATAACAAATCTTCTGATTTATCCGACAATCTTTCTTCAAAAAAGAAAAAGATTGCGATAATCGGAGGTATTTCTGCCATTGTATTAATTGCAGCTATAATTATAGTAGTTGCATTTTCTTTAAATTCTTGTGGCAAATCAGTCAGGAAAGAAGATACAAACCTTTTTAATGATAGTCTTGTTTCCGCTAAGACCGATGATAAATGGGGTTTTATAAATAAAAAAGGCGAAATAGCAATTGAACCTCAATTTCAGGAAGTCGGACCATTCAGTGAAGGTCTTGCAGTAGTCAAGCTTGATGGAAAATGCGGATATATCAATACAAAGGGCAAGCTTGTAATTCCTGCACAGTTTGAAGATGCACATTCATTTTCAGGCGGTCTTGCACCAATTAAGCTTAATGGTAAATATGGTTATATTAATAACAAAGGTGAAATAGCAATTACACCAACTTATACTACAGCAGGTATTTTTAAAAGCGGCGTTGCCATTGTTTCACTAAATGAATCAATCGGTGCCATCAACAAAAAGGGCGAATATGTAATATCTCCGCAATATACTGCTATCAGCGCACCTATTAATGACAAATTCATGGCAGTTACAAACAACAGTTATGAACAGGGACTTGTAGGGCTTGACGGAAAAATGCTTTTGCCTTGCGGCTTCACAGACATTCTATGGACGCCGAATAACACCAACAAACTTTTATGTGTCAGCACAGGCAGCTCATATGGATACATAAATCTAAAAGGCAATTACGTTATTAATCCTCAATATGACGAAGCAAGAGCATTTTCCAGCACAGATAAACTTGCTGCTGTATGTATTGATGAGAAATGGGGTTACATAAACGATAAAGGTGAATTAGTAATTCCTGCCCAGTTCACATCTGCCTACACTTTCGTTAACGGATATGCAAGGGTGCGTATTGATGGTAAATACGGCCTTATTGACAAAAAAGGAAATTATGTTATACCACCTGAATATGAAGGCTTATATGGTCTTTCTAAAGCAGGCATTCTCTCATATAGGGACAGTGAATACAAATATGGTCTTATAAATACAAACGGACAGATTATTTCAGAGGCGTCCTTCAACAATCTTTCAACTGTTTACGATGATGGTTTTGCTGTATTTGAACAGGACGGAAAATGCGGTATCATCAATAAAAAAGGTGAAATTATAGTTCCTGCGACATTTGACAATATTGCAGAATACGAGTACTAAAGAATTTTGCTATAAAATAAAAATAACTGAGACTTTAACGATTAATAAAAAACGTAAAGCCTCAGTTTTTTTATTATTAATATTTTTATAATTAAAAATTTCTAATACGCACCGCCAAACAGACTATTCTGAAGCATTGTATAAATCTCATCAGACAAAATTTCATTTAACACAGCAAAGTTTGTTACTAAATCAATTCCCACCTGTGTCATTTGTTCATCTGTAGCACTGTTTAAATCTATTGCATTCTCAAAATCACTCTCTTTAACAGACATCTCTGTAAACTCTGAAGAAGCACTCTCGCCGGATATCTTTACCTTAGCCTGTAAACCACTTGCATTATAGTCAAAACTAATTTCGTTTATCTTCGCCTCGTTTTGAGTAATCTGTGTATCAAAACGCATTGCAAAACTGCCTTCCTCTGTATCTGCTTTGACATCAAAAACTGTATTGTCTTTTGAAGCATCAAGCTTTAATTCAGCAATGTTTCCATCTGAGTTATATACAAAATCCATACATTTATCAGCAGGTAATGTTACAGAAATATTTCCCGAATCAACACCATCGATAACTGCTGCATCAAAATCAGCTTTTACAAATTTTTTATCAGCTATATAAACCTTAATTCTGACATCTCCAATCATTTCAATATGATTTTTTATATCAGTTTTAAGTGATTCCTTATCTGTCTCATCAGCTATGGCTAGCATCGTAAGATATGGTGATATGCTGCTGTCTGTATATATCTGATCCACAGCTGTCATCATTGCTTCCTCCATTACTGCCTTTGTAAACACGATATCATATGTATTTGCTTCAACTGTTGAATCCTTAAGAATAACACTTTCTTTATTTTTATTTTTTGTATAAACGCCATTGTCTATCATATTATCAAGAACATCTGTCGTTTTTTTAACCAAAGCTTGCATTGCAGGCTTATATTTTTCTATATCACTGCCGCTTAAACTCTTCATAATCTGACTTGTATCAGCTCCCGACAGCACTCCTGAGCCGGTGACACTCATAGAAGTTTTAAAAGAATTTGAAAATAACTTCGGAAGACTGAAATATAAATTACTGCTTCCATCAAAATAGTATTTTAAGTCAATAACAGACTGTGCTTTCCCTGATGAAAGCGATAATGTTCCTCCAATATTGCCAGTCTTAACATCGGCATCAATATCATAATTTATTGTATCTGCCTTAACATATGATTTATAATCTATACCTGCGATGTTTAGTTCCTCAAGCTTCAAAGAACCTTTTGCATTCTGCTTTTCTGATGAATTCACCTGCATGCCTTTATCTATTGCATTGACCAGTAAAGTCTCCAAATCAGCTGTTGCATTTTTTAATGCACTGACTGCGCCCTTTTTGGGAGAAATCATCTCTGAAATATAAGGATATGCAAAATATGTACCAATACCTGCAAGCAATACAAGAACTGCAACTATTGCAGTAACAACAGGCCATATCTTTTTCTTGGGCGGCTTATTGGAATTTACTGGTTCCTGCTGTAACGCCTGCCCTGTAGGCTGCGACTGCTGTGAAGCTTGCGGCTGTTCCGCCGCCTGTGCATTGTCTGCTGCTGATTTAATTGAGTTTCCGCACTTAGGGCAGAATTTTGCACCCTCAGTTAAGTTAAATCCACATTTTGTACAAAACATAATCATTACCTCTCTTATTTTTTATTTTTATTTAAAGCTGTAGCTTTAATTATATTTTAACATATTTTATAAATTCATAACATATATTAAAATAAGTTTTTTCATCACTTGTAGCCGCTATTTTCCACTTATCATTATTATCAAGATTAGGAAAATATGTGTCAGCATCATATGTGTAATCAATTTTTGTAATATGAGCTTCATCACATAAATCAAGCATCTGCTCATATATCATACCACCGCCTATGACATACACATCATTTGTATCATACTTTGAAGCCTCTTTTAATGCCTCCTCTATACTGTGACAGACTATTGCATTCTTTACCGAATAATTCTTATTTGAAGTTATTACTATATTAGTTCTTCCTGAAAGTCCGGTCCTGTCTTTAAGACTTTCCAATGTTTTTCTTCCCATTATAACAACCTTTCCGGCGGTCTCTTCCCTGAAGAATTTCATATCCTCCGGTATACTTACAAGAAGTTTTCCTGATTTTCCTATAGCCCATTTATTATCAACTGCCGCAATTATTTTCATGGCACATATTCCTCCTTATCGGTATTTTTACTTTTATCCGACTTTTTACAGCTATTGTCTTCTGAAATGACCTTTCAAAATATTACAATATACCGCTTATGCTTTTAGGCACATACGCTTTTACTTCTATTCCGTTTTCCGTGTAATTTTCTTCTATAAGCTGGCCCTTATCTCTTATAAGCTGTATTTTTCCTGCCTCATTATACGCAAAAACCCTGTCAACATACACTCTGCTCTCAAGAATAATTTTTTGAAGAATTTCCTGAAATTCAACCAGACCCTTTCCTGTTTTTGCAGAAATAACAGTCGTATAATCAGCTTTCAAATCCTTTGCAACAACCTCATCAAGCTTATCACACTTGTTAAACAATGTAACAATCGGCTTATCTGTTATTTCAAGCTGATTTAATGTGCTGTAGACAGTCTCCATCTGACTGTCCATATCAGGATTTGAACTGTCAACAACATGTATTATTATATCTGCAAACTTTGCTTCCTCCAATGTACTCTTAAAAGCCTCAATAAGATTATGCGGAAGCTTTCTTATAAAACCTACTGTATCTGTCAATAAAACCTTTTCTTTATTAGGAAGAATAAGCACCCTCGTTGTAGGATCAAGCGTGGCAAACAGCTTATCCTCAGAAAGCACACCTGCGTTTGTAAGAGTATTAAGAAGCGTTGATTTTCCCGCATTAGTATATCCAACAATAGCAGCTATCGGCATTCCGTTATTTGCTCTGTTTTTTCTAATAATGTCTCTGTGTGACTTTACCTCTTCTAATTCCTTTGAAAGCTTTGCTATTCTTTCTCTTATTATTCTTCTGTCAGTCTCAATTTTCTTCTCACCCGGCCCCCTTGTACCGATTCCTCCACCAAGTCTTGAAAGACTTTTTCCAAGTCCTGCAAGCCTTGTCATGGCATATTTGAGCTGTGCCATTTCAACCTGTATTTTTCCCTCCCGCGTATTGGCTCTTGATGCAAATATATCAAGTATAACCATGGTTCTGTCCATAACCTTGGTACCTAACACATCTTCAAGATTTCTAAGCTGTGCCGGAGTAAGCTCGTCATCACAAATTATTCCCGTTGCCCCTAATTTATCTATTAATTCTCTTACTTCATCAATTTTACCCTTACCTATATAGGTAGCCGGATGAAAATATTCTCTTGGCTGTATAACTTTTCCCAAAGTCTCAGCGCCGGCTGTCTTTGCAAGTTCTTTCAATTCCTCTAAAGAATTGGCTGTTTCCTGCTCATCTTCAAGCGAAACACCAATAAGCAATACACGTTCTTGCTGCTCATCAGTTTCAAATATCTGTGCCATATCGTCCTCCACATTCTTTAAGATAAGCTGTTATTTCTGACTTTGTAACCATATTCATAACAGCATTTTTTACATTACATGCCTCCTCATACGTCCACTTGGAAATATTCTTCCTCGTCTCAAGTATCATAGACGGTGAAACGCTGAACTCCTCAAGTCCAAATGCTATAAGCAGCGGTATCATCAATGGATTTCCAGCAGACTCTCCGCACATACATATACCTATATTATTATTCTTTGCCGCATTTATAACATTTTCTATAGTCCTTAATACAGCAGGATTGAACACAGAATACAAATACGCCACATTCTCGTTACCACGGTCAGCCGCCATTGTATACTGCGTAAGGTCGTTTGTTCCGATAGAAAAGAAATCTACTTCCTTTGCAAATACATCTGCCATAACTGCCGCAGCAGGCGTCTCTATCATAATTCCGATTTTAATATTTTTATCATATTCAATCCCATTTTTATCAAATTCATTCTTAATATACGCAATAATATTTTTTACTTCACGTATTTCCTCAATACATGTTATCATAGGCAGCATTATCCTCACATTCCCGTAAGCACTTGCCTTTAATATTGAGCGAAGCTGTGTCTCAAACAAGTCTTTATGATCAAGACAATAACGTATTGCCCTGTATCCCAGATAAGGGTTTTCTTCATGCTCAAGCCCCATATATGCAATATCTTTATCTCCACCTATATCAAGAGTTCTTATCGTAACAGGTTTTCCATCACACATTATAACTGCTCTCTTATAAGCTTCTGTCTGCTCGTCCTCATCCGGTATTGAAATTCTGTTCATAAACAGAAATTCTGTTCTGAAAAGACCGATTCCCTCAGCACTTTTTCCTACAGCCTTATGTGCGTCATAATCTGTACCTATATTTGCAAACAGCTTAAGAATTCTATTATCTCTTGTTACTGTCGGCTTTCCGTTAAACTCCTTCAATTCCTTGAGTTTTAATTTGTATTCCTCGCGTTTTTCTCTATACTCCTCGATTATATTCTTATCAGGATTTATATAAATTTTCCCCGATGAACCGTCAATAATAACCAAATCGTTATTCTTAATATCCGTCATGGCATTTTTAACACTTAAGACAGCCGGTATTTCCAATGCGCGCGATAAAATTGCAGCATGGGAATTTTCACCGCCCCTCCTTGCAACAATACCTGCAACGTGCTCTGTGTCCATCGCTGCTGTTATGGACGGATGCAGTTCATTTGCCACTATAATCGTATCGTTTGGCAGCTCACTTAAATTCAACTCTTCCTGACCTTGAAGCATATTGATTATCCGACTGCTCAAATCTTTAATATCAACAATTCTCTGATTAATAACATCACTGTCAATAGAATTTAATATATTTATATACATATCACAGGCCTTAAGCACAGCTGCCTCAGCACACAAATGCTCATTTTCAATAATATCATATATACTTTTATTAAGCTCCTCATCATTTACCAGATATATCTGGTTTTTTAAAACAAGAGCAACTTTATCATTATCTTTTAATTTATTTTTCAGCTTTAAAATCAGCTTCTCGGTTTCGATTATAAAATGCGCCTTTACCTTATCGTATCTGTCTTTTTCTTCTTTTGGATTATCAATAGACGTAATATTAATATTTGCATTTTTATCCGGTATTATTAAAGCATTTCCTATTCCAATCCCTCCAGATGTTCCAATTCCACTAATCATAATCTTAATCCTCATTTCTGAGCAACTTTGTTGCGAAGAGGCGACGCAAATTTGCGTCTGCCATTAAGGCTATTTGCTTTCGCTCAGAAACAAATAGCTGT
>ENA-ORMO01000252-ORMO01000252.1-human-gut-metagenome-genome-assembly--contig:-NODE-252-length-81188-cov-40.281932_pt1 | contig 81188 bp, 113 predicted proteins | sample MGYA00242106_ERZ509001 | MGnify/ENA primary metagenome ERZ509001 (study PRJEB26280, sample SAMEA2338736) | human gut metagenome | biome: human gut; feature: human-associated habitat; material: faeces...
TTAAAATCCTGTGACCAGCAATGGTCGTGCGGGTTCGATTCCCGCTCCGAGTACATGATTTTATAATTCTTATGAAAGGAGACATTATATATAACTTGATAAAACTTCTACAAAATAAAGAAGTTGGTCAGACATTTAGGTATACTTACTTACAAAGTACAGGAGCTAAGACAGCATATTTATATTGGTTATGCTGTCTTCTTTGTAGAGCAGGGTATATAAAAAGAGTAAAGAACGGTATCTTTCAAGTAGTAAAGAATACATCAGACTTAGGGTCATGTAAAAATCTATTCTATACTGCATATAATAAGAATAAACATGGAGTCAAGATATGACATAATCAAAAGTTTCTCACAAGTCAAGCGGCTTGTGAAAGCTTGTTTGAAAACCGGCATAGCTTCCGTCGACTTCGAGACAAATGCAGAAGGTATTTATAATAAAACCTTCAAACCCACAATTTTATCTGTAACCTTTCAAGTTGGTTCTGGTGTATCTATTCCATTATGTCACCACGAATATGAAAACCCTCATTGGAAACGTTGGTTAAAGTATTTTGGTAGAAAGGTGGTTGAGAATCCCAATGTAACTAAAGTGGGATGGAATCTGAAGTTTGACCTTCAGATATTCGAGTTATATGGGATATATGTTAGAGGTACTGTTCTGGATGGAATGCTTATGAAGTATCTTCTAAATGAAGAGAAACCCAATGACCTGAAATCAATGGTTAGAAGGTATCTACCAGAGCATGGCGATTACGAGAAGGCAGAGAAGTTTGACAAGATACCTTGGGATAAGAAACCCTTGGAACCATTATGCAAGTATGGTTGTCAGGATACCGATTATACTCTTAGGTTAGCTATGTTCTTTGAAAGTAAGCTAATAGAGATTGGCATGTACCCCTTGTTTAGGCATTTGATTATGCCAGCTTCTAGGGTATTGCAGCATGCTGAAAAAACCGGATTATACCTCGATAGGAAATTCAATCAGGAACTGCTTGAATCTTACAAGCCAAAGATTGAACAAGCAACTTCTAATTGCTTGAATCTTCCACGAGTGAAAAAATTCTCTAGATGGCTTGTTCAAGAAAGAATAAGCAAGTACCTTGCATCTATTGAAAGTGAACTTGAAGACCTGGATTATCATAACCCAAAGGACGCACGGAAAATAGCAAGCAGGGAGCAAAAAATATCCAATATCCGAGCAGGTGTATTCACCACTAAAAAAGAATTGGAATTAACCCGAGAAGTAAACTTGGGAAGTACAATTGATTTACCTCTACTGTTGTATTCCGAAAAGGGGTTCAAATTCCCTATCATAAAATATACCAAGGATAAGAAAACTAATCGTGATACTGATAAGCCGAGTACCGATGAAGATACATTGGTAGAACTTCGACTAACGGTTAAAAATCCCGAAAATCCCAAAGCAATTTTCCTGGATAATCTTCTCGAGTTGAGAGGGTTAAAGAAAATGTATACAACCTATATTGAGGGATGGCATGATAAAGTTCAGGATGATAGTAAATTACATGGTAGATTTTTGATACATGGGTGTGTAACAGGGAATACACGATTAATAGGTAAAGACAGGGATATAAGGATAAGGGATATATGCCCTAAAAAGCCAGGCATACTTAATGTAGAAAAGGATAATATTTGGATATTATCTCACGAATGTACATGGGAGCAAGTAACTCATACTATCAATAAGGGGGTACAGAAGGCATATAAATTAACTACAGATACAGGTGATGTATTAAAATGTACAAAAGAACATAAATTACTGACTACCAATGGATGGAAAACAGTAAAAGAGATATACCATAAGAAATTAGACGTAATAATGTATGATACTTCTAAATTTGATATATCTAAACCAGAAACTGGTAAATCAGCCTCTGAAGTAGTTTTCAAAGAAATACCTAATTGGAACGGGTATTTGGTATCTAATGAAGGTAAAGTATACTCTGTGAAAACACCTGGTGGCAGGGGTATATTGGATTACAATCATCCACATGAATTAATACCAAGGGAAAGGAATAAAGGTAGATATACAGTATATTTTAGAAGGGGTGGCAAAAAATATGCTTTTTCAGTATCTAGATTAGTATGGTCTGTATTTAATAATACCGAGATACCCAATGATATGGTAATAGACCATATTAACTGTGATCCCAGTGATAATAGGCCAGAAAATCTACAGTGTATAACACAAAGAGAGAACATATTAAGAGCATATAAGTATACAAGGTCAATATATACTAATGGTAATATAAATGGACAGTGTAAGATAGGTACTAAAGAGGTAGGAGAAATATTAAAGATGTATAAGGATGGATATACTCAATCAGAAATATTACATAAGTTTAATATTTCCCAAAAGCAGGTATCTGGTATAATATTAGGTCAAAGAAGGAAAGAGATATACTTAACTCGTATAGTATCGATGGAGTATATTGGTGTTAGAACAATATACGATTTATCAGTGAATAATAAACATAGCTATATTACTCGTTCTAACTTCATCAATAGCAATACGACATCTGGGAGATTATCATCACAAGAACCTAACCTCCAACAAATACCCAAAACTTCGGTAGATGCTAATATCAAGAAACAGTTGGTAGCTCCCAAAGGGAAACTATACATGGCACTTGACTACTCTCAGGCAGAGTTAAGAATCATGGCACATCTTTCAGGGGATGAGACTTATCTTGAAGCATTTGCCAAGGGACAGGACCCTCACCTTGCTATTGCAGCAAATAAGTATGGTGTATCGTATGAGGAAGCAAACAAAGCTTACAGTGATGAACAACATCCCGATTATAAGCTTTGGAAAAACCGAAGGAAGCAGGCAAAGCAGATATGTTTCGGTATTATATATGGTATTCAGAAGAAACTGCTTGCAGTTAAACTATCTGACCCAAAAGCTGGTATTATCGTAACACCAGATGAAGCTCAGCAACAGTTGAATGAGTTCTTCCAGGAGCACCCGAAGATTAAGAAGTTCATGATTAACCAGGAGAAGGTACTGATAAAACATGGATATATTAAATCTTTGTTCGGTAGGAAGAGAAGGTTACCCCAGGTATATTCGGATAACGAGCAGGAAGCAGCATACGCAGTACGATTATCAGTCAATATGCCATGTCAATCAGCTGCATCAGATATGAACTTATTCGCTTCAATCCTAAACTATTGGAAAATGAGGCAAGGTAAGTTACCATTTATGCAAGAGACTTGTAATGTTCATGATGCTACCTATTACTTGGTAAGTCCCGAATATATAAATACCTGGGTAGTATACGAGATTTGGGAAACTTGCCGTAACCCAAATACTAAAGAATACTTCAACTTCCAGATAGACGACGTAAGTATGTCGATGGATATAACTATAGGTAGGTCAATGGCAGAGGAACTACCTTTTATTCCTGGATATGATTATAGGAAAATGCTTGAACCAGATTTTAATCCTGATGAGTACTTAGAGGAACATCGTAAGTTCAAAGGTATTGAAATAGAAGATTATCCTAAGTTATATCCAGAAGAGATAGAGAAAAATAAGAGAGAGTTTAGGAAGAGAATGTATGAAAGGTAATATACCATATTTTGATTGTTACCATGTTACTCGAGAAGGTAATGTGTACTCTAAGTATAGAGATAGAGTTACTTGGAGGAAAATGGCTAAGAGAAAGAAGAACAATGGTTACCTGATAGTAAGCCTAAGAAATAATAAGGGGATTAAGTATACGTTTAATATACATAGGTTGGTAGCTTTAATCTACATTCCAAACCCAGATAATAAACCGTGTGTTGGTCATAAGGATAATAATCGAGAAAATAATAAAGTAGAAAATCTATATTGGTGTACTAACCAAGAGAATACTCAACAATGTATAAGAGACGGTAGATTTAATATACCAAGCCCTAAGTTGAGTGAGGAGTCTATAAATAAGATGATAGAAGATTATGAGAGTGGTATGAGTAACCTACAGATAAAGGTCAAATATGGAATAAGCATTATGACCATGTATAAATACTTCAGTGAAAGAGGTGTTATATGGAAAAAAGGCAAAAGATAGTACGTCTATCCCAGATTAAGAAAAACACACTAAAGATTCTATTTCAAGGGAAAACCTATGAGATTGATTTAGACCAGGAACTCATGATTGATGAGAACCTGGTCAATCAGTCTTTACGTAGAAGTCCATCTAATTATGCTCTATTGGTGATGGTAAGGGATAGACTTATATATAAAAGGGATAAACTCGAAAAGGCAAAAGACCAAGCCTATAGTAAGGCATGGCTTTACTACAAAGAATCGGGTAATATCAGTAATGAAACAGCATCACATAAAGCTGAGAATAATCAAGCCTATCAGGGAGCATTGAAAAGGTATATGAAGGCTGAATATAATGCTAACAAGTTAATCAGTATATGTAAAGCATACGAATCCAGAGAAAATATATTGAGAACTGTAAGTGCGAACTTACGTAAACAACAGTAGCTATGTCAAAAGTAGAATTAAACCTCTTATCGGTAGAAAAAGCCAAGTGGTTAAATGAAAAATTGAAAGGTGTGGGAACTCCCACAGGAAGCCGGGTACTTATTGTATCACCCGTAGTAACTGCAGATACCAAAACTAAGGGGGGACTTTATATCCCTCAGGATCATGATAAGGATACCGTACCTCGCAAAGGGGTAGTAATTCAGGTAGGACCCATAACTAATGAACAACGGGAAGATTATCCTGGTCTTCAGGTTGGAGCTGTAGTTACTTATGGTTTGTATGCGGGTAAAGAACTGGATATACTAGACCTCCCCGATCAAGTAACCACTATATTATCCCTGAACGAAATACTTTATATTGAAACTAATGAATAAAGCCATGAAGGAAGAGAAAAAGAAGAAAAAGAGTGGGATAATGACTACTCGGGAGAAGATGCTTGCTAGAAAGAAGGATTTAGAGAAGCGTAGTGGAGGTGGTGGAATAATCTACCCGAAAGAGGGAACTACCCGAGTACGTATCAAATCTCGTGGTGCAGACGAGGAATTGGGAATCGAGATTATTCAATTCTATCTTGGACCAAAGGAGGGAGGTATTATATCTCCGGCAACTTTCGATGAGCCATGCCCTTTCATGGAGAAGTTCCAGGAGCTTAAAAACTCTGATGACCCAGATGATAAGGCATTGGCATCGAAATTGGTACCGAAGAGAAAGTATCTCATCGGGGTACTCGGGTACAAAGATACCAAGGGTAAGGAAATTGACCCCGACCGGGTGGATAAACCCATGATGGTACCCCGTTCGGTATATCAGGATATTATCGACCTTTACCTCGATGAAGAGGACTGGGGAGATATGACTGACCCCGTAGAGGGATATGATATCAAAATCACCCGTACTGGTACCGGTAAGAATGATACCAGTTATTCGGTATCACCCTGTCAGAAAACCAAGCTGGACAAGAAGTATCGGGGAGAGGTGGACCTGGAGAAAGCAATCCGGGCAAATATCCTTTCCTATGACGAGCTCGAGGAGAAGCTGGCTTCATTCCTCAATGAGGGGGATGATGACGATGAGGATGAAAGACCACGTAAGAAGTCCTCTTCCAAAAGCAAGCTAGCGGACAAGAAAAAGAAAAAGGGAAAGAAATATAAGAGTGATATCTAAGATTTTCTAGATATATACCTAAAGTAGGAGTGGGGTATAGTTTATATCCCACTCTTTTCATATTATAAATTACAAGTATGGCAAGAAAACCTAAAGCTACCCGAAAATCGGGAGGCAAAAAGTTTAAGATACCAACACAGAATGAGATACTCAAAAAATATGGGTCATCTCTCCAGTTCAAGGCCAGTACCATAAATCATCACGGATTATGGATTCCATCCACATTCTTTGCTCTCAATTATCAGATGGGTGGGGGTGTACCATTTGGTAAGATTATAGAGATTATGGGCGAGGAGTCTTCAGGTAAATCTCTTATAGCTTACAACTTTGCTTATGCTGCACAACAACTCGGTGGTCATGTAATATGGGTGGATGCAGAACAAGCCTGGATGAATTCATGGGCAGAGGAAAATGGTCTGGACCCCGAACGAGTAACAGTACTGAATGATACCAGAATAGAAACTATTTCGGATGCTATTGCTGATTTAGCCATATACTGGAGGTCAAAGTTAACTAACAATGAACCCATCATAGTTGTGATAGATTCAATAGCAGCCCTGGATTCTATAGAAGCCATTGATGCAAAGATGGCGGATAGCAAGGCCGAGATGGGAAACCGGGCAAAGCAAATCTACAAGATGTTCCGAATAAGGAACGAATTGTTCTATCGACTCGGAGTAACCATGGTATGTATCAATCAGTTGCGCAGTAAACTGGGCGCAGGTTTTGGTCAAGATACCAGTACAACTCCTGGTGGTGCAGCACTCAAGTTTTATGCTTCAATACGATTAGCATTCTACTCAGGTAAAACTCTCAAGATTAAGTATAAGGGTAAGGAAAGACGAGCAGGTAAATATGTAACTGTTCAGATGAAAAAGAATAAGGTATCTCCTCCTCGGGAAACTATATCCAAAGCTCCTATATATTTTAACCCAAAGTATCACGAAGTTGGCTTTGACAGATACTTCTGGTTAGAAGAGTCTTTAGAGGATGCTGGAGTAATAGAGAAGCTCGGTGGTGGAACATATATGTTCGAAGGAAAGAAACTGTGTCGAGGAGAAGAGGCTTTCCATAGGTTAATAGAGGAAGATGGTGAGTTAAGGAAAAAGCTGTTAAAGGCTGCCGGAATAAATACCATAGGAACCACTAAGCGAAAGCTCAAGAAGATTACACGAAACATGTTCCCTGTTGATGCAGACTTAGACTATGAATCTCAAATAGAATCTGAAGATGCAGAAGAAGACGAATACATCCCGGACGAGGGGTAGAAAACCGAGGATGCTTATGGTAGTGGACGGGAGTAATCTTGCTCACCGTTCATACCATAAGTTTAAGAATCTTAAAGCCAACAATGGAGCTGGTACCGGGTTGGTGTATGGGTTCTTAAGAATCCTCGGTTCATACTTAACTCGGTTTAAACCAAGCCATGTAGTAATTACATTCGATACTCATGAGAGCAAAGAGTCTAATTTCCGTAATGGTCTACTCGAGGGTTACAAAGCACATAGGAGTAAGATAAGTATGGATTATGAAGATTTCAATAAACAGCTATCACTGTTGAGAAGGATTCTAAGGTTACTCGGAGTTCAGATGATTATCGATAGAAAAGGCTTGGGATATGAATCTGATGACTACATTGCTTGGTTGGCAATAAACCACCCAGGTAAATCTCTCATAATATCCTCTGACAAAGACTTCTGTCAATTACTCGACAAAAGAGTCAAGATATTCAATCCTAACAAAGATACCCTAATTCTTAGTCAAACTTGTAAGGATATAATGGGTTACTCTGCTGAGGAATGCGTTGACTACCTAATACTTAATGGAGATAAATCGGATGATATACCCGGTTATTATGGTATGGGAGAAGTGAAGACTAAAGCTTTCCTGAAACAATATGGGAGCATAGCAGACTTCATAGATGCAAAAGGAGCAGAATTCAAGGGCATTGAAAGGGACCAGCTAGAAGAATTATACAAGAAGAACAAGTCTCTTATAGACTTGAGAACCGCATTAACTCTTCATCCTATCAAGAAAGTCCCTTGGGTAAAAGGATGTACTAATAATATAAGGAAAGACAGGTTATTCATGGTACTTGACAAGTTTAACTTAAGGTCTTTCAAGATACCCGATTTTTTGGAACCTTTCAAAAAACTACAACATTATGTACAACGGTAGGAAATATCAAATTATGTTCACCGGTGTTTCTGGGGTTGGAAAAACAACCATTGCCAAGGAAGTAGCGGATATGTTAAAGATACCTTTCATATCCGGGTCATATTCGGACTTGGTACCTGAAACAAGAGACATGCCTCATGCTGATATGATTCAGCAAGATGCCAGTACAGTATTTGCTCAGGATATGCAAGTACTTAATCTGCGTAACAAAGCTTTCAGGGGAGAAGATAGCTTTGTAACTGACCGGTCATACTTTGATTCGGCAGCATACTTCATCAACAAACTTTCTCACAGGATAGCCGAATGCGACTTAGACCATGCAGTAGACTTATGTCGTATGTTACTGGGTCAACAGTGTACTCACCTAATTTTCATACCTTTCTCAGCAAACTTCTTCAATGAGTGGGTAACAGAAGACAATGGTAAACGAGTATTATCTCGGTATTATCAATTCCAGGTATCTCAGGTAATGTATGGTATACTTGACCTGTGGGGATATAAACCCGACCCAAATATACTCCAGTATGTAAATGGTATACCTAATACCGGTACACTGGAAATCATGGGCTACAAGATAAAGGTCATGATACTGGATGAGATGAACTACGAGAAGAGAAAACACCTTATCAAGAAATTTCTTCAGTTATGAAGGTGATAGGTATAGTATTCTCCGATTTGCACTTAGGGGAATTCTCTAAGTTCAACGAGGATAACAAGAGGACCCTAAGTATTTTTAGGGTCCTCTCTTTGATTAAAGACTTATGTATTAAGTATAAATGCCCGGCATTCTTTTGTGGGGATTTTATGCACCGTCCAGAATATATAAGTACTTCACTTGATGAAATTATAATTGAACAGTTCGAAGAGTTAAATAGGTGCGAGGAATTTAACATATATGGTATATCTGGAAACCATGACCTACAGAAAAGCAATTCGATAACTAATCAATCTCCATCACACTGGGCAAACTTATGTCGTAGGTATTCGTTCTTACATAATCTGGACTTCTCTTATCATGAGTTTGATAAGTTCAGAGTAGTAGGTATTCCCTATTTAGACCACAATAAGGGGTTGGATGGGCTAATAAAAGCTGAGTTGAAAGAAGCTATGTTAAAGCCAACAATCCTATTATTACATACTGATTATCCTGGAGCTAAAGATACCGACAACACTGAAGTTGGAACAGTAGAGAATTTGAATGTGAATTTACTATCTAAATTCAAACTGGTATTGATAGGTCATATACATAAACCACAGAGACTCGGAAAAAAGATATACATGGTAGGAGCTCCACTACAACAGAGGAGAACAGACCGCAATTGTAAACTGGGATATTGGAAAATATATGAAGACTTCTCAATGGAATTCAAGCCATTCAAAGGCTTTCCTAAATTTGTGGATGTATCATCAGAAGATGAAATTAAGGATGACGGGAATTATTATACTGTCATTGCTAGCAAGTCTCGGATTATGGCGGTGGAAGATGCCCCGCAAATAACTCGGGAACTTACTAAGAAAACCATGGTAAGGAGGTATATGAGGGCAAAGGGTATAAAAGACCAAAATAAAAAGGCCACATTATTAAAAGTAATTAAGGAGGCAGAATGATACAGTTTGGCAATATTATAATCGATGGCTTCTGTTCAATATCCCATTTGGAATTAAACCTAAGTTCAAAGGGAATAACCGTAATTCGAGGAGCTACAGGAGAAGGTAAGACTACCATCTTATCCGCTTTAGTTTGGGGTGCTTATGGTAAGAATCTAAAAGGTAAGTCAGATGTGAATACCTGGGAGAAGTATAGACCCAAATCCTATCAGGGAACTAAGGTAGAAATATACTTTGGTAAGAATGGTAAAACTCACAAAATAACCAGATGCCTTAAGTATAAAGGTGAAGTGAATGGAGCCAAGGGTAAAGATAGACTTATATATGAGATAGATGCTGTTGAAGTACAAGAGAAAAGTAAGGGGGAGATACAGGCGCTTATAGTCGCTGATTTGGGTATGTCGTATAGCCTTTTTATGAACTCAGTACTTTTCGGTCAAGGCATGAAAAGACTGATACAGGAATCTTCCTCTGACAAGAAAGAACTGTTTGAGGAGATTTTTGAGTTAGAATACATATCTAAAGCTCGAGATATTGCTAAGGGCTACTATACAGAAGCCCTGAAGGAGTATCAAGACATCTCTCAAAGATATCGAACCTTAGAAGGTAAGAAGCAGTCCATTCAAAGAATGGTTGATGACTTAAAGAAGCAAGCCAGTACGGTAAAAGACGACATATCTTCAAAGGTTAAGGTTCTCGAGAAGAGATTATCACTGCTAGCTAAGGCAAAAAAGTCAAGTGAGCTTAAGGAGACAGTAACTCAGAAAAACAGAATTGAACAGAAGCTATCAGAGGCAAAGGAAAATCAAAGGGATATTCTCAATAAGATAAATGATGCCAGGAAGAAAACTAAGGTATCTCTAGAAGAGTTTATTGAGGGAATAATAAAGTTACTGAAGAGGGGTGATATTAAGAACTCTTTGAAACACCTAATCGAGGTAAAGAAAGCCTTTGGAGATATCGAAAGGTTACAAGGTAAATATTCCAGGGTATCTGACAGAATATCCAATTATCGAGATGAACTGGAAGAACTTAGGGATAAGGAATACGAAGTAAAGAAGATACAAAGAGAGATAGAACAAGTAGAATCTGAAATCAAAAGACTGTCATCAGAAAAGAAAGTGGGAGTTAACAAGGGCTTAATAATCAAGTATAAATCCCAGTTTTCAACCCTAACCAAGAAATTATCAACCATAGAAGAAAGGATGGAAAGTCAGAAGGAAAAGGTTGATAATTACAAATGGGTAATGGATGACCCACTTGGGAACAGGGGTATAAAAGCTTTCTTATTCGAGAGTTCAATGGATATTCTGAATGAAACACTTGAATCATATTCAGACGTACTTGGGTTCAGTATCCTATTCTATGTAGATATACAAGGAGTAAAGAAGGACTTCAATACCCAGATAATAATGGATGGTATAGAGGTATCATACGAGGAATTATCGGGTGGTCAGAAACAGTTGGTCTGTTTAGCTATGGCCTTTGCTATGAATGAGATGATGACCCAAGCTAAGGGTATAAATATTGCCTTTTTGGACGAGGTATTCGAGAACATAAGTTCTGAATATGTAGAGCTTGTGATAGGACTCATACGTAGGGTTTATAAGGATAAAACCCTATACCTCATATCACACCATGAATCCTTGCCAATTCCAAATGCCAAGGTGCTTACTGTGACCAGAGAAAGGGGCCTTTCACAATACCACTAATGACTATTGGTATTAAACACTATCAAAACATGAGAAAGAACAGTCGAAACAAAGGAAGCAGGTTCGAGCGTACTATAGCAAAGGCCTGGGAATCCTGGACCGGATATAAATTCTCTAGAACCCCGGGTTCGGGAGGATGGGCAAAGGCTAAGGATGCCATGGGAGATTTGGTATGTACTGATGAGAAACACTCACGTCGCTTCCCATTCTCAATCGAATGTAAAAACTATCAGGATATTAAGTTCGAACATATACTACTGGGACTTAAGAGCTGTAAAATTATATCCTTTTGGGAACAGGCTACAAAGGATGCTAAACGTGCAGGAAAAATACCCATACTCATCATGCGGTATAATTCTATGCCAAAAGGAGAAGCATTCTTCATTGTGGAAGCTGGGGAAATAGATTCGTTCCTTATGGAAAATTGTTCAGAACTTTCCCGAATGGAGATAAAAACCCCGAAAGTACATTTAGCTGTGTATATGTTCAAAGAAATTCAACGATTGGTAACATATTCAGACGTATTCAAATACGCTCGTAAATTGAACAAGTAATATGAAGACCCCCTATGTATACTGTATATTCAGGCTTGACAGGAAATTCTACAAGAGAATCAATTCTGATTTGAAATGTAGGGGGTATAAACATGTGAAAGCCATAGTACCAACTATAAGTGTACTCAAGAAGTCACGAAAAGGTAATAATGAGTACGAGGATGTACCATTACTGTTCAATTACGGATTCATAAAGATGAAGTCTGAAAAAGCCTTTGACAGATATTACCTAAACAAACTAAAGAAAGATATCCCAGGCATAATGTCATTCATGAAGTCTTTGGATTACAGACCCAAAAGAAAGAGGTTGAGAGTAGATAATGCCGAAGACTTTGATGATTATTCCGTAGTAGCCACTATAACTAAGGAAGAGGTAAAAAAGTATCGTAGAATGTCTCGAGCGAATAAGATATTCTCGGTAAATGATATTACAAGAGTTGGTATTGGGGATTATGTTGTATTAAGGGGATATCCATTCGAGGGAATACCTGCCGTCATACTTGAAAGTAATCTTACTACTAAGATGATGCTGGTGAAGTTATATCCTGAAATGGATGGTAGTTTGGAGATAGAGGTACCAATGGAGAATGTATTATATTCAGCCTACCATGAATCTGATGAATACAAGATGTACTCGGCTGATTACGAGGTTGATTTATCCCAAATCCCTGATGGTAGTACTGAAGAGATTCTAATGAACAAACAATACTAAATATGGAACGACATCAAGAATTGGCTTGGGACTGTTTGACCGAGCAAGAGAGGGCCAGCCTTATGTTTATACAAGGCAAAGGCCTATCAACTTGGGAAGCTGGAGAAATTCTCAAGATGTCTCATTACAAGTATTTAGAACTAAAGGCTAGAGCTGAGAAGTTCTTCAAACTATTCTCCGATTACTTTGAACTACATCCATCATTAGTAAATCCTCAATCTCCTATAGAGCCAAGGTTCAGGGATTATCTATTCGGGGCCATAGTTAAAAGACTACCCAAGGAGGAAGCTAAGATACACTCAGGAGATTCTTCATGGTTATTGACTTCGATAACCAATCCCCGTATCATAAAGAACATGAAAAGGCTGAAGGAATCAGAGAATAAATGGGATAAAGACCTTTATGCTCTGATTCTTGAGTTTGATAGGTGGAATAACTATCGAATAATGCCTCGGGTATTGCAAGCTCCTACTGCATATAAAAGGAGGTCTACCAAGAAAGGTAAGGTGTATCTGTCCTACTTACACAGAATCCCAGACTTCAAGATAAGGCAGTTAATAACCGAGTATTGGAAAAATGGACCATCAAGTAGGAGATACTTTACAGCTATTGTATCAGAGGAACTCTTCCCAGAAGAGGGTTATGGAGTGATGCCCATTAAACGTGAGGATGATACAATTAAGGCTATAACTGATTTAAGGATATACATATTCGAGAGTCAAACCATTGCAGACACCTTCGGGTTATTGGCAACCCAATATTTTGAAAAAACAGTGGACAGTAAAGGGGGCTTGAAGTTCTGGAAAGAATACAGGGAGGTCATACAGAAAGCTATTAACTACAAATCAATAAATAACATGGACTTTACCTGTGAAACTCTAGATACAGCCTATAAATTACGCAGGAAAAGAACTTTGAGAACGAACTCTTAGAATTTTTATATAATTATTTTGCAACTTCGAGAAATTTAATTATATTTGTATAACGAAATAAGAAAATAATTTTATACCTATATAAATATGCGCAAAAGTAAGAAAAAAGACAAAAGACCGTTAAAGCTCAACAAGGAGAAGCTAAAGGTCATGGGAAGTGGGTTAGAAAATATGACCTACAAGGATATGAAGAGAAGAGCAGTTGCTCTTGGGATGCCTTTCCCTGATGCTTGTTCAGCCGACTACAATGGACTATCTTCATGGATTCACCATTCGGATAACAAGCCGGATAATGCTCTCATCGATGAATATGATAAGTGGATGGACCAGCAATTAGAACTTGCTGGATATCCAAAGGATGACCCGATGAGGAATTATCAACTCAATCTTGGGTTCATCGGTGAGGATGCAGTCACTAAACAGAAAAAGACCAAACGGGTAAAGGGGTTGGAGAAACCCAAAAAACCCAAGAAAGAAAAGGATGATAATGGTCTTTGGAAAGGAACTAAGAAATCCTACGTATTCGAATTAACCTATAAGGGGTTATCAATCGACCGAATTACTCGGAGAGTGCAAAAGAGATTCCCGGATGCCAAAGAGAAATCCATTCAGCAATGGTATCGGGCAGCCCTCCGTAAACAAAAAAATAATGGATAAGGTATTTATAATAATACAAGCCATAACGGGGGCTTTAACCATAGTCATATCGCTTGGGAGTGTATTTATTTTATATCCTTTGAAACCCTTACACTACCCGTTTAAGCCAACCAATGATAGAGATAAAGAGGATAGGATATATAATATGACCTGTTCTATAACCTTAATTATATTGATAGTGTCGATTTTGGTATTCATTATAGTTAGGGCACTCAGGTTATATTATGGATTCATAGACAGTTTTATTTGATATGCCCATAGTTTATAGGTTTAAGAATGATGATGACTTTGAGGAATCATGTTACAGATTGGGAATTCCTTGGGTACCTCCTCAGATTATAAAATTAAGCCGAAGAAAGAAACAAGAGTGGCAAAGGAAAGTACTCTGCGGGAAAATCAAGGTTCATAAATATAGGGAAAGGAATAAACGCTTTCTGGATAGATACCGGGAATGCTTAAAAGAAGCTACCTGGATTAACGGAGTAGTAGACCCGGATTCTCTGCCCCCCGATGTAAGAGCATACTTTTTGGAAAAGAAGAGGAGGAGAGAATACCACAGGAGATTCGGAAAAGTTATCAAAGAAAGGGACTTAAAGATTTACCTTCATAAATGGTATCCATGGTCTTATAACTACAAAGGAGAACCAGCAGTAGTATTACAGGGATTCTATTCATTGAAGGCTGCTCGAAAAAGGTTTTTAACTTATTATGGTAGAGAGAATCTGAAAGCAGTACATTGGATAAAAGGGAAAACAGCACTGGAGAAGAAGTTTGTTATAGGTCAATCTCTACTAATTGCTGGGAGAAGAAAAAAGCCGATATCTAAGATACTGTTAACCGAGGTATACAGAAACTCAAAGTCTTCAGCCCAAAGGGAGTTAGGGAAAAGAATTGCTCGGAAAAAGAGACTCGGCTCTCAACAGAAAGAAAAGTACTTTTTGAACTTGGTAGATAAGTTTAATTATGGAACAAAAGAATATAGAACTGTTCTCAAGCCTATTCCAGAAAAGCTTATTAAGCTATCGAAGGCTAAAGAGATTGAGTCCAAGAGAAAGAAGGCTCTTTACGAAGAAGAGTGATTTAACCTGGGACCAATTGAAAGTTGCCTTAGCATATAAGGCTATAACCAAACGTTCTGCTATTAGTTCCATAAGATGGACTAAAAGACATTGGTCAGAATATCAAGAGGCAGTATTAAGAAGGTTGGGTGGAATGCCAATGGTGAGAAGAAGACTTGAACAGAAGTTTATTCTCAAAGAACTATTAACCCAGGGATTTGTACCAATATCTCAGTTCAGGATGAAAACCAAAACTGGATGGTATGCCTATATAATAACTAATCAAAAGGTATGCGGAGAACACTATATCTACCCTGAACACTTTGCACATGATTACCGAGCAAATAAAAAAGGCTACAGATATATAAGCGAAGCTTTTTCAGGGATAGGACAGGAAGGATATACAAGAATCTATTATACAGCATATAAAAATGGTTATGCAAAATGACGGTAGTAAATAAAAGGGAACCAGAAAACCCATGGGATGGAGTAAAACTCATAGTGGGGGTTAAAAGGTATTATACCGAAAATGATAATGCGGTAGATGATACCTACACTCAGGAAGGTGAACCGTTTGAGGTAAAAAATCAGAATGAATTCACTCAGAAAGTAGAAGCTATCAGGGATAAAAACGTATTCTTGAAAGCTATGGCAGTCCAAGAAAATAGAGAGATATACACTCAAAAGTTTATCACGAAACTATAATCAATCAAACATTTTTCAAACACCTTTAATCAATTCAATTATGGCAAAGAAAAAAGCTGCAGCAAAAGAGGTAGAACGTAAGGTTCTCGGTAATGGAGTTATCCTCATCAAATACGATGACGGCTCCTATGCACTCCTGACTCCCATTTCGGCAGAAGATGCCGAGGAAATCTTCGGTGGGGAATCTGAGGACTCGGATGACGAAGATGAAGATGACGAGGAGGATGAAGACTCCGACGAAGATGACGAAGATTCCGATGAGGAAGAAGAGGACGAAGACGATGAGTCAGATGAAGACGAGGATTCGGACGACGAAGATGAGGACGAAGATGGCGACGAGGATGAAGATGAGGATGACGAAGTGACCCCGGAGGATCTGGCCGGGATGGACTTCGAAGCTCTCGAAGACCTCTGCGACGACAAAGAACTCGAAACTGACCCCGATGAATTCGACGAGGAAGACGTCGAGAAACTTCGCAAGGCGGTGGCCAAGGAACTGGGCATCACTCTGCCCAAGGCAAAGGCCGCATCCAAGAAGGATACCAAGAAAAAGAAAAAGTAAGGGTCCTTCTGACTATAACCAAATCCAAGGGCTCCCCGGGAATCGTCAAATGCCCACCTCCATAGGCTATGACCAAACATTCGGGGATGTCCTTATCAAGAAAACCATTTAATCAAACATAATATGGCAACCAAGAAGAAAGACAAAGCAGCTGAGGCAAATGCTGCAGCAAAAGCAGAAACGAAAAAAGGCGGTAAGAAAGAACTGACCGCAGAAGAGAAGAAGGCCAAACGAGAGGCCATGAAGGAGCGACTCAAGAACCGGGCACCTGGTCAGCGACCGAACAGCAAACAGTGCGATATCATCGACCTGGGCGGTGGAAACGTTGCAAAGACCTTCGCCATGAACGTCCGGAAGTACGGAGTTCTCATCACCTCGGTCGTAACCGACAAGGACGGCAAAGTTATCGCCGTATCGAATACCACCATTCCGGGGGTATCGGTTAAATCCAAGAAAGAGCACGGCACCCTGGTACCGAAGATGCCCGGCATGGGTAAGAAAGGGAAGGCTGCCGATGTCGAGGATGACGACGAGGACGAAGACGATGAGGAATAGGCCCGACGCTGCCTAACCATTTCGGACATCATTACTTGAGTCATGCAGGGGAGGCCCATCCGGAATACGACCGGGGGTTCTCCCCATTTTTGTATAAGGCCATGCAAGACGATGACAGCATTATATACCTGGCATTATGTAACCAGCTGCAATCATATCAGCTGTTGCTAGAGGAAGAAAAAGATATCTCTGAAGAAAATAGAATGATGACAGAGTATATTATCTCTAGAACAGAGGAATTGATTGATAAGTATGCCCAGAAAATAGGAAGTGACACCACTATTCAAAGACCTCAATGGGACAATTTAACTCCTCCGTCAAAGGGTTGATATATCGGATTAAAGAGCTAACCAAAATGGTTCAGGATATAGATACAAGGTTATCCATGCCTGGACTGTCTCCCGGTAAAAGGCAGGCTTTAATCAAGGATAAAACCCTAAAAATAGGGAAGGTAAAATCTTTGGCAAAGCGCATAGAAGATTTGGCCAATGGGAACATCTTAACCATAACTTTTGAAAACAAAGATTCTGGTGAAAGGTACAGAATTGTATACACTAATATCTCTCAGGATGATGCTGTTGCCCATCTTAAGTTGATGGCAAATCTTCAGGGGATGGAAATAATCATCTCAGAGGTAAAGGAAGTACAGACCAAAAACTCCTTAACCAAACTATAAACATGCAAAGGTAATTCAAACCAGTTTTTATTTAATCAACTCAACAACAATGGCAAAAGACATCAGCAAGAAGGACCTGGCCGCAAAGAAAGCACGCAGGGCTCAGAAGGAAATGCTGGCCTACATGGAAGAGAATGATCTCGACCCCAAGAAAGATTGGACGGGCCACAAGAAGCATGGAAAGAAAATTCAGGCATGGATAGACATCATCAATCTTGGGAACAAAAAGGCCAGGGCAGCTACGGAAGAGAAGGCCCTAGAGAAGGCAAAGAAAAACCAGAAGCCCGAGGCTCATCCCAAGAAGGAAAAGGTCACCAGCACTCCCAATGCCTACGACTACCCAATGGTAGATGGCAAGGAGATGACCTCTGACCAGAAGAAGAAGTACCGCCAGAAGATGCGTACTCTTCTGAAAACCATGTCCAAGGAGAAGGCCGAGGCCGAAGGCAAGAAGTATGCTGCAGAGCTGGCTTCAGGTACTTCGGTAGCTCCCAAGAAGGAGAAGGCAAAGAAGGAAGAGCCTTCCAATAAGGAGAAGTCCAAGGAGAAGAAGGCCGACAAACCTTCGAAAGAAGGCAAGGATAAGAAGAAGAAAAAGGTTTCCAAAGAGGAAGATTAGTATTTCATAATTGTATGGCTTCTTTCCTGACCCCGGATTATTCTATAGTCCGGGGTTCTTTGTTAGATATACCTCAAAAACTCCATTGAATTTTATTTGCATATTATTATATAAATTTATATATTTGCATAAAGATAAAAATAAATATAAACCCTAAAAACTAAAAGATTATGATGAAGTCACTAGCTATCGAGTTATTTAAGGATGAGAATTCTAAACCTTATTCTTTCAAGAGCAAAGCCATGGATAGGGTATGTTTTGAAGGTGGTGATAAAATTCCAGATACTTTCAATAGAATACGTATTGCCCCTTTCGGAGAGAGTACTAGAAATTCTGAGCACCTGATAGAAATAATCCTGAGCCAAGAAGGGTATATTTATATGGTAATACCCGAAGGATATACCATATCCAGACTAGTTGGAGGCGAAATCAAGCTAATACCTAATAGTAACAAATAGATGGAAACAAGAATTACCAGAAAGTCTATCAAGATCCACTTAAAAAGACCATTATCCGCCCAGGAAATTTGGAATCGGATAATGGACATTCAAATTCAGGCGCTGGAATCCCTTTTAGAGGATAAGAGCTTAGATAAATGGAAAATTATATTCCCCTGCTATGGGACTTCTCTAGAAGCGGTGGAATCCATGGCCAGAGAATATATAGCTGCCTTTCAAAGGGTTCAGGGAGATACCTTTAATAATAGGTATGAAGATATTGAAGATATGCTGATGAATGGGTTGAATAATAGATGGTTAAATACCCTGATGAGTACACTCTATATGATGGAAGAGGATTTAATGGAAATGAGTTCTGATTCTGTCTTCACTCTCTGGGATATTTTCTTCACATGCCAGGCATTGCGTAAAGAAAATCATGTGGTAACCATGGGACTTAACACTTTTGAGCTTAAAAGACAGTAAAGATGAAAGAAACATTTAACATCACAAGTTCATCCAGGATAGAGAAGATAGTGATGGATGATGAAACCCGGGATATCATTATCACCTTCAAAGGGGAGAAGGTATACCGATATCATTCAGTATCTGAATTCGATTTTAAGACCTTCAAGGAGGATATCCAAAACGGAGAATCCGTGGGTAAGACCTTTGAAAAGAGAATCCGGAATAAATACGCAGGCAAAAGATTATGAAAAGATATTACACACCAGACGGAGAACCAGATGAGGCCAAGACCCTTTGGGAAGCTGCAAAGAGGATGATAATAGGAGTATCAGCCTTCTGCGTAGTATGCATACTGTGGGAGGGTAAAACAGTTCCACCCACTCCTGATGCAACTCTTCACTGGAAAAACTGGGATGAATCCAGGCATTTATCCGAGGTAAAGAGTTATGATTACTCTAAAGGTATTATTCATTATCGAGATGAATATACCGGAGAAAGGCCCAAGGAGTTAAAACTTCATGGGTCTTCTGGCAGTTATGGTTCTGGGATAACTTTACAAGTATCAGGGGCATCAGTATACTTGGATATGGATGTAGAGGAATTACTGGACCAGTTAACTGAGGATGCGGACTTCTACGAATACTTTGAAAGAAACATGGATTGATATGGCAGGGATAGTAAGATTCAAAGTAAACAAATACGTTCACGGTACCAGAAGTAAAAATGTATTCGACTTCAAACCAAAAGCTCAGATTCTATTCGAGGGGGAACGTATTGGTCACATAATAGACCGAGAGGTTTATTTCTACATAAGGGTAAAACATGTGCAGGGAGAACCTGAATGTATGGAATGTCTCAACTACACTCCGGAATTATGGAATACCTTTAGTACTCATCGGGAGGCAAAGGATGTAGTAATAAAACAAGCAGAGTCAATATGGAAAACTCTGGACATATATCATCGACTTAAAAACATTCAACCAACATACGGATTATGGGAAAAAAAGTAAAGCAAACAAACAGCTGGATATGGAAGAAAGTATTTGGTATGACTATCCTTGGATGGATAAACATCCTGATACTACAATGGTTATTTATCAGGTTGTCATATCACTGGGTATATGTAGACCCTGCAACAGATGAAGATGCTAGAGTAGATACTTTTTGGGACGATGAGAAACAGCAATTTGTTGCAAAAACTTTCTACTACTATGCCATTATCGGGTGTATTTTACCTCTATCGGGGTGGTGGGGAGACTATGTAATGCCGTTCAAATTCAAATGCCGTTTAACCAAAGTAAGGGAGTACTTTGAATAATTTTTAGAGTATGAGCACTGTAGAGTTTAAGGCTGCATGTGTAGCACATCGCAAATGTTGTCCATATAAAGCCACTGGTATGACTAAATGCGGGGCCAACGAGAATCTTACACCAGATGGCAAATGTTCTATTAAGGATTGCCATTACATGACCTCGTTCAAAAAGATACTCAAAAAATTATCCGAGAAATGAAGCCTGTAAGAGTATCAACTATAGAGGAAATCAAAGATAGGCTTATGGACCCTGATGCTGTAGTGGAAAAAGCCATTGAAGAAAGTAGTGGGTACAAGTGGGCACCAGATATATCCATACATTACTTTAGCCAATACCGTAAACGAACCTCTAAAGAATTTAGAAAATAATTTGCAGGGATTAATATTTATATCTATATTTGCATAAACAATAAAAGGGAAAAGCCACAAGAGGTTAACACACTAGAAGCCAAGAACACAACCTCAAAGAAAATGATAAAAATATTTGCATATATAGAAAAGTTCTTCTATATTTGCATTAGGAAATAAGAAATAAAAAGAACTTTTTAATTTAATGTCAAACTTTTAACATTGTAAGCCATGAAAAAGAACAAGAACAACAAGGCTCAGAAACTGGAAAAGACTAATCTGGTCGAAGGCATCAACACTCTAATCGAGGAGAAGGCCGAAAAGGTGGAGAAATCCAAGGAAATCCTTAATGGGGAGGCCAAAGAGAAGAAGGTCAAGAAGACCAAGAAAGAAAAACTGGTTGATAAGACCAAGAAAAAGGTAGAAGCCAACCTCGTCGAGGAGGTAGTAACGAAACGGGAAGTCAAGTACATCTACCCCGCCGACTGCGAGGACACTCTTTCCAGGAAGAAGTTCCGACAGCAGGTCCGAAACAAGATTCATCAGCTGGAGCTGGCCATGCTCCGAATCGAGAACCAGGATTCGAAGGAGTACAAGAAGGCCAAGAAGGAATACCTGGAGTACAAGAACCAATTCGTCAAGGAATCCGTTGCAATCTAATCTTTCATAGTAGGAGAGGGGCACAGGGCTAAGGCTCTGGCCCCTTAGTATAATCACCCTTTAATGATATGAAAGATTATGGTTGTTGGCTTACCCGAGAAAGCAATTCAGAAAGTAGATAAAGAATTGTTAGAGTTGCACAAAGAAGTCCTTAGGTCATACCTAACGCAACGGAACCTTAAACATAGGCATCAGAAAAAATTCTTTAAGATATACGACCATTACATTTCGGAGAGGAATATAAGAAGATTCTTCTTCCGTCCTGCTAAGCTATTCGTATATGCTTTAGTGACTGACCGATTGGATGACATCGAAGACTATGTACCATTAAAAGATAAGCACCATGTTTCCCGAAAGAGTAAAAAGCGTAACGCTTGATAAATCCAAAATAACCTACTACCTTCAATCTCAGGAAGGGGTACAATCCCAAGAAGAATACCCTATTAATCCTGAATTATATCAGGTAGAGGATTTGGCATTCGATTGCGGAATAAGGTCAAATCAGTATATCCCAGATTATGCCATAAAGGGGTATTTTAAGGTAGACGAAAATATGTTACATCCGGTATTTATCGAGAATACTAATGGGCCTCACTTATTATATATTTCGGGAATGCCTCGAAATATTCCGATAAAGGAAAGGAATAAGTTTAGGTTTCCTAACCCAGTTTGGTTATCTTATTGGGAAGATAGGTATATAGGCTACCTTTTCCAAGTGGTAACTAGAGAATCAGCATTAAAACACGTAATAAATCTATAACCCGTAAATAATAAGACACTATGAAAACTGCCGAGTATGTAAAACAGTTCAAATTGGACAAACCCAATTACAATTTTAACCGAGAAAAATTCATGGAGGCCTTTGGCCAAGAATTTAAGGACCGAATTGAGGCAATGATAACGGCATGTAAAAAGATGCAGGTGCAGTTCACTTACGAGAAGTTCTTGCATGCCGTCAAAGAGCAACAGGATAAATTCTGGAATATATCCAAGAAAAAACTGGGAGAGCCCTTTTCGGATAAATTATTCTCAGCCTTTTTTGCCCTACACGTAATACCCTTAAGGGCAACTCTTTTCCCTAACATTCATGCAGAGTTGGAAGAGAAACGTAAACAGGCCCTTGAAAGAGAAGCTAAATTTAGGGCCGAAGAAGAAGAACGGCAAAGGGAGGCAAAGGAAAGGGAGAAAAGGGCAAGGCCTTTATTAAATGCCATAATTGCCTACGGAGTTGCCCAAAAAATGGCAAAGGAGGGCAAGGTAAAGGCTACTAAAGCAAAGGGAAAAAGATAAATCCTAATAATACAAGACTCTAAAGTTACTAAGATTTTATGAGGACATTTTTAACCTTGGCTGTTATGATAACGGATAATATTCTGACATCATACAAGGCAGCCGGAGAAGAAGAGGTAAATCTGAGCTATGAGTATAGATTAAATTCAGTTACTATAGAGGTAATTTACCCCAAACATGTAGACCAGCTATATTTAGGGCTTTTGACACTGAGTAACCAGCTTAAGTTCGAAAATCAAGTAAATGAATTTCAACTGTCAATAAGCTCATCAAAATTGAAGGTAAGCCTATTCAGGTGATCCAGCAACCTGACTATCAAAGAGTTAGTTCAAAAGGCCCTTGCCACAACAGGGCCTTTTTATATATTTTATCAGGATTAACTATTAGATACCAAAATCAACCATTATGAAAGAATCAAAGATAGTTCCACGATTCCCAAGGGGGTTAGGGATAACCCAATTAGCCATACAGGCTAATGCTGGAGATGATGAAGCTCTCAAGAATTTGACCAAGTTCATTGTCCATACCTGGATAGTAAACAATGGGAGATTGTGGGCAAGGGTTTATTCAGTAAATGAGCTCTCAGATTTTCTAAAATGTGAACCGTCAATTATTCAGATGCAGATGAAACAAACGTTTCTAGACAACGGCCTATTTGACCGTAATAAGATGGATGAAATTGCTGATTCTCTGATGGGGGCTTGCATAGGCTGGGCACTTGAGGACCGTATGGAAATAAGTCAACAGGTTCAAATACTTCGGGATTCTCAAGGTGGAAGATATGCTCCATTTATAACTGCAGAAGTCAATAAAGCCATAGGATTAAAGCAGCAATCTACAACTTCTCTTCAGAGTTTGGTACGGGCAGTATCTGGTGGCGGTACTGTAAATATCTTCAACCAACAGAACAATCAATTCAACAATACTGGTGAGTCTGAACCAGTACTAACCCGTGATATAGCCATGTCTATGATTCAAAAAGAGCTTGCTGACAAGGGTGGTATAAAAGAGATAGAATATGTAGAAAATCAGTATGACTTTAAAGAATTACCAGTTGTTGTTGCAACAAAACAAGAGGGTAATAGAGGAGATAAAGAGGGCTTAACTCTCAAGAAGGCCGAATTGGATAGCGTAACAGGAGACTACCATGGTGCCTTAAAAGTCTTTGAAGAAGACCATCATCAAATCCGACGAGAAATAGAAGAGGGGATAGACTACGAAGAAATCGACCCAGAACTCGAGGATAACCATTGATTTTTATTTGCAAAATTAGATTTAATTTCTTATATTTGTATAAACAAAAATTAAAAGGTTATGGACTTAATAATTAAAGCTCGGGAGGTTACAGTTAATATAACTGTACAAGGGTTTCTCAAAGTAGTTTCGGCCAATGAGAAAGAGATAAGATTCTATATTTCAGGAGAGGATAATATCAGGGAAGCTTCTAAACAACTGTCCGACCACAATATCTGGCATAACCCATACCCTCATTACTTGGGTATACCCTTTACAGCGGGGAGTTTAGAGCCTGGATACAAAGCAGAAGTTCAATTCAATCTATAACACAAACACCTACTATGAAAGAAATTCTAAATGCTAATCAAGTGGTAGCCAGAGTCAATCAACTTATCAATAATGGTAAGAAAATTAAGGTATTTGGCTTACCTTACCCACCTTATAAGGAAGACATTGTCTTTACCGATGAAAAAGTCGATCGACAGGGTTGGTTATGCACTAATAGCAAAGTAACTCTATCCGCGTCAGCCTGTGCAACTAAAATAAAGATACATACTATCACAGGTTGGTGCAATCTATTCCAGTATGTAGAGAATGGTAAATATGTAGATACCATATCAGAAGATGGACAATATATCGATATGCAAGTCATGGATGATATTTGTCCCGGAATGCTATTAGGAGTAGCCCATGCAGATACTCATACAAATATCGGTATGATTCTCAATGTAGAGGATGATGAAGCAAACAACGTGAGGGCTATAACTATAGCCGGACCAGACTTTATGGAGAAGACTCATTATCTTCCTATGAACGAAGCTACTAATTACTTTGTATTCGACAAAATCATGTAACGTTAACCTTTTTATAACTATGCACATTAATAAGAAAATAGACCTTTTAATTCGGGCAAGCAGACTTTACTGCCACTCAATGTACCAAACGTACGACCCGAAGTATTACCCCACTATCAAAGGTATAGTACTTAACTTTACTAATAAATTGTTCGGTACAAAACCAGTGGAGAACAAAGTACGGATAGATATTATAAGCCTATTCAGTGATGATATCAAAGACAGACCCGGGTGGAAAGTATATTCCGGTATATGTATCCTCGTAGAGTTCCCAGATACTTCAGCCCTGGAATACGAGCTGTTCAAACATCCCATCATACCAGAAGGAGATATCTATTACAAACCGGTTCTCATACCAGCTAAGGCCTAATAAATAAAGGACCATTAGACCTCTTATCTAGAGGTCTTTTTTGTTTTACTAATAAAACTAGACCTAAATGGGAACTAAAGTTTCTAGAATCTATCCCCACCTATAGATACCGGGAAGTTTTATTTGCATATATAATATATTATATCTATATTTGTATAAAGAAATAAAATAAACCCTAAAATAATTTAGAGTATGGAAAAGAAAACAATTAAGGACCTGAAAAGGGGAGAATACTTTACCCTTAGTTCAATCGAAGAGCCTCAGGAATCTCAGGTATGGGTCCGAGGAGAATATATACCTGAAGCAAAAGCCTACAGTACCTATAAATGGGCAGATACCAATCATGAAGTACTCCGTAAAGGTAACAAGGAAGTTTACATTGGTTTCACCTTCTAACTATCAAAAATATGTCACAGAAAAGATATAAACTGATTATCTGGTTCTACTTAAAGAATCACCATCAATACAAAACTATCCATGCAGCTCATGACATGGAAGTGGAACTCACTCGAAAGGTTGATATAGCCAAATGGGTAGACGAAACCGATGAGAGTATTGCTAAGGCATACTTAATTGACCGGGTAAAAGATACCCGGGAAACAATAATAGAAAGAACTATCGACCAAACGATATACTAAAACTTTAATCACATGGGATATAACAGTACTTACACCGTCGAAGACCTGATAGGAACTTTATCAGAAATGGACCCTCAGGCACCAGTAATGGTCGCAGTTCAGCCTATATGGCCTTTGAACATACTATCACCGGGGTAGTAATCGATTGCAACGGTATAGTATACCTTGCATCCAAACAACATGGATATTTACCTCAGGAGGCTAAAGATGCCTTCGAAAACTATGGTATACCATTCTCGGACCTATGATTTTTATTTGCAAATATAAATTTAATTCATTATATTTGTAATAAGAAAAGGATAAAACCCTAATATTATGAAAGATTATAAAAAGGTTATGCTTACTGGTCTCAAGGAGTCCTACAAGTTAGGGAAGATTTATGAGGAAGAGGTTGATTGCATCAAGGAAGCAATCCAAGACACTTACCTTGGAATGGTAGAAGAGTTAGATTCCCGACTGGGGTTGGAACTCTACGATTATAAAGTAGAGATTAAATATGACCAGGACCGGATTCCTCAGTCATATAAGCATACACTCCTGGTCAAGTTCAATGAAATGGAGGGAGCAGTCAAAATGAGTTTCCGAGGAGCAATGACTCAAATAAAGGAGATTCTCTCTACCGGGGATGATGAAGTACTGGTAGGGAGCTGTAACCTGGGATTAGTAATAACCATCAGGGCATGAGTTCAATCAACAAAATATGTAGAGAATACAACTGGGTATGTAAACATATCAAAGGGCCTCTCTATAGAATAAAGATGCAGGAGTTATATATTGAAGTCAACAAAGCAATGAAGGACCCAGGTTTAACTCCTGAACAAAAGTTAAAACTAATAGGTATCAGGGATATCATAAAGTCAAAGCTATGAAAATGTTTGAATTGATTCCGTACATACTGGAGTTAGACCCAGAGGAAGAAGTTAGGTTATTAGAGAACTTAGAACCCAACCAAGATGGTCTCATTAAAACCATAGATCTGACTCCGAGCATAATGTTCAACAAGCTAACTGGAGAAAGGGTTCTAGCCCTGATAAAATCAGATCAATTGGAGAAAGCTGTTAAAAATGGCATAATTATACCACAAACCTTTAAAGATCAATTGTCATGAATGAAAACAACAACCAGTCGGTATTCCCGATTATCGTAACTGTACTTATCATTGCAGGATTGATAGCTGCAGTAGCCTATGATTGGCATTACAGAACCCATCGACATCCCAAGAATCCCATGGAGGACATCATCCAAGTCACCAAACCTGTACTAAGGGTCAACGGAGACGGGAGCTACTACATCTCCAATGAAACCCAATACTACAGGGTGAAAACTGAACAAGAGGCAGAAGCTCTCAAGGAAAGCCTTCAAAAGAAAAGAGAAGATCTTGAAAAACAGGTTCAACAACAGCAAAATCTCAACATAAACCATAATATCCATATCACGGTAGAGGATGACACTTGGTAAAGGCCATCAATATTTATTTGCAAATATAAATTAAAATCGTTATATTTGTATAAAGAAAAAAGAATAATATAAAACATTCAAAGCCATGAAAAAGAGTCCCGATCTCCACCTCTTCCTCCTCAAAAAAGTCCATGGATGGTGCAAAAGGAATAACCTGACAAATTACGAAATGTATTTCCAATGCACATTCAGAGAATTTCTCCGGAGATATGGTATGCTCCTCACTAAGATAGAGACCAGAAACAATCAGTATGGTGGTCATCATACTTTCACCTTCACACCGGCTCCGGGTACGGAAATATTTGGTGGTACAAATACAGAACTGAAATCAGTATTCGATATTTACGAGTCTCTGGATTATTTCCAATACGAGGATATAACAGTAATCCGTAATCACGGAGGTATCATCTCTATCCGCTGCTACTACCCAATCTAGTAACTTAAAGATAGCTGGATATGAAAACACTTAAGTTATTATTACAGGCATTACTGGAATGGGTCATCCTGGTAGCTGTAATACTGATAGTTTCTTGGCTAATCATCCAAATAAAATACTAAACCATGAAAAATCAGGACTCTAAAATAACCGATACACTGCCTTTCAAACAAGATGAATATACCAGGGATGTAGAGGAATATATGAAATCTCCAACGGAAGACTTATTCTACAAATTGCGTAAATATCGCAAACAATGTATAGAATATCTTAAGAGACATCCAGATGATTTTAACATGCAGACAAACCTGATAGACTTAAACTACTTGGGTATATTCAAAAGCAAACCACCAGTCCAAGAGACAAAACCTCAAAACATCCAGGAAGTCGTAGGGGAAAACTGGGTAGATGATGCTTATTACTTATAATCCATCCAGGTTATGAAATGCACTGAATCCAGAGAGTTAAGGAATCTCTCAATGAATCAACTCAATGCAAAGTTATCTGAACTCTACAAGGAATTACCATCTCGTAAATGGGCATTCGAAAGAGGATACAGACAACATATCCTTAATCTCATCAACCAAATCAAACACGAACAAACCCTGAGAAGAAAAGGATTAAGGACACAGGGAGTATGGATAACTACATCCAGTACTCAAACCGGAAGGTTCAGATCAGGATATTCTACATCTAACGTACCAAAACAAATAAAATAACATGGACACCATCACTAAAGAACTCTTCGACAAATACCTCAAACTCCAAAGGTCAGGAATCATGAATATGACTGATATAGAACGGGGAGCCAGAATCCTAAGGTGTACCCATGATGAATATGAGACCATCCTATGGAATTACACTACCCTCAAAAATAAGTTCTACCCCAAACACCAATAAATTATGGACATCACCAAAGAGGAATTAATTTCCTTAACACCCGTCGAAAAGATACAAACCTTAATAGCTATCATCGACACTCCGATAGGAAGGAAGAAGTACCCAAAGGATATCATCTTATTGGCTCAGTCCTTAAAGGATGACTTCCCATATAAACACCCTCATCAATCTATAACTCTAAATGACTAACTCCATCTCAACATGAAACAAAGAAAACCAATTAAGGTCTCAAAAGAAAGGGCAATCATCATAGCCTCAAACCACAACAACATCCCAATCCAAAAGGCTAAGGAATATACAGATTCCGAACTAAGGGAAGTATTAAGGCATCTGAACCTAAAGCCAGGCTTCTAATACAACCCCAAACATGAAAAACATACCTAATAACTTCTCCAAGAGAATAAGATACTACATCTTCAGAATCATCCTTAAAAGGTATACCATAAAGGTATGTATCAATATCTATAAAACCAACCACCCCAAACACAAAAGAAATCAATAACCCATAACATCATCCATAATATATAAGGGCGTATATAAATATCTATACTTATAATCATCAATCATATAAGGCTTTTAAGGTTGGCTTTTATCTTAGAGGCCTTTTATTTATGTGTTAGGTTAGGGCAAAAGTTAACAGGCAGTCGATGATAGGGTTCAGATATCGAAGAAGTCCAAGGGCCATAAAATCGGGGTGAGGAAAAAATTTTGGGTAGGGCAATCTTAAGGCCTCACTGTGTACCCTATGAGCTCTGGAGCTATCTTTGTTACTATACGTAGGAGCTAACCAGACTTAGGGCCCTAAGACCAAAAGAGAGCCCTAAAGGCAGCCTTTAAGGTACCCAAACCCTTACCTTAATCAAGTCTATATTATATAATCATAAGTCTCTTAAGGCAAGGTTAAGGCCCCTAGCTAAGGCCTTTTCGATAAAGAGACTTATGGCCACTCTACTTGTCTATACATGAGAATAAATGAATAGCTTCATTGGTACACTTAGGTGCCTTTAAGGGCCTTAATCCTAATCCCTAAAGAATACAATCTATATTATATATATATATATGCGAGTCTTTTAGGGGATTTTGGAACAGGTGTCTAAAATCGATATGCCAGGAATAGAGTATTGGAGATTTGATTTCTCAAGTTAAGGCACATTTAGGGTACCTTTTAAGGCCTTTTATGGTGGGTTAAGGTACCTTAATATAGCCTTTATATTATATAAGGATTAGCTTTTAGTGGCCTTTAGGATTAAGGGCCCAAGGCCTAATGGGGCCCAGAATATTTATTTGCATATATTATATATTATTCTTATATTTGCATAAAGAAAGATAAATAATAAACCCAAAAACATTTAAGGCCATGCTTAATTCTAAAGATTTTACCACTGCCCTGGAAATCATTTCCAAACACCATTCGACTGAATTGGCCATCAATACTCCTAAGGATAACTTCGGGGGATATATGGGTCAATCGGAATTCAGGTTGCATATTAAGAAATGTGTACCTTCTGTAATCAATAATCTGATTCGTGCAGGGTACATCCTTAATATGGGACCTGAAGGATTGGAGGTCGATAAGATTTAACCTTCGTTTGCTTTCAAGGTTGGGCCCCGCTTTTAGGGGCCTTTTTATATTGGTATATGGTTAAGGCCTTATATCGCTTTTAGTGGCTTGGCTTATAGGCCTTTTATATTATAGGTTAAGGTACCTATATGGTACCCAACCAGGCCTTCAGATATTATATAATATAGGGGGAATGAATGCAATGAAAGGTGTATCCCAATGCAAGCAGGGGCATATCATAGAAACTTAAGACTTACGGAATATAGTTTACTTGTTTATAAAACTAAGAACTTCTAGATTATGAAAGGCAGGGTACCCAATCCTAAGCCAACCCTGGGAACTTCAGGTTGAAAATAAAGGCAATGCAGGGTAGGAGCTAAGGCCTTAATTCATTTCGGACATATAGGACTCAACCCAGGAGCTAAGACCATTTTAAGAACCGAACATTAAGACCTTCTATCAGAACCTTCTTTCAGGTACCCTGATGGTGCCAAGAAGGCCCACAAAGCAATTCCCATGCCAGGAATGTCCAGAAATAGCTCCCAGAAAGTTTTATGAAAATAAATGCTTCCGGGGCCACCAATTATAAATATTTGTTGTATATTTGTAATACAGAAAAGAACTAATAAAAGTTAAACCAATTAAAAAATTTTACTATTATGAAAGCAAATGAAATTTTAGCAATCGGCAATGAAATTTTTTCGACCAACGCAAGAAAATCTATTTACAAAAAAGAAATTTTTGCAGAGTGCAAAACCGACAAAGAAAAAAAGAATCTGCGAATGAAGTTGCGTAAAAAATTAGATAACTTTATTGCCGAAAGCATTGCATCGGCAAAGCAACCCGCCAAGTTGGCCGAACTCCGCAAGGCATGGCAATCCTATGCCACTCAGGTATATATTAACTCCACTGCAATAGTGGATGCCAATGCCAACACGGAGAAACGGAAATCCATCACCGACTTCCTTGCACTTATGCAACCGGCAAAGGGGGGTAAATAAAACCCCTACCGAGGTAATACCAAAGGGGACAAACCAAAATTTGTCCCCTATTTTTAATAAAATTTATTTTTGCGATAGGGACACCGTGGTCCCTTTTTTATGCAAGGACTTTTTGGGCTCCTCGCATTAAGGGATTCCTGAATTATCCATTACCCTTAGCTCCTCCTGAAAGGCACCCACCGAATGGGCACATAACCACATCCCCCCTCTCCCTACACAAAATAAAGAACCCTACCAAAGGCTCTTCATAAAATTTTTCCAGGATATTTTTAGGCTCCTATTATAAGGCTCATGATTTAGCCTTATATATCCCTATAAGTCTATCAAAAGCCTTAACCCTTACTTCACTATCCCACCTACTCCACCAAAATATTTCTCGAAGAGTCAACTTATGGTTTTGAAATTCCCTATAAGCCTCAGTAGTTTTATCCCCACCCAAGAACTCAAAGTTAAATTCAGGGATAAGTATAAAAGGCCATTCAGGAATGTACAATAGTTTACTATCAAATATTTTTGACTCATGTCCCATATTCTGTAAGATACAAATCAAAGACTTCTCTAATTCTGAATCCATTAATACAGCCAATTTGAATGACTTGCACATTCCACAATTAAAAATGGTATTCATATAAATCTCCTTGGCTTTGGTTATCCATTCCAGGATAATCCTATTCTTTTCTTTCTGTTCCATGATTAGGCATAGGGTTTAATTATAACTATTGTAAGGAATAATACCAGAATGCAAATTGTTCCAAATATGAATAACTCACCTATTATTTGTAATAATTTACTAGAATGTTTCTGCAACGAGCAAAGGACCCCACCCATTATTCCCAATGTGAGTGTGAATCCCATAAGGAAGAAAAGGATATGAAATAAAAACCTTACCATATCACCAAGTTGTTAGAATGTATTTACCATTTTTAATCTCTATTTGATATCTCCATACCCCTATTTTAATAAGGGGTATCTTGCCTTCATTTAATCCGTTGTGTATAGAATTCTTCAAGTCTTCCATTAACCCCTCTAAGGTATCAAATGTTTCTTCCATATTGAGAATGAATTTTAAAGATATAGATCTAGGATAATCATTTCGGTAGAGGATTCACACAAAGAAAGGTGGGTATCAATCCCACCTTTTATATAATTAAGTATTAGAACGTGACGTGGAAATTACCGATGGGATGAGAATCATCCGGTATATTGATATAAAACATGGATGATGTTGCCTTATCTTTAGCATATATATCAAGGCCCCATCCATCAGCTGTCATCCATGAGGTGTAGTTTAATTCTATGGATGTATTGAGGTACATATTGGCATAGTTATTGGGGTCACTGAATCCCCTCCACAACCACTGCAAACCGTCGGAGGGCATAACCTGAGTCACCTTGCTAGTAAGGGTATCCCTTTCTCTCATGTATATCGGAGGGGTTATCCTGAATATCTCTCCCCTATTGTGACTCATATTAGTGATATATACTTGAGGCACCTCCATTATCATATCATCCCAGCAGGTGATGGGACCTCTCCATTCGATATTTGAAACTTGGGGATTCTTAGCTTGCCATAATAACCATCTGGATTCATCTCCCAGGTAAAAATCTCCGATAGTGGACATACTACCTGAATCTATGAATTGCAATTGGATTTTACAGGTCCGATAGGCATTAGCAGGGGGAGGGGTTATGCTAAAGTCTCCGTATCCTTTGGCATTCGTTAGGAGATTCAGCATCCCCGAAGGATTTATGTTCTCCTGATTTGCTCCTGAGCCAATAGAGGTATAGGTGGGAGTTATGGCCGAGTACGATGTAACCATAACTACGTATAATTGATATAAGTGATGGGGTGTGCTCATGAATCTGAATTCTATCGGGGTGTTTTCTTGTTCGTACCCATAATTTGGGATATACATTTTGACTGCACCCTTTAAGCCGGTTTTACTGATTACTCCCAGGTTGTTGTATTGGGTGCTGTTTTTGGTTTTCACATAAAGGGCGTTTTGAATAAAACTCTGCCCGATAGGCACGTTTTGGGAATGAAATAGTAACATAGTCTTTCTAGTTAAGGTTCTTTATATACGCATAAAAGTATTTCTTAGAAGAAATACTTTTACCCTTAAACACTAAGGTTATGCTATTATTTCACTCTCAAAACGTGCCTATTAAAAAAAACTTAGTTAAAAACGGGTTAAGATGGAAGCCCGCAGTGGGTGAGGGGAAGGCCATAGTGGGTAAGTATTGGACATCCGGATACTTCTTACTTGATTACCCTGCTGAAACCCGGTTGACGGTCACTTTCTATAACAGTTTGGGTACCTATTGTAAATTGACGGTACCGGAGGGTGGTTCCTCATCAAACATAATATTCCCGAGCTGGAGTATAGACGATAAGATCACAAGTATTCGTGATGTTACAATCACTCCTGTTAGTGATGATAAATACGTATACTATTACAGGGGAGTGCAGTATAATTAGACAACATAAAAGGTAGGAGATTCTCCTACCTTTTATTGTATGTGGTAATTATTATTGTTCGGATCACTGGGCTTTGGCCCTCTGTTTCAAATAAAACTTGGTTTCTACAAATAAATAGGGATAATCCTTATTGTCAGGGTCATATACCAAAGTATAATCTACCCCTCTGACATTAGCCCTCATATAATGTAACTCTTTCCAGGATTCATCATTCAAATTTTTGATGACTTGATCAAAGGAAGGAACAAAACCCACCCTCTTTCTGACATATTGTTTCTGGGTTCTTAGTGTGCCTTTACCCACTTCTTCATAGAACATCTCTTCTACTATTCCTCCAGTTGCATAGAACTGATCCGGCGTATAAACTTTCACTGCCATTTTATAATAACTTTATCAAGGTTCCCAAATATCAAAGGATTGATCTCGATTTGTAGTGATCACTAAATCGTGGCTTTCTCTCTTTACCCTTAATTTTGAATACACTATGCCGTATTTCTTATAAAGGTTCACCTCGGTTTCGGTTATAATATTCTCGATATTACCCTTTAACCTGCTACTGAATTTTTGGGGTTGACCATTTATCAGAGAATTTATCTTTCCAGAGAGTCTATCTAAAATTAAACTGGGAATATCACCATCTATGATTATATTCTCTATATAAGCATCCCATACGGGAATATCCCTCTTTTCCTGGTCACTTACTCTTGGGAGAATTATCTCGGTATTATTTCGTTTTATTGCCATTTTTGAAAAGCACTTTGAAAGTTAGGGTGAATAGCCCTATGATCACTGCTGGGCTCACTGTCCAAATAAGGAATAAAACTCCATACCTAACTGGATTGGAAGCTTTTTTAAGAGGAGTTTCCTCTATTACGCTCCGGATAAATAGGCAGAATATGAACCCGAGAGTGTAGAATACCAAAAGAGTATAACCTAACCAGGCCGGAGCTGGGCTAGTATTCATTAAGATATCAGACATGATATGATTATTATGATGGTGATACAGACGATTAGTGTTTTTATGGCTTCTTTCTTACCTTTGGACCAAGACTCATTACCCTCATATTCCTTGTTTACTCCTTTCAGAGCTTTCCAAGTCATTCCTCCACAGTATGCAGAGTAACCGATAACTCTGATTGTAAACCAATGTATCAAGAAACGTATCATTTTTTCTCCAGTTTTTCGATAATACGGCTTATTTTGGCAGCTGCATATCTGATTAGGTCAGGATTTTCTATCCCTTTCTTATTGATAGAGGCCAATTTCTCAATATCTCGGTTCAAATTTCTCTGTGCTACCATAGTTTTGTATTTTTCTTCGTTGAAAACCTCGATTTGATACTTAGAATTGAGAGGATTGAGGTCTCGATCTGTCTTAATACCATTCTCAAGAGTGTAAATTCCCTTTTTCCTCTCCTTAATAGCCGTCTTTTCAAAGAAGGCAGGACCTGTTACCAGTAATAAATCACCAACTTTCATGTAGTTTTGATATTAAATTTGCATATTAAAGTAGTCTTTGCAAGACCTTCCGGTATATATTATAAAATTCTATTTTTCGGGTTTGTTTTGGGTCAACTTAGTAATTACCTGATTTTTATTGATTAGTATATTGTGTATGGTTGTTAATCCCACCTTAAATTTATGCGACAAATATACCATGGTACACTTGGGATGTCTCTCTTTATATCTAAGTATACGTAATTTTAGTCTATTAGAGTACTTACTATTCCCATTTTCTTCACCTACGAGTCCTATTTTACAACCTCCGTTAAACCTACCATCTTCTTTACACTGTTGAATATTCTCTTTTTGAGTTCCCCAATACAAGTTACTCACTCGGTTATTTAACGGATTGTTATCCTTGTGACATACGTAAGGTTTATTTTCTGGGTTAGGTATATAAGCTAAAGCCACTAACCGTGACACTTTTATTAACTTATTTATCACTCCATTTTCAGTATGTGTACATACATGTACTCTATGATATTTATATAAACCATTACGGGATTTGAAAATCTGTATATTTAATTTTTTCCATTTACCGTTTCTTTTACTAAAATATGTGCCGCTTGTAGTATTGTAATACCTATCTTTACGATAAACCTTACCAACCTTACTAACATAATAGTTAGGTATACCCGGTATATTCTCTCTCATAATTTCATACAAATATTAACTACAATGACAAATAGTAAATCTATTAGAATTATAGGGGTATGTGCTGCTCAAGGAGCTTTATTATTCCCGTTCCGTTCCCAGGAGATAGTAGCAAATATAGAACCCCGTTCGGTTTTTCATAGTAAGGGTGAACCTCAATGGAAGCTCAATTTCGGGGATATACCCTTTGTAAGGTCTTTAGAGGAGGTAAAAGCTCAAAAAATAGACCTGATACTCGGTTCTCCATCATGTGGACATAGCTCTGTATTCTCATACTCCAGGAAAAAATCCCTCGGTAAACCACGGGAAGATGTCACCCTCAATTTATATCTTTCCAGTATTAAGAAATTCAAACCAGCAGTATTTATGCTGGAGAACCTCCCTAAACTTCTAGATTTTATCCCTATCGGGGAATGGGAGCATAATTTACCCGATTATAAACTTATAGTTCACTGTCACTCCGTTACGGTATTTGGTAATTCTCAACAAAGTAGGAAACGTTTGGTGTTAATAGGAGTCAGAAAAGACTCCAAGATCAATCCTCAGATCTTTGATCATACTTTTAGAGTTACTAAACCCAAAAATCTGTGTCAACTGAAGAAAGGAGTAAGGAGAGACATAAACTATAGAGAAGCTGATGATAAAAAATTGGCCATGTATCATTATGCAGATAAGTCAAAAACTACTTTGACAGTAGCTCAAGTGAGAAAGCTATGGAAAACTGAGTTCAAAAATGATTACAAATGGCCCATGAGAACTCAAAAGATGAAGACTCTTCCTGGAGTATATCGAAATAAGAAAAAGAGCTACCCATTAACCGTAAGACCTTCATCAAGGCAATTTAATCCCCACGGTAGAATAATGGGACTTGATGAATATAGGGTGATTATGGGTTTTCCCAAATCATTCAAGGTATATTTTGACAATGATAATCCGACTTATTGGCTGAATAAAGGGAGAAATACCCTAACTAAGGGTGCCGTATATGAGAATTCATTGTGGTTAAAATCCTGTTTACAAAAGGCTGGTCTAATATCAAAATGAATATCCCCTATCGCGTACGTATATGCGCAGTTATTGAGTATTTTTCTTTAGAAAAATACGAAAATAACCTCCAGCTTGCTGGAGTACTTAGCTTTTAAGTATTAGTTTTAAGATTTACTTTCTTTAACCCCCCTATAATCCCCCCTAATTGTTTTCATAAACCCTGAACCATGAAAAATGTAATCCTAACCTCGGCCTTCATATTTATGGCCTTAACAATATTCTGGTTATGGAATCGAAATTCTGAATTAAGTCATGACCTTAAAAATTCTTCTCGTCGGGTTGATACTGTTGTGGTTAATAATCCATTTGTACCCAAAGTTGAATTCCCTAAGATTCAATTACCCCGAATGGTGTTCCTATATCGGGTTGATTCTGTTCCCATTGAACGAATAGAATATGTTGATAGAGTGGTCACTATCATTCAGAAAGATTCAACTAAAATTGAATACAATGAATTGTTCTTGACCAATTATCCCCAAGCTCCTAAGTTGTTGCAAATACTATCTGGTGGTGATAAGCTATCTATAACTACATTTAATACTGATTGTAAGCTTATTACTGAGGAGTATTCGGTAAACTATTCTCGTTATCAATACAACTACCTGGATAGTAAATTAACTTACAAGAAAACGTCCTTCCTAAAAAGATTTAATCCAGTAGTTCAGTATACCCTACGACCAGTACATAACTTACATGATTTGGATTTTGGCTTGAAATACAATACCAGTAAATTTAATTATGAAGCCGGGTTGAATATCAACTATTATCCTAAGCTTCGGGATAATTTAGGTCTCGATCCTTACTTAAGAATTTCATACAATTTCTGACATGGCAAGAAAGAAGACATTAGTTGAAGATGCGAGTATTACACCTGAACAGCTTAAAACTCTGGTTCGGGTGATGAAAGACCCGTTCTTCTTTTCTACTTTCTGCTACGTGATAAACCCAGTGTTGGGCATGGTAAAGTTCTTGCTCTACCCTTTTCAGAAAGCAGTGCTATACCAATTCATGCTCAACAGGTTCAATATCATCCTAAAGTTTCGTCAGGCTGGTATTACTGAGCTAATCTCTCTATACTGTCTTTGGTTAGCAATGTATCACCCTAACAAGAAGATAAACATTATCTCAATCAAGGACACCGTAGCAAAGAAGGTACTAAAGAAGATTAAGTTCATGTACAAGAACCTACCCTCATATCTGCAAGAGCCTATCATAAACGGTCGTGCAGGGGAGTTTGGTTCTGTATCAACTATAGAGTTTGCAAATGGTTCTGTAATAGAATCTATTCCAACCTCTGACCAAGCTGGTCGTTCTGAATCTTTGTCGTTGTTGGTGATTGATGAAGCAGCAATCGTAAGATGGGCTTCAACTATCTGGGCATCAGCCTTCCCTACTCTATCAACTGGTGGTGCTGCTATAGTAAACTCATGTATTACTGGTGATACTCAAATTATAGGTAAAGATGGGCCATTCAGAGTAGATTCTATTTGTCCCAAAACTTTTGGTAAGATGGATATATCACATCTTGGGCTGAGAGTATTATCACATACTGGAAAGTGGCAGAGAGTACTTGGTTCTGTAAATAAGGGTGTACTGAAAACTTGGGAAGTTCACAATGAACAAGGTAGGGTTATTAAATGTACTCCAAAACATAAGTTGTATACTCTTGAAGGTTGGTTACCTGTTTCAGAGATAATCAAACGAGATATACCTGCTATCTTCTATCATACTGGTATAAGCGGTCTGGAGCAGAATCCAGTAACCGTAAAACCCAAGAAAGAGATATGCAAACCCATACCTGGTTATCCAAACTATGAAGTCTCCAACTGGGGAAGAATCTTCATTGTAAAGAATGGGACGAGGGTAGAGAAGTTACCAAGACCTTGTAATAATAGGGAGAGATACCTAAATATAAGGTTGTGGAATAAGGGTCAAAAGAAAAAGATATGTGTCCACAATCTGGTGGCTAAAGTATTCTTAGGAGAAATTCCAGAAGGATATGTAGTTGACCACATTAACAACAATCCTTCAGACAATTATGTAACCAATCTCCAGATAGTTACAGTAGCTGAGAACGGTCAAAAAGCTGCGAAACATTCTTATGGAATGAAGCTTGGGTCTAAACTAAAAGGGGGATTCAACTACGACTTAAGAGTGGTGGCTTACATAAGATACCGTTATCAGGAACTTGGTTACTACTATGGAGTGTTGGAGAAGATATCTCAGGAGATTGAGAATAAGTTTGAGGTTAAACTGAATAAGTCTTATATTCAACGTATTGTATCTGGTAAACGTGGTACAAGTATCTATCTTTCTAAGCTGAAAGTAGTTAGAAAGTATTACGATACCATTTACGATATTTGCGTTGAAAACGATGAATCTTACCTCATCAACGAAGACTACGTGTCTCATAACACCCCTTATGGTATAGGGAACTTCTTCCATAGTACTTGGGTAGATGCTATATCTGGGGGTAATCCGTTTAACCCCATACGATTATATTGGCAGATGCACCCTGATAGGGATGAGAAATGGTATGAAGAGATGTCTGCTGCTTTGGGTCCCAAGAGAACAGCTCAGGAGATAGACGGTGACTTCCTATCATCTGGGAATACAGTATTCGACTTAGCTGATATTAAAGCTATAGAGGAATGCTTATTTGACTACCCTGTTATCAATATCCGTCTCAAAGGTCAGTATAAAGAGTTCAACGAACCAGACCCAAACAAAGAATACTTTATCGGTGGTGACTGTGCTACTGGTAGAGGTACTGACTACTCTGCTTTCACCTGTATGGATAAAGAAGGGGAAGAGGCTGCAGTATATAAGGGGAGAATACCCCTGAACAAGTATGCCCGACTCCTTGGTGATGTTGGAGAGAAGTTCAATTTTGCTAAGTTAGCTCCCGAGACCAATGATGTTGGTATGACGGTAACTACCATACTTCAAGATGAGGGATATCCTAATCTATACTTCTATACTAAGCTCTTACGTAAGAAGAGGAAGAATAGACCAGAAGAAGATAAGTTCCCGGGATGGTTGACCACAACCAAGAACCGTTCTGTAATAATCGAGAACTTAGAGAAGGATATCAGGGAAGAGAACGTAATTATAAAAGACCCGTTCTTTGTACAAGAAGCATATACTTTCATCTATGACGGGGCTGGAAGACCAATTGCTCGTGGTAAGCATAGAATGAATAACTCATCTATGGACCTAGATTTGGAAGGTGAAACATATTCTGATGATGCGATATTCGGTAAAGCTATCACTAATCATATCAGGTCTCACAGTCCATCTGGTACTGTAGTAATTCCTCAGTAAGCATAAACCATTCAATATAACATGAAACTTAATCCTATCAGTTGGTTCACCAGGTCTAAGCCTGTGGAATCTCAGAACAAAGATGAGGGAAAGGGTTCAATAAGTCCGGGCAGAGTTTCTCAACCAGATGATGGTGTGGGGAACTCTGAACTCATTACCACTCTCAATGGTATGACGAACTTAGTTACCCCAACGTTCAGAACAGAACTAATACCTATTATTCGGGACTTGTACAAGATAAACCCGGACGTCAGCATTGCATTGCAGGACATGTTTAAGCTGTCGAATACAGGTCATACTATCGACTTCCCAAACAACACTCCCGAGGAGTCCACCAAGATGAGGGAACATTTAAGGAATGTATCCAAGAGGTGGTCGAAGTATACAGCCGGAATAGATGGGTTGGTAAACAAGTTCATAGTTCAGCTTCTTGTTAGTGGTGCTATATCGGTGGAAGGAGTACCAAACAAGAAGCTAACAGGATTGGAAACCATACTCTTCATTAAACCTGAAACTATAAGGTTTAAGAGAGAGAACAATGGAGTATATCACCCATACCAAAGGAATCCTCATTTGGTAGATGGTCTCAAGGATTCATTCATACGATTGAATACCGAGACCTATTGTTATGTTGGTATGTACAATGATACCGATGAACCCTACGGGGTACCTCCATTTATGTCGGCTTTGGATTCTATCGCTGGTCAGCATACCATGCGAAAGAATTTCAAACATATCATGGAGGTAATGGGTATGGTTGGTTTCCTTGAAGCTAAGATGGCTAAACCTCCTCGTACTGCTGGAGAAAGTGAAAAAGCCTATGCTGCTCGTTTGGAAAGTACTCTCAGGAAGATGAAGACCAATATCGTTGGTGGTATGTCAGATGGAGTAGTGGTTGGTTACATAGATGACCATGAATTCGAACTGAGGTCAACTTCGGCTTCTATGCAGAATATAAACCTTCCCTGGAATATGAATCAACAATCCGTAGCAAACGGCCTCGGAGTAAATGGTTCTATCATAGGAGTATCTGCATCACAGAGTGGTACCGAGGGTGGAGCTGGTATACAGCTGTCTAAGATGATATCCCAGTTAAAGAATATTCAAACCCTGGTAATCTTTGTACTGGAGTTCTTTTATTCTCTAGAATTGCGCTTGGCGGGGTTCAATAACAAGGGAATAACTATCAAGTTCGGGACTTCAACTGTTTCTGATGATATTAAGTTACAGCAGGCTCGTGAATATCGGGCTCGTGTAAATGTAACCCTGTATAATCAGGGTATTATCAGTCAGGACCAGTTTGCTCGTGATATGGGTTATGAAACTCCGGACCAACCCGAACCAAGAACTCCTGTAGATTCGGATGATTCAGATGGTACGGGAGATTCAGATACTGGTAAGAAGAAAAAGAAACGGGAAGATGACAAAGACAAGTCAGACCGTAGGACCAGGGATAAAACAAACCCTAATCCCAAAAGAAAAGACCAAGACAGTAAACCAAGATAAATTATGCCAAATGTTCATCAGAATACCGATGTAATGGTATTAAGTGCAGCTCATAGCTTAATGGTATCTAATGTACCAGAAGTAGTTATTGATGCTCACTCTCTCTCCGAAAACTTCTACAAGGGTACTGTCAACTTCAGTGAAGACCCTAAGAAGTCACTGGAAAGGTTTGGTATGTGGGGTGGCACTTTGAATGTCAACCAGTTCATGCCAGAAGTAACTCCAGAAATGTTAAAGCCAAAGGACAGTGACTTTATAGAGCCAATGTTCCGAATGCTTTCTGCCGCAATAGTGGCAAAGAAGTACAATCCCACTGAGTTTCCAGAAGCAGTGCTGAAGGAATCTATGCCTCTCCTCGTAGGCCAGTCTGTTAATCTCGACCATGAAACCGATGTAGCTAATGCCATTGGAGCAGTTAAGTCTGTAGAGTGGCAGGAAGCTTACCAAGATGAAAAGACCGGGGTAGTTATCCCAGCTGGTATCAATGGTATCATGAAGATAGATGGGCTTTCCAATCCTCGTATAGCTCGTGGTATTCAGATGGACCCTCCTTCAATACATTCCAATTCAGTAACCGTAGAGTTTGCATGGGAACCTTCTCATTCCTTTGAGGATATCTGGGAGTTCTATTCCAAACTTGGTACGTATACTGAAAGTGGTGAATTGATTCGCAGGGTTGTTACCAAAATCATTTCCTACAAAGAGACATCTTTAGTATGGCATGGAGCAGACCCCTTTGCTCAGCTTATTAAGAGTGGCAAATTAAACAGCCCTGCTTATGCGGGAAGTCAGTACTACTCCTTCTCCGAAGAAAAAGCTGCCGAGGCCAATGACCCAGCAAAGAGGGTCTCTATGTTCGACTTCAAGATTCTTTCTGAAAAAGAGATAAAGTACAATACCACCCAATCTAATAATGAAAAGGGTGCCAGAAAGGGTAACCACAATAACCAAACAAATAAAACAAACATGGACAAAGAATTGCAGCAAGTGCTGGCGAGCCTCTTTGGTGAAAATCTTTTGACCCTTTCTGAAGGTCAGGAAGTTTCGACAGAGCTGGCTCTCACCCAGATTAAAAACCTGGTACAGCAGAATCAGAGCCTCACTGAGGCCGTGGCTTCCAAAGACACTGAGATTCAGACTCTCAAGGAAGAGAAAGCAAATCTCGAGAAGGACGTAGAGTCTTACAAGGAAGCAAAGAAAAACTGGGACGGTCATATCAAATCCTTCCGTGAGGAAACGGTGGCTGCCTACAAGAAAGTTTCCGGCGAGGAGAACGTAGACCAGAACATCCTGGCACTACTGGAGAACGAAGGAACCACCATGGAGACCCTCAGTGCTCTTCGTAAGACTTATGACGCACAGCTGGAAGACAAATTCCCGATGCACTGCAATCATTGCGGTTCTCAGGACGTGGGCCGGGCATCGTCTATCAATCCAGAGGTAGAAGACGAGACGAAGAACGGAGACAAGTCTACTCAGGCAGTTGCCCAGGCTTTGGCCGACCGGAAACTTCGAGGAGAAAAGAAATAACAGAAAAGTAACTTAAATCTCAAATTAAATTATGGCAGACTTACACAAAGTGGGTTCCCGAACCCCGCAGGCTGTGATTTACAAAAGTGAATCGCACAAGCTTCATCAGGCATTCCCGGTAAAGAAAGGCGATACCATAGTTCAGGGTCAGCCCGTAAAGCTGAACACTGATGGTACCATTTCTCCGTATACCGGAGCATCGGGCGAAATGTACATCGGTATCGCTATCGGTTACAGCCAATATCCCGCATATCCTCCTACGGCAGCCGGAGTAGAGGTTACGGTAATGGTCCAGGGCTACACCATTATCCATGGTATCGCCAAGGCTGAGATAACCACTACTGGTTATGTTCAGACGGACGGTACTCTCGACGACAGCGGCACGTATCCCAACTTTAGTCCCTCGGCTCCCAATGCCGAGACTCCCAATGCCGAGACTCCCTTCCTGGCTATAAACACGGCAGAGGCAGGTGAACTGGTACGAATCCTTGCAAAATAACAAGAAAAACACATTTATAACATGGCAGAAAAAACTTTCACTCGGGACCAGTACTTAAAGGAGCTTCCCGAAATCGTAAAGAACATGGATGGCTTCCGACAGGGAAGCAACAAGAGTCTCCCGGTAGACATTCATCTGGGGGATATGCTCCAGGAGAAATACGGCATCACACAGGAAGATTACTTCAAGGCCGTAGGATTCAATCCCAAAGTAGACACGATGGAGAATATCTACTCCATGCCGAATCCCGAACTCCGCTGGCTCGTTCCGGAGATTGTCCGTGAGGCAATATATCTGGGAATGCGTGAAGCACCTTTCTATCCCAACATTATCGCCTCCGACCAGCCTATCAACGGGCTGACCGCAATCATGCCGCTCGTCAACATGTCTGACGCTAACCCTGCACGGGTGAACGAGGCCGAGACCATTCCTCTGGGTACCGTATCTTTCGGCCAGAAGTCGGTCAACCTTTTCAAAATCGGCAAGGGTTTCAAGGTTACCGACGAGGTACGAAGCTACGTATCGATGGACGTAATGGCAATATTCCTTCGTGACTTCGGTGTTCAGCTGGGTTATGCAATGGATGCTCTGGCCATGGATGTCCTCGTAAAGGGCAACAAGCTGGACGGTTCGGAATCGGCTCCGGTCATCGGTGTAGGAGATACCACAAAGGGCATCCAGTATCGTGACCTTCTCCGGGTATGGATTCGGGCATCTCGCTTGGGTCGTCAGTTCCGTACCATCATCGGCGGTGAAGAGCAGGCACTCGACCTTCTCGACCTTCCCGAGTTCAAACTGCGTTCGTCGGGTACAACTGATGCCCGCCTGAACCTGAAAACTCCGGTTCCCAACTCGGCAGATTTCTATATTCATGGTGGAACTCCGGAAAACGAGGTTATGCTAGTAGACCCGGCAGCTGCCATGATTAAGCTGACTGCAAAGCAGCTGATGCTGGAGTCGGAGCGTATCGTTTCGAATCAGACTGAGGCTATCTATGCTTCGCTGACGACGGGCTTCTCGAAGATGTACCAGGATGCTTCTATCCTCATCGATGCGACGAAGGAATTCACTACCAATGGATTCCCCGATTACATGGATGTCGACAAGTACCTGACAGGTATCATCGAGTAACACCCAATAACTCAAACCTGGGGGCGGCTTAATACCGCCCCCCTTAACTAATTTAACTATGGCAAGTAAACGATACGTAAAACTGAGTCCCAAGGCCAGTATCTTCTATGACCAGGGTTCGAAAATCAAGGTTCTCCGCAAAGAGGTTGTGGAGTTAACAGACAAACAGTACAACCTACGGGTTATCAAGGCTGCCTTGGCAAATGGCTATCTCATCGAAGCCAAAGCCGAGGAGTTCAAAGAACCCCTCCCGAAAGGTGCTCCATCAGCTCCTAAGAAGGAAGTTGACCTGGAAGCTGTTCGTAAGAAGTTCGAAGACCTCTTGGAGGCCGAGGAAGCTCCCGAGAAAATCAAGGAACAGTTCAACACCGAGGAGTTGAAGGCTTTGGCTCTCTCTTTGGAGATTGAGCCGGAGGAAGGTGATACCAAGCTTGACTTGGTGAATGCTATCCTCGATGAGCTGAAGGACGAAGACGACGAGTAAACTATGGAAAAGGTAGATTTCTTATCTACCGTAGTTGGACTCAATGCAAGGTTTAGGGGATTCGCTGATGAACTACCCCACGACTTTACAGTAACATGGGTATTTGGTGATGGGAAGACAGAATCACATGTAGGTGTGGTAACTGCTTCCCATCTTTATGAAGCTTCAGGTGACTATGTGGTCAAGATGACCATAACCAACAATGTCGGTGGAGTTGCATTATCAAAGACCCAGGTTATTGGGGTTAGTGAAGAGGTAAAAACCCAGTTGCCTGGCAGTATCTATGAGCTGATAGACACTTATATTCCCGAGGATATCTTCGGTAAGCTTACGCTTAAAGAGAAGCAGCAGTTTATTGAAAAATGGCAGCTGTATATTCAGCCGCTAGTGAATCACGAAGTACCAATAGAGGAATTTAATAATGAGTTGTATTATGAAGCTCTAGAAAACCAGCTAATTATGGAATTGGCAGCCTATGATTATATGGTTGTGCAAATCTCATTGATGGTTGGTGCTAATGCTGAAGCTGTTAAAGAGAGTAATTCAATCTCTACATCCGAATCTGAAACCTCTGAATCTAGTCAGGGGTCAGGTACAGTTAAGCGAATACAAACAGGTCCAACTGAGGTAGAATTCTTCAACGATACTGACTCTGAATCTAAAACCTCATCCAATGTCATAAAAGCAATGCAACCAGGTGGAGTTATTGATATACTCAAACAAAATCTGTGTATGCTTGCTGAAAGACTTTCCATCTATCTACCTATTTGCCGAACGGTGAAGAAGGTAGTAGTTCCTAAAGTAGTAAACCACCGGAGGCCAGGACCATTAGATGGCCCAGACCCAGGCTTCCCCGTAAAGAAGTAGGGTATGGTACGGAGGAAAAGAATTACAAAAGGAGTATGGGACCGATACAAGGCCATTGTAAATGACTTTGTTGAAGTGGATGCAGGTAAACAACCTCTCATTTGGTTAAAGAGATTTGACCAGATTCTGTCTTACGGTGAAGATATTGGCAATAACTATGAACCGTACTTTCTGGATGGATTGATTCAGTACAACTTCATAAGAACTTGGCCTTCATTAAAAGAGACTGTTTCAGGTGAACTGGACGGTATAAATATTGTATTATATGTAACTAAAAGGTCACTTGAAGAGAATGGACATCTAACCAAAGAAGGTTATTGGAACTTTGACTGGGTACAGGATAAGTTCGTAATCAATGGAAAGGTCTATTCACCAACTGGTGATACTCAGGTTGCTCAGGCACATGATGAAGCTTTGCTCTTTTTTGTAGTACTGAAGAGAGAAACTCCAGAAGAAACTAAAAAGATACTCTCCTACATGGAGAACATCGATAGGTACGTAGAGTTAACTAAGTACATCCTTGAGTTAAGCAAAATGAATAACTATGAGGATGAAACTACCGTAAAGACTAATACGACATTCAAAGTTAAACCCAAATAAAAAAAATGGCCGAAGTAAAACAGAACGGTATAGTAGTTAATCCATCATCTGGTTCTGGTGATACTACTCTTCAGGTAAAAGCCGAAGTAGTTAACCGAGGGAATCGTTTAGCACAGGTTGCTATCTTTGAAGTAGAGGGTGCAAGAGTAACTGAGAAGAAGCAATTCATTGCTAGGCATCTCCCAGCAGCCGAGTTTATCAGGTTTGATATTACTAAACCGGCAGTAGATAAGGATGGTGGTTCGATAACCTTAACCGGTGTATCAAACACTGCCAAAATCACCTTTTCTAAGGGTACGGGAGATATTATCGAGGCTGATGTTGCAGCTATTAAGTTTACGGCAAACGGTGCTGAAGCTACAAGCGGTGTTGCAATCGCTGGCGACCCAGGTGCTAAAGCAAAATATAATTTCAGCCTTACACTGAGTGCTGCAGCTAATGAAACCATAGAAGCTCGTACGCAACAGATTATTGCTATAGCTAATGGTGGTCGGAAAGAAACTGCTACTCTCCATCAGACTGCAGGTGACCCATTCATCGAAGTTGCACCGACTTCAGTCGATGTTCCTCAGGAGGGTACAGCAGTACAGGTTACGGTGGACACCAACACTACCTTTACGGTTACTCCCAAGGCATAGGACCAAGGGATTTTGGTATAGATGGGTGGGATATCCCATCTATATCGCTAAATTTAATAACTAACGTATGGCAAAAGTTACTATACCTTGGGATGACGGCTCCGGAGATAATTTTTATATTGATTATACCGGAATAGAAGGAAGTTCTGAATCTCAAATAACTTCTGATGCTAATCTATCGGGGGTAGAAAGGAGGAAGACTTTAGTATTTAGAACTACCAAAGCTCCTGCAACAGCTCAACAAGCAGAAGCTTATTTGACTGTAGTTCAGAGAAGTGATAATCTGATAGTTGCCATGTTCAATGGTATAGTATCTATTTATGACGGTAAGAAAGCTGGTTATAAACAGGATGAGGTTGCATACCTTCGTAGTAGAGTTAAACAGTTAGAAGAAAATCAAAATAAATAATTCAAGTTATGGCAGAATTTCATGAGATTGGTAGTTCTCAGTTTACTGAAACTACCTCCCCCACTGGGGAAGAGATGATTCAGATATCTGCAACTCAGAAGGTAAAACTCAAAACCATTATCACTGCCCTGATAAAATCGGGATTAGGTACTACCAGTACTACAGCTTATGGGGGTAATGAGGGCTTGATAAATAGGACTATCTTAGAGTCATTTGGATTAACCACTGTATCAGGTGTAAATACTAATTTGACTCGTACTGCTACCCAGAATAAGCTGGCTTTCAAATCTAGATCCCGAAAAGATAAGACTAATGCCTTTGGAAATGAAGCAGAAAATCTGAACGTTTTCTTTGAAGTAGCAACTCAGGCATTGGCAGGTCTGATGTCTGCTGCTGATAAAGTTAAATTGGACGGATCTATCTTAGGTTCAGCCTTAGTAGTAGCGGCTAAGGCTCTGGCTGCTGGAACAGCTCCCACAGTAAAATGGGATAACTCAAGTAATACTCTTACTTTTGGTATACCGAAAGGAGACAAAGGGGATAAGGGTGATAAGGGTGATAAGGGTGCTAAGGGTGATAAGGGTGATAAGGGTGATGCTGGATCTAGCTCGTCTACAGATATGAAGATGACGGGTTGGACTAACATCACTAAATACGGGGATGTACAGGATCCATATATCCAGGCCAGTGATACTTTGCTGGATGCTATTCGGAAACTTTCATGGATGACTAGTAATAACACTGTTAAAGTTTTCGGAGGAGGTTCAGGGGTTGGTATGATGTGGTGGGATGGAGATACAGTACAAAATATCTTCCATGCCCTTTACCTGGAGATAGAAACCTCCACATGGTATATTATATTCGAGGGTCAGTTCTCCAGTATGGGAGAAAATGCCACTAACGAAGACATCATAAATTATATAGTATCGAACGGTGCTTCTATTTACTTAACTGATGATTATCAGGAACCTGTTGAGTATCGTAATAACGCTTCATCCGCTTTGACTATAGGAGGAGGTTTAAGTGTTTGGTATACGGGAACTCAAAATCCTACCGTTACAGTTAACGGGAGTGGGTTTAGCGGGAAAAAACCAACGGCATTTTTTGGGTGTCCCTACAACCTAACTCCTAAATTTACACCGTCTTCAAATACAACCTTGCATTTACATCAAAACTATGCAGATGTAAAACCTACTTCAGGTTATAAGGCATATACCCTATATTGCCAGAAAGTATCTGGTACATACCATATATTTATAAATGTAGCCCCATATAACTAAACTGTATAACCTATGAAAATTTCAAAACTCGGTTGGCTTTATATTGCTTTAGCCATCGCATCCTTCATCATTTTCTCTTGTATTTGGAGATGGTTAGATAATTGGTTCTTAGCTGTGCTGCTTATAGTATACCCCTTGGTATATTTTGTAGCTGGATATTTTGCTCACTATCTCAAGGTTAAATCTGTAGCCAAGAAAGAATAGGAATGTCTAGTACATTAGAAGAACATGCTCATAAAACTTGGTTTGGCAAGTTATTACACACTATAGTACATATCCTCCTATGGATTTGGCAATTGCCTCAGAATCTGGTGGGATTAACCTATAGGTTAATTACAAGGGGTGAAAAGAGGATACTCAAACAAAGGTCGACTGCTTTCTATATAGCTCCTACTATGAGTGGCGGAGTTAGCTTGGGTAATTATATCTTTCTCTCCAAGAGTTCAGGATTAAGAGAGCCAGTATATGATCATGAGTTTGGTCATTGCATACAATCCAGGATATTAGGTCCTTTATACTTACCCACAGTTGGGATCTGTAGTGGGTTACACTGTATGTTTCACAACCGTAAAAATAACTACTATGATTTCTGGACTGAGCGATGGGCAAATAGATTAGGAGGGATAGAGGGTTACTCTGGTGAATATCACTACCACAAGGATGGTGTTATACGAACCATTTACTCTAAGTTGGAGGCTTTCTATAACAAATATTTTTAGAGTATGGCAAGGAAGGTCAATATCACACTCCCTAAACTATCTGACCTTGTACTTCAAGTAAAACTCAACGGTGAATGGCAAAAGGTAGAAGCCTTAGTCAGTAACCTTGGGCCAAGTATGCAAAGGGGGTATGATAAAGCCGTGGATAAATTTTCCAGAAACCTCCTTGCAATCGTAAAGAAGTCATTAACTTTGGGTATACCTCCCGTGGGTGGAGGAATAACATGGCAACCCTTATCCCCAGCTACTATCAAAAGGTGGGGACAACATCCTATTTATAACCTGACTGGTCTCTATTCGAGATCAGTTGGGTTATATCAGTATAAATCGAGAGTTCTAATCGGATTACCCATTGGAACTAGACGCTCTTCTCAAAAGGAATTAACCCTGAACCAATTAGCTGAAATATTAGAATTTGGTTCTAATGACGGTAGAATTCCTTCTCGTCCAGTATGGGCACCTTCTCTCAAGGCTGTTGGAGGTAGGGGTAAATTAAGAGACCTTATCCTAACTGAAATACGCAGGGAACTTCAAAAATATGGTGTAAGACCCAATCAAGTAAAATGGTAAATTCTCAGGAAATTATAGAGAGGTCCATATATGTAGCCCTATTGAATATGGCCATTGAACTGGGCTATACCATAAACCCAGAAGATTACCTCCCTACAAGTGAAGCAAATGCCGAAAGATTCAAGGAAGATTTAAAGAATATCACCCAAGATAAGGGATTCTATATAGGTATCTTTGGAGTGGGTAATAACCATTCTAAAGGTATAAAAGAAACTCCCCGTATGGTAGTCGATTCAGAAGGATTCTATCCGGGAGATGTTGGATTACCAAGGCAAATAATCGAGAAAGAAGAGGGCATAGGTTATACCGCAACCGAGGTACCCTATGAAACCTTACATCAATATATCAATATAAGATTATGTGCCCACTCTGCAGAACACATGAGATTGTTACATCAAATCATGTTCTGGTCAGTTCCTCAGAGGGGTTACTTAAAGCCATATACTGAAGACAAGTTTTTATTCGCAGGAAATATATTCCTCAGGGTAGTTAACTTTTATAATATGCCCGATTTGGATAACGGGTTGATGGAAAAGGTATACCAATTTGAAGTACAGGATTGCCTCCTAGAAAGTAATACTCCTCCAGGGATAATTACTCCCATAAGGGATATTTCTGTGCTTCTAGAAAATGCCAATTATACTCTACAAGTACCTTAAGATAAAATTCACACATGGATAAGAAAGAGATTGAAAATCTGATAACCCAGGTTATCAGACAAAACGACATGAGGAATAGGCAGGGAAAAAATCTTCAGGATGTCTTAATGGGTATATTACAATATATATCCGATTCTGAGGGTGGGGAAGGAAGTGATATTAATCTTATACCCGGAGGTGGTATAGAGATAACCCCTACTCAAAAAGGTATTCAGATATCCATGGATAAGACTGCCCTGGAATCCATTCAATATGCTGACACCGAAGTAAGGAGATTAGAGAAGGATAAAGTACCGTATGCCTATGACGCTAAGTTAAAGAAGAATATTAACATACAGGCTTTAGAGGGCGGAGGATTCATAGTACAGTACCAGGATGATAACTATGTATTAGCCAAACTTGGGGTATACGAGGAAGGATCTGTTATCCAGAATGAGATTGCCAATTCTCATTACCCCACTGTAATAAATACTTCGGACAAGGTATATATGGAATCTCCTTCGGGTAAAAGTGAAATGGCTCTTGTATCTCAGATAACCGATGAGGTATTCCAGGCCTATAAGTCTAAGGGGGGAATCAAGGATAAAGATCATTTTTTCCAGGAGTTAACCACTCTCATAGATGGAGATGGAGGTTCAGTTGAATAATAACCTTAAATAATTAAAATATGCCACAAACTCCAAGAGTAAGGTTCAGCTTCAAGAACCTGAATGTACAGTCTAGTGTACCTTTGTTGGGTGTAGTCAATGTAGTAGCTATGACTACTAAAGGCCCATTCGAGGACCCGAAGGATCTGATTGCAACTCCTTCTCAGTTTACTCGGATTTTCGGTTCGGAAATAGTTCCTGATGGATCTGTATCCAATATCATGAAGGCTCTTGAGATGGGAGCTAAGGTCCGAGTATCTCGAGTAATGGCTGATGGTGCTACTTACGGTTGGGCTAAGCTTATGGCTGTAACTGGTGGTGCTGCAGCACTTGCTGGTCCTTCTACGGCTGTTCCCAATGGATCTGCCGTTGTATCTATAGTATTGACCGATCCCAGCGGAGCAGAGAATAGTTTAACCCTTAATTTTGCTATCCGTACTCGAGAAGCTGGTTCTCCTGTATTAGATAATACTGGGTATGGGTTAAATCGTTCTTTCTATCTTGAACTGAATTATACCGAAGAGCCCACTGTGAAGGCTAGCATAATTCAGTATGGAGCTCGGGATGAATCCACTAAGAAGCCTCTCTATGATAGCATCTTAGCTACAACCCCATTCTTCTCGGCTAACAACGGATCTAATCCTTCTATCAATGTAGCTACTTTCCAGAATTTCATAGATAATGCTCCTAATATCACTTTCGAAGTAATTCCAGGAAAAGAAGGTGATGGCCAGGGCACTATGGAGGATTATGCTCTCGGCATAGTCACTATGGAGGATGCTATATCGGCACTCAATCAGTTCTCGAATTGGAATTCTACTGTAATGATCGGTAAGACCACTTCTGGTAACACGGATCCTGAAGAGGTATCCGATACTAATCGTTACATGGAATGCAACGAAGGTTCTATGGGTAATATTGGCGGTATCACTAAGGATAACTGGATGTCCGCTTATAATGCTCTCAAGTCTTATACTGATGCCTATTCGGTTATCCTCTCTCATGTCCACCAACATCTGGACAATTCCTATACCCAGTTGTATCAGGAAGTAGCTAAGGATGTACATACTACCTTTGAACAGATGCTTTATGTGGAGGTACCAAAGTATCAGAGTGGAGGCAGTCGAATACCTGCAACTGTAGAAGAGACCCTTACAGCACTTAAGACTATGGTAGAAACCATAGGCCCAATGAAAGAAGTTGCATATTTCGGCGGTGGTATCAAGTACTACAACGAAATGGGTTCTCTCCAGAAATGTGATGTGCTGGGTTCTGTAGCTGGTTTGGATGCAACCTGTGCTTCTACTTATGGCCCATGGTATTCCTTCTCGGGTATGAACCGTGGAGTGATTGCTTCGGCACTCGGTCCAGTAATGAAGAACTTGGGTGGCCCCGGTGATGTAGATACTCTCAATGAGTTTGCCCAGTGGTATATGAACTTGTTCGTAATCAAGAACACTCGTACCCAAGGCCAGCGTACTATGCTTTGGCATGGTTTCACCTCGAACCCTATAGATGACTCCGAGAAGTTTATTTCTATAGTTCGTCTCAACCTGTATCTGAAGAAAAATCTTCGGCCTATTCTGGAAAGCTACATCGAAGAGCCTAATACCTTTGCTACCTGGAAACTCATTTATTATGAAGCTAAGGAAATTCTGGATGATCTGCAGACCCGAAATGCCATCACTTCGTATGAATGGATAGGAGATCAGGATGCCCAGAGTTATGATGAGCTCCAGATAAATAATGAGGCTGACGTTCGTCAGGGTAAATACCGGGCTCAGCTGAAGTACAAAGAGGTTGTCCCAATGCAGGATATCGATATGGAGGTAGTCATCGACATTGCGGTTAACAAGAGCACCGGTGAAGTATCCATCTCTGCCTCGAATAACTAAAACAAATAAATTCAATAAATACTATGGCAGGAGCTAAAGTAAAAAACCCAAGGAAGAAGTTCTTATGGCAAATTACATTTGTCAAGCATCCCATTAACCCCTTCCTTTTTCAGCAGGTATCCATACCTGAGATAAGTATAGAACAGGTTTCTCACGGGGATGTGAACTATGATGTAAAGACAGGTGGCCGGGTATCAGTGGGTAACTTAACTGCATCCAAGCTCGAAACTACTTCGGGTTCAGATACTTGGTTATGGGATTGGCTGATGTCAGTACAGGATATGCTGCTTGGAGGAGGTTTAACCCCGAGTCAGTATAAGGAAACCGTACTTATCAATGAGTTAGCCGAGGATGGAGTATCTATCCTTAATTCCTGGACTTGCACGGGGGTATGGCCTTGCAAGGTAAATGGACAGGACTTAGACCGAATGAGTTCAGACAACACTCTGGAGGATTTAGAGTTCTCAGTAGATACTTGCGAGAAGCTGTAATAATGAGTCACCAGGGGAGAGTTCAATGATGGGCTCTCCCTTTTTCATTATTATATACTATATTCAGAAGAATACACTTAACAACTCAACAACATGGAAAATCAAACACTTTATGGTAAGGAATTTACCTTTAAATTGCCCAGCGGTTACGAGGTAACCATAAGGGAACAGAACGGGGAGGATGATGATATCCTTTCTAATCCCGTAGATGCTAAAACCTTCATGAACCTCTCTAAGTTCATTTCAGGTATTGTAATTGATACTGATATGACAGCAAATCGATTGCTGACTCCCGAGGATGTGCAGAAAATGCCTTCTCTTGACAGGTATGCCATCATGATAAATTCTCGGATATTTTCACTGGGAGAAACTTTAGAGTTCAAGTATTCTTGGGATGGTCCTGCAGATGGTCAGGTTCGTGAAGTGAAGTACGAGGTTAATCTTCGGGAAGAGTTCCTCTTTGATTATGGTACAATCCCCTCTATGGAAGAGATGGGAGCAAAGCCCAATGCTATCCCATTCTACCCCGTTTCAAAACAAAGTTCTGAAATACATTTCACTACCAAGAGTGGAAAAGAAATGTGTTTTGATCTTCTCAATGCTAAAGGGGAAGCTTATGTATTGAACCTTCCCGCAAGTGAACGCACTAAAAATCAGGAATTAGTTGCTCGTAACCTCAAATTGAAGGTTGGTGATAAATACGAGTTAGTGAAAAATTTCCGGATGTTCAATCCCATAGATATGATGGATATCCGATCCACTATTAAGGGATTTGACCCTCTCTTCCATGGTACTACTCAAATCGAAGACCCCGAAACGGGACAGAAGATTATGGTACCTGTGATGGCGGTAGATAATTTTTTCTACCCACGGGAGAACTAGAAGATGTATATCTATACATTGTTAAAGCTAATATTAGTATTGACTTTAACACTCTAGCAAAGCTCCCCTGGCGGCGAAGGAAGAAATTTATAGAAGCCGCTGAAGCATATTACGATGCACTTGAGAAAGAGCTGCCCAAAGGAAAGTAGGGCAGCTCTCTTTTGTTCGATAAATCTGAAACTATATGGCTTTTACAAGTGGTAGTCCTTCTGCGGGACAACTCGAGATAGGTGTAGCTCTTGTCCTTCAAGATAGGTTCTCAAACCAAGCAAGGGAAGCTAGCTCAGTTATCCGGGGTTTACATAGGGATGCCAAGAATGCAGTACAGGCGAACTTAACTGCAGTTCAGTCGTACGCTAACATGGCAAGTGGGGTGGCCAACTCGATAGTATCGACATTAACCACTACCATTCAAACTGGAGCTGACTTCATCGATAGGATGACTTCAGTAGGAGCTATCTCTGGAGCTACCGAAAATCAGATGTCTGGGTTATCTGAAACTGCTCAGACATTAGGTTTAAGGACCATGTTCATGTCGAGGGATATAGCTTCAGGTATGAAATATTTGGCAATGGCCGGTAATGATGCAAATCAGATTCAGCAAATGATATCTGGTGCTGCTATGATGGCCAATGCCACAGGCATGGAATTGGGAGGTAAAGGTGGTACTGCTGACTTACTGACCAATATTATGAGGACCTTCAAACTTGAGGGTCAACAGGCTGCAAATATTGTTGGTGACCAGCTTACTAAAGCTACCATGTCATCCAACGTATCAATGGCCGACTTAGCTGAGTCTATCAAATACTCAGCTGCATCCATGGTAACTCTGAAACAACAGTTACCACAAGTAGCTGCTATGATTGGTACTCTGGGTAATGCAGGTATTCAGGGTTCTATGGCAGGTACTTCTATCCGAAACATGGCTGACTACCTGACTCAGTCATTGACCAATCCTAATTTCAAGGGAGCTAAGGCCTTAGCTAAGTTAGGACTGGGAAAACAGGATTTTGTAGATGCTAACGGAGACCTTCAGGATTTTGCAGTAATTCTGGAGAAGATTGGTGAAGCTACTCAAGGTTTATCAACTATAGACCAGAATGCCGTATTCAAGAGTATCTTCGGTGTACGTGGTATGCGTGCTGCAGTTGCAATCATGCGTGATACTGAAGGTTACTTTGACCTGTTAAATAAGATACAAAACAATTCTGCGGGATTTGCTGAAGAGGTAGTAGGAAAGCGAATGGAAACTCTTGCCGGTAAGATTGATATAGTTCAGTCTGCTGCTGAGAACCTTATGACTACTTTCAGTGAAGCCCTCGGTAAGAATCCTATTATAATGGGATTCCTCGATATGGTTGGTTGGGCAATATCCCAGCTTCGTGACCTAATGGCAACTCCATTTGGTCCGTGGATAGCTGGATTTGCTGCTATAGCTGCAGTTGGTTTAAAGGTAGGTTCTATTTGGATGGGACTGAGAGCACGATGGTTATTACTGAATGGTGACTCTCAAGTATCATTCAAAACCATGATAAGATTAATGATGGGCGGCTGGTCTCAAGCCACTATGTCTGCTCAGGGTTACTTAAACATGGAAAGAGCCATCATAGCTCAAAGGAAGGCTGGTATCGGAGCAAGTGCGGCTACCGTTGCAGGTATGGCTGGATTACCAGGTTATTTCTATAATGGTAATATTCCAGCAAAAATGGGAGCTAATGGCAGATATTATGCTAAAACTGGTAGGGGAGCTTCTGGATGGACTCCTGTGCCGGCTGCAATGGTGACTGCTACTGATCCAGGTAAGATGACCCGAAACTTAATGAATACTACTGCAGCAGGTGCAGCTGCCAATGCCGCATCTCGAGGGGCTTTAGCTTCTGTGGGTAGAGGTATATTGGGATTTGGTTCTAAATTACTGGGATTCTTTGGAGGTCCACTTGGGTTAGCCATTACTGGTATATCCATAGTGGGGCCCATGATATATAATGCTCTCAAGAGTAATAAATCATCTCAAGATGAAAATACAAGGGCAACTAATGACTTAGCTTCTGCTATCAAAGCCAGTCGGGAAGGTTATAAACAAAGAGATAATCTTCAGATGATGACAGTTCAGGAGCTGAGATGGTTAGTACAAACTCTTGGCTTATACACTGATAAAATCAGTAAATTAGAAAGTAAGCCCGTACATGTGGTCATTAATAATGATGGTAAGAAAGCTTTTGAGGAATATATCGGAGATCGAGATGCAGAGATGAATGTGGCTGCGGGAGTAAATTAACGTTTAGATTATGGCATCACTTATAGGAAAACCTGTGGGAAAAGTAGCTCAAGAAGTAGCTGACCTTGAGCAGGGGAGGGTATTCCAATCTCCTCTCAATAAAGCTTGGAGGGCTCTTATACTTTTAAATCGGACTACTTCTCCGATGGCTAAATCTGGGGTAAGAGAAACTAATACTGAGGCTAAAAAAGCTGATGCCATTAATTCTCACTATGCCCGAGAGAAGTCTTTTTCAGTGGCCCAATCCCAAGATCCTTGGAGTAATAACAAAGTAGTTGCTAGAACTTCTGGAGTATCCGCTGAGGAATTGGTTAAGTCAAAAGCTATAGATTATACTATGGCTAACCAATTAGTATCTGATATCATAAAGAATGATATTGTGATAGCTAACTTAAATGGTACCCCTCCAGTCAGTTTGGTGATTCAGAATCGTCCTAATAGTATAAGGGTAGAACCCACTGCTACTTGGGCCGCTGTTAAATCCATGGGTCGTAATAATCCTTTCTATTTTTATACGGGAGGAGAGGATACAATAACCTTCGATATCTCCTGGTATTCAGTAGATACTGAACATCGAGATGATGTGGTGAATAAGTGTAGATTACTTGAATCATGGACTCGAGCCGATGGTTATTCTGCATCCCCTCCGACTTTAAGGATACAGTGGGGTAACTCGGGTCTATTTGAGGACGATCTCTTCATATTAGCCTCAGCTCAATATGAACTCACTCACTTCCAGAATGCGGCTCGCATGAGGAGGAGATACGATAATGATCCGGATACGGGTCAGAGGATCACTAGTACTGTTAGTCAACCCTTTGACCTTAAATTACTTCCCAACTATGCTACTCAAACTCTTACCTTCAAGAGAGTGACTAAAAACAACAGAACTTGGGAAGAGATTATACCCAACGAAAAACTCATAAGAACTCCGGGTATAATTATGGATGATACGGATAGGGACTTCATTCAGGATATGGACGAAGTGTATAGTCAAGGATTAAATGATCTAAGCTTATGATAGCTATTCCAGGAACAAGTCCTTATGAGGACAGCTATGTAATAAAGTTCCCCGATGGAGATGTGTCTTTGGAAAGGAATATACCCGCAATACCTTCGGATCACTTAATTCATTCAGTGCTCGAGGGGGAGACCATCCAAAGCATTGCTTTCAGGTACTATGGTGATTCTGGAATGTGGGGAGTAATTGCCGATGCTAATGATATCCTTAACCCCTTCGAGGATGTTCACGCGGATATGGAGTTAATTATACCGAACTATGGAGGACAGTAAACCTATTCTCTTAAATGGTAATGGTACTCCATACCTTGCCATATTTGATGGGACAGGCTCTCCTATTATGGACGAGTTCAATGATATCCCCATTGGTATGGAAGTTGAGAACTTCAATTACAAGTACACTGAAGGTAAAGGAGACAAAGGTAGGTTCACTATAGTAACTGACTTTGTGGGAATAGTTGACCATCCTTCTCTGCAGTTCAAAATGCCTTTGAAAATACAGTGGGGATGGATATTCAGTGATCGATCTTTCAAGTCTGGTCCTGTGAGACTAGTCAATGTGAAGAGTCATCAGATAGAGTTTACACCCGAGGGGGTAAGGTTTACCATAGAATTTGCAGATGCAAAGATGTTCCTTGAAGCTGAACCCTCTACTTTTGTGGGTAATAAGACTGAGTATCTGGATGTATTCAAGGAATTAGCCCTGGGTAAAATGCCTTTAGTTATAATGGATTACTCTGAGAAAGCGGGCACAGCTCTAACAATAACCGATAATCAACCGTGTGATGGCAAAACAGAGCAACGAGAAAAGTAAGCCTTGCTTACCTTGCTATACAGGGATACAGAATTCAGAGGAATTGGATGACGGGTTAGTGGGAGTAAAGTTACTTGAACTCTCCCCCGAGAATCTCTCTAAACCCTCTCAAGATCCCGATAGGTATAAGTTAAAGCTGCTACCAACTACCTTTGCTGAAGGTACTGTGATAGTGGGTTCAGCTACATTTCTGAACAAGTATTCTCAATTGGTGGGCATAGCTAAGTCTTTGTCAGGAGGCCCTAATTTTGTGGATACTCGTGACAATAAGATTGAGATACATAACGGTAAGCAATCGGGTAAAACCGTATTTGCTTATACCTTTGCTGGCAAAACTGGAGAACTTTTAGAGTTCAGGGTACAAACTAAATACGTACAGAGTATAGAAGCGGGTAAAGCTTCTAGTGTAGATCCTGACACTAAAGCGGTAGAAACCGAAGTAGTTCAGTGTATACCCACTAATGATGATCCATGTAAGCCTGATGCTTACATCAAAGAAAATAAATCGGGAATATTGAGGCAACCTCAGGATATTACCCGGATGGCAAAATTTGAAAGGGCAGTATCTCCCAATACTTCTATCTGCCGTCAGGTAAACCGTCCTTCTAAGACTCCTCCGGTATATAACTCTATAACGGATGCTAAACAAAAGTTAGCTTCAAATCCTTCTTTAACTACCGAAGAAGTTAGAGCCTATAATTCTCAGATAGAAGCCGAGTGGAAGAACTATCAGGATGCTCTTAAAAAATTCGAGAATGCTCTAAGGAGTTATGCTCAAAAGGTGAGCTCGGGTGAAGAAGTAAAGCCTGAGGAAAAGCCCAAATTACCTCAGCCTCCTGATGAGGTATCTAACTTTGTGATCCGAAGGAAAGTACGGGTATTATTAGACCCGGTTGACTATTCGACCCGAGGTACCAAAGCTTATGCCCAGGGCCAGAATAACAATTTCTATGATACCATAAATTGGAAGTCTGGGTACAGGGCATTACAGAAAATGTCCGATAAAACCATAATAATCCCACCTGGGGGTTATCAAGCTGGGCAGAAAGTACTTGTAGAAATGGAACTTGAGATACAAGTACCCGGTGTACGGGTAGTATCCGACCCCTTATTCCTGACTATGGGTAGCTTTATGTCTAATGATATTATCGAATCTGTAAATAGCCAAATTAAGGCTAAGGCTAAATTCGTGGGTAACCCTGATATGCAGTCTTCGCAGATTATCGAGATAAAGAATGTCGGTCAGAAATACTCGGGTGATTGGTATGCTAAGGAAGTTGAACATAGCTTTGATACTAGCGGATATTTCACTGAGGTCACTTTTGAGAAGAAGTCACGTAATTCAATACTGAACCGTATATCCACTTCAGTAAACACCCAAGAGGTATTCCAAAAAGCCCATGATATAGCTAAAGAATCCTATACTACGGGTGCTTGGAAAATACCAAGTATGATCAAATCTGAGGTCTCAAGGTATCGAGCTTCGACTTGGAAAGAGGGAGAAAAGGAGAATCCTCAAAGATCTGGTCGTCAAATTGTTGTACACCAGAATAATCGGGATAATCCCGCTGATTATGAAGTGGTAGTAGACTCAAGGGTGGATTTTCAAGTGGGTAGGAATATAAGTCCGAAAGAATCATGAACCTATATGAATTGATTCAACAGAGAGGTATAGAGTCAATCGGTAGATTTTACTCTACTTATCGAGGTATAGTGATAACTTCCGACGACCCTGACTCTCAGAATAAGGTATGTGTATATCTCCCGAGTGTCTTAAGGGGTGTAGAAGTATGGGCCTATCCCAAACATCAACAAGGAGGTCCCGGTTCTGGATTCAAATGGTTATCTCCTCGTGAGGGTTCTATAGTATATATAGAATTTGAAAACGGGGACCCGAGACACCCCCTCTGGTCTTATCATGGCTGGGCAATCGGAGAGATGCCTCCCGAATTGGATAAGCCTCACGTACTTGGGTTTATTACACCCAAGGGCAATAAGATTATACTGGATGAAAGTGAATCGGGAGTATTAACTGCAATAATCCAACAAAATATAATTGTTAAGTCTCTAGACGGCAACATAAACGTCGATGCGAATAACATTATAATGCAAGGGGGGAAAGTTGGTATTCCTGAATCCAATTCGGTAGTAGGGAGGTTAAATAAAATTGAGCAAGACCTAAATAAAATAAAGCAGACATTCACGAATTGGGTCCCTAAACCTCAAGATGGTGGTGCTGCTTTGAAAACTGCTGCTGCATCTTGGGCTGGTTCTAAACTAGAAGAGACTAAGGTGGAGGATATTGAAAGCGAAACAATTAAACAACCTAACTAATGGCAAACTATAATCAACTCAACACTATTGGTAGTGGTGCCTATTTCCCTATAAAGCTTGAACAAGCAGTCGGGAGCGATGGGAAACCAGAATCAGTACAGCTGCCAGACGGAAGAGTAGTACCAAAGATAGGATGGTACATACTCAGAGGAGATGTTGCTTTAATAAAGCAGAACCTCACAGCTATCCTAACCTATCAAATAGGTCAAAGGTTCAGACAAGAGGACTTTGGTTCTCGAACTTGGGAATGTTTGGAAGAACCCAATACAAGTGCTCTCAACCTCATGATTAAAAATTTCGTGAAGGATGGCATCGCAGCTTGGGAACCTCGGATAACTGCATTAAAGGTATTCGCTCTGAAACCCACCAAGGAATCTATAAGACTCTTGATATATTTCAAGGTACAGAACTCTCAAAGGGTAGAAGAGTTAAACTTTCAGTATAACTTAAATAACTCTACAACAAATGTCTACTAGCAACCCTTGGCTCACCCCTTTTCAGAGGTCATATAATGACATAAAAGCCAAACTGATTCAATCTCTGAATGAAAGGGTTCCAGAGATAACGGATATGAGTGAAGGTAATATATTTATCCTTACACTCTCAATCTTTGCAGGTATTGCTGAAGTGATACATTACTATATAGATGGTATGGCAAGAGAGGCTTTCCTCCCAACTTGTCGAAGGTATTCATCCCTCTACAAACATGCCAAGTTAGTTGATTATCATATAAAGTCAGCTATCCCATCTTCAGTAGACTTAACCGTATACATGCAAGATGGAAGTCCTTTCCCTGTAGATATACAAGTACCGCAGAACACCATTTTTAATTCAAAGGATGGTAAACAGTGGATAACTACTCGCAATATAACCATTGAAAAGGGTACATATACTTATAAAGTCCCAGTAGTTCAAAAAGAGGCTGTAGAGGAAGTAGAACTGGGTACATACACCTCTCACAATACTATCATAACTCTAGGAGATTTACCTTCTGACAAGAAGTACGTAGAAGGTTCTATGGTACTTACCGTAGGTGGAGAAGCTTGGACTTTAGTGGATACTTTTGCTTACTCAAGTCCCGGAGATAAGGTATACAAAATAGAATTGGATACTACTCTTACTCCCTATTTGGTATTTGGTGATGGGCAGTTCGGTAAGAAACCCAGTATAGGCTCACTGATCAAGGGTCAGTATTATTTAACTTATGGATCAAGCGGGAATATACCCTCCAACCAGTTTGAGCAAGTACCCGAGGTGATGACTAATGTAACTTCAGGCCTTACTCTTACTAATACCATAGCTGCTACTGGAGGATCTGACTATGAGGATTTTGATACTCTCAAGGGACATATCCCTCTCAGTATTAAGACTCTCGGAGTGGCTATCACCAAGGAAGATTACGAAGCTATAGCCATGTTGATAAACGGAGTGGATAAGGCCTATTGCAATTACATCTGTGGAAAATACGTGGAGATATATATCACTCCCGATGGAGGTTCAGAGGCCAGTACCGAGCTTATCAATAATGTGAAGCAGAGGATGGAATCCTCTAAGGTGCTGACTACTAGAGTTAGTGTATATTCTACTCATGCTGCTAAGGTTTATTTATCCGCTGAGATCACAGGTAAGAAGTCTTTTAAATCCATAGATATAAGCAACCAAGTGAAGAAAGCATTGTTAGATGCTTATAACTATCAGAACTCCGATATCAATAAGCCGGTAAGACAGTCGGATTTGTACGCTCTTATGGATAATCAACCCATGGTTGACTTCCTTACTATAACCGAACTGTATTTATTGCCCTATCCCATAGCCATAAACACCAACTCTCAAAATCAAGAAGAGATAGTATCAGTACCCGCACTGAATATTACCTATTTCAAGATGATATCCTTTACAACTTCCACTCCAGAATCCGATTTTGAGAATTGTTACATACAAACTGTGGTAGAGGGCGGTGAATCATTTTACAAGGTATATGCTAATAAGGAATTATCGGGCAATGCTCTATATTCGGGTCAGTATGGTAAGCCTCTCGAAGTAATTCTAACCAAATCTAAGTTTAGTCTTACAGTTAACTTACCAGTTGAAAATGCTAACTATGAAAACGGAACAGTATATCAATTAACTACCCAACCTATGGGGAGCAATGGTAGATTGGTAGATCTGATCCCGCATAACTACAATATCCCTATCATCAGTTCGGATAATATAACACTCAAAGTAAATGAAGTGGTTTAATCCAGCGAAGACATTCTTCAGGGATTTCATCTTCAGTAACCTTTTCGACCATTACTATAAAGCCAATGATACTTACCAAGATTCAGAGGGTAAAGGTATATTCGAAAGGTTCATAGATGTATGTTCAGGTTATTTCGATACTGAGGTAATGCCCGATATAGATAATTTCATGGATTGTCTGGATGTGGATAAAGCCAATCCAATATTCCTGAATTATCTATGGGAATACTTTGGGTTCATACCTTATGCCTATGGCGTATTAACTAAGGGAGAGCCCTATACAGAGGAGAATCTAGAGAATTGGGTAAAAGAAGACAGGGGTTTTCCTACTGCTGATTTCCGATTAGTTCTAAGATACGCCATATCTTTGTATAAGATACGAGGCACAAAACGGTTTTATGAAATTCTGGGCCGTTTCTATGGAGTAACCTTTACTCTCACCGAAGTGGATGAGGGAACCAAACAAGCTGTTGCCCAGGCAATAGGGGATGGTTCTGTAAACTATGACACTATCTCTCACTTTGATACTCCTTCAGCTACCTACGATACTGAGACAGACTGTTGGGAATGCGTCCCAATGATTCTCACTATTGGTATACCAAAAGGTCAATGGGACTTTATGTTAAAGAGGGACAAAGAGATTCAGGAACAACTCCTGGAAGAGTGGAAGCTAATGAACCCAGATGCAACTGAGGAAGAGATTCAGGCCGCAAGGGAACAAATAGAATCCGAACATCTCTCTGATTACAGTGATAAGGTACGGGAGACTTTAGTAAACATTGTCAACAAATATCTCCCCGTAAATGTAAAGTATTTCGAACCAAAAGACAGTTCAGTAGTATTCGAACAAACCTCAGTAGTAATCTATATTGTATATGCTTAGTATGCCTCTAATCTCATTCTTATTCGCAACTGCTCAAGAAGACCCTAAGTTGGACAATGCAGTTCAGTCGCTAACTAAATCTTCAATTGAGTTAGCTGAAGCAGCCTCCAATTATGGGGCTTTGAAAGTAATCTTCGGTATCTTCATGGTATTGGTTCTGGTAATGGTAGTGATGTTTATATACACTATCTGGAACTTAAACAAGAAGGTATCGGTAGTTTCTGAATCTTCACAACAGGTAAAGGAATTCTTCGATGGAGCAGCTGATTCTACAGTTGGCATAACCGAGGCTCAAGTATTGATTCGTAGGGAGTTCAACTGTTTGGGCCATATATTAAAGTATGCCATACTACGAATAAGATTCGAGAACCATATAGACAACAAGGAGTCTACAGTAAAGAAAGTGGAAAGCTTAGTAAACAATGAATATTCCGAACTATGTGGACTACTTTCCAACTTCACTTGTAATGGTAAATCTCTCTCAAATATCTTTGAGCCTCAGGATAACGAGGCAATAAAAGATTTGGTAATAGAACAGATATACATACCTAAGGACCAGTTTTCCATTTCAAACATGGACCAATCTGTAAGTATGTATCTCAACGGATTAAAACTAATGTACCTTAAAAAATTATAACTATGGCACGAAGATTATTGCCTATCATCGACTTTGCTCATGGGTCTGATGTAGCAGGAAAACAATCTCCTGATGGTAGACATAAGGAATACCTATGGAGTCGTAAAGTGGGAAAAGCTTTGGCAGAGCGTCTCAAACAAGAAGGATTCGAGGTAGCTTTCACCAATACCGGGGACACCGAAATCGGGCTATCTAGAAGAAAAGAAATTGCAAATAAATTAGATACTCCCCGAGGGGGTGCAAAGTTTCTGCTTTCACTCCATAACAATGCTGCAGGCATGGGGAATGAATGGTGCACTGCCCGAGGTTTTGAAATTTATACCCCTAAGGGACAAACTCGTTCAGATTTATTTGCTACTGTAATATTTGAACAACTCCAAGAAGATTTTCCCATTACGGACGGCTATAAACACCGAACAGATCCTTCGGATGGAGATCCTGACAAGGAATCCAATTTTACGGTGTTGATGGGCAACAATTACTGGGGAGTACTTCTTGAATGGCTTTTCCAGGATAATCCCGACGATGTCAAGTTACTCGAAGATGATTCCGTGAATAAGAAACTGGTAGAATCGTTAACTAAAGCTCTTATCTTTATAGATGAGAATCTTGATAAATTAAAGCTGTAGATTATGCCGACTAACAATGCAACTGAGGTTGTAAAGGGTGTAGTACAACCAAGGTTTTATCAAGTATATGGTGATCTGATTGAATCCAAGGAAGTGATGGAACCCCTGGCTATAGTCGGAGGTACTGGCCCTGTTTGTGGATTCGATTGGGTAGACACTTCTAAGTCAGATGTGACTATAACCAGTATATTCAATACAACTTCTCTGGAAAATGTTCTTGGCAGGGAAATACTCAGAGGTAAGTCTCGGAGAGTATTCTTATCTAATAAGGGTAATACGGCTGGTCAAGTCTTCAATGCTTACATTACCCCGGATGGCTTATGTCACATTGCCCCTGATACTCTGACTTTCAACGGAGTTCAACCAGATGGAGGTTGGCCAAGTCTCACTAATCCCCAAAAGGTAGTGGCTTTTGTAGTGAAAGCTTCTCACTCTTATAAGGCTGATAGTAGTGATCCAGCACCAAGTATATCTAACTTCACTTGTAATTGGCTGGTATTACCAGGAGAGTTGAAGTTTGAGAACATCCTTCGTTGGGATTATAATGAAGTGATGAACATTCTGGTACAGAGCTCGGTGCCTTGGAATCAGAATACCGATACTATCATAGGGTTATACTTTGTGGGATGGGATCCATATTGGGATACTGATCCAGAATCTTCTCGGTATAAATCCATAATGGCCCAATTTAACTTCACTCTTTGCTTAGTTCCTATCCAAGGGAAATTCCCCGTTGAGCCTTGGGGAATGAGCCCATTAGAAGCTTTGGATTTAGATAGGCGAGTATCTGCTCTAGAAGAAACTTCAATTCCGGGCCAAGTAGATAACCTCACAGCAAAAGTAGATAACTTGGTGAGTTCATTGGGTTCTGGGGTGGATGTAAGCTTAACCAAAGGTGAATCAGGGGATGATGATCAGTTCATATTTACTCGCTTGAATATTAAAGGCTCTACATTTGTATCTGGTAGGAATGTAACTAAAACCATAAACAGTTCCTGGTATGAGAATGCGGATGCCTTGGGCATATTTATAGCTCCCAATATTAGTCTAGTTAACCCCACTACAGTAGTCTCAGGTAACTGGGATATAGGTTCTGTAGTATTTGAACCTGGATTGGATGGGAGTCTAGTAGTTGGAGATGCTATACCTCCGTCTGGTAAAAGCGATTGGCAATTAGTAGCCATAATCAATCCTCAATTGATAGGGGGTGATTCTAGTCTGGCCATATCCAATGGCTTCATATCTCAGAATGGGCCCGATCCCTCTTTAAGCTGGGTAATTGGTATGTACCTTAAGAGGCTGTATTTAAATAAGCAAAAACTTGAAATTGTCGATAGTGGACAGATATCCATTATAGGTAATATACGAAGCTATGCTTATTTCAAAGCCATAATGGGAGTTAATACCATTACGCTAAGAGTATTTGTACATGCGTATAATGGTGGAAGTATAGGCGAATGCTCCGTAGATTATAACTTAGCCAATCTATTTGGTAAAAACTCTAAGATGTCGGGTATTATTGATGATCTCATTAATCTCCGAGATACATCCATAGATACTACCAAAATTTATTTGGCTATGCCCACTAACTTTGAAGCAACCGATATTGATGCCACATTATCTAGTGAAAAGAACTTCCAAATTCAGAATTACAATGCTCACCTGGATATCACTACTAATAGTGTACACATGGTAGTTAAATATCGAGCAAATAGTGTGGCTTCATCTCCGGGAGATTGGATTAATATATGCCATTCTATAACATTACCTATAACCGATAGAACTCTAGACCTATACTCAGATATCATTAGGAATACTTCAGATTGAACTGACCATAGTTGAGTTGGTTAAGTGGGGCCGGGGTAAGGTTAATAATAACCTTGCTCTGGCCTTTTTCATTGTTTAAGGTCTACTGCAGCTTGTTCTAAAACCCTCTGAATGGTTTTCCTCATCCGGGAAAACATATTAACTGCAAACTTATCCCGAGGTAACTCAAAGTAATCTATAAGATGCAATATAGAAAGCTTGCCATGAGAATCTTTGATACGGGATTCAAACCATTTGGGAGGCTCAAGTTGTATCTGCATAACCAGATACTCATCGGGTGTAAGGTGTTCCTTCATGTACTGATGGAATCTTTGAGACTGTTCCTCCTTTATTCTGGTCTCATCAGAATCATCAAGTAATTCCTTATTATTGTCAAATAACACTTCGAAAGAAGTTAACTCTTGGTTAAACTCTGCTTGCTTGGTATAAGCATTCCTCAGTAACTTACTTTTATAAGTTTGCAGGGAAGATAAGAGAGTTGCTTTCAATCTCTCCTCATCGTATTCATCTTGATATTTATTGAAGACGTACAAGAACTTATCCCAGAAGAAAGAGTTAATTATATCTGGTGTGAGATTAAATCTTCTGGAATTAACCCCTCTCGTCAGCCTACGGATTAAAGGTTTGCAGGTTTTATATAACCTATTAAACAAATCCTCATCATAAGGTTTTAATTCTGTCAATCTGTGTAGTTCACTTCCGTTGTTGCCTTTCATAGTAGTAAAGATTTTTAACAATGCAAATATAAATAATAAAGTAACAACTTGTATGAATTTTATCAAAATTATTTCACCGTCTGTGTTCAAGTATGTTCAAAGATGAGCTGGGAGAACTATATTATCTAGCAGATACTATTGATTATACATTCATGAATATTATATAATATATGAAACAAAATAGGGTAAAGAAGAGGTTAAGCTCTTGTGACAAGTTTACATTCTCTATCGAGTTTCAATTGGAAGTACTTAGGTTTTTGGTACAAGGGAAAGAAGCTCTTCTATATATTCCCAAAATAAAACCCGGGTACTTTACTTTGATTGAGCACTCAGTAGTAGTAGAAGCTTTGGTAAAATTTGTAAAGAAATATCAACGAATACCCAGTGAGGTTTTAATGGTTGAACAAGTTAAAACCCTATTAGAAGGCAAAGATTATGTGGACTTAGTTACCAAGGATGATATTCCTAACATTCATAGTTTAATATCGGACCTTTACAATAAGCCCCTGAAAGACGTAGATATTATTCTGGAGAATATACATAAATTCATTGCCTATATTGAGCTAAAGGCTTTGAACGAGGGTATGGATTTTTCGGATTATAATCTATATGAAACTTATCAAGCTAAATTAACTAAGATCCTACAGAGTTCAAAACCCCAAAAGAAGGATGAACCTTTGCTCATGGTTAGCGGAACTGCAATGCGACAGCTTATGAGAAAGGTTGACCCAGATGTGGTTCCTACTCCATTCTGGCAGTTGAATAGGTTGGGTAATGGAGATGGATATCCCAAGAACTCTCTCTTCGTTTTGATTGACCGTCCTAAACGAAGGAAGACTTTTGCACTTATCAATGTTGCTCGGGGATACCTGGCAATGAAAAAGAATGTCCTCTATATAGATACCGAAAATGGTAAGAACCAGTTAATGGACCGTATGATTCAGTCCACCCTAAATAAGACCAAGAGGGAAATGTTAACTGGTGATTATGATAAGATGGAGCAAAGGCACATGCGTAAATATAAACGTCTTGGTGTAGAGTTTATTGTGGAGCGTGTACCTGCAACCATTGCGGATTGTAATACCATTATTAACTTGGTTAGGAAACTGGAAACCGAGAAAGGTATCAAGGTGAATGTCATAATGGTTGACTATGCTGCAAAGTTAGCTTCTATTGCCCGGGATAGGGATGATGTAGAACGTATCAACAATGTATACATTGACCTGGATAATATGGGCGATGAGTTAGGGTTAGATGCCATTTGGACTGCCCAACATGTTACCCGAGAAGGTGCTAAGCATCAAGAAACCAGATACGAGGATAATGATATAGCATCCGCTATTTCTATAATAAGGAATGCAAAATGCGTCATGGGATTAAATTCTACTCAAGACGAAGAAGAGCATAACATCATGAGAATGGAAGTTGTAGTTCAACGCGATGGAGTTCCAAATGGTCGGGTAATGTTTAATATGGATCCCGAAAGACAACGGATGAAGGAATTCTCAAAAGAAGCCCGGGCTAAGTACGATGAGTCCATGGGTAAACAGGTAGATGACTTACTTAAGAAAAAGAAGAGGGTAAGTAATCCCAATGCAGACCCCGAAAAGAGAAGTAAAACCTCAGGAGATATTTAGATAAACCTTAATAATTAAAATTGTATGGCACGAGTTATTGATTCTATGGATTTAGCTAAGTTTGGAGAAGGCGTTACATCTTGTAACAAGTGTAAAAAGGTAATAGCCTTCAATAAGAAGGAAATATTTTTAGACTTAAGCTATGGTCCAGGACATGATGGAGAAGAAAGTGTTAGATGTCCTCAATGCAATTCGGTATTACATGTAGGAGAGTTTCACGCCACTGAACACATGTAATTATGGACATCCGATTATTAAAAATATTTCGGAGGAGGGCTTCCAAAGAAATATGTTTGAGAAGGCAACCCGGTAACCGGTATCAAATAGTATGTCCGATTGATGAGAGATATAGCTTGGGAGTATTCTTCCGTGAATGGGTACCTATTAGTTCAGAGAAAGCTTCTATAAGTTGGAATGAAGTTACTCCTAATAATCGGACTCTTGGGTATAGGGATGTTGATAGGTATGAAGTACCTTACAAAAACTCTTTCTTAAGGTTGGACGAAGCTAAAACAGAGTTGGTAAAGATTCGAAGAGGATATATAGTTCATCACTTAGTTCCTGAGTTATGTCAGAAGTTACCCGTCAATAGATAATAATTACCCGGCTATGTTATTCATGGTCGGGTATTTTCGTTTACGATATGAGACTTAACAGCAATATAAAAGGTGTTAAAGTAAAGCCTATACCAAACTATCCAGAATATTTGGCTTCATTCGACGGTAGAGTATATTCCACTAAATTACATAGATGGCTATCTACTAACCCTCATAAGATATTCGGATATTTACAGGTACATCTAAGAAAAAAGACACATAGATTGAATAGGGTTATAGCTACAACTTGGATACCTAATCCCGATAACTTACCATGTGTAGGTCATAAGGATAATAATAGAACTAACAATAGAGTAGAAAATCTATATTGGTGTACTCATAAAGAAAATACTCAACAATGTATAAGAGATGGTAGATTCAAACCCAGAGGTAAAACTCCTTTGAGTATAGAGATTAGACGTAAAATAAAAGCCGAATACTTGAAAGGAAATACCACTCTACAAAAGTTAAGCCGTAAATATGGTAGAGCACATTCAGTTATTAGGAGGATAGTATATGAGACTAAATAACCATACTAAAGGTCGTTTACATGAATATTTTAGATATAAGTTGAAGGCCTTTGACTACAGACACTCATGGATGAAGTCAGACTGCCCATACTGTGGAGGAGAAAAGAAGTTCGGCATCAACCTTTCAAACAATCGGTGTAATTGTTTCAAGTGTGGTGAGCATCCTTCTCCGATAAGCCTGGTAATGTATCTGGAGAATACGGATAGTTTTCATGAAGTATTGTCTATACTCGAATCGGGAGATTATTCTGGATATGTATTCAAAGAAGAGAAGGTTGAGTTAAAAGGTAAGAAGGAGTTCTTTCTTCCCGATGGCTTTAAGAATATATCTATGGGTACTTCTCTATTGGCAAGGTCAGCCAGGAACTACCTTAAGAAACGAGGATTTAAGATAGAGGAGTTAGCTCGTAAGGGATGGGGATATTGTAACACTGGTAAGTATCTTGGATATATCATTATACCGTTCACGGAGCATGGGCAATTAACTTACTTTAATGCCCGATTATATATGGGCGCTGGCCCCAAATATAATAACCCAGAAGTAGATATAACTGGTTTAGGAAAGAGTTTTATTATATATAATGCAGATGCTCTAGAAATATACCGAACCGTTTATATTTGTGAGGGTGCAATCAATGCTGAAACTTTGGGGGAGAATGGAATTGCAACCGGAGGTAAGGCCGTCAGCAGATACCAGGTAAACAAGTTCATCAAGAGTCCAGTTGAGAAGTTTATAATATTGATTGACCCTGATGCTAAAGATAAAGCATTAGATTTGGCATTTAAGTTGGTGCCCTTCAAAAAGGTAAAGGTAGTATTCCTCCCGGATAATGAGGATGTCAATTCACTGGGTAAACAGAGGACTTTAGAATATGTACGAGAGACGACATATCAGACTTATCAAGAACTTTTAACTATAAAATCACAGTTAAAATTATAATGGCACAACGAGAACCTTCTATACATATCTCTAAAACTTTATTCCGTAAATTATGGAAGGAAATGGGGGGTAGAGTATCTGAAGAATTCGTAGATGAGTTCTTCACTAAAGCCAGGCAATACTCTTTGGACCATCGTTCAGTGGTAGGAGAGGATAAAAAGGTACAAACCCAAGCTGTTCGTAGAGCTTCAGGAAGTATAGGAGATGCAAACTTATTAGCAGATATCATCTATTCTACTAGAGTCCAACTCAAACACATCGGAGTAACTAAAATAAAGCAAACAGATTTACAATGGGCATCAGTAAAAGAATTAGTACCTGTTGTAAACGAGTTCTGTCAAAAGTTTGGGTTCGAACCTCGTCAGGGATATATCGAGTTTGTAACCACAGGTATTAAGTTAATGTCCCAAGCAAAAAGAGTTAACTATAACTTCTGTGCAAATTGGTTACATCAAAGGGTTAATTGGATTATGGATGTATACGAAGCAGATAGAGAAGTAAAAGAAGATTCAGCTCCCCAGTATACCCGAGAAGTATATGAATATTATACTAAAGAGATTCTTGACAGAATAGGGATTGATAATACTTACGATAAAAACCCTCAAGAGTATGTATGGTTTGTAAGAGCAAGAAAATTAGCTGATGAAGTTGGAGTTGACTATGAAACCTTTGTTCAAGCTCAGTTCTATGCTTTAGAATTCTGTAATGGAATACCTAAGATAGAAGATTTATCGAATGACAAGGCTAGACAAAGAGTTATTAATTACATGGCAAGATTTAATATAGTATCTCGGCCTAAATCGGAACATGTAGATTGGGATGCTTTCAAGAAATAAGGTATGATAACTATAACCATAAAGAACTGCAATGTTTGTGAATTATCTGGCCCTGCTAAGTTCACAAATAAGTTGTATGAAATGTTCCGGATTAAGCATCCGGACGCTTGGCATATAATGATGTATAGCAGGGCAAAGAACTGGGATGGTTACGTAAAATATATCTCTGATTATGGGCAATTCAAAATAGGTCTTCTAAATAGGGTTTACAATGAATGCCTTAAAACGGGACAGGAGGTTAAAATCATAGATAATAGACCCCAGTTAGGAGTTAAACCAGTAATTCCAACAATACTTGGAGATAAAGAATTACGGGAAGTACAAAAAGAAGCTCTAGAAAAGATTCTAAATAATCGAGTTGGAGATACTCCTTTTCTTATCTGTGCATCTGATTTGGCAGTTAATTTCGGAAAGACTTTGGTGTTCTGTGGATTACACCAGGCTTTCAAGAGGAAACTAAAAACTGTTTTATTGTTGAACAGTGCAGACTTATTTAAGCAGTTCAAAAAAGAGATTCCAGAACTGTTACCTGGTGAAAAGGTTGCATTCATACAGGGAAGTAAATGCAATGACTGGGGTAACTTTAATGTGTGCATGGTACAGTCTCTTGCCTCAAATATAAACCGGTATCAAAAGTTCCTATCTGAAATAGATATGGTACTTATAGATGAGGCTGACGTGATAGATAATAAAACATATAAAACAGTAATACAACATCTGTATAACTCTAGAATACGAGTAGGTTTGAGTGGTACCATCTACATGAGTAATCAGAAGAAGAAGTTAATACATAACCTGAATATCATGTCATTTATTGGTGATAAGGTTAACCAGATAAAATTAAGTGATATGATAGAGAAAGGGTATTCTACTCCTATTACTTGCAAGTTGGTATATGCTCCCTTTAAATACTCTAAAGATGTGGATTACCCAACAGAATACAAGGAAGTGATATCAGATAATGTTAAAGCTTGGAAACTATCCCTTGACCGTACCAAGTATAACATTGGTAGAAAGAGATTACCAGCTTTGATAGTATGTAAGTTTATAGGTCATTGTGAAAATCTTTATCGGTATTATGCTAAACATCTCGGGAATCAATACAACATACAATATGTACATCATAATACCAAAGGGCGTGATGAAATTCTACAAGCTTTTAGAGAAGGTAAAATCGATATACTAATAGCTACCACGATTATTTCTAGAGGTCAAAACTTCCCTGAATTAAAATATCTGCAGAATACTGCATCAATGGATTCTAATGAAAAATCCATACAGATATTGGGACGTCTTGCAAGAACTCACATGAATAAAAAGAAAGCATACCTGGACGACCTTCAATTTCCGGGTAATTATCTAAAGAGACATGGTAACCATAGACGAATGTATTATCAGAAAGAAAAATTAAAGGTAATCAGAGTGGAAGGGTAATACGCATATATGCGCACGTATATACCCACACTTATAACTCTATTAGTATTTAGTATACTAAATACTAATAGAGGTTTATATAGCTAAAGCTATATAAACTTATACTTAACTTACTTAGTAAGTATTAACTTAAGCTAAAGCTTAAATACGCACGCACGTATAATGGTGAACCAGAAAGTTAGTGCATATACTATTCTACATCAATGACATTGAAATACCTATTAACTATCACTTGATATCAAACTCTCAAATATATGGCGAAGAAAAAGAAAGACAAGTTAAAGGAAGTAAGGAAGGAGTTAGAGACTGGGGATATTCTTGAACCTATGGATATCACCAAACTCGGTTCAGGTAATGACCCTTGTTTCGGTAAGAATTATGACCTATCAACCAAGGAATGTAAGATGTGCGGAGATTCTGAACTCTGTTGCATTAAGTTCACAGCTCTCATGGGTAAGACTCGTAAAGAGTTGGAAGCAGAAACTCAATTCAAGGATTTGGAACCTCTGGTGGATATAGAAGGTTGCAAGAAGTATTACCGTAAATTGGTAAGGGATAAACTCGGTAAGAAAGAAATACTCGATAAACTTCAGAATAAGTTCGAATTATCCCGAAAGGAAGCAAGAGACATTTATCGTAAATTCAACAGTAAATAACATGGTACAATTAGAGTTCACTAAAGTAAGGGAAGTAAAATCCCCCAGTAGAGCAAATGCGGGGGATGCTGGACTAGATTTTCATATCCCTCATTTAACTGCCGAGGATATCTTAAATGTTTCTATCAATCGGAATATGTGGGAATACAGGAGAATCCAAATCATTTCCGATCAGAATAAGATATGGGCAGAGTTACAACCTCATGCCCGAATATTAATCCCTTCAGGCATAAGAGTTCTCATCAATCCCCGGGAATCTATGTTAATGGCCGCAAATAAATCTGGGGTATCAACCAAAGAGGGCTTGATATATACTGCTGAGATAGTTGACAGTCCCTATACTGGGGAGATGCACATAGGTATACTTAATACCAATCCTTACGTAGTTAGAATACCTTTGGACAGTGATAAGAAATTAATGCAGTTCATTCATGTGCCTATTATACTTTCCACTCCCGTAGAGATAACCTTAGGGGAGTACGAAGAAAAAGCTAAGGATTGGGGAACAAGAGGAGACAAAGGATTCGGAGCACACGATAACAAGTAAAACCATGGATGATAATATAAGGGGATTCCCAGGTTATCACATTACTAAAGAGGGAAAGTTATATAGGTATGGTAAGTTACTCAAAGTTTATCACCATCATAGGTATTTGAGATGTAAGTTACATAACGGTAGTATAAGTAAAAATGTCAAGATACATAGATTGGTAGCTGAAGCTTATATACCTAATCCTAATAACTTACCTATAGTAATGCACTTGGACGATAACCCCTTAAATAATATCGTAAGTAACTTGAAGTGGGGGACCCATAAAGAGAATAGGTATTTAGCTATTGTAAATTGTAAATTACCAAGACTTATAGGTAAAAACAATCCATGCTATGGATTGAGAGGTAGTAAAAATCCCAACGCTAAATTAAAACCTGAGGATAGGGTAAAGATAAAAGAGTTACATGTAAAAGGAATAAGTGCTAGAGAAATACGTAACAAGTACTTTCCTAATGTATGCGAAGAAACTATACGAAGGACAATTAACCAATGTTTAATCTAAAAAAATACCCGCTTTGGATTCACGTGATATAAAGGAAGAACCGGGAATTATTCCCGAACACAAGTATCTAGAAGAGATATATCAAATGCAAAAGAACCTCTTGTCTGGGTATATAGGCATAGAGGGGTTACCACAATATCCGGTAGACATCAATACAAAGGCTTCTCAAACCCTATTGAAGGACTTTACTGCTCGGGTTATTGAGGAGTTATCCGAGGGGTATGAATCTTTTGAAAATGTTAGAGCTTTATTCGAAGCCAATCATGCAAAGTTGGTACAAACCCAAGGAGATTGCATAGAGTATACCGAGATACTCAATAATCTGCAGAATGCTAACGAAGAGAATGCGGATGCTATCCACTTCTTTATAGAACTGTTAATATATGCCAATATACAGCCAGAAGATATTATGGCATATATGGAGAAGTGGGTAAAGGACAACAATTGTACTCAATCAGTAGTAGATTCATTAAACAAGAACCATGACGATATCCTGCGTACAGCCATGAATCTTGGAGTAATGTGGATAATGGACGAAGGCGATATCAGTGTTATATTTCATAACAATGCCACAGACCTAACTAAGTGGTATGAGAACATGGATTCGGAAACACATCTGGATTATAACACAAAGTTACTCGAGGGAGGTAGATACTTCAATCATGTGGAGTACTCAGTAAACTACCCATATCTGTTATGGAAGATAACTCATCACTTGAACATTGCTCGTAACTTCCTGAAGAATAAACCATGGAAGCAATCCCAGGTAATGACTCAGGAGTTAAAGTATCAGTCAGAATTAGTGAAGGCCTTCATTTACTTCTGCGGATATTTGGGATGGATAGGTATGGGTTCAGATGATGTATTCTACATATATTTCAAGAAGAACCATATCAATAAATTTCGGCAGAAGTCACTATATTAGTTAGATACATGGCCAACCTGATATTACTAAATTTACTATTAATTATTGACAACAGTATTATAGAATATGAAAGTTAGTAATATAGATGGTTGGCCATGCTATTATATTAGTAAGAGTGGCAGGCTATACAGTAATAAGAGAGGTAAATGGATACGAATTAGAGGTGAATTATGTAATAATAGGTTACAGTATAGGTTATACAAGAGGATAAATACTGACTTATTGGGGAATAAGAAACATTCTTGGGGTATAGATACAAGTACAAGTCGATGGTTTAAAGCATCAAGATTAGTAGCTATGGCTTACATACCAAATCCTCACAACTATCCCATAGTATGTCATAAAGATAATAATCCACGGAATAATAGAGTAAGTAATTTATACTGGGGAACCCAGAAAATGAATATTCAACAGGCAGTTAGGGAAAATAGATTTACACAATTTGCTAAGAGAGGAAAAGAAAATCCCATGTATGGTAAAATGGGTAAGCTAAGCCCTTTTTATGGTATACCAAGAAGCAGCGAAACAAAGAGATTAATCTCCATAGCTAACAAAGGTAGAAAGGTAAGAGAAGACACAAAGTTAAAAATTTCAAATACCCTAAAATCTCTAAAGAGGGGGAAAACAGTGCCTTTAAGAGATGATATTATAAAGTTAAGATATGAGGATAAATTATCACAATCGGCTATAGCTGAGATATTAGGGTTACATCAAACAGCTATTAGTAAATTTTTAAGAAACTATGAACATAGTAAAGAGTAAGAACCCAATAGAAGCTTGGGAAAAGATACTGGAAAATTTCTTAATCAAGAAACCCGACTGGTTTTGTGAAGGAATTGGTTATAACTTAACCGATTCTCTTTTTACATACGACTTGATGGTAGAAATAACTGAGGCTAAATTTAACCCTGACTTTGACTTCGGTAAGATGTTTGGGTACACCATGACTAAGTGGACTGGTTTAATTACCAACTACTTGGATTTGGATGTACTTGATCAGGCCAAACTGATGATAAGGAAGTTAGAAGAGAACAAGACAGTAAACAGGAATTATCACATTGGATTCCATTTTGCTGATAATCATGGTAGTGGCAAAGGTTGCTTAGTTGGTGGTATATTCTCTCGTAAGATTGGAGTGGAAAACCCCGAGATAACTGTAATACTACGTTCTTCAGAGATAGTTACAAGGTTACCAATAGATATACTGTTATTCTGTCGTATGGGTCAGTATATTTATGGCCATGATAACTTCTCTCTAAAGTTGGTTATCAAAGCAGCTTGGGCAAATGATACTACAATCTTGCTGTATCAGAATCGAAAAGATATTAAGGAGTTATTGAAAGAGAACTGTACAGATGAAGTACGTAGAAAGAAGATACGTAAATCTCTCAAAAAACTTATGACAAGCGATGAAGCAGGTTATAAAACCTATGGTAACAGTTTCAGAGCTTTCAAGGTATTAAGGAAAGATTTGGGGTATAAACAGAAATCTATGTTAGCTTCAGCATTAGAGATTGGGGATTGGGATGGTATTCCATTGCCCGAGGTATGTCCCTCTATCCTCAAGCGTAACATGATAAAAAAGACATACTTAAAGTTCACCGAAAAGTATGGTCTCAAACTAAAGCTAGAGGAAAGTGGGGAGAAGAAAAGGAAGAAGTTGATATCATTCTCCTCTTCAGAAGAAGACGATATGGATGACAGTGAATTAACTCCTGAAACAGATGAGTAAGTTTAAGTTAAAGAATAACCTGTTGAAGTTCAAAACAAGTATGAAAGCTTGGGAGGGACTTAACAGATTATTCCTTTTCAATACTCCCGGTTTGGATATTGAAAGAATTGGTAAAGCACAGTACTTAAATGATTTAGTCATTTATATTAAAGAACCTCTGGTAGACCCCGAATTTGATTTTGGTAGGCACTTCAACTACACTTCGGCTAAATGGAAGTCTCTGGTAGCAAACTATGTGGATGAAAATGGTCTGATTGATTTAAGACAGGAAGTAGTAAAAGCCTTAAACTCAAGGAAGATATTTAACATAGGCTATCAGTTTGACAATAAGCATGCTCATGGTAAGAATTGCTTATTGTCTCTAACTGTATCAAAGAAAGCAGGCATGGATTACCCCATGATAACGGTATTCATGAGGGCATCCGAGGTAACTAAAAGACTTATCTGTGACCTACTACTGATTCAAAGGATAGGAGAATACTTATTCCCCACTGGACATAAATTCCATGTATCAATACACTTCAGTCAGATATTCAATGATGATACGGTATTACTAATGTATCATGCTCATGAAGACCTATTAAAGCTTAGTGATAAGCTTGGTATATATGATGGTAATTGGTATGATAGGTTGAAGTATCTACTTAAAGTAGACCCTGACAAGATAAAGTATAAGGTACATAAAAGAGCATTGAAAGTACTCAGACCCGAATTATTCAAATATCCCAAAACACTGGCAAAGGATTGTACACTCGGTAGTGAAGACTGGCTACCATTCTAAGATAGGGAAGTCTATTGAATTGCAAATACCAATGCAATGAAAATAGAGGTAAAGAAATCTCCTTACACCAGTAAACTCGGAGGAGATATAGATATAACTTTCTCCACGGATGATGGGTGGTTATTTAATACCGTGGCCAATATCAGTGTAAAGGATTTAAGGCAACTTAAAAGAAAGATAAGGAGGTATCTAAGTGAAGTACGAGAGGAAAGATAAACTCTATTTTGGAGTAGAGATATCCAAGGGTAAATATCCTGATAGGAATGGCAGGGACATAGAGTTATCTGTATGTATCAATGCTTATCATTGGGTAGGTCTTCCCAACATGAATATTCAGGACCTAAAAGAACTACGAAAATCTATAAGAAAATATATTAAAAATCACGAACAATGAGAATATATTCAAATCCTTACGAATTGATGTCTGAGACGGCAAGAAATTTGTATGAGATGGGTAATGAGGTAAAACCCCGTACCTATCAGAATAAAGTTATCGAAGGTAAAGATGACTTCATTACCAAAGAACTTATATGCGAGCAATACTGTTTGACTCACCTGGAAGACCCGGCCCCTTTATTTGTATTCACCAAATCTAAAGATTGGGCAGAGGCTGAGTTCCAGGAAAGAATACACCCGGGACAAATTAACCCGGGTGAAGCATGGAAATTGCGTCCCGAAATATGGGAAGAGTTCCTGGTAGATGGTAAGTACTTCGACTACACCTATTCGGAGAGAATGAATGAGGTAGTAAGGTATAATGGGATTGTAATGACCAAGTTACAGGCTGTCATAGGTCTGCTCAAGGATGATAATGATACCCGTAAAGCCATACTTAATATCTATGGTGAAGATGGGCAGGTAGAATGTTCTGATGCCGAAAACCTGGATGGTAAGATGCGTATACCATGCTCTATGTACTACGACTTCCTGATCCGAGAAAATGCCCGAGGGGAGAAGCAATTGAATATTTGTTATCACCAAAGGTCATCAGATTTTGTAACCCACTTCGGAAATGATGTATATCTGGCATGGAGACTCATGGAATACGTAGCTAGAGAAGTGGGCATCAAACCTGGTTATCTCTATCATACTATTGATAGCTTGCATAGTTATAAAAAGGACTGGGTAAAACTCAAAACTTCTATCCAGACCGAATTAAGGTAACAAAGAAGGTAACGGTGGTTGAACTTAGTTTCTTTTCTGTCAAGCCGAGATTAGTAGTAAAGCCGTTACCTTCACCTGGACCCATAGCTCAGTTGGTAAGAGCAGCTGACTCATAATCAGAAGGTCGGGGGTTCAATCCCCTCTGGGTCCACTTATGAATCTTTACTTTGCGCTGTGGACAACGAGTCCTGATTCATTCCCAGGTACTGGACGGTAGTGATATAGACTGGTACCTAATTTACGGAAGTAGCACAGTCTGGTTAGTGTACTTGCTTTGGGAGCAAGGGGTCGCAGGTTCGAATCCTGTCTTCCGTACAGGGCTATAGCTGGGTCATAACAGGAGAAACGACCTCCAGCTAGCAATGGGCAATAAATCGGTACGAGATACCAAAATCCCATAATTAAAGTCGAAGGCTATAGCATTAGGAGGTGAGCGAAGAACAGTAACTCATCTCCCCTTTTTATAAAGGCTCGGATGGTGAAACAGGTAGACACGCCGGACTTAAAATCCTGTGACCAGCAATGGTCGTGCGGGTTCGA
>ENA-ORMO01000255-ORMO01000255.1-human-gut-metagenome-genome-assembly--contig:-NODE-255-length-80886-cov-4.442850_pt1 | contig 80886 bp, 54 predicted proteins | sample MGYA00242106_ERZ509001 | MGnify/ENA primary metagenome ERZ509001 (study PRJEB26280, sample SAMEA2338736) | human gut metagenome | biome: human gut; feature: human-associated habitat; material: faeces...
CCGCAAATTGGGGCGTGCAGATTGTGGGAATGATTTTTCAAACATGCTCTAGTATTGAATTTTCTCTTCTTCTGGTTTATAATCGACATATGTCGAAAACAGGGAGGTGACATATATGCCCAGACCGCCCAGATGCCGCAGAATCTGCCAGGCACCACAATATGAAACTTTTTCCCCGGAAGAATATCCCAGAGAGTCGGACTCTGTCACTCTGACTCTGGATGAATATGAAGTCATCCGTCTTGTAGATCTGGAGAAGAAAACTCATGAACAATGTGCTGCCCAGATGGACATTTCCCGGACAACTGTCACAGAAATTTATGAAACTGCCCGGGAAAAAATTGCCCGGTGTATCGTCCTTGGACAGCGCCTTGTCATAGCCGGGGGAAATTACCGGCTCTGCGAAGGACGGGAGCATACGCGCTGCGGGAAATGCTGCTGCCGAAAGGAATCTAAACAGACTCTGCTTACCAGCTTAGACCTTTCACAGGAACTGCCAGCCGCTGACCGATCTAATAGTTCACTTCCTAAATCAAATTTACAAAATGAAGGAGATATCATTATGAAGATTGCAGTTACTTATGAAAATGGAGAAATTTTTCAGCACTTTGGACACACAGAAGCATTCAAGATCTATGACATTGCAGATGACAAGGTTGTAAGTGCCGAAGTAGTCGATACCAATGGAAGCGGTCACGGCGCACTGGCTGGATTCCTGGTCGCACATGGCGTAGATACCCTGATCTGCGGCGGTATTGGCGGCGGCGCCCAGAATGCACTTGCTCAGGCTGGAATCCGTCTTTTCGGCGGAGTTTCAGGAAATGCAGACGAAGCTGTAAACGCACTGCTTGCAGGAAATCTTGGCTATGATCCTGATGTGCATTGTAATCATCACGACCATCATGGAGAAGGACACAGCTGCGGCGATCATGGCTGTGGAAGCCATTCCCTGCCATTAATATCTGCCACAGATTTGACCAGAGCGGTTAATTGACTGTATTTGTAAAAAAGACTGATATAATAACATACCAGACTCCAGCAACAACCTCCTGAAGTACCAGTATTGTTTATATCAGTCTTTTTTGTACGCTCTGTTCACTAAACGGCAATGTCGCCTGCCGGTGACATTGCCATATATGGAAGTCAGCAGTTCCTTGCCTGTGGTGCTCCCTCAGCCTGCATCTTCTCCTTCGTCTTCTTCAGTGAGACAACCAGTCCCGCAAAAATCAGAACAGAACCAATGATTGATGACTCACGTAAAATAAACGTCTGATTTTCCTTACTTCTGAAAATACTTATTTCCGGTATTACTCACTCCTTTTTCTGTAGATATCAACTGAAAAAATTTCTCAAAAATGTATTTTCTATACCATCTGTATGAAATGCGTGTTATACTATGTTAGTCTTTGCTAACGTTATTTAAAGGAGGTCGTCACAATGCCTTTAAGTTTAACTGAGTTTAACCATTTTTATATCATTAATAAGGTGTGCGGACTGGAAAAACAGCGGCATTATCTGGAATCCCTAGGCTTTGTCCCAGGAACGCAGGTTACGATTTTATCAGAATTACACGGGTATTATGTGGTTATGGTAAAGGGCAGCAAAATTGGCCTGGATAAGGAGCTTGCCAAGAAAATTATTGTATGCGCAGGCTAATTAAAAAACAGAGAGTAACTGTTCAGTATCTTCACAGTTACGCCCTCCGCAAAATGCTGTCTTCCAAATAGTTACAAGTGAAATATCAGGCACTATATACTGGAGAAATGTATGGAAAAAAACAAAACAATTATGAAACTCTGCTACCTGCAGACAGCATTTTATATTGTATTTTTGACTGCATTAATTACCCGTCACAGACGCGGAATAAGTCAGAAAACCTTTGCATTTCTGATTATTTTATCCCTTGTGGGATGTGCAGTTTCCCTTACTTTAGGAGATTATCTCAGAAATATGATCCGAAGTTCCGGCTTTGACGTAGCAGGCGTCCACGATAAAAAATCATTGGAAAAGAAGCTGCAGCAGCTTCAGAATGCAGACGATACCTTGAATGTGGGTGTCATGATGTTCGATCTGAACAATCTGAAAAAGATCAACGATACATATGGTCACGAACAGGGGGATGTGTTTATTCAGACCTTTGCTTCTTACCTGACACGGATACTCACTGAGGATAGTTTTCTCGCCAGATTCGGAGGCGATGAGTTCGTGATCGTGCAAAATCACGCCACCTGGTCTCAGCTGGAGCAGATGAATATTCAGCTCCAATCCATGCTGGATGTGTATAATCAAACAGCTGACCATCCTATCAGCTATGCAGTCGGATACGATATCAGCTGCAAAAATCACTACTACCTGATCATGGATCTTCTACAGATTGCCGATCAGAAAATGTATCAGGACAAGCGTTATAAAAAGGAACAAATGGCAAAAAAGCCACAGGAGTTTTGCCGGAATCGACTGACAGAAAGTATCTCTACAGAGTCTTTGAAAGAGAAACTTTTTACTATTTTAAATAATAGCAACGGTGAAAAAAAGTATGCTTTTCTAATGACAGATGTAAGCAATTTTCACCTTATTAATGACTATTGGGGGTATGAAACCGGGACTGGTATTCTGAATTTTATTCTGAAAAAGATGGAACTTTTTCCACAAACCTTGTTTGTAAACAGGTATCATTCAGATATCTTTGTAGCTGTTATTGACATTACCGGAGCGGAGCATACAGCTGTTAAAAACCGAATTATTGAGTCTAACAAGCAGACTACAAAAGAAGTTCTGGCTGCTTATCCTGTAAATTATCTTTCCCTGAACACTGGTATTTATTATCTGGAAAACACGAAAATTCCAGGCGAAGAAATTATTTCTCACTCCAACATTGTACGCATAAAGGCGAAGGATAAGCTTTGCGGTGTGTGCGAATATACAAAAGAAATTGCCCTTGCTGAGCAGAAACGTGCAGACACCATTCACTCTTTTAAAGAAGCTCTTGAAAAAAAAGAATTTCAGATTTATTTCCAGCCCAAAATCAGCGGAAGGGAGCAGAAAATTACCAGTGCAGAAGTACTTGTCCGCTGGCAGAGAGCGAATGGAGACCTGTGGTTTCCAGACAGTTTTCTTCCCATTTTGGAAGAAACCGGGGAGATTGAAGCTCTGGATTATTATGTTTATGAAACAGCATTCCAGTGGCTGGCAGACAGACGAGAAAAAGGACTTAAACTGTTGTCTCTTTCCCTAAATGTATCTCCGGTTCATTTTCGAAAAATACACACATTCACAGAAAAGCTTTCACATTTAATCCAGAAATATGAAATTCCCTCTCAATATTTAGTTTTTGAGATTACGGAATCTACTTATATTCATAATATTGAAGCGGTTAATCACATGATCCGCTTCTTCCATGAAAAAAACATTCGAATCTCTATGGATGATTTCGGCTCTGGATATTCTTCCTTAAATACATTAAAGGATATCCTGTTTGACGAGGTAAAAATCGACAAGAAATTCCTTTCAGATAGGCTCACAGAGAATGGAAAAATCGTGCTGCAGGAGATTTTTCATCTGCTGAAAAGGACTAATAAGTTTATTGTATGTGAAGGGGTAGAAACCAAAGAAATGGTAGACTTCCTGGTAGTTGAGGGATGCGATGAACTACAGGGCTATTATTATTATAAGCCCATGGAAATGGCAAAATTTGAGCAATTAATCGGGTAAAATATCCCCAAAAGTGGAGCGTGCAGCTTACGGAAATGATTTTTTAAACACGCTCCAACCAGGACGACAGCCATAGATGAGCCATGAATTTGCTCATGCAAACATGGCCCATTCATGGCTGCTATCCGGGACTTTCATTGTAAAACACCTTTATTCCTTCATAGCTCCAAGCTCTCTTCTTGCGAACAATATTGCCAGTGCAAATGCAGCTGCATCTGCGATCGGTCCTGCATACATAACTCCGTCAATTCCCATTATCAATGAGAAAACAACGATCAGAGGCATAAGAAACAGCACCTGTCTGGTCAGGGACATGACGATTCCAAGCTTTGCTTTTCCGATAGATGTAAAAAATCCTGAGGACATTGGCTGAATTCCATTTGCAAAAGTCATAAACATAAATATCTTCAGATAGCGTTCTGCGAACTGGAAATAAAGGTCACTTCCGGTTCCGAAAATGCTTACAATCTGGTGGGGAAATAACTGGAAACAAAGGAAAAATACGGTTGCAATCGCAGTACATGCAATCATGGAATAACGATATGCAAGTCTTACCCTGTCGTATTTTTTTGCCCCATAATTAAAGCCCCAGATTGGCTGACAGCCCTGTGAAATTCCAATACAAATCGCCATAAACACCTGGTTTACTTTTGAAATAACGCCTACACATGCAATTGGAATATCACTTCCATAGACAGATAAACCGCCGTAATAACGTAAAATATTGTTTAGTACAATCTGAACAATTGCCATAGCGATCTGATTAATGCAGGATGCCATTCCGAGAGAAATAATGGCTTTTAGGCACTCTGAAGAAGGCTTTAACATGCTCATCTCCAGATACATTTTACGAAATTTTCCAAAATAAATAATCACCAAAATTCCGGAAACAACCTGTCCGATCACCGTTGCCCAGGCAGCACCCTTGATTCCCCAACCAAACCCAAAGATGAAAAGGGGATCCAGAATTGTGTTGATGATGGCACCTGTAAGAACACAGGTCATAGAATATGTGGGGCTTCGGTCTGCACGGACAATATGATTTCCTCCAATGGATAATGCATAAAACGGAAGTCCCACAGCTGTGATTCCAAGATAATCCACCGCATAGGGCATAACATCTGTCGTTGCACCAAATAAGCTTAGAAGCGGACGCAAAAACAGAAGTACTGCCACTGCCAGAATCACACCGGTAATCACCAGTGTGGAAAGTGCAGTTCCGGCTATGGAGCTTGCCTTCTTCTCTCTTCCGGCACCCATTTCCAGATTGTAATTGGAGGCGCCTCCAATTCCCAGAAGCAGTGCCAACGCCGTTGCAATAGTTGTTACAGGAAATGCAACATTAGTAGCAGCATTTCCCAGCATTCCAACGCCTTGGCCAATAAAAATCTGATCCACTATATTGTACAAAGCACTGACCAGCATGCTGATAATAGCCGGAATTGCAAATTTCCCGATCAAACCACCTACTGGAGCCGTTCCCAATGGATTTTGCTCCTGACTGATGTTTGTTTCTTCCAAAAAATCTCCTCCCCTGTTTAAAAGTATTTCTGTTTATCTCTCGTAAATTCTGATATGAATCATAACAAATTCTGAAAAACGATTCAAGAATTTTATTCCACAACATCTTGACTTTCTTAAACTTGGAATTTAAACTGTTTAAATATAAGTATAAAATTTAGACAAAACAAGCAATCAGCGAAGCGGATCTGGAATATCCGCTTAACTTTTCATTTAAAAGGCAGGTACCCTATGAAAATAAAAATGGTCGATGTAGCCAAACGCCTTGGTATTTCCAAGGCTACAGTCTCTCTGGCAGTTAATGGTAAGCCCGGCGTCAACGAGCAGACACGTCAGAAGGTTCTGGAATGTATAAAAGAACTGGAAAAAAATAACGGCGTATTTCCCGAACCCCTGAATTCTCCTGAAAAAGAAGCCCATCGGCGAATGATCAAAGTACTGATCATCAATCACCGCAGACGGGTTGTATGTGACCCTGAGCTGGACCTCTGGACAGATGTTTTGCATACCTTTGATACAGAAGCACGAAAACGCGGCTATCTCTACGGACTTTCTTATATAAACGAAACGGAAGATGAAACCAATGCTGTAATTGACGAATGCAACATGCCTCTTGTCGCCGGTATCATTGTTTTTGCCACTGAAATGCAAACAACGGATTACCCTATTCTTGAAAAAATACAAAAGCCAATGGTTCTTTATGATCACGAAACCCCCGACGGCAAATACAATAGCATCTGCATTGACAACGAAACTGCAGTACGCAGCTGCCTTGATCTTCTGCATCAGTCAGGGGTCTCCAACATTAAATATCTTTGTACCGGAAAAAACATTTATAATTTCCAGAAACGCAGAGAGGCATTCCGCAATGCTCTGATTGCCCAGGATCATATGCCTGCAAAGAACGATATTATTGAACTTGGTTACACAATTCCAGCCATTACTGAGCAGATGCTCGCCTGGCTGGATCACAATGCCCTTCCTGAAGGTTTTCTTTTTGAAAACTATCAGGTTTCCATTGGCGTTATCACAGCCCTGAGAAAGCGCGGAATTAAATTCCCGGAACGGATCAAAGTAATCGGAATTGATGAAATACCAGATTACATTTTCCCAGCCTCAAAGCTGACTCAGATTCGAATCCCACATGCGGAACGTGCTGCCATAGCCATGGAGCTTCTGGATAAAGAAATCAGCCAGCAGTGGAAAACCCGTATTAAAATTTACGCTCAGCCGGAAGTCATACCAGGAAAAAGCTTATAAAAACCAATTACAGTTACTTTTCGAAACTCTCTTTTGGGGCTGATTTAAACCTTTTTTGTTTAAATCAGCCCTGTTTTTACATTAATATGCGCAAAGCATAAAGAATATCTTTATTCAAAACATAGAAATCCCTGCTTTTACGATTATTTTGTTGAATTTTTATTGAATTATCGTTAAAATACAATCAATAAGTTTAACATTTTAAATTTTCATACGGAGGTAATCACAACAACATGGAACAGACAGTAGAAAAATATAAAGTATTCGATCTGGAGCTTTTGGGAGCAGCTAACGGTAACCCATTCCAGGAAGTATCCCTTAGTGCAGATTTTTCCAATGGAATCCAGAAGCTTACAGTAAAAGGTTTTTACAAAGATCACGGAAAATACGGCATCCGCTTCATGCCGCAGGAAGAAGGATCTGGACTTATCTGACTCACAGCAGTGACCCTCAGCTGGATGGCCAGACCGGTGAATTTCAGTGTACTCCTGCTTCTACCTCCAACCATGGACGTGTCTGCCTGAAAAAAGATGTTCTTCCAAAGAAAGAAGTAAACTTCTACGAAACAGAGGACGAATTCCACTTCGCATATGAAGACGGTACCCGATTCCAGCCTTTTGGAACTACCTGTTACGCGTGGGTCAACCAGACTGAAGCAGTCCAGGAACAGACTCTGGATACTCTGAAAAATTCTCCTTTTAACAAGATCAGAATGTGTATTTTCCCAAAATTCTATACCTACAACACTACTGATCCTGAGAATTATGCATTCCAGGGAAATGCCCAGGATGGCTTTAATTTAACCAGATTTAACAATGATTTCTTTGAAAAATTGGAGAAAAGAATCCAACAGCTGGACGATCTTGGCATTGAAGCAGACATTATCCTTCTTCATCCATACGACCGTTGGGGCTTTTCCAAAATGACAAAACAGCAGGATATTTTCTATTTATCCTACGTGGTAAAACGTCTTTGCCATTTCAAAAACATCTGGTGGTCTATGGCAAATGAGTACGACCTTATGCCACAGAAAACCGTTGAAGATTGGGAAACTTATGCAAAAGTTGTGATTGAAAATGACCCATACGGACACCTTCGTTCTATCCACAACTGCATTCCACTTTATGATCATAACCGCCCTTGGATTACACATGTAAGTATTCAGCGCGTGGATGTTTACAAAACCGCAGAAATGATAACCGATTGGAGAAAGCAGTACCGGAAACCTGTTATTGTAGATGAAGTTGGATACGAAGGAAATATTGATTTCGGATGGGGAAGTCTGACTGCCCAGGAGCTTACCAGACGTTTCTGGGAGAGCTGCATGCGCGGTGGATATATGGCTCACGGCGAAACTTATGTAGACAAAGGCGATCAGATCTGGTGGTCTCACGGCGGCAGACTTCACGGCGAAAGTCCTGCCAGAATCGCATTTCTCAAGGAGCAGATGGCTCAGCTTCCGGATGATGTCCTGCCACTTACTCTTACCCAGGAGAATCACGAGGAAAACTGGGATTCTGTATGTCTCCATGAAGGCGAGCATTTCTTCCTCTATTACTATGGATTCTTCCGCCCACTGTACCGTAATTACACACTTCCTGCAGGAAAGAAGTACAAAATTGAATTAATTGACACCTGGAACATGACGACCGAAGAGCTGCCGGAGATTTACGAAGGCAAAATCCGAATTAAGACGGGAGCACGGCAGTATATGGCAGTGCGGATGAAGGAAGTGAAATAGAATTTCTACCATATGTGTTAAAATTTTACAATATAACCTATCCCAAAATGGGAGTTGCCCATAGACCTTTAACTGGCAGCTCCCACTTTTTTCTAATAAACAGGCATCTTATTTCCCATTTTTTCTATCCGATCCAATCTGCATCTCATTAATGCGTCGGATTTTTTCCGGATCAATTTTAAAGTTTCGACGAATATCCATAAGTCCGTTTACTTCCTGCTGTACATCAGTTACCTGCGTATAGCAATAGCCACTCACATATGGTAATTTTTTCACTGCAAAAACAATAGACTCAAAACGTTTCAGAAATTCTTCTTCTCCCTTTACCTTATTTCCATATCCCCAGCCTGCCTCATCACCAGTAAAGGCAATTCCTCCAAACTCACTGAGGATTACTGGCTGACCGGCATATTCATGTCCCTCTGCAAAAGCAAATTTTTCAGAAGAATGACTGACTTTTCCAGCAAGAATCTCCTCTTTGTGTTCGGAATAATGGGCATATATGATATCCCCTGATTCCTCATAATCATGGAGTGTAAGAATATCTGATGTAGTATGTTCCCAACCATCATTGGAAATTATCGGACGCATGGAATCCACACTTTTTGTCAGATAATACATACTCTCTGTAAAAGCCTGCTGCCGCTTGTCTGTTTTTACCCACGGAACGCCCCACGATTCATTAAACGGAGTCCATACAATAATAGACGGATGGTTGTAATTCTGTTTTACAATCTGAAGCCACTCTTTTGTAAACTTCTCAACTGCTTCATCAGAATATTCATAAGCAGCTGGAGCTTCACTCCAAACCAGCATTCCTTTTACATCACACCAGTAAAGGAATCTCTCATCCTCAATTTTCTGATGTTTACGTAGCCCATTATAGCCAAGCATATGAATCTTATCAATATCTTCAATCAGAGCTTCCTCAGACGGTGGGGTAAGATGACTATCCTCCCAATATCCCTGATCCAGAATCAAGCGCTGATAAAGAGGCATTCCATTTAAAAGAATATTTCCATCCTGAATCCTGATCTCTCTCATTCCAAAATAAGAGCCGACCTTATCAATCTCCTTATCATTAAAAAGAACAGTAAATTCAATATCATATAATTCTGGATTTTCTGGTGTCCATCTGTGAATTCCCCATGGCTCCTGTTCATCTGGAAAATCTAGGTCGATGATAACAGCAGTTTTCTTTTTTCGTATTTGATTTATCTGTCTGGTTACCATTTTTCCATTAAAAGAGACTTTTGCCTCTATCTCCAGGCTGTTTTCATTTAATTTAGGTAACGCATCAAAAGTATATTCCAATTTCAAGCTGTCATCCCTTAAATCCGGGGTCATTTTCACCTGTGAAAGACCGAATTCCGGTATATACTCCATCCATACCGTTTTCCAGATACCCGTAGTCTGCACATACCAGCATCCAAAATTCTCTTTCAGCCATCTCTGTTTTCCCCTTGGCTGTATGCGTTCCCTGGAATCCTCCACACACACACTGATCCAGTTTTCTCCCTTATGCACAAGTTCCGTAATATCAAAAGAGAATCGTTCATATCCTCCTGTGTGTTCTCCTGCGAAAGATCCATTTACCCATACTTTTGTCTCATAATCGCTACCTTCAAAATGAAGCAACAGCTTTTCTGCTTCCATTTTCCGCACAGATACATTACGTTCATACCAGATGCACGAATGCTCTTTTTCGTCCTGGATTCCACTTGCCTTTGTCTCATATGTAAAAGGAACCATAATTTCCTGATTTTCCTTCAGTCCATCAAACCAATTCTCTTTTTTCCCTATTTTCTGGTCATCAAATCGAAACCTCCACGCTCCGTTCAGATTTTCCCAGCTGCTGCGAACAAACTGTGGACGAGGATAATCCTTAATATAGCACTTCATGTTCTACCACCTCCATCGTCAAATATCAACACTTTCTTTTTTACAATCCAAATCAAGGATTACAGGATTGAAACCGTAACGCCCCATCCTATTCCCATATAGAACAATTCCCTCGTTTCCAGCTTCCAGACACAGGGAAACATAGTCATTCCCATTATTTAGATCTTTCGGAAGGGGAATGCACACATGAGAACCATACCCATATATACCCATTTTTCTCTCGGAAACAGTTCTTTCAGAAGTACTGCTGCTGTTTGAAAATAATGCCAGCTGATTCTGTGAAAGAGCCTTTGCAGAAAATTCTGCCAGCTTTCTCTCTCCTGATGAAAGCACAAAGTTTCCAGGCTTTAAGCCCTCTCTTTCCACTTTCGTTCCATTCATACAATTACAACTGGAAATTTCCATTATCAGAGCCGGTTTTTTCATCTCACCTGGCCATTTGATTCTATAATATACCTTACCAGCCCCAAATCCCCAGAACAATTCCCGATCCTGAAGCTGTACTTTTTCTTTATATAAGAATCCCTGAACTTCCTCCGGTCGAGTCGGATAGATTTCCGACGGCTTTTCCATGGAAAGTCCTTCTATTTCAAACTGAAGCCATGATGCTTCTTCAGTATTTCCATTTGCCAGATTCCTAATCTCTGCAAACAGATATGCACCTTTTCCCTTCTCAGGAACCTTCAGGCTGACATTTCCTGCAAGATATGGACTTTCTTTTTCCACTACTGTCCGAATTTTTTCTTCTGCCAGATGCTCTGAAATCGCTCCAGTTTCCTCAATCACCTGCCAGTAAAAACAAATTTCTGCCGGATCATTTTTCTGCCACTTTTCACTCCACAAGGAAACATAAACAGGAATGGTAATTTGCTCTCCCACTTTCACCTTTGTAAGCAAAGGTGCATCCATAAACAAAAGATCTGTTTTATGTCTGGAAGCATAAGATATGTGCTCCAGTTTTCGGTTCAAAAATCCAAAATCTCTTTTTCCACGCTGTGCCGTGTAGGGACTTGTGTCCTCGTTTTCCTGAGAAGCTATATTCATCCTGATATAGCCTGCAAATCCTGAAAAAATTCGAAGCAGCTCTTCCTGCCGATCCGTATGTACAAATTCACTGATTAAAACAGGCTGTCCCTTTTGTTCTTCTTCGCCTTCAAAATCCATAGTCTGAAGATTCTGGGAACAGGTTTTTTGCAAAAGATTTCGAATTTCTTCCTTCTGCATCAGCTGACTCATTTTCTGATTGTAACAGTTAAACACTGAGCCAGGATAATTCATCTTTTCCAACCGACCAAAGAATTCTCTGGCATTCTCATAACCCAAAGGATAACTGTGATAATCTAGAATTTGACTAAGACTGGTTTTACCGTAACCGGAATTGTCTATTGCCAAAACTTCCGGCCGTGCTTTCCGGTACCGCATGGTGCCTTCCCGAATAAGCGCCTGTCCCTTTCTATCATCCCAGGGGCTTTTTTCATGATCCCCGGTAATTCCCCATGACTCATTAAACAAAGAACAGATTACAACTGATGGATGATAATTATGTTTTCGGATTGCTGCTTTCTGTTGTCTTTTATGCATGCTCTGACAATGAAGATCTTGTGAGGTTCCATAGAAATTCGCAGGAATCTCATCCCAAACCGGCATTCCCAATTCATCACAAAGAGTGTACCAATCTGGCTCATTATCCTTAATATGCATACGAATCAAATTATAGCCACACTCCTGCGCTGCCCGTATATCGAATTCTGCACTGCCAGGTATATTTCCCCTAAGACATGGATAAGTATAAATCCCCCATGGGTTATATCCTTGATCTAGAACGCCCTGTATATAATATTTTTGGTTATTTAAAGTGACATATGTTCCTTTTTCTTTATCATAAGGTGTAACTCCAAGCTGCCGGAACCCTACATGCCTTTTTACCAGGGACTCTTCTTCACCATTAACCAGGGCACATAACGTATATAATGCCGGTGTTCCAGGCTTCCAGAGCTGCCTATCTTTCAGCAGAAACTCAACTTTGGCAATTAGCGATCCAGTTTCATGGTCTATAGCTGGAATCGCTGATTCTCTTTCTGTTTCATCTTCCCAGAAAAACTGAATTTTGGGAAGTTCAGATATTTTTTCCATTGTGATCTCACAGAGCTCAAATGAAGCTGTCTCACATATAACATACAGTTTCTTCTCATTTCCTGTAAGATTTATATAAAAGCTTTTCTGGTCATAAATATCTTTTCCATGAACACTGTCCAGTTCCAGACTGTATACACAATGCTCGTCCAAAAAAACTCTTATCTCTGTTGTAATTTCACTTCTATACAGAAAATTCATCCGGTATATACCCGAGTAGTAGCCAGATAACTGCAGCTCTTTTTCTCCCCAAACCCGATTAATCAGCTGACCTTTCACATCCAGAAAAGCATTTGCTGTAAGTCGCACATCTGCGTTTTCTCCATGAAATTGCAATTTTTGATTTTCCAGAAGTAAGTCCTGAACCATTACTGGATTTCTTTTCCTGATCCAGACATTCTGCCAGATTCCCGGAGCATCCGTAAACCAAAATCCCTGTTTTCCGTTACAACATTCTTTATTGCTATGTTCATACTCCACTTTTACAAGTAAAGTGTATTCTTTTCCTTTTTCTAAATTCGGGGCAAAAAATATGGATGAATTGTAAGAATCAACAATACAGCCCAGAAGTTTTCCATCCAGCCATACCCTTCCAGTTCCGCTTACTGCTGCGAAAACAATTTCTGTATCTCCATCCCACTGTGGCACAAAATGTCGACGATACCACCCACATTCACCAGTTTCTGAAGCCGTACAGAATCTGGTATCAGCCTGATAAAGCCTGTCACTATCTACATATTTTTCTTTTCCAAAAGCAAGTAACGACTGCCAGGAAAAAGGTACCTGAATCCGCATGGGAAATTCTTCTGACGATTGAAAAGAAAATTCCCATTCCCCGTTCAGCCCCACATATGGCAGGTTTCTTTTCAAAAGTTCCTGTGGTATATTTTCTCTTTCCCACTTCGAATATGTTTTTTTCTCTTTAGACGGGCCACAAAACTCTACATCCACAGATATTTTTTCGGGATTTGGAGCCTTCTTTCCACGGAGATCATATGTTCCCAAAATGACCTGACTTTCCCTGTTTTTTCCACCTTCGTTTACTGCTTTTACAAATACTGCCGGCATACGACTCACTGCAAATGGCAATGTTATAGGAATATCCTGCAATATTTTTTCTCCGTTGGCGAATATCTGAAGCATAGAATTTTCCATAGAAAATCCCAAACTTACAAGTTGTGAAATAAAATACTCACAGCCCGCAATCTCATACTCCCGCAGTGGACCTTCCTGACGGAATGTATCTCCAACCGGGACTCCGTTTGGGACTCTTATCCCGACTCTGTTCTGACAAGCAGTTATCGACAAATAGTCTTCGTAGCCACCATTCCCAAAATACAAACCAATTGCCACTCCAGCTTCTACCTTACAAATCTCTATATATAATTCTATCTTCTCTATCAGATCAAAATTTGAAGCAGAAACCAGCATATGTCCGTCACGATAGGGCGCATACTCTTTTATTTTAACCTGCCCGTTTTTATATTCTGCCTGTAGATCAGCTGGACTATTCATATTAAAAAAATGCCAGTCTTCCGGTCTAAATTCTTTCATCCCGTATCTCCTAAAAAACAGAGGCTGCCTTATAAAACAGCTCATAGACAGCCCCAGACTTAACTTATTACTTATTTTTCTTATTCGATTCCAGCTTTTTCCATTTCGTCTTTGAATTCACTTTCAATATCTGCAAGTGCATCCTCAGGTGTTGCTGTTCCTGAAATTGCTTCCTGTAAATGCAGCTCCATAACATCACAAAGCTTGGAAGAAATGTAAGGAACATCTACATCAGCAAGTGTTTTTGCATATCCAAGAGATTCCATAAGTGCTGCATATAACTCACTGGATGCGGCTACATCTGGAATTTCATATGTGGATGTGCGGCATGGATCCATAGTATTCCCAATTTTTAACAGCTCGCCATCTTTGGAAGTAATGAACTCAAGGAATTTGAATGCAAGCTCTTTGTTCTGGCTGAATGCGGATACGCCTGCGCCCCATCCTCCAAGTACTGGTGTATGTCCTGGTGCTGCAGCAACGCCAATTTTACCTTTTACGGCAGAAGTTTCTGACTGGCATGTAGACCATAATCCTGGCCACTGCTCCATCATAGCTGCATTTCCATTTGCAAAAAATTGATTTGCCTCGTCCCATCCCATCTGCATCCATTCTGCTGGTGCATATTTACCAAGTTCTATTACGCGATTTAATGCTTCCAGACCAGCCTCATTATTCATGTTTGGCTGTCCATGATCATCTACATCATCACCACCTCTGTTATAAAACAGAAGTCTTGTGGTACCCTTCAGCATGTTTGTAGAATAACCATAATCTACTGGAGAATCCGGGTTTTCAGACTTTGTGAAAAATTCAGCAACTTCCATTAACTCTTCATTTGTTTCCGGAACAGTCAGGTCACGGCCATATTTCTCTTTGAATGCAGCCTGATTTGCCTCATCCTCAAACAGATCCTTTCTGTAAAAAAGAAGCTCTACATCCGGTTTGTACGGAACCGCATAAAGCGTATCCTTATAAATTCCATAGGTCTCAAACAGAGCAGGAATAAAATCAGATGTATCATAGGAATCACATGCATACTCATCGATCAATGGCTGAAGGGGTTCAATTTTATCAGACGCTGCAAAGCTGTGAAGGAACGCAATTGGTGCAAGAACAACATCATAGCGTTTTGTGTTATTTAAATCCAGCTGCAACTTGTCCGTGAACTGTTCTCCTGGAACACTCTCGACTGTTACCTCAGCTCCTGAAAGCTCTTCAAAAATAGGAACAACATCATTGATAGCTTTTTCGAAATCTCCGGACATTACAGGAATTACAATAGACTGTCCTTCATACTGTCCGTGAAGTGTTCCATCCAGGTCAAGGTTTGTAAGTTCGGTTCCATATTTTTCAATAACTTCGCCATCCCCGGATGCCCATACGGTTGCTCCGGTTCCTGTAACCATGACTGTTGCCAATACCAGTGATAAAAGTTTCTTTTTCATAGAAATACCTCCATTTATTATATTTTATTATTTTTTCTCTGTGATCAGCCTTTTACAGCACCTGCCATTGTACCTTTTACAATGTACTTCTGGGTTGTCAAGGATAAAATAACTGCCGGGATCATTGCAATCATACCAGCTGCCGCCAGCGAGCCAGACGGTGTATCCTTATTACTCTGGATCATAGAGGCAATACCTATTGGAAGAGTTTTCTTTGCATCGGATGCCTGAAGCACAAGTGCGAGCCCAAATTCATTCCATGCACCAATGAACACAAGGATTGCAATTACAACCATTCCCGCTTTTACCAACGGAACTGCAATATACCAGTAAAGCTTATATTCGGAGCAGCCATCCATCTCAGCCGACTCGTAAACTTCTTTTGGAATCTCTGCAAAAAAGTTAATTGCAAGCCAGATTGCCAATGGCAATGCAAACGATATATACGCCAGAATCAGTCCCAGTAATGTATCCAGCAAATGCAACTTACTGTAAATAATATAGTATGGAATCGTATAAACAAGTGCCGGGATCATACGAACAATCAGTGCTGAATTTTGTAAGATAGCCTTCATTTTGAAATTGTAACGATTAAATCCAAATCCGGCCATAGTTGCCAGAACCAGTGAAATAAAGGTGGTGCAGCCAGCAACAATGATGCTGTTTATAAAAAACTGTGCTACATGAGATTTCTGAAAAATTTCCGCATAGTTTCCTGTATAAAATTCCTTAGTAAAAAAGATAGGTTTCTCTACAAAGATCTGTGCCGTTGTTTTAAAGGATGTCATAAACGTCCAATACAAAGGAAAGAAAAATAACAGTCCCAATGCCAGCAACGCAAGCATCGTCAGAAAATTTCTATACCAGTTTTTCTTCATGCTTCTTCCCTCCCGGTTGACTCATTTGTTCCAAGTATTTTCACAAATAATAATGAAAACAGCATAATTAATATAAAAAAGATAAATGCTCCTGCTGAACCTTCTCCTACGTTGTAGTAACGGAAGGCCATTTTGTAGATGGTGGAAGCCAAAGTTTCAGTTGCAGTTCCTGGTCCACCATTTGTCAAGTTATAAACAATATCAAACATACGAATCGCATCCATAAATCTCATTGTAACTACCAACGCAATAAAATTGCGAATCAACGGCAAAATCACTTTCGTAAATTTCTGGGGGAAGGTTCCTCCATCAATTGTTGCTGCCTCTAGAAGATCATCCGGAACAGTCTGCAATGCTGCAATAAAAATCAGCATACATAATGGTGTAGTCGCCCAAACCTCAACAATAACCAATGCAATTCTTGCAGGAATGGTTTCTGCCATCCAATTCACTCGTTCGAATCCAAACGTAACAAGAATTCCGTTCAACACACCATAAATCGGAGAAAAAATCAATTTCCAAATGGTCGCTGTTACAATTGGCGCAATCATCATCGGCATAGTAAAAATCGTCTTACATACTTTTGAAATTCTTTTACTATATCCAGATGTAAGAAGCAGTGCTAATGCCATACCAAGTATTACATTCAAAGCAACTGCGGAGATGGTAAAATTAAAAGTCCACAATGCTGAATCCAAAAACTGCTTGTTAGTCAGAACGCCAATATAGTTATCAAATCCAGTAAAGTGTATGGTGTCTTCCGCCATAGACATGTTGTAGCTCAGAAAACTAATTCCGAATGAATACATCATCGGAATTACTGAAAAAACAAACAGGAAAAACATTGCTGGTGCGATGAATACAAATGCTGCCCTTCTCTTACTGTTTTTTCTTTTATGATTCAAAATCCTCACTCCTTTTCCTTTTCTAATGTCATCATAATCTTAATATCTGTGATATAATATACTAAATTTAATATATTATTTATGTATATAGCATTTTATACTAAATTTAGATTAAAGCATGGTTTCCGTGAAATTAGGCATTATTTTTATATCTCTATTCTGTAAATAGCAGATACAAAATCAGTGATTTTTGTTATATCCGAGAATAAATTTTACCATATTAGATTTAATATATGAAAGGATGTTTTCCATGAAAAAGAGCCTTCCACTTTACAAACAGATTATTGAGGATATTCTTGAAAAAATATCCAACGGAACTTTACGCCCTAATGATCGCGTAATGTCTGAACATGAGCTTTCAGAAGCATACCATGTCAGCTCCATCACTTCCAAGAATGCACTTACAGAGCTTGCGGATAAGGGATATCTGGTACGAATCAAGGGAAAAGGAACTTTTGTAAATTCCCAGGAAATCCTGCTTCGCATTCCCGAATATGCACAAAATTATTCCAGAACCAGCCGTTTTTCTTCCAATACCATTGGTCTGATTCTTCCAACCATGAAAACCGGAATTGACCAACAACTTCTCGATACCCTGGAACGGGAAATCAATCTTGCTGGCTATTCCCTTTCCCTGTCGATTACCAGAGAAAATCAGGAGCAAGAGGCCGCCATCATTGAAAAGCTACGCTTACAAGGCGTAAAAGGAATGATTATTTTTCCCGCAGAGCATGAACTTTATAATGAAGCAATTCTTCGCCTTGCTCTGGAGAAGTTCCCCTTCGTTCTAGTGGATCGGTATCTGAAAGGAATTCGCAGTAATATTGTTCGTACAGATAATTATGATGTAACCCAAACTGCAGTTTTATCCTTAATTCAAAAAGGCTGCCGCAACATTGTTTTTCTTTCTCCTGACAGCAGTAACACTGTAACTGCGGAGCGACTTGCCGGTTTCCGTGATGTTCTTCTGAAAAACTTTATCCCGTGGAACACAGAAAACATCTGTCCTATTCCACTTTCTGTAGAAAGCAGCGAGGAAAAGGAAGCGATCATTCGACAATTTTTAAATGAGCACTCTCATATAGATGGGATATTTTGCGTCAATCATGAGATGGCACGTTACGTTTCTCGAATTCTCACACAGAATCATTTATGGAACCAATATCAGGTATGCGCATTTGATTATAGTGACGATTCTCGGGTTTCCCACATTGTGCAGGATATTCCCGCAATTTCCAAGCTATGTGTCAAGTTATTGACTAACACAATCCAATACGATACTCCTCCTGCTGAATATCTGGTGAAGGCTACGTTTGTTGATAGTGTCTGTCCTTGATTTCTATTAGAACAAGATCTGGCTACAATAAACACATATACATTTTGAGATAATTTATTTCACGAAAAAAGATGGTTGTGCACCATCTTTTTTCTTAACGTTCTATTTTTTTGCTTTTAATCGCACTGCCATATACTCTTTTCCAGGAAGCTGCACGCGGAACTTTCCTTTATGAATTCCTCCATCTGTAACAGTCATTTCCCAAGTATCGATTATTTCCACCTGATACTCTGTAGTATCATCAAAGTAGAAGTCTCGGAAGCCCGGTCGCATAAAGGAATAATAGTAAATAAAATAATCTTTCCTTGCTGGGAAGCCGGCAGCACGGCAGGCAACCTCATCCCACTTACACGGCATAGGTTCCACACCAAGTCCCGGTGTTTCTTCCATGATTTTTGCAAGAAATCTGATACGATCCGGTGAGGTTCCGTGAAGAACGCCGCCATGAGACCACCAGAGAATACGATCCGGGCTGAGATAGGTTTCACCGTGTCCCGGATATCCTCCACGGCAGAATGCCTCCCAGAATCTTCTTGTCATTTCCTCACCGCTGATATTTCCCCAGCCAAACTGAATGTTGCCCTCATAGCAGATTTCATCCAGAATTACAGGCTTATGATATTTCTCACGCCACTCATTTACCAGCTCGGAGGAACGGTATGTCTCTGTTCTCTGGATGCTGCAGTGGGTAATCCAGGGCAGGTTATAATCGTAATATGCCTTACAGTTATGAATGGATCTGAGATGATGGTAAGGATCCTTCTCACAGATAATGCCGGCATATCTTTCCCAGTCAGAAAGAGTCTTTTCGTGCATCAGATCATACTCATTAGCCAGGGACCACCATACATTTCGGTATGCGGAAAAACGTGCCAGTACATACTTCCAGTAGCGATCATCATCCTCTGCTTTCATCATGGAAAATCCCCATCTGTCGTATGGATGCATAACAATCAGATCAGCCTCAATTCCCAGATTCATAAGTGCCTGAATACACTTTTCAATATGCTGGAAATGGGCTGGATTGAATCTGGTAAAGTCCCAGTCGTTGCCTGGTGCACAGCCATTATATTCCGCGAAATTATTCTCATTTAACACAGAGCTGTCGCAGGGTATTCCCTCATAAGGATAGGTAATCGGCTCATGAAGGTTGTAGTCATAGTGCTTGGGAAAAATACAGAACCGGATCTTATTAAAAGCATTTTCTTCCAGAGTTTTCAGTGTCTGCTTCTGCAATTCTTCGTTCTGCAGATTCCATACATAGCAGGTCGTTCCAATGCAGTGATAGGGTGTTCCATCCTCATAGGCAAGATAATAGGTACCTGCAACACGAACCGGTCCATGGTTGTCTGCTGAAGGAGAAGTTACAATAAAACTGCCGGTCAGTATATTTCTGACAGCACATTTTTCTGCTGTTTTCCCACCACCAGCAGTTCCTAGCTTATGTTCAGACGCTTCTTCATCCGGCACTTCTTCCCCCGCGTTAATATCAAAGGAAGCCTCAATTTCAAAGGTATACTCGTCTATAAAAGACGGCATAAATCTTACTCTATAAGTACCATCTCCATCATAAAACCCATCTACCGTTTTCTTCTCATTTTTACAACAAAAAGTACCTTTAATCCACTGGTCACAAAATGGATTCCCTTCCTTTGGACCGCTTACGGTCACTTCAAAAATGCCCCATTTTTCTATTGTTTTTGCATAATTTAATTTCATTTTTCTTGTCTCCTTCTCCATTTTAGATCTCTTATATTTTATATATCTCTCTTTCAAAATTCCAAATACGCGCTGCGGATTTGTCTCGATATCACTGCCGAATCTGACATCTTGTGAGGATATGAACTTTGATTTACTGCCCGTATAAATAAAAATCCCCCATGCTTTCTACTATCATAATACGTCAGAAAACATGGGGTTTGCAACGTTACTTTATTAAGAAAATGTATGAATTTTTAATCTGTCCAGAGCGTATTTGAAAAAGTGGCTAAATGCCTTTCCTATTGTTCTTTACGCGTTTTGACAATCTCAAAATAATCAAAATCCGCATACCGTCTCACCCCCGTCATATCGTGACAGTACATTCCGAAGTGAGCACCGGTGAATCCATCGCTCTGCTCGTCGGTGAGAATGTTGGTGGGGACTTCAGCCAGTTCCTGATAGTCTTTTCCATCCAGGGAGTAGAAGAATTTTGCGTAAAGTCCTTCCTGGGTGGTGGTCACGCGCAGGTATACGGGGCCTTCTTCCGGGATGGAGATTGCAGGAATCACATCTTCTACATCAAAGTGATCGCTCTTTATCAGGCGCAGCTTTGCAGGCTTTTTCAAATCAAGTGTCTGGGAGCCAAACTCTTCCTCTCTGGTCTTTACCAAAAGGTAGAAATTGCCAGTATCATACATATAGGCAAGTCCTGCCATCTGCTCTCTGCAGGTCGGGGCAAACTCTACACAGGTTTCCACCTGAACATAGCGGTCCTGCTGCCGCCGCGCCACCAGACTTACGTTATAGCAGGAATTCAGGGATTCCTGACCGTAGAGGCGGAGATAGCCAGGACGTTCTGTCAGGCTGGTGTAGCTGTCATAGGGCTGACGCAGGGAAGTATAGCGCACATCTAAAAGCGCAGAGGTCTTCTTCACTGGCATACTTAACTTTTTATCACATTCTTCGTCCACAGCATTCTTTGCAGTTTCATTATTTCCAGCACTGTCTGCAATTTCTAAATCAAAGTCTTCTTTTCCATAATCCTTCCCCTCTTCCTCTGGGAAAAGATACTCCTGAATTCCAGTTGGCTCCTCTGTCTCCCACTGTCCAAATCGTCCACCGCAGGCCAGTCTTAACCAGCTCTCTTTGTTCCATACCATTTTCTGAATTGCAGTCTCACGACCAAGCACGCACTGTCTGCTGCCCTTCGGCGGTCTTGCACAAAGATGTACCATGTACCACTCCCCGTTTTGAGTGCATACAAGATCTGCATGTCCGCATTTCTGCAGTTTCTCTGGATTATCCACATCAGAGGTAAGTACCGGATTGCCTGGATCTTCCTCGTATGGTCCCCAGATGGAACGGGATCTCGCCATAGTTACCATATGCTCATATCCGGTTCCACCTTCTGCCATCAGCAGATAATAATATTCTCCAATATGGTAAATATGTGGACCTTCTGTATAGCCACGTCCGGTTCCCGGGAAGACATTTTTCGCCTCTCCCACCAGGCATTCCTTCTCAGGATCATACTCCTGTACCAGAATTCCCTTGAAATTGTTGATCATATTCACAATATACATTTTGCCATCTGTATCATGAAATACAGATGGGTCAAAGCCAGAGCTGTTCAGATAAACTGGCTCAGACCAGCCGCCACGGATGTCCTTAGATTTCACAAGGTAATTATGGGTGTTAAAAAGTCCTCCGGTACGGGTTTTCACGTCCGTATAAATCAGCCAGAAGTATTCCCCATCCCAGGAAATATCCGGCGCCCATACGCCACAGGAATCACCCTCACCAACCATATTAAGCTGGCTCATTCGGTTCAGCGGCGATGGCAGCTGTTCATAATGCTTCAGATCTTTAGAATGATAGATTTTTACACCTGGCCACCATTCAAAGCTTGAATTTGCAATATAATAATCTTCTCCAACACGTATAATACTTGGATCCGGGCAAAATCCCGGAAGAATCGGGTTCTGAATCATGTTTTTGCTCCTTTATCTGTTTCATTTTACAAAATAAACTTAAAACACATTCTAAGTATAAGCTATTTAAATTTTTTTGTACACACTTTGTTTCAGAAAGATGTTTTTTACCGGTCAAACCAAAAAAGGACTGCAAAATTCCACGTATTCTGCAATCCTTTTCCTGTATTTACTTACCTCACAGCAGAAAAATCTTATTATAACGATTGCTTTTCTGCCTGTTTTTCCAGCAATTCTGGCAGACACATTGGTTTCTTTCCTTCCAGCTCATCTGCCATATTCAATGCCAGTATATTCCAGTTAATAAAGCCACCATTCATAACCGGTTCTCCATTAAATGGATTGTAATACTCATGAAGACATCCTGTTTTCTCCAGGTCCTCTCCCAAAAGGTGCATGGTGCGCTTATACATAATTTCCGCCTCCATGTGGTATCCGTAGTTCAAAAGTCCACGAAATACCACATAGTTTGCAACCAGCCAGATCGGGCCAAGCCAGTTGGACGGATTGTTGGTAACAGACAGGTCAAACATTTTCTCATCCTTAGAAAGCGTGGTCAGACCGAAGTCAGAACCAAAGGTATCAGGATCAAAAATATGCTTCACCATATCTGCAGCCTGCTCTTTTGTGGCAATTCCTGCATACATGGGAATAAAGCCAGACCATACACGTACTTTGATGGGCAATGTCTTCCAGAAGACTCCCAGTCCCTGGTGGAACCAGTCGTATTTCCTTGTCTTAATATCCACATCAACTGAGTAGAAGAAACGATCACGCTTGTCCCAGCATTCCTGCTGGATAGCACCGATCAGCGCCTCGCGCTTATCCAGAAGCTTCTTCGCCTCTTCCTCCTTGCCAAACTTTCTGTATAATCTGGCACCAGCTTCCAGCTCCACACACATAAAGCTATTCAGATAAATATTGGCAGTGGAAAATGGCGGACGGCCAAAAGTAGCTGGATCATTGTCCATACCGATCATAATATCGTCCTGCCATACATACAGTCCGCTGTTTTCATGGAAATAATACTGATCATAACAGTCAAAATACTTCGCCACGCCTGGAAGAAATTCTTCCATCCAGGCATAATCACCGGTATAATCACTGATCAGGCACATCTGGCTGCAAAGGAAGGGCTTATGCATATTCATGATCTTGCCTTCCTTATGCCTCATATTCAGATAAGGCTCCGGCCAGTCTGCCACCTCGATCATCATGGGAATATATCCATCTTCCAGCTGGTGGTCGAAGAAATTGCGGATATTCCCCTGTGCGTGCTCTATAATTCTCGGCTTCACAGACGGATCCTGATAAGAATCCGCCAGATTCAGAAAGCCATATACGGACCAGTAGGTATCCCAGTCCCATACATTTCCATCATAAACGGAACCTGGATCAATAAACGGATAATGGATAAAGCTTCGCGGATTCTTAAGCACATCCTCCGTGTGAGACATCACAAATTTTTTCAGTTCCTGTCTATACTGCTCTGTCCTTTTATCTTCCATAAAATCAACCCTTTACAGCTCCGGCTGTCATACCTTCCATCAGTTTCTTATTCAGTGCCATATACAGGATCAGAAGTGGGAATACACTCATGGATACAGAAGCGAAGATTGCACCCCAGTTCTTGGATCCGAACTCATCAGAGAAGTACAGAAGTCCTGTCTGAACAGTCTTCAGTGCAGAATCACTGATGAATGTCATGGAAAACAGAAGGTCGTTCCATTTGAAGAAAAACTGAAGAACCAATACGGTTACAATAGAGTTCTTCATCAGTGGTGTTACAATGTGCCACATCAGTCTGTAAATACCACAGCCATCGATAACGGCAGCCTCCATAATGTCATCCGGGAAGGAACGAAGATATCCCTGAACCAGATAAATGGACAACGACAGGCCAAATGCTATGTACGTAATGATCAGACATGTTCTGGTATTTAACAGGTTTGATCTGCTGTAAATCTGGAACAGCGGGATCAAAGCGATTGCCACCGGAATCATGATACCGAAACGGAAATACTGTGCAACTGCATTTCTGAATTTCCATTTCATCTTTGTTACAGCAAAACCAACAGTTACTGAGAAAAATACAATAAATACAAGTGCCACTAATGTAGTGATCAAACTGTTCTTAAAGAAAGTGGACATATGTCCTCTTGTCCATGCATCAGAGTAGTTCTGGAAATAGAAACCATCATTTAATGCATAAGCTGGCTTTTCACTCCACTCAGCCTGTTTCTTGAAGGATGCGGTAAGCATCCAGAATAATGGGTAAATCTCAATTATGCAAAGAAGGAAAATTACAATTCCCCGAAAAACTGCTTTTACTTTTTTCATAATATTTCCTCCTTTCAGTCTTTTACATCAAATTTATTGATAACAAGAGATCCCACAACACAGATCAGGAAGATTACGATAGCGATAACACTGGCATAACCTACCTTGTTATAGGTAAATGCAACATCATACATATACATGGAAAGTGATTTTGTTGCGCTTCCAGGACCACCCTTGGTAAGAGCCATAGCAGACTCGAACATCTTTACAGTTCCGGAGAAACTGAATACAAGGCTGGTGATCACCATTGGACGAAGAAGCGGAAGAAGGATGTTTTTGAATAACTGCCATCCGCCGCAGCCGTCGATTCTGGCAGCTTCCAGGATATCATCAGAGATATCAAGAAGTGCACCATAAAAAATTACAGAATAGAAGCCCATGGCAACCCAGATATCCATTACGCACAATGCCCAGAGAGCTGTGCTGGACTGGCCGATCCATGGCTGAACAAGGTTTGTAAAACCAAGAGAGTCAAGCAATGAGTTTAACAGACCATAGTTTGGCTGGATCTCATAGATCTTTGCAAACAGCTGGCCTACTGCAACAGTAGGAAGTACTACCGGGAAGAAAACCAGAGTTCTTACGATGGTTTTGCATCTTCTCAGCCAGAATTTAAACATCAGGGAAAGTAAAAGTCCCATTCCAACCTGGCCAACAGTTACAACCAATACATATCTGCAGTTTACTGTTAATGCATTCAAAAAGTTCTTGTCCTTAAAAAGTCTTGCATAGTTGTCAAGACCTGCAAATTCCCACTGAAGTCCCGGGCTGCCGCTGAAGAATGAGTAGTACAATGACCAGACAACCGGTACCATTACAATAATGGTGTAAATAATCAGTGCCGGAACTACGAAAAGGGATATCGCTTTCTTATTACCTAATACCTTGTTCATAAAATTCCTTCCTTTCTGTATCAAAAACCATTAAAATTTCGAATTTTTTCAACAAAAACGGGAGTGTCTGATGGCAAACACTCCCATTTGAATAATCACTTCAAAGCTTATATTGCCAAAGCTATTACTTACTGCATGTCATATACATCCTGGATGGACTGCATATATTCTTCGCCAGTCATTTCGCCGTTTAACAGAGGCTGTACATTTTCCTGAGCTGTCTTGGAGATTTCGCTAGGCATTTTTGCTTCCCACCATGCAAATCCTTCTGTGGATTTGTCAATCTCGTCAAGAACAAGCTTGGTGTAGTTATCCATATCATCTGCTGCAACATCATATGTGTAGCCTTTAACAGTTCCCTGATCTTCCATAGCTACGTTTCCGATGTTCTCCATGAAGTATTTCAGGAACCATCCTGTAGCTTCATCATATTTATCGTTGTCAAGTGCAAGAATGTTACCACAGTTCATAGAGTAAGAAGTAGCGGAGCTGATGGACTCATCTGCAACCGGAATATTGAAGAATCCGATTCCGTCCTCACCTGCCGGATTCTGGGAATCATCTGTCAGGTTCTGTGTAAACCAGGAACCATTGTAGAAGATGGCAGCTTTTCCACTCATCAGCATAGAACCTGCTGTGTTCATATCAACTGTTGTGATACCTTCTCCAAAGTATCCTTTCTCTGCCCACTCTGCAATCTTATCAGCTGCTGCAACAAGCTTCTCATCTGTATAAGGAACTTCGCCGTCAGCTGCTTTTGTCATAATGTCGTTTCCTGCGGTTCTTACTGCGTATGCATTGATCAGACGGGTTGCACCCCATTTGTCAGATCCGCCGGTTGTAAGAGGCTGGATACCCGCATCGGAAAGTTTCTGAAGAACCTCTTCAAACTCATCCCATGTAGTAGGAACTTCGCATCCTGCCTGCTCGAACAGGGCTTTGTTGTACCAGAAGCCTTCTACATTCAGTCCAAGAGGAAGATCATAAAGATCATCTGTTCCGGATAATCCTTTCAGAAGCTCAACAGCACCGCTGTTTAAATAATCTGCTGTTCCGATCTCGTCAACAGCTTCTGTAATATTTTTAACCTTTCCGGAATCGATGAGAACGCTGAGCGGAGCACCTGCTTCGTAAGCGAACAGATCCGGAAGATCATTGGATGCTGCAAGTGTAGCAATTTTCTGCTGAAGGTTGTCAGAAGCAACCATCTCATATTCCCATGTGAAATTCGGGTTTACATTTTTCTGATAGTCTTCGCAGATTTTGTTTAACAGCATACCATTGTCATTATCTTCTGCCCAGATGGTAAGGATTTTGATGTTTTTCTCAAGCTGCGGATCCTCTCCTGAGTAATCTGCTGCAAATGTAGGAACTGCAAACATGGTACTTGCTGTTAATGCTGCCATTAAAATAGCTAATGCTCTCTTTTTCATTATAAATTCCTCCAGAATTTTCAAAATTATTGAACTTTGTTATAATTTACTCTTGATAGCCATTTACTTTTCGGTCACGTTTAATTTGTTTCTTTGTATCCCCGGGAAATATCTTATGGTTATATAATACCATTGTTCTGTTTTTTTACCAGTGCCTAATTTTTTTGGTAATGTACAGTTTTTTTAGACTGTTTTTTATAAAAAGTTCCACTTGTCCAGGCATTCAATTGTGCTAAATATATAAAATGCACATATTCAGCAATTTGAATATGTGCATTTTTGCAAATCCTGTTTTTATCATTCTGCTTTCCACACGTTTCCCTTATACTCATTGGGAGTCATGCCCTCGTGTTTTTTAAAAATATCACAGAAATATCTGTAATTATTATATCCCACCATTTCACTGACTTCATTAACCTTATATCCATCCTGCAACAGCTTCTTCGCCTTTTTTATGCGAAGGTCCGTCAGATATTTCACATAAGATGTGCCAACCTCTGTTTTAAAAAGAACACTTAAGTACGCCGTGCTCATTCCGACTCTGTCTGCAAGCTCACTCAGCCCGATATCCTGATCATAATGCTCGTCCAGATAAGTAAGAAGCTCCAGGATAACTCTGTGTTTGCTTCCGGTCTGGTCTGCGGTCAGATGCTTGCTGATATCAGACAGAACGCTTTCCCCATAGGCCTGTACTTCTTCTATGCTCTGACATTTTGCCATCTCCTGAAAAGAGACAAGGGACCCTCGTTCCACCTGCTTCTGACTTTCGATCAGTACATCGCTGAGCACACAGAGATGCTTGTAAAATTCCCTGCGAAAATCCTGCAACTCCGGGTAAAGTTCCTGCAGGCATCTGATTGTCTGCCGGCATTCTTCCCGAAACGCTGCAGCATCACAGTCTGTAATACATTTTACACTGCTCTCAAAAGTTCTTTCCAATTCCTGAAATTTCTCACGATTAGCCTGTGCCTTACGATTATCCTCATGACGAGTCTTCGCCCATTCATCTTCAATTCTGGTAAGGGCATTTTTCAGTTTATCTGCTGTAACCGGCTTATCAATATAGTCTTTTACTCCAAGAGTAAGCGCCCTCTGCGCATACACAAATTCAGAATAGCCGCTGATCACAATAAAATATGTATCCGGACATTCTTCCTTCGCAGCCTCGATCACAGACAGACCATCCAGCCCCGGAATTCGGATATCCGTAATTACTACATCCGGTTTCTCACTTCGGATCACTTCCAGTCCCTGGATTCCGTCATAAGCAGCCCCTACTACCTCATAATCCAGTTTCAGGCGGGAAATTAAAGCCTTAATTCCCTGCACAACTATATATTCATCATCAATTACCACTAAGCGATACATGAAAATCCTCCTTGTATCTGCATTTCCCTATCCCTTATCTTACCGGAACCACAATCGTTACCTTTGTTCCATTGCCTGGACTGCTTTCAAATGTTACGCCGTATTTTTCCCCATAATTCAACTTTATACGCTCTATTACATTGTGCACTCCATAACCGTTCTCCAGTCTGGACATATCGTCAATTCCCACACCATCATCTTCAATAGTGAAAATCATATTATTCTGCTCCTGCCAGCCGCGAAGGGAAATCTTTCCTTTTCCAATCTTCGGCTCCAGACCGTGATACATGGCATTTTCAATAAATGGCTGAAAAATAAAGGTAATCGTTTCACGCTGAAGAATTTCTCTGCTGATATCCACGAACAGTTCAAAACGATTATTGTAGCGCATATTCTGAAGCTTCATATAGCCCTGCATCCATTTCACAGAATCCGCAACTTTAATATATTTGCTTCCATTATTCAGCGCCAGCTTAAAGTTATCAGAAAGTGCTTCTACCATTTCTGCCATCTGGTCATCCCCATGCATGATTGCAACAAAGTACAGAGAATCCAGTGTATTATAAAGAAAATGGGGATTGATCTGGGACTGAAGCAAAAGCAGCTCTGCTTCCCGTTCATTCAGCTTCACCGCCATAAGATGCTCGGAAAGCTCCAGGTTCGTATTGACCATTTCCTTGAATTTCCGTCCAATCCGGCCAACTTCACTGTAGTCAAACTCTTCTGTAATGTGGCGCTCTCCTTCCCCAACCTGTGCAATGGTATTTTCCAGCTGCTTCAGAGGATGGCTGATGGTTCTGGAAATGATTCGTGCCATGAGAAAACCCACTACAAGAACACAACCGGCTACCAGAAATGAGGTCAGACGGATATTTTTGCTCTCTTCACTGATCTCATTTTTCTCCACTACGTTTACAATATGCCAGCCTGTAGTAGAATTGGTGACAGAAGAAAACAGATACAGATGGTTCTCTCCCGGATTAGAATAGGATTGCATAATTGCATTCTCCCTTTCCTCATTTCCCACAAAATAAACCAGCTGATCATCCTCATCTACAACCATAAAGTTACTGGAATCAAAGCTTTCATTGCCCATAACAAAGGATTTTCCCAACAACTTCTGGCTCAGTCCCACCACCATATAGCCCATTCCCTGTCCATCAGAGGGATTGATCATATATTTCGCATAAGAAAATCCTTTCTTTGTTCCTGCTTTTAAAATACTGTCACGGAAAAAAATTTCCTTTCCCTGCGCAGCCTTTGCCTGTTTCACCCAGCTTTCTTCCAGAATATCCTTATCATTATAATAATTATAGAAATCATAAGTACCCTGGTTCACATTGTTCAGCTGATAAACATGACCATAAAGATCCGTAAATACTATATAATTCACCCACACCTGCTGACTAGCCATTTCATTTGCAATCACACGAAGCTTCACACGGTCTGTGGACGTAAACTTGCTTCCTCCGTATTCATTGCCTTTTTTCAGAATCTGCTGAAGAGCTTCATCATTCAGAAAATTTCGGCCTACGTCTACAATGTTCTTTAGATTCATATCCATAACGCGGCTGGAATTCTTCAGCGTAGACTGATAAGATGCCCTGTAATTCTGTTCAATCGCATCAATAGAGGTTTTGTATACAATATTCATCAAAACGCCCACACCCAAAAGGGTGATAAGAAACATGGATAAAAAAATCTGATTCTGAATACTCAGCTGTCTCCACGCTTTCTGTATTCCCGAAAGTTTCTTTTTCTTTTCCATATTCTCATCACCCTTTCGCATTCTGCGTTATGATTACTGTTCAAATGCGATATGGTATGTACCGCTTCCCGCTTCGGCAGCCATATAGTCTGCTTCCCTAGCAAATGTCAGTCCATCGCTTTCCAGAACAGCTTTTGCCTGATCCAGACGGATCTCTGCTGTTGTATTCACCGGAACCTGAACAGTTAAAGTAATCTGTTTCCCCTGGACTTCCCATTTTACACCAACATCACCATAAATGCTATGATATTTTCCGGCAGTGTACTTCAGATTTCCACCAATACGCGGATAGAGTATCGCATGTTTAAAGCCCGGATGTTCCGGATCAGCTTCAATTCCGGCCATTGCACGGTACATCCACTCACCAATAGCACCATAAGCATAATGGTTGAAGGAGTTCATATCTGCACTCCACATGCTTCCGTCATCCTTCATTCCATCCCAGTGCTCCCAGATCGTGGTGGCACCTTTTTTCACCTGATACAGCCAGGATGGGAAGTCTTCCTTCAGAAGCAGGTCATAGGCTTCCTTCAGAGCGTGGTTCTGGCTTAGTGCATGACAGAAATACGGAGTTCCCACAAATCCGGTAACCAGATGTCCGTTTTCTTTGTCCAGAAGGCGCTTCAGACCTTCTACCGTTTTTGTGATATATTTCTCAGGAGTCAGCTGGAAATACAGTGCCACAATATGTGCGGTCTGTGTCTGTGCTGTCATATTTCCTTCTGCATCGAAGAAGGTCTCCTGGAATTTCTTTACGATCTTATGATAAAGCTTCTCATACTCTGCTGCCACATCCTCTTTTCCAAGGGCTTTCGCCATCTGGACAAAAAGTCCGGTAGAGTATGCATAATAGGCAGTACAGGTCAGATCATTTGGTGTTGCACCGAAATAGCTGCCCTCCTCTGCATCAAGAGCAACCCAGTCACCAAACTGCAGCTTGTAGTTCCAGATATAATCAACAGCATGGGCACGCATGAAGTCAATCCATCCCTTCATACTGTTGTACTGTTTTTTCAGAATATCTTTATCACCATACATCAGATACATGGTCCATGGATTGATGATGGCTGCATCAGCCCAGGCTGCTGCGGAATGAGGTCCCTGGCGGAGAAGCCAGTTTCCATCTGTACGGCCTTCCTCAATGTTCGGAACAACATGCGGTACACCGCCCTCTGGTGTCTGATCAACCTCCAGATCATGGAGCCATTTCTTATAGAACGTATATGTATTCATCAGATAAGTGGCGGTACGGCAGAAGATCTGCGCATCTCCAGTCCATCCCAGACGCTCATCACGCTGCGGGCAGTCTGTAGGTACATCAAGGAAATTACTCTTCAGCCCCCACAGGAAATTGTGATGCAGCTGGTTCAGCAGCGGATTCGAACACTCCAGACTTCCGTTTGAAGCCATGTTGGAGTGAAGGGTGCAGGCTGTGAAATTCTCAGCTTTCGGCTCGCCTGGATAGGAAACAATCAGCGCATACTGAAATCCCATGTAAGTGAAAGTCGGATGCCAGGTAACTGTCTCTTCCCTTGCAAAAGTATATTTCATCGTTGCTTTGGCTGCACGAAGATTGTCCAGATATACATTTCCATCTTTGTCCAGAACTTCGAAGCAGTGAAGTTCGATCACATCGCCTGGTTTTCCGGCTGCAGTTACTTCAATTCGTCCTGCCATATTCTGGGCAAAATCAATAACTGTATCTCCTGCCGGTGTTTTGAAAATACGTTTCGCTGGAATACGATCCATTACACGAACCTTCGCAGCGTACTGCGCGCGCATAACCTGTGTATCAAAGAATACAAGCTGAACCGGCTTCCAGTCGCCTTTTGTGGTTTCTGCCTTTGACCAGTCCGGAATCTCAAGGGCTGCATCATAAGTCTCACCATCATAGATTTCTGCAAATACCACCGGTGAATCGCAGCCTTTCCATGATGGATCCGTATAAACAGATTCTGTTGTTCCATCGGTGTAGCGAATCAGAAGTTCCATAGTAAAAGCCGTCTGATCACCATAGTTGTTACGGGCTTTTGTCAGCCCCATAACACCTTTATACCAGCCTGGAGCCAGCATTGCTCCAGCACCGTTAATGCCCTTCTGCAGATATTCCGTTACATCATAGGTCTGATAGAGGAGATGTCTTCTATAGGATGTCCAGCCCGGTGTCATCTCGTCCTCACCAACTTTTTTGCCATTCAGGTAAAACTGATACAGGCCAAGGGCTGTAGTAAAGGCATAGGCTTCTTTTATATCTTTTTTGATTTCAAAGGTTCCTCTTACATAGGTTCCTTTGGAAACGTTCTTATAGGAATCGTCAGTTTCGGCGGATACAAAAGGAGCTTTCCATGCTGGTGCGCCTTCCTCCCACTCACCATTTTTTCCTGCAAGGGCAGTTACAAAAGATGCGGTTTCGCTCCAGTCCGTTTCTTCCTGACCATCACTGGCTTTTGCGCGGACAAAATAGCGCTTGCCGCTCTCCAGTGAAGCATCTTCTGCATAAACATGTGCAGATTCCTCAGACTCTGTTTTTCCGCTGTTATAGATCAGATCTGTAAAATCAGCGTCTTTTGCAATCTGAAGTTCGTAGGATTTCTGTTTTACATTTTTCTTATCGCTTACAAGCTCCCAGGCAAACTGGGGCATATGGGAAACACCAACCGGGGCTGTTTCATAATCCATATATATTTTCTTGATTGCCAACATTTGTTTTAACCCATCCTTTCTGACATATATTTCTTTGGTATATCGTAACTGTTCAGTACCTTCATGGTCACACACTTCGCAGAATAACATCTACTGAATAATTACGATCCAACACTTTATATTTTTAAATCGTATTTTAGCGTTTTCTCAGATTCAACATCTGTCTTGCCTCATCCGGAGTCGCTGGCTCCAGACCCATGGCGCGGATCAGATTTACCAGTTTCTCAACCACCTGCCAGTTGTACTCGGCATCTACACCTTCTGCCAGATAGTGGCTGTCTTCAAAACCAACACGTACTACCGTTGCTCCCATAGCAATTGCAGCAGCCAGAAATGTCCAGTTATCACGTCCAAAGTGTGTAACGCCCCAAAGTGCATCAGATGGAACAAAAGAACGGAAAGCTGCCAGCATCTCCGGAGTAGGCTGCATGCCGCCTTTGTGACCAAATACCAGATTAAACAGCATTGGGTCCGCAAATGGCTGCTCAGATTTTACCACTGCCATATTATGTAACATTCCAATATCAAAAACTTCTGTTTCCGGAAGGATTCCTCTCTTATAAACAGCGTCTGCGCAGTAGCGGATATCATCAAAAGAATTAATATAAACTGCTTCACCAAGGTTTGTACTTCCGCCATTGAGAGATGCGCTCTCTACCTTGGGATAATCAAGCGGATTGCAGCGGTCCTGGATATTCATATCCGAAACACCGCCTGTAGACGCCTGAACTACCACATCTGTCCGTTTCAGAATCTCGTCAAAACACTCAGACATATAAGAAATGTCAGGTGTAAGGCTTCCGTCTGGTTTACGGCAGTGAAGGTGACACATAGCAGCACCAAGTTTTACGCTTTTCTCTACATCCTCTGCAAGCTTTACTGCATCCACACTGGTTCCTGCCTGTACAGGTGCCAGAGATATAATTACTTTTCTCATTATGTAAACCTCCTATTTAAGCGAACCTCTTTCTAATAGACATCTTCCTAATATACAGTGTCTCCGTAAGCTGTTCAAAACAGACTAAAAATTTACTTGTTATGTCATTAAAACTCTTACGTAATTGAAATTTGCCACTCGCGTAAACGAAGACCTGCAATCATGCTATTTTTCAGATCAATTCCTCTACAATCTCCTTCAACGTACTTACTTCACCCACATTTCCCGGGAAAATAATGTATGGCATTCCAGGGAATTTGCTTTCTTCTCCTGTCATCCATACCGGGATCCCTTTCTTCACCTGTCCCATAACACGGGCTTTCTTTACACGAAGAGCTTTGGTTCCTACGTCAGATGAAGTGATTCCGCCTTTTGCAATGATGAATTTCGGCTTCACAGAAAGCTTTCCGATAATACTGGTCACTGCATTGGAAATCTTTACAGAAATCTGCAGTTTCTCTTCCGGAGTCATATTCTCCGGCGCAAGAAGCTGTCTGCTTGTATAAATTACAACGGTTCTTCCAGACAGGATTTTCTCCTCTGCTGCCTTCACCGTTCTCTCTACCTCTTTCTCCAGACCATTTTCTTCGAACACGGTATTTACCTGAAATTCCATAAAATCAGCCTGTCCGTCCAGTTCTTTCAGACAGTTCAGCTGGTCTGTGGTCTTCTTTACATGGGAACCTATCAGAACGATTCCTCCGTTCTTCGTGTCACCCTCCAACTGCTCTCTTCCAAGAAGAGGTTGGTCAGAAATCCTTCCCATTACTTTGGTGAAAGCTGCTGCTGTTCTTGCCATGTAATGCTTTCCTTCTTTCATTGCAAGCACCAGTGCTGCGCAGAAAACTTTCAAATCTGCATAAGATACTGCATTGACTATAATTTTCGCCATATTCTGTGCGGACATCAGCTTCTCCTTGATTCCCTGCACATCCAGAGCATTCAGTTCGTCCAGAGAAATGGTGATACAGTCCTCTTTATGGTACTTTCCTTCTGTTTTTTCCTCTACGTATTCCGTAAGATCCGAGGATTTGTAGCCGAAGGTTTTGTCCCTGGCAAATTCCGTCATACCGGCTGGAACCAGGTTGTCCTGCTCTTTTACATAATGGATATTGTCCATTGTGTAGCGGCCGCCTTCTGGAAAAAACGGGCAGATGATCTCACCGTCAACAGCTGTGCTCCCTGCAGAAACTCCATTGTCTGCTGCCGTTTTCTCTGGTCCGGCTGTATTCCCGTCAGCCAGTCCTTCCGCCAGAAGCTGTGTTTCCAGCGGATAATGACCTCTTAAAGTGGAATCTCCACGGGAAATAATCATGAAATCCTGTCCCAGCTCCCCTGCCACCTTTGCCACACGTGCGGCAATATCCTGGTGTACCTTTGTGGTCTCTTCCACGGAAAAGCTGCGGGAATTGGTGAGGATAAAAAACATGGATTCTTTTTCCTCAAAGCCCTTGCGGATGGATTCTTCCTCCCAGTCCGTATAAACAGACACATCATGAACGGTCTGCACACCAGTAGGGTCATCATCCAGCACTACCAGTTTTTTATGAAATCCTTCCATTGCCTGGGAAAGAAGGGCTTCTGCTTTGTCGGCATCTGTTTTGCTTCTCTCCTCGACGGTATGAAAAGGAATTACTTTACATTCCATAATTTCTATAGCTCTCCATTCTGTTCGTTCAAAGTATAATAAGAAATTGAGTGACATTTGCTATTCCACCGCCATCGGATTCTGCACGGCAGGATTTTTTACATTCATATCCCAGGTTGTGATAACTCAATTGTTACTGTTCACTCCGTTCACAGTAACACGCTTCGCGATGCACAGAAGGACGAACCTTCTTGTGACAAGCACAAGAAGTAGCGTTTGCTGCGCAAACTTAACTCTCGGGTTTTCTGTGAACTTTGTTCACAAAAAACACCTCGCGGAATGTTACCAGTGAACAGTAACACTCAATTTGTTATACGGTATATGCGACAGGGAACCAGATCCTCATTTCTCCGTAATCACGGTTATCCCATGCATAATACGGAATCAGACGTACATGCTTTCTGCTCATGCCATGATATTTCAACGGCTGATAAAGCGCATTTCTGTCAAATTCAGAGCGGTCAATGGCATATTCCTCAGTTTCAAGAGCCATCATTCTTCTTCCCTGGATTTCAAACTCCACAGGAGTAAATTCTGCGTTCAGATCCAGGTAAACATCATCCAGATCTGCTGCATGGGTATCTACACTCTCACAGCAGTATACCAATGGTCCCCGCTCAATTGCAGCCTGTCCCACAGTTTCTTCCACCATATTGTTTGCAACAGTATAGCGAACCTTCATATCCAGACTCAGCTGCACATCCATATTCTGAGGATCTTCCACCAGAATATCAAGGTAAGTTCCAGCATCCTCTTTCGTCAGTTCACGGTCTGCACCAGCGCCCTTAATGGAACCGCCCGCTGACCATCCCGGAACACGAAGTCTTAAATGGACCGGGGCATTTATTTTCACATCTTTTGCTGTGAAACGGATTGTTCCGTCAAACGGATAATCTGTAGACTGCACAAGTGTAAATTCTCCACCATTTTCCAGCTTCACCTGCGCCTCACTTGCACCGTACATACCAGTCCATACACTGTTATCCGATGTCAGATATGCATATTCACTGGACTGTGCAATGGTTCTTGCCAGGTTTGGCGGACAGCAGTAGCTGAGAATATATTCACTTCTTGTAAGAGGCCAGATCAGCTTATAGTCAAGCTTTTGGGCACGTCTTAACATATTTTCATAGAAAAATCTCTTACCATCCAGACTCAGTGCAGCCAGGTTGGTATTCAGCATCATTCGTTCCAGAATGTCGAAGTACTCTGCCTTTGGCTCCAGCTGGAACATGCGGTACGCCCAGAAAACGCCGCCCAGAGATGCACAGGTCTCATTGTATGCAGTAATATTTGGAAGCTGGTATTCATAGCCATATGCCTGATGAACAAGCTGATGGTCAAAAAAGTATCCATACGGAGAAGCGCCATTATACAAGGCTCCACATCCGCCTGTTATATAAAGCTTTTTATCCACAAGACTTCTCCATACCTTGTGGAGAACCTTAATATAATCCGGATCTTCCTCTTCCAGACAAAGATCCGCCACACCTGCATAGAGATAATTGGCACGAACTGCATGTCCAAGAATTTTCTCATGCTGCTTCAGAGGAATTTTATCCTGATTGTCATCCAAGCCGTTCTTTACGCTGTCACGAAGCGCGATTGCCTGCTTCGCAAGCTTCAGATAACGCTCTTCGCCAGTGGTACGATACATTTCCACAAGTCCCATATAATGGGAAGGGCAAACTGCAGTCTGAACCTCTCCTGTGCGTTCTGCCTCTTCATACAGATGCTCCAGATAATCTGCTGTTCTGGCTGCAATTGCAAGAAAGCTGTCCTTGCCTGTAATTCTTTTATGTACACAGGCCGCTGTAAACATATGTCCGAAGTTGTATACCTCGAAATCGTTAATATCTCCCATTCTGGAAACGCCGTTCCCGCTTCTTTCTCCAATGATCTGCTTGGTGGAAAGATAGCCGTCCGGCTGCTGTGCTCTTCCGATAAGATCAATATATTTTTCAATCTCATCCTTCAGAAGCTGGTTATCTGTCTGATAAGCCGTATAAATGGCAGATTCCATCCATTTATAAAAGTCTCCGTCTCCAAAAACAGTTCCGTCAAAATCTCCCTGCGCATCTCCGGCGCAGATTTTGAAGTTCTCTACTACATGGCTGATATCCTTGCTGTCAAACATGTGCTTCAGCTGAGGCACAGTGCTGTTCGCACAGGTATCAAAGCGTTCCTTCCAAAGACCGCCTGTCCATTTTACTTTCATCCCGTCCAACGCATGTACCTTCGCGTAAGGGGATCTGGTTGTATCTGTCAGCATGATTTTTCTCCTTTAATTGTGCAGTTTTGTTCTCTATATGATTAATCTTATAATCCTTTAGCCTTCAATGCAGCTGCAAGTGCCTGTGCACCAAAACGTGGGCTGGAAAGTACAGGTTTGCCAATTTTCTCATGAATTGCATCTTCTGCATATGCCATAGATCCCTGAGCCAAAAGAATCACATCTACCTGATCTGCGATTTCTTCTGCCTTTGCACAAAGAAGAGCTTTAAATTTATCCTGGTCTGCGCCGAATGCATCTACAAGTCCATCAACCAGTTCTACATGGCTGTTCATTTCTCTTGCAACACGGGAGACTGTATTCTTGGTAGGCTCCAGGGTAGTAGGAAGAGTTGCGAGTACGCCTACTCTCTTGCCAAGGCGAGCTGCTTCACGGCACATTTCCTCATCAATACGAACAATCGGGATGCCTGTGTAGCGTCCAATATTCTGTGCGGCATCTGCAACTTCTCCAACAGAAGAGCAGCAGTTTAAAATTGCATCTGCCCCGTCAGAAACAGCCTGCATGTACATTCCCACAAGGCGAGCTGCTGCACCTGCAGTTACATAACCATGCTCTCTTACCTCTGCAAGAATAGACGGATCCTGATAGTTGAGAATTTCCGGGGTATCTCCAAGATTTTTTCTGATTTCTTCGTTTACACACTCAATAAGTTCTGGTGTTGTGCTAGTATAAACAATTCCTAATTTCATTTCAAATGTCTCCTTCTTTTTCTGTTTTAACAATCTTCAAACCCTTCCGATTTTTGAATTTTCTATTTTCACTTGTAAATTATACCCATTAAAGCCTATAAATTCATACCATCTTTTTTTGTAATCTATACAAAAATTTTACGATTACAAAGCAGTCATCGTCAAGTCCAATTTCTTTATTTAGTGTCACATTTATTATTGTTATGACTGTTTACAAATCACTGCCACATCATAAGCAGCTAGCGATAATGTTTCGTTAATATCTTCTCCTGTGAGCAAATTCCTACCTGTTACATTCTTTATCAGCGATTTTTCTTTGCCATGATTCAGATAGAATTCATAGGTAGTGTCTTCTCCCTGACGTTGATGGTATTCCACTTCTCCCGGAAGATCCTTAACTGCAATTCCGGCATTAGCAAGCATTGTTTCAAACAGACTTCCCATTTCTTCAGGCGCAACTCTTGCTGCTATGTAATAGGCACGACCATTTTCTCCGGTATGAGTATCGCTTTCCCATTCTTTTACAGTTAATGCGGCACTTCCCTCATAGAAATCAGTTCCATAGGAAGCCAGGATCTGTGCATCCTGAACCCGTAAGATTTCTGCGTAATCATATACAGTCCATTTTTTTCCATCAAGAAAACACAAGCTGTTTCTATCAGAGGGATATAAGGTGTCAATTTCCTCACTAATCACTCCGAACAACTCTGCCAGTCCGTCTCCTGGAAAACCGCCAAGATAACACAAGGTATCTTTATCCACATATCCGGTAAAATAAGTGGCTAGAAGCTGACCGCCGTTTTTCACAAATTTCTGCAGGTTTTCTGCGGTTCCCGACTGGAGAAGATAAAGCATAGGTGCTACAACTACTTTATAATCACTAAGATCATCATTGGAACTAACCACATCCATTTCTACTCCCAGCTTCTGAAATTCTTTCCAGATTCCAATGCAGGTTTTTTCATAATTTTTTGTGTTTTCACTTAATGCTTTTACATCCTGGATTGCCCAACGGTTGTCCCAGTCAAATAACAGAGCTGTTTTTGCTTTTACCAGTGTTCCTGCTGCAGGGGCAATTTTTTTGAGCAAAGCACCAACCTCTGCCACCTCCCTGAAAATTCTGGTATCATCCTTTCCAAGGTGATCTACAACAGCTCCATGATACTGCTCAAAGGAGCCGCGGCCTTTTCTCCACTGAAAATACTGAGCAGTATCGGAACCACAGGCAATTGCCTGCATACACGCAAGCTTGTGAACGCCAGGTCTTTTTACTTTATTATACGGATGCCAGTTTACCAGCCCAGGTGCACTTTCCATCAGCATAAAGGGCTTGTCCTTTTTCAACCCGCGCATCACTGCGTGATGAAACCCATTTTCTGTCATAGTTTCATACAAGCTTTCATAATCATTGTTGTATTGTGGATAGCTGTCCCAGGAGATCACATCCAGAAACGGTGCCATTTTTCGGTAATCAAGACCATTGTAAAGCATCATAAAATTTGCTGTCACAGGGATATCCGGGGTAATCTCTTTGAGGACTTGAATTTCAGAATTCATAAAATCATTCATATTCCAGGTAGTAAATCGTTTCCACTCCAGGTTCAGCCCCATAATACTGCCTTCACCATTTGCAAATGGCGGCTCAATCTGATCAAAATCATTGTAACGATGACTCCAGAAGGTTGTCCACCATGCCTGATTTAATTTGTCGATTTCATGATCAAACTGCTCGCTCAGGTACTTCTGAAAACGCTCTACGCACAGAGGACAATAGCACTCTCCGCCTAACTCATTGGAAACATGCCACATAATAAGACCAGGATGCTGTCCGAATTTTTCAGCCAGCAGTTTGTCCATAAGTGCTGTTTTTTTGCGATATTCCGGTGAGGACATGCAGTGATTGTGACGCACCCCATGATGATTTCGCTGGCCGTTTTTTCCAACTCGCATTGCTTCCGGATACTTTTTATCCAACCATGCAGGTCTTGCGCCGGATGGTGTGGCAAGGATCGTATAAATGCCGTTTTCATATAAACTGTCCATAATTTTTTTCAGCCACTCGAAGTGAAATTCGCCTTCCCTAGGCTCATATACGGACCAGGAAAAAACGCCAAGTGTAACACAGTTCACACCTGCTTTTTTCATCATTCTGATATCTTCTTCCAGAATGTCAGGACGATCCAGCCACTGTTCCGGATTATAGTCTCCACCATGGACGAAACCATTTAACTTGGGAAATAAAATATTCTTTTCCATTTCAACACTTCTCCATTTTCTTCCAAACTATTCCTCAACTATGGTTACAAATACGTCTCCTGGCTGAATCGTATTCTTCCCGGTAAATTTCCGCTCATCAATAAGGCTTTTCAGTTTATCTGTTCCAAAATCAACTTCTGCCTCTTTACTGTTATGATTAATCACAAAAACAATTCTACCTTTATCGGATTTTCTGACTGTCAGCTCCACACCTTCATCTGCGGAATATACGCTTTCGATATTGCAGTCTTTACAAATTTTTTCCATCAGTTCTTCCAGAAATTTCTGTTCTGGCTGAGTTCCAATATAGTAAGCTTTTCCTTTTCCGAAAGTATTGCAGGTCACGCATGGAATTCCTGCATAAAAGTCATCTTCATAGGTTGCAAGAACTTCCGCACCACCTTCTGGATGAATAATATCACACAAAAAGTCACAGGAATATTCTTCTCTTGAAACCATATCCGCCTTTTCGATTTTCATATGATTCTGTTCATACGGGCGAAGAGCGTCCGTTTCTTCTACCCAGATTCCAAGCATGTCCTTTAATTTTCCTGGATAAGCACCGAATACGCAACGGTCATTTTCATCTGCAAGTCCAGACATAACTGTAGTAACCAGAGTTCCGCCATTTTTCACATATGCATTTAACTTTTCGCCAATATTATTTTTTTCCATATAAATCATAGGTGCTATAACGAGATCATATTTCTCCAGCTCTGCCTCAAATGGCAGAAAATCTACTCCGATATTCTGTCGATACAGGGTTTCATAATAAAGAGAAACTGTTTTTAGATAATCCATATCCTTAGACGGACCGCTGGAAAGTTCCAATGCCCACCAGTTGTTCCAGTCAAAAAGGATTCCTACCCTTGCAGGTGTCCTTCCATTCAAAAAAGTATCTCCTATATGCGCTAGCTCAGCTCCCAATACACTTGATTCCCTGAAAACTCTTGTATCCTCTCTTCCTGAATGGCTAATAATTGCCCCGTGGAATTTTTCCTGTCCGGCAACAGACTGTCTCATCTGGAAAAACAGGCAGGTATCTGCTCCATGCGCCATTGCCTGATAGGATAATCTTCTCACTTCACCAGGACGTTTTAGCAGATTATAAGGCTGCCAGTTCTGCTGATTTGGAGACTGCTCTGTTAGAACAAAAGACTGGCCTCCTTTTAAGCCTCGCATAATATCATGCTTCATTGCCACGAAATACGCCGGATCATCTGGCCACGGATAGTTATCCCATCCTACTATGTCCAATTTCTTAGTCATGGTAAATTGATCTAATTTCTTGATAAAACCGGACATATTTGTCTGAATAGGAATCTCCGGATTATATTTTTTCAGAATATCATATTCATTCTGGAAACATTCCGCTGTTGAATCTGTTACAAAGCGCATATAGTCTAACTGAATTGCCGGATTAAACCGATAATCATCATTTAATTCTGTAGGTAGTGTTACTTCTTCAAAGCTACTGACAATTCTTCCCCAGAACGTGGTGTGCCATCTTTTATTCAGTTCATCCACTGTTCCATAACGTTTTCTTAACCATACACGAAACTTTGCCTGACAGGTCGGACAGTAACAATAGGTTCCATATTCATTGGAAACATGCCACATCGCAAGTGCTGGATGATGGGCGTAACGCATAGCCATTTGCTCTGCAATTGCAGCTGCTCTTTCTCGATATTTCAAGCTGTTTACGCAGAAGAACACGCGCATTCCATGAGTTCTTTTTCTTCCTGCAATATCAACAGGAAGTACTTCTGGATATCTGGTGGACAGCCAGGCCGGTTGTGCAGTAGTTGGAGTAGCAAGGCATACATGAATACCGTTTTCCCAAATTTTATCAATGATTCGGTCCAACCATTCGAAATTATAAACACCCTCGTCTGGCTCAAGCTTTGCCCATGAAAAAACTGGAAGAGTTAATAAATTAATTCCAGCTTTTTTAAACAAACGCATATCCTCATCTATTGTCTGATCATCCCACTGGTCAGGATTATAATCTCCGCCATAATATATTCTGTCTGCTTTCTTCATCTTAATTTTCCTCTCATATTGTTTCTGTAATTTACAGCATTCTCATGTTCCGCAAACTTCAAGTTTAACAGCATTTCAAACTCATCTAATTAATATCGCATATACGTCTCTATCACCGGTGCTTCTGTAATTCCGGTCGCAGGTATCTGCAAATGAGTGGATGCACCATCTTTCAACTTCCAGACAAGAGTAGTATCCACTTTTATTTCAAGATGATTTTCACCGTCCAGAAGTGCATCTGTAACCTCCACTTTCGCAGGGAAGCCAGCCAAATAGCCCACATCTTCTCCGTTTAATTTCACTCTCAGGCAATCCGCCGCTTCCGGGAATTTCAAGCTATAATGCTCTCCTTCGTTCTTCTTCCAGGTGAAGCTTCCTGTATATAGGTAGCTTCCCGTATAAGCAGGGAAATAGCCCCTTCCGTTCATGTTTGGAAGCTCTTTATCTGCTTTTAGCTGCAGAGTTTTTCCTTCTTTGGTTGTTACTTTCCACGGAATATAGAGGGTAGTCTGTTTCTCAAGACAAAGTATATCAGGCTCAATTTTTTGTCCTTCTTCTTTAATATGCTCTATTGATTCCAGGCACAAAAAGCAGCTCTCTCCAGGCTCCAGACTTCCCGGAATCTGATACGCATATCCTTCAGCCTGTGCCGGATAAGACTTCAAATCAAAGCTTTTAGCGCGATTAAACCAGGAATCATAAAGGGTCAGTCCATCCAATTTTTCAGCCTGTACAAGCAAAGCAAAATCAGCTCTTCTGAACACGCTTTCGTTAAATAGCATTGCGCAAAGCCCTTCCTCTGTCTGGTTCACGATCATACGAAGATCCTGAAGGTTTTCGGAAATTGTTCCCTGACCGTTATCTGTAACTGCAAGTTTACGCATCCTATGCTTTTCACTTTCTGCCACAGCTTTTTGGGCCAGATTATCTAATGTTACAATTTCCACCCACTTAGAAAATACTTCTGGCAGTTCTGTTCCTTTGGTAGTTTTTTCAGGCAATTTATCAATTATGTAAACCTTTAATTTATTTTTCTGATTGGCTTCTATAAACTGTACTACACGCTCATCCAAACACTGCACATATGGAATAATCAGACTTGCGTAGGTCTTGTCCAGAATCTTCAGAACTCCATTTTCTACAATAGCTTCTGCAAAAATATCTGCCGGAATCACATCATAATCCAGCTGTTTTTCCATAAGGGCACGGCCTGGTTTCTGGAAGTACATTGCTTCGCCGCACCACTCGCTTTCTCCGTGATAAAGGATTGCCGCATCTGCCAGATGGGTTCCACTGCTGAGAAAATGGGCACTCCTGTTCATGTATTGCATGAGCCAGGTGAAACACTCAAATCCCGGATTATTACCGCCTGCATAAAAATGCGGCGGACAATCAGGATCTGGATATTTCATGGAAAAAGCATGTGGCGTGAACTCATTAATTCCTCTTACAAGCATATGGTTAGTCAGCCATTTCATAAAGGAATTACCTTCTGCCCATCCATAGTTTCCGAAGATTTCACACAGCGCACGGTCTTTTTTGTTTTTCTGAATATGAGCTGCCGAGCTTCCTAATTTGGCCAGTCCGAAATGGAAAAATTCGCCGTCGCGGTCTCCTGCAATCCATTGATGAACCGGTTGTGTAAATCCCGGTACAATCTGATGATGAACAACATCAATGCCAGCCATATGCTGTCCTTCCATTTCCCTGAAATAATGTCCGATGCTGCAGCCCATCCGTGCATGTGCATTGTCATCTTCAATAATATGTCCGATATATTCTACACCATGTACCTGACACCAGCTTCCAATCTGACCGCTGAAGCAGGTATGTACCAAATGGGTCATTGCATCCATATATTCTGTACGAACCTTTGTGGTTTTTTCTTCAGAATCGTACCACAATGCAGGAAGATTGGTGAGAAATTCCTCTTTCCAGGTCTCTGTTAGTTTTCTTTCCAGCTCATCGCTCCAAGGCAATCTGATATCTTTCTGGCCTAACATGTTGTCAAAGGGATAGTCTTTTACGTTGCCAAGCTCTGGCTCATCAGAGAAGAAGCCAGCAATCACATTTCCGAAATATTTACTGTAGCGAGCGTAATGCTTTTCATAAACTTCATCCAACAATACCTTGACAGATGAGGAATCGATCAGATTCATATAATGATCTCTTCCGCCCCCGGTTCTGGTGGTAAATAAGATAAAAAGGCGATAAGCTCCTTCCGGAAGATCAAAGTACACAAAACCGTTTTCCATGGTATCTGTAAGATCCAAAATGTCGCTTCCTCTTACTGCCAAGGTCTGTCCATCTGGCTTTGGTACTGCCAGAATTCCCAGTAGTCTTCCATCTGAAGGAATAAAATTTTCCACCAGGACTGCACCGCTGCGGCAGGGACCCATAATGTCCATATGTCGCTCTCCAAGGTACAGCTTTGACTTTTCCGGGTGCTTTTCAAATCCGCCGTTAGCATATCCGGTTGGAAACTTTTTGTCATCCAGAATCCAGAGACGAAGCCCTCTTTTTTCAGCTTCTGCACAAATAAAATCCAGATTTTCCCACCACTTAGGACCACAGAAATCCGGATGTGGTCTGGATTCCAGACACACCTCACGGATACCGCATTTCTCTATTTTATCCAGCTCTTTTCCGATTGTTTCATTATCTTCCCCTTTCATCCAAAGGAATGGCAAAATGTGGCTGGTACACTTTCCCTGAAGCAAAGCTTGTAAATGTTTCATACGATCTCCTGTTTCTTTTGTATCATAATATTGGTTCGTTTATGTGCGATTATTTTTGTCAGAATCAGGTCAAAATTTCTTATTTGCTGCTACGCATATGGTTCTGTATTCACCGTATGCACTAGTTGGATCTCCCTCTTTCCAAGGGCAGGTTGCACAGTAAAAGTGATACAATGTGTCATCTTTTTTTACAATAGATGCCTTATGAACATGACCGCTGTAATAAGTTCCCTCCGGGCCAAAAGAGAGGATTGGTTCCCTTACTTTTTCCCAGTGAAGGAGATCAGCAGACAGGGCCAGTCCTTCCTGGGCGTGACTGTGTCCATCCTCATAAATCTTGCCATAGCCAAAGTAAAAATTTACCCAAATATCCCCATCCTTCACAATATATGGATCAGATACAAAGCGCTCATCCCAGGATTCCCGGTTTACCTTCATCACTGGATTTCCTTCATATCTTTCCCAGTGAAGAAGATCCTTTGAGGTTGCAACACCTGTCTGTTCCGTCCAGCGTTCTTCTTTGTCTTTTGCATTATAAAACATGTACCAAATGTCATTATTGCGGATAATGCAGGCTTTATAGAGTCCGCCTGCTTCCCAGTCGGCACCGTCTTTCCAGGAGAAGCAAGGCTTATCCGGAAAGTGCCAGTCCAGCAGCTCTTCGTCTTCTGTCCACGCCAGACCAATTTCAGCGGGGCCATTTTCATAGCCTGTGGAAGGATAAGAATGATAAACCATCCAATATTTTCCATCTACTTTTCCAAGCTTTGGAATCTGATTAAAATCATCACTTTCTTTAATCATCCAGGTGGCTGCACCGCCAATGCGATCCCAACGGTCGGAATCCAGATTTCGTTTGAGAATTACGCCTTTATGCTCCCAGTGAAGAAGATCATCACTGGTTGCTAAGGCTGACTGATATCCTTTGCCGTCGAAGCCTGTATACAACATATAATACTTGTTCTGATGCCAGAAAACAAATGGAATATCTACTGCTTTTTCATCAAATGCACCAAGAATTCCGGATCCATGAAGTACTGGTTTTTCATAACGGTAAGGAGTCAGATACTTCTGTATTTTCGGGTCTGTTAATTCGATCATTTTATGTATTCTCCTGTTTTATAATCTATTATTTATCAACCTGGCATGTTTTAGTGACTGTGCACAGCTTCATCTTAACAGTGCCACAGGTGCCATCTCTCATAACAAGCGGGGGCTTTCTCACATTTCCCCAGGATATATGCGGGTAGGAAAAATCCTGGTTTATCATCAGCTTAACGGGCTCTGTATGATTCCTTCCAAGTACTCGCAAATAGTCCAGAACTATGTAACAATCCGTGGCGTCTTCTGCTTTTTCCCCGCACACCTCAATACGAATCGTATGCTCTCCATAAGGCAGGTCTTTAATAGAAAAAATCGGCAAATGATAGCACTTATCGTAACCTGCAGAGCAGCAGGAGAAATCAACTCCGGCACTTCTCTGGCTGATATGGGATGCTTTCTTTTCCCCGTCTATATATACGTCTGCCATACCAAACGCAGGATCCTGAGGGCCGTACCATAGGATTCCGGTGCCCTGAAATTTACAGGTAAATGCGGCGCCTTTTTCCCTGCTCCACATCTCCGTTCCGTGGTCACTTTCCTTCTTATCCGTTACCTGATACCAGGTTCCGGTATAGGCAATTCGCGAATCAGATTCCAGAATTTTTTCTTCTTTCGGATCGAGCACTTCCAAACGGATATTAGCTTTGGAGACTTCCCGACTTTCATTCTGATCGGACTTCTTTTTGGCACCGAATATTTTCAGCATTCCGATTTTATCAGCATCTTTTTCCCTATTAAATGCATCCTGTATTTTAGTTCGGTTCTCATTATAAACATACGCTTCTGCAATATCCTCTTTGGTACTTTTGAAATCATTACTTCCATGATATTCTCCATCATAACGCCCAAAAAGAATATCATCTCGCATGTCTTCTCCCCAGGAAGTCACTGGCATTTCACCCCAGATATTGGATCTGGTAAAGCGCTTTGCAGTTCCCTGATTTCGTGAAATATGGTCCGTGGGATAAAGAGAAATTCGTCCCTCCTGATCTGGATCCAGATTTCTTCTCCAGGATAAAGTGTCCACAGATGGATCCAGAATATATGCTATTCCAAGCTCATCCAGCCCGCCGCAATCTACACCTACACGAAGCTTTATCTGCTTGGGGAGATGCTTTTCCAGGTGAAGAATCTCATATGTTGTGTAGAAGGTTCCGTCATTTTGAATCTCTATTATCCACTCTATAGATAGCGTTTTTTCATATCCGCCCTGAATTCGAACTTCTACAAAATTCTGTTTTTCTTTCACCGCAAAAGAGGTCATATACCAGGCTCCAAGCTTCAGGTATGGTACATTTAATATTGGACCGCCAACCAGAATTTTATTATTCCGCCTTGCCCAGCCGCCGGTCAGAAGACCGGTCTTAACATTGAAAGAAAACTTAAAATCATTTCCCGTTATGAAAACTTCCTGGTTTTCTTTATGAATCTTTAAAGCTTTTATATTTTCTGTTTCATCTGCACTTAACTCAAACAGCGGAGCTTCCACATAATCTCGGGAAAACACCTTCATTTCATCTATCTGGCAGTCATTTCCGTCCAGAAATTTCAGTGTCACCGGAGACTGATCCTCTGCATTTTCCAGTGATAGTAAAACCTTAATTACCTTTCCCGGCGCACATTCCGGAAGCTTCCAGATACCGCTTTCATCACCGCATTTCCACTTCACTTTGACCTCATTTAAATTAGTGTGACAGAACCGATTTTCTATAATCAACAGAACCTTTTTCTCCTGAGCCTTTACTTCGCTGTGAATAACTTTAATTGGAGAATAGGCTTTTCTGGTCATGTAAAACTCCGGTTTCTTTCTTCTCCAGACATCAATAATTCCCCATTCCATCTGTCCGTTCCCACCATCATAAAGATCCGTTTCATCGATTCCAGCCCAGATTGCACCGCCAAGAGCACCCTCTGTATTCCAGATATTATCCCAGAAAATACGGATGCTTTCGCCCCAGTAGCTTCTGATGTTTGGATCTCTTCGCATCTCCTCACGGTTGTAGCAGGCTACATGCACATATTCGTCATGAAGCACAGGCATATCTTTTCCAGGTGCACCTCCCACACTTAAATTGTCCTTTTTTCCTGCCAGATCAGCATTATATTCAGAGTAATGAATGCTCCAGATATCCGGCATTTCATGTTCTTCCCGAATAGTCATTGGATAGCTGAATTTTGTCATTCTGGTAGGATCCTTCAAATGCGCAAAGCGATTAAGAAGATCAAAGTTATGACCTCCAAAGGACTCATTACAAAGAGACCAGATAATTACGCAAGGATGATTGTAATCCCTCGCCATTGTTTCTGCAAAATGACTGAGATAACGGTTTGTTTCCTTAGGATCGCGCTGTGTATAGGGCAATGTCCTTGCAATAAATGCCAGTGCCAGTTCATCCTCCACATAAATTCCATGCTCATCACACTGGTCAAGAAAATATTCGCTTGGCGGATAATGGGAGGTTCGAATATAGTTGCAGTTTGCTTCTTTAAACAATGCTACATCCTGTTCAATCAGCTCATTGGTCAATGCACGTCCATTTCTTGGACTGATTTCATGGCGGCACACACCGCGTAATTTCACCTCGTTATGGTTTACAAATAGACGATTACCCTTGCGTTCCAGCTTTCTAAGTCCTACCTTTTTGTTTATCTGTTCCAGTGGTTCCCAGGTACCAGAGATAGAATCTAATTTATATAATATAAGTTCAAATCTGTATAGTCTTGGGTGCTCTGCATCCCAGAGAACCGGGTTGGCTACGTACAGCTGATCGGTGTAATAGCCTTTTATTTTATTGTCTAAAACCAGAGATTTCTCCTTTGTTTTTATACCGTTTGGATCATATAAAGCAAACTCAGCTTTATATACAGCAGCACTAGCAAGCCGACCTTTTTCCTTCCCGGCAGCCATTTCCGCAGACCGTATTTTCCCCTTCCCATCTATGCTTTCAGGCATATTTGCCAGGTCTATATCCACCCGCAGACTGCAGGTTTCCATGTCCTCATCAAACAATGGTGACAAGTAAAGTGCGTTCACATAAGCTTCCGGCAATACATACAGCCAGCTGCTGTGAAGCATCCCGCCATGGCTATAGGCACTGACAATATCTGATTCTTCATCCACATCGATAGCAAGTGAAAGCGTCTGTTTTCCACATACTTCCTCCGTAATGTCCACATTCCATGTAATAAATCCGTTTTCATGATATGCCACCTGTTTTCCATCCACATAGACTGTAGCAAAACCATTAATCCCCTGAAATTTCAGCACAATATGACTATTTTCCGCTCTCTTTGGAAGCTGTATCTTCCTCTCATAGCTGTAGTGCTGTGATAATCCCTTTTTGTGAAGAATTCCCATGTCAAAGGGCACCTGAACCTGTTGTACTGCACCATCTTTTTTGTCTGTTACTTTCCAGCTTCCATCCAGGCAGATTACTGAATTTTCTGCCGCTTTACTCCATTTTGGAAGGGGAATCACTCTTGGCATAGGATAATTTTTTAATTCATCTATAGTCATATTCATTTGTCTTCCTCCAACAGCATTTGTATTCTGAAAGACTCCCGCACGCCTGGAATCAGCTTTACATCAGGTCTTCGAACGCAGCCTCGTACCATTCTGGGATAATTAAAGTCTACTGCAATATTCATTTTGAATCCACCTGTATAACTGCTTCCTTCCAATACTGCATAATCAATTGAAGTGTATGTATTCTGCGCTTTTGCTTCTTTTGTTCCGGTTACCTCTATGCGAAGTGTATGTTTTTTTTCTTCCAGTCCATGTACCTCTGCCAGTATCTGTCTATAGCGTTTTTCATAGCCTCTGCTCATTCCCGGAAAATCCACTTTCGGTGGGTACTGACTCACATCTTTCTTCCAGAGTTCTCCGTCCAAATATACGTTACACATCCCATATAAAATATCCCATGATCCATAAACAGTGATTCCTGTCCCTGTAAAACTCAGTTCCGCGTAATCTCCTGCTGTATTGCTTAATGTTTCAGATCCGTTAAGATTTCCACAGTAATCTTCCATTTTTATCCAATTACCCACATAATTTATTCGCGGATCCAAATTATTTACAATAGCTCCTTCTGTTAATTCAGGTGCCGGTTCTAACCGAACCTTACACCCCTGAGAAACCATTCGTACTCTATCCGGTTCTGTTACATAATAAGCTCCACCCTTCTCTCCTAAGCCACCACTTGAAATGCCGATTTCTGCTTTCACACGGTGTGGCATATGGCGGAATAGCTTCTGAACTTCATATGCAGTTTCCAGTATTCCATTCTGAAAAAGAGTAAGATAAAAACAAATATCAAGGGTATTTTCATAGGTTCCGCTTATCTTTATCTGTACATTTTCTGCCCCATCCACAGAACAAATTTCAAGGCTTCTCCCTATCCATTTCCCAAGTAAGAATCCTGCTGTATTCAAGAACGGACCGCCTTTTATCAGTACTTTTTTTCCTTGTTTTTGTATAAGCCCAGCTTCCTTTAATAGACATTTTTTTCTGGAAAAAATATAAAAAATATTATCATTTTCTATGTGAAGAGCATCTTCTGTCCACTGAATTTTCCAGTTTATATTACAGATTTCATTCTGCCTTCTGAAACAATTTATCTTTGTTTCCACAGCAGAATTCTCATTTTCCCACTCCACGTATGTTTCTTTTGAAGCTGCTTCATATGCATTTTTCAAGTGATAATATTCTGGCTTCGGATTATGATTCACGTCCAGAATCCCCCATTCATACTCCTTCAGCCCTTCAAAGCTACCGTCCTCATCCACACCAGCCAGAACTACGCCACCAAGGCATCCTGGAGTCCGAGCTGATTTTTCTACAAAAGTACGAATACTTTTTCCCCAGAAATCACGGATTCCAGGATCTCTTTGAATTTCATCCCGGTTATGGCATACTACCGGTGACCAGACCTCGTGAAGTACAGGCACTGGATAGTCTGCATCTGCAATCATATATCCAATCTCATTTTCTGCCCCGGGTGTGTGGAAAATCACCATCTGATCATATGTCTTGTCAAAAGGAAGACGCCAGTCAATATCATGAACCGGCCATACATCCATCTGTGGTTCTTCTTCTGGAATGGACATTGGCAAATGGAAGGTCATCAGGCGAATATCATCCAGTTCCCTGATGCGGTCACGAATGATTCCAAAATTTACTCCCCATGCACAATCGTGTCCTAATGACCAGAGAAGTACACTGGTATGGCTTCCATTTACAAGCAATTCTTCTGCTGCTGTTTCAAATTCTTTCTGCATATGTGGCAGCTCACTGATGTTTTTTTTGGTCTGTCCCAGTTCATAGAAAGGAGCTGTATTTTCCACCCAGAATCCCATTTCATCACACAGCTCCAACATTTTTTCACTAAAAGGATAATAGATACTGCGGATAAAATTAATGTGTGCTGCCTTAAATAATTCCAGATCACAACGCAAAACAGTCTCCCAATTTTCCATCTTAGAATCTGGTTCACGGTAACAGATCCCCAGCAGCTTTACAGGCTTATGATTCCAAAAAACCTGCTGATTTTGCCGCTTCAAAGAACGAAATCCAAGCTTTTGTCCATGCCTTATATAGGTCTTCTCATTACTCTTATCTGATAACTCAAGCACTATATTCACCTGGTACACAGCCGGATTATCAGGTGTCCAGCACTGTACTCCCTGACATTTAAATACAGTTGTTTTCACTCTGGCAGTGTCTTGTCTGAGCTCACCTTTTTCTTTCACAAGGACACTACTTTTATCTCTGATTTCCAGAAAGGCGGCAACATTTTCTTTACTTGTACTCCCTCTGTATTTTATGATTAATTCCATCTGTCCCTCTGGATTTTCTGCCGTATCCAGCCATATCAGCTTCTGTTTTCTCATTGCTTATTCCCCCGACGATCTATCCTTACTGTTTTCTTATTTATATCGTATACTCATAATATCCGCTTCCCACAGTCATGATTTCCTTCCCATCCGGTGATTCCAAATGCGCTGTAAGCCCCGGCGGAATCTGGCAGAAGACCCTGATTTTCTCATTTTCCCATTTCCACTTTACACTGATTTTTCCATAAGGATGCAGGGTCCAGGCACTTACCCAGTTCAAGCCTTTTTCCGGGTGCGGCTGAATTCGGATTTCTTCAAATGAAAGCCCGTCGCGAACCAGTTCCATCCCTCCAAGAGATCCATAAAACCACTCTTCAATACTTCCCAGCATCAGGTGATTCTGGGAACCGTGAATGTTTCCAGGCTCTGGTCCGTCCCATTCCTCAGTAAGGGTTGTTGCTCCATTTACGACCTGATAGCCGTATCCTGGTTTATCTGTAATATTCGTCATCTCATTGAGCACATCTGACATGCCATATTTCATCAGTGCAGCAATCAAAAACGGATGTCCCACATCACCAGCTGTGATGGCATAGCCTCTTTTTACCACGTCATCCTTCAGCTGCGAAACCACTTTATCCTGATATTCCTCCGGCACCAGTCCCACGATCAGGCTCATGGCCTGTGCCGCCTGACTGCCGTTTGCATAACGTCCGGTCTGGTCATCCAGAAACTGCAGATTGTATTCCTCAAATACCAGTTTCATTTTCTTCTGATACGCTTCTGCAACCTCTTTTTTCCCGAGAAGCTGTGCTATTTTTGCCATAATCTGAAGGTCATAATAATAAATACAAGTCGCCACAACAGGAACCGGAGTGTTCTGGGAATGCGGGGTGCAAGGACCGATATCCAGCCAGTCTCCAAGCCCGTGATGAAGCACTTCATGGTGTGTTTTAGACGAAAGATACTCCACATATTTCTTCATTACCGGGAAATATTTTTCCAGCAATGCAAGATCTCCGTAACGTTTGTATGCATACCAGGGAGCCAGCACACAGGCACTTCCCCACTCAGGTGAATCCAGAAATCCCTTATGCCACTTATCAAATCCAGTCACATATTCCGGACAAATATCCGGTATCAGACCATTTTCCCGTTGGGAATCTGCCATATCTCCTTCAATTTTTGTATACAGATTATGCACATCCAGATTATACATAATGGAAGGTCCGATCAGATGTGTCTGCTCCAGCCAGCCTAGCTTTTCCCTATGTGGACAGTCTGTGAAATAACTTTTTGTATTGCTTTTGATTGCCTGCAAAATAATCTTATGTATCTGATTAAACAAGGTGTTGGAGCAGCAAAAATCACCAGCTTGATCTACATCAGGGTAAATAAATTCCCCCTGTAAAGAAATTTCTTTTCCCGGCACAGCACCTGTCATCTCCACATAACGGAACCCTGTATACGTAAAATCCGGTGCAAATTCCTGTTCTTTTTTGTCATTTAAAACGTATGTCCAGGCATAATCTTTTCCTGTTACAGACTGATCAATCCGTCCGTTTTCATCCAACTTTTCCGCAGTTTTTAGCACCACCTTCTGTCCTGCTCTGCTGCCATTTGTTTTCAGGAAAATCCTTGCCCATCCGGAAAAATTTTTTCCCAGATCATACTGCCATACCCCTGTTTCCACTTCTCTCACACTAACCGGTTGATAGATTTCCTTTACCCTTAAAGGTTCCATTGGTGCCGGTTTCAGTTCCCCTAAAGGTGGTTCTACACACACTGCAGCTTCCCAGATTTCCGACGCTTCTGATGTTAAATATTCCCTTGTCCACCGTTTTCCATCGAAATCCTCTCCACCGTAAATACAGCAGAATTCAATCGGACTTTTGGCTCTCTTCCAGGATTCATCTGTCACCACATATTCTCTGCTGCCATCTTCATAAACCAGCTCCAGCTGGCACAGAAGCTTGGCTTTTCCATAGGAACGCTGGAAATACACATAGCGTCCTCCCGGAACATTAAACATACAGTCACCCAGCTTTACCAGAATTATATTCTCCGTATTTTCCCCTTCTGCAAAATATTCCGAGACATCATAAGCCGTATAAAAGCAGGTCCTTCGAAAATCTGTCCAGCCCGGTTCCATTACATGGTCAGACACTCTTTCTCCATTAATCCAGCACTCAAAAGCCCCCATTCCACACACATAAAGCTTGGCTAGCTTCACCGCCTTTTTACAGCCAAATTTCTTCCGGTACAGGTGATATTCATGGTCCTTTGTCTCACCAATGAACTTCCCTTTCCAGTCCTCGCGATTATGATAGGCGGTCTCAAAGGAGCTCTCTTCCTCTGCAGTTATCACACCCTCATCGCTGGAAAATATACAGCTTACATGCCAGGTCATTCTTTTTCCTGACTGAAGTTCCTTTCCTTCATACTGAATTCCAGCCATCCGGGAAGCTTCTACAGTTCCGCTGTCCCAAACAGAATTTCCCTGCTCATCCCAGACCTGCACCCGATAGCTTTCCTGGTGCACATTCCTTTTTTCTGTCTCAACTCTCCAGCTAAATACAGGTTTTTTACTTCCTACCAGGATATTTTCCCGGCGATTATCTGTCATCAGATCGTACAGTTTCATTGCAAATTCCTCCCTCTTTATGGATAATTTATTATAAAATTTACCTGATATATTTTGAATGGAAAAAACGTATATCTCCTATGTAGATTTTTCATATCCCCCACATTAAAAAGCCCTCCCCAGCGAAAACACATAACCTGTGCCTTTCCGCTGAAGAGGGCTTCTCTTTATGAAAGCAGAATTTTTAAAGCTTTATTGTTTGTCTTATTTAACAGTTTTCTCATTCAGAGTTTCAAGGATTTCATCAAAGTCTTCATCTGTCTGGCTCTTGATGTCATCAATGTAATCTTCCCATGCATCGTCATCATTAATGTCGTTCTCACCTGTGATAAACTGAAGCGCAAGCTCTTTTGCTCGTGTCTCGCAGGTTCCGTCATATCCAAGCTCTGCTTTTGCAGAAGACTCTTCAGCAGTCAGATAAGTAACCGGTGCTCTGTCGTATGGGGAAACAGAATCCTCTCCGCCGTTGGCAGCAGACTCAACCCAGTATTTTCCTTCATAGTAACCTTTTTCAGCATTCCACCATGGCTCCGGATTACAAGCAACCTCAAGCATTGCGTTGAAATCAAGCGGGTTAAATGGAATACCGGTTCTGCAAACGCTAGAAGAGGTAAGTCCATACTCAGCGGATTTTGTTGCAGGTGTTGCATCGTTCAAAATATCATCTACGAAAGTCTTAGTTTCATCAGTTTCTGTATAGGTTTCGCCTTCAACACCCCAGTTCATAAGGTTTACCATCTCATCAGAATACTGATAGTCAATCATTGCTACTGCATATTCCGGATGCTCGGTTTCTGCACTGATATAAATACCCATATTTGCATTCAGAGATTTTGCAGCCTGTCTGGAACCCCATTTCCAGGCAGTACCATACTCTGTATTCTCCGGAAGATATGCAAGCCCCCATTCCATATTTTCATCTGTCTTAGCAGTATTCCAGCTCGCTACAGATCCAGACCAAAGTGTCGGGCAAATACCGCCAACATTTGTGGTAGCTTTTGTCTGACCCTGATTGAAGTCTGCTGTTGCAAACTCAGGATCAATATATCCTGCCTCATATAAGCTGTTCAGATATTTCAGGCACTCACGGAAGTTATCCTCAATCGGTCCGAATACCCATTCCTCACCGTTGTAGTACAGGCAATCCCATGTGTGGAAAATTCCAACAAATCCACGGTACAGGGAGTAATCCTTTGTGTTGTTGATAATAACATAATCAAGATCAAGTGATCCATCGTCAATCTTTGCCTGCATGTCAGAGCAAAGCTGTGTAAACTCATCCAGTGTAGCAGCCGGCTGCCAGCCGTTTTCCTTAAGAAGGTCAAAACGATACGCAAATGCTGTGAAGGACTGTGCTCCCTGGATATCATCCGGGTTATAGAAGCCGTCCATAAAGTAATACATGGATCCGTCCTCATTCTTTGCGAAATCCTCGCCACCGTTTGTCTCTTTCATATATTCCGGATAGTAAACCATATAATCGGAATAATCAGCAAGATTTAATAAGATTCCGTCCTCGCCGTACTCATTGACAGCTGATCCCTTTGTTACAGTGGCAATATCCGGAACTGAACCGGACTGAAGTACAACCAGCTCATTTGCCGTATAGTCCGTTGCAGCTGTTCTTGTCCATGTGATGTCAAGCTTGCAGCCAAGGTAATTTTCCATAGCCTCCTGCCATTTTTCCTGAACCAGTGTTCCATCAGAAGACTGCTGATAATCTGCGATGCTTACTTCCAGATGTAAGGTTCCGTCCTCAAGCTCCGGAAGCTCAATGCCGTTATCTGCAGCTGTTGCTTTTGGTGCTGAATCCTCTGCCCATACAGCAGTTGTTCCTATGGTTGTGAAAAGTCCTGCAGCCATTGCTACTGACATTCCCATAGCGGTAAGTCTTTTGGTGGTTTCTCTCTTCATAATTTCCTCCATTTTCTTTTGTAGACATTGTTGAATAGTAAACGTGTGTCTTTTATTTATAAGGAAAGCTGTCCCCCAGCTTCCATATAATCTGAATATCAGCCCTTAACAGCTCCTACCTGTACGCCCTGTGCAAAGTATTTCTGGATGAACGGATATACCAGAAGGATTGGTCCTATGGTTGCGATTACGCAGGCATACTGTACATTCAGACTGTTTAGGTTACCATTACTGATCATCTGCTGTGCATTACTCATGTTTGAAGTATTGGATGTAAATACAATTTTTCTAAGAAGCATCTGAATCGGCTGTTTTGCAGGATCCTTAATGTAAAGAAGTGCTTCATAGTAGCTGTTCCATACGCCAACAACGGAAAACAGACCGAAGGTTGCGTACAATGCTTTTGAAAGGGGCACATAAATCTTTGTAAGAATCTGGAACTCACTGGCTCCGTCAATTCGGGCGGCTTCCCTGATCTCCGGGGAAATTCCCTGATAGAACGAACGATAAATGAAAATATTATAAGCACTTACCGCATTTGGCAAAATCAGTGACCACCAGCTGTCATACAAGCCCAGATTCTGAATCAACAGGTAAGCAGGAACTGTACCACCACTGAAAAACATAGTGATCAGCAGGATAATGGACAATGGTTTTCTCAGTACGAATTCCGGTGCCATCATAACGTAAGCCATAAGAGAATTCAAAACCAGGCTGACAATCATAGTTCCCACTGCAATTACAATCGTATTCCAGTAAGCTCCCAGTATATTCTCATCCTTGAATAAGGCTTTGTATCCGTCCAGATGAAATTCCTTTGGAAAGAAGGTAACCTGACCGGTTGTGATCATGCGGTTGCTAGACAGTGAAGTGGCAATTACATTCAGGAACGGATATAGAAATATAATCGCTACAATGATCATGAACACAATGAGGAACACGTCAAATGCTCTGCTGCCAATATGTATTTTGTTATTCTGTTTTTTTGCTTTTCCAAATGACATGAATTTTTCCTCCTACCACAAACTGTTTTCCGGGTTGATTTTTCTGGTAATCATGTTTGCTCCAAATACCAGAGCAAAACCAATGACTGAAATAAACAGGTTTACGGCTGTTGCATACGAGAATTTACCTTCCACGATACCTTTCTGGTAAACAAAGGTTCCGATTACTTCCAGCTGACTTCTGTTTGTGTCGTTCTGCATCAGAAGGATCTTGGTATAATCACTGTTCAGCACATTTCCAAGATTCATGATCAGAAGAATCGTAGTAGTTGGCTTAATAGTCGGCCAGATAATATTTTTGATTTTCTGCCAGCGGTTTGCACCGTCAATATTTGCTACATCATACAAGGTTACATCTACATTGGATAATGCAGACAAATACATGATGGAACTCCATCCTACTGTCTGCCATACCTGCGAACCGAGATATAAAGGAAGGAAATACTGACTTCCATTATTCATATCCACTCTCGCCATTCCCAAAAGATTTCTTATATCGTTGAAAAGTCCGCTGGTAGAACCAAATCCGTTTAACATAGAGCAGATAACTACTACAGAAAGGAAATGAGGAATATAGGAAATTGTCTGTACTGCACTTTTAAATACCTTTCCTCTTAACTCATTCAGCAGAATAGCAAAGATAATTGCCGCCGGAAACGTAAATAACAAATTCAGAACTCCAATTTTCAGCGTATTCCATATAATCTGTCCACTGTTTACATTTTTAAAGAATTTGATAAAATTTTTCAGTACAGGCTCCAGCCAGTTACTGTCCCAGACACCTTTTGATGCTTTATAATTCTTAAATGCGATCAGAATTCCATACATTGGAACATATTTGAAAATGATCAGTATGATCAGCGGTGCCAGTGCCATAATGCAAAGGGCTTTCTGTTTCCATAGCAGTTGCCAGAATGTTTTTTTCTTTGCCGCATATGGAATGGATGTGGTGTTTGACCTTTTCGCCATATTTCTCTCTCCTTCCGGTCTTGTGTTTCTGATGTAATTATTGTATTGTATAAATCGCAGTGTTTGAATGGAAGATTCATAATTTTTTCATGTATATTTTACATTTTTTTCAGAGTTTTTCCGCTAAACATGGAATATTCTCAGGTTTGTCCAATAATTTTCCATGACACCCTGTAAAGAATTTATTGTAAAATATGATTAAGAAAGGACAGGCATTATATATGAAAAAGCACAAAACAATCCTGCTTCCCCTTGGACGGCAGTTTTCTATTATCTTAGTATTATTTATTGTCTGCACGGCAGGCATTACACTATACAACACTCAGGATTACGTTCGGGTACAGACCGACTTTCTTAGCAGCAGTCTGGACTCTTATTCCTCGCAGCTTGCCAAAAATACCCTGGAAGCCTACGATAGCTACAAAAACATATGCTATAGCGTTGCATACAGCTCTGTAGTTCAGGATTTTCTCAGCAGTAAGAACAGGCAGAGTTCCTATGAAGCTTATCAGGAGCTGCGAACACAGCTGGAAAACACCTTCCTTCTGAATCCATATATTTCTGATATTGCAGTTTACGGACAGGATGGTACCTTTGCCTCCCTTGGAGGATCTGCTTTCAGCTACAAGCCCTTTGCCGATAAGCTTGAGGAAACCTCGTTTCCCTACTGCACCGTTGGCACCTCCTTAATAAACGGAACCAACTGCCATATCCTTGCCATGCCGATCTGTACCTTAGGTACCGGACAGAGCCAGCGCCTTGGCATCCTTTTTCTGGCCATTGACATTAATCATCTGCTTAGCAACTCTATGACCAATATGAATAGCCAGAAGCTTTATGAACCGGAAATCCTGTTTGCAAATGCACAGCAAGAGCTGATTTATGGAACAAGAAGCCTTTACCGTACCGTTCTTAGCACCCCCGCACCTCAGTCTGAAGCAGACACCTACGAAGTAAAAGCAAACAGCTCCCCGGTAACCTATATCGCAAAATGCTATTCCTTTCGCAAGCTTGGACTTTCCCTTTATGTGCTTGTAGACAAAAGTCAGCTAACCAGCCAGATCCAAACTATTTCCCAGCGTCAGTTTCTCGCTACAGGTGCTATACTTCTGCTGGTTTTCCTCTTTGTAACCTTCCTTTACAAGCCATTTTTGGATTCGCTGAAACAGCTGATCGATTTTATGAAAAGTATTTCCGCCGGAAACAGAAAAGCAATCAGAAAAGGTGCCCAGATTCATCAGGGCTTAATTGGGTCTACTGAAATCAACGATATTTTTAACGCATTTAACGAAATGCTGATCAAAACCGAAGAACTGAATCATACCATTTTTGATTCCTATACCAGAATGTATGAATTGGAAGCCAACAACCGCAAAACAGAAATTGCATTTCTGCGAAGCCAGATTAATCCGCACTTTCTTTACAATACGCTTACCATGATCTGCGGTATGGCTGCAGAAGGCATGACTGATAAGATTATTCTGGTTACAGGTGCACTTTCCCAGATTTTTCGATACAGCATTAAAGGGAACGACTTGGTTTCTCTGCGGGAAGAGCTGGAAATCGTAAAATCTTATCTGATGATCCAAAAGGAACGCTTCGCAGACCGCTTCACCATTGAATATAATTTTTCTGATGATGCCTATGACTGCCTGATACCCAAAATGGTCATCCAGCCACTGGTAGAAAATGCAATTGTCCATGGACTGGAAAAAAGTCTGAAACCCGGTTCTATTCTGATCGGTGCCGGACGAAATCCCCGGCACGGTTATCTGGCCATCTGGATTTTTGATACCGGTGTGGGAATGCCTCCGGAAAAATTACAGGAACTGCGCCATTCCATTGCGGCTTCCGTTCATGACAAAACCGGAGATGCTTCTGCTGATCTGGCAAAAATGGATGCGCAAAATCACGACAGCATCGGAATTCTAAATGTCAATAGCCGTATGGTGCTTTATTATGGAGCTGACTACACTCTTCTCATTGACTCTGAGGAAGGTGTGGGAACTAATATTCAGCTGCGGGTCCCTTATCAGACAAATGATTTTCACAAACATCACAACAGTTCACCCCTTCATCAGGGCATCTAAAGGAGAATATTTATATGTATCAGGCAATTGTAATTGACGATGAAAAATGGGTTGTAAAAAGTCTGATTGCTACCATCAAAAATCAGGACTATTTTGAAATCACCACAGAATTTTATGACGGCCTTTCCGGTCTTGAATATATCCGTATTCATCAACCGGCCCTTGCATTTGTGGATGTAAGACTTCCTGGCATGGGTGGACTAGAAATTCTGCAGGCAGCTCATGCGGAAGGCTTATCAACTCTTTTCATTATGATAAGCGGACATGCTGAATTTGCATATGCTCAGAAAGCAATGTTTCACAATGCGATCGGATACTGTCTAAAGCCATTTTCCAGAAGTGAGCTTATGGATTCCATGCAAAAGGCTTATCAGCTTCTTCAGGAGCAGGAACAAAAAGCAGAAAATCAAGAAGTTTCTTTGGAAGAGCAGCCAAACATTTTTCATCCTCAGCATCTTGTTTCTTCCCACAAATCTGTGCAGATGATGATTGATTATACAGAAAAGCATTATCAGGAAGATATTTCCATACAAAATCTTGCAGAATACTGCAGTATCAATCCTAATTATGCCAGTCAGATTTTTCGTCAGGAAACAGGAGGAACCTTTGTCAGCTATCTGACCAGTCTGCGGATTGAACATGCTGCATGGCTTCTTGCACACAGTGACCAAACCGTATTTGCCATTGCCACTCAGGTTGGCTACAGTGACTATTTTTATTTTGCAAAGGTGTTCAAAAAAGTAAAAGGATGCACACCTACCGCTTATCGAAAGGATTCTGAAGAACATGTGTGATCTTATTTCTAAACAGTTATTGGGGGTTTCCATTGCAGCCGCTTTGATTTTCACAGCCACCGGCTGTGATTCCTCTTCAACTACTACAAAAATCAGCCGTCAGGCACTTCCTGAATCCATTCAGAATCTGTCCTTTGATAAACATTTAAATATCAGTGTTGGCTATTGGAATATTGAAGAGATGGAAAAAGCAGCCGAACCAGACGCTATGACTCAGTATATTGAAGATTTATTTAATATTACGCTGGAACCGATGGCTGTAACCTGGTCAAATTACAAAGAGCGTTATCAGATTTTGAGTGCTACCGGAAGCCTTCCTGATGTTTTTGCCACATTAACACTTTCTTCCAACGACAATAATGACTCCGCAACCTTTTCTGATTTTATCAATACCGGAGTCATCCGTGCTCTGCCTGAGGATCTGACAGACTATCCGCGCCTGAATGAGGTTTTGAATTCTGTATCCTATACCCGATATACAAATGGCAAGTATTATGCCATTCCCCGTGTTTCCTTTCTGGATCCAGTTCTTGGTGCTACAGATGCTGCTATGCTGGTTCGCCGGGACTGGATGGATAGCCTTGGGATTTCCAATCCGGAAAGCTTTCAGGATTTTGCAGACATGACGATTGCTTTTGCAAAAAATGATCCGGATGGAAATGGCATTGATGATACGCTCGGTTACAATGTTAATTCCATAAATGCACTTGGAAAATGGGTGATTCTTGGCATCGCTCCTGAATGCAATGTTTATTCCTGGACGGAAAATAACGGTTTCTATGTTCCTTCCTGGTCCACGGACGCATTCAAGCAAGTAGTAAAGGATTATCGCCTGCTGTACGAAGAGGGTGGTCTGGACCCTGATTTTTACACCAAATCCCCCTCTGCTGTTATGGATGACTTCGCAGCAGGACGGCTCGGTGCCCTGGAATATAAATCCTCCCCTTCTTCACTTATGGAATTAAAAAACAGATGGGATGCCTTGAATGATAAGTCCTTCGAGGACTGTGTGGATGTGCTTCCTGTTTTTCCCGCACCAGACGGGATTCGATACAGTAATTCCTCCAGCATCTTCTGGTCGGAATCTTATATTTCCTCAGATGTAGACGATACAAAAGCAGAGCGCATTCTTGCTCTATTTGAATTTCTTCTTTCTGATGAAGGACAGGATTTCTGTCATTATGGATTAGAGGGAATTGATTATGAAAAGGATAAAGATGGAAATTATTCCTGCCTTCTGGATACAAAAGGAGAAAGCCTTACCACAGCTATTGCCAGAAAATATCCATCTTCTATTTTGTTTTCCGGTATTGCAACCTGGGGCGGAAGCTGGAAAGATTTTGAAGTCAATGATATGAATACCCTCCGTTATGGAAAATTTGCAACTATTCTTGCTTCTGAATCCGCCAATTACTGCAAGGAGCACACTACGCAGGTCAGCCGCCCTTATGCATTCATGAGCTATCCAAAAGAACCAACAGAGGAATTTAGCACCTCCAATGCATTTAAACAATTCATAAGCTGTATTATCGGAAATGACGATGCCGTAGACATGTGGGAAAATGTGTTAAAGCAAATGCGATCTGACGGACTGGACGAATATATTCAAAGGCAAAATGAAAATTTCGCAAAATCACAAAATTAATTTAAAAATCCCCACCTGAAGCTTTGCTTATACAGCAATAATCTCAGATGGGGATTTTATATAGATAAATTTATTTGATTTTCAAAACATAAGCACAGTCACAAGGCTTCTTTTTCGGTGCTTTTACATAAAGCCCGTCTTCTTTTCTGTAAAAAGCAAGCTCACCTTCATTTCCCAGCATAGTTACCTTCTTAATCTCACCGTCAAAAGCACCACCCTTACGAAGTGTACGGATACAGAACTCTCCGTCCTCTGGCCAGCCAAATGCAATCGCATAAAGAGCATCGCCATGTGTGGTAAAACGGAAGTCCTGAGCAGTAAGAGTATCACTATGCACATCAACAGCATCGCCCTTATCAAGCTGCTCCTGGATTTTTCCCACATCATAATTGGCATCATCTACTGTAGTAGGACCTTCTGCTGCCACCTTAAATGGCCTTGTCTCATAAATTGCCTTACCGTTTAAAGCCAGCCAGTCCCCGATCTCTTCCAAAATACGCACTGCATCGGGATGGAAGGAACCGTCTGCATATGGACCTACATTTAGCAAAAGATTTCCATTCTTGGAAACAATATCGCAAAGCTGATGGATAATCCGCTCTGCTGATTTATATTTGGGATTTTGTACCATACACCAGGTAATGTTATCCTCCAGCCGGTCGTCAGACTGCCATGGGAAGTCCTTTGGGGAAGAAAATCTTCCGCACTCAATATCATAAACGCCGATATCCTTAGGATAATCCTCCTGTTTGTATGTAATGATTCCGTCCTTAATTTCTCTGGTGTTGTAATAATATTCGGCTACATCATAGCGATAGTCTTCCTGGATAATGCAGGTACGGCTGTCAAAATACACCTCATCCGGCTCATACTTGTCGATAACCTCCAACACCTTATCCCGCCAGATTTTGCAAAATGCTTCGTCAGGATAGCGATAAGGAATATAGCGATTTGTCTCAAGAGGCAGTGCAGGACCGTAATATTTTTCATTTTCCGGAATATACACATCTGCCTCATTATCCGTTGACATAAACCATCCCCACAACCACTGGTGGTGAAAGGTTGCCACTGTACGAATTCCCTGCTTGCGAAAGGCCTCTGTGCATTCTCCCACAATATCACGGTGAGGACCATAATTCATACTATTAATTGGATTAACTGCGCTGTCCCACATGGAAAAATTATCTGCATGCTCACTAACTGCACCGGCATATTTTGCGCCGGAACGCTTTACAAGAGAAGCCCACTGATCCGGATCAAATTTTTCTCCTTTGAGCATATCATAAAAGTCCTTATAGCCAAAGTCATGAAGACTTCCATAGGTTTTCTCATGATACTGGTTCTGCTCCAAGCCTTTGCAGTACATATTTCTGGAATACCACTCGTTTTGATATGCCGGAACGCTATATGGTCCCCAGTGAAAAAATAATCCAAACTTTGCATCTCGAAACCACTTTGGTGCTTCTCTTTTTACATTGTTCCAATTGACCTCTCTCATGTTTTCCAATACTCCATTCTGCCCGCAGGCGTTTTTTGTTGCACTGCCATGGGCAGGCTGAATTTATTACAATTTTATTGACTTCTTATAGAAAGACAGAAGCGGCAAAAAGGTCACTTCGTCCACTGGTGGCTGTTTAACCGGATCTGCCTGCCATACAAAGGAAAGCTCTGCTTCATCCTCCACTTCTCGTGCCAATTCCAGATAAAGATGATTTTTGTTCTCTCTGTTTCCGCGAATATGAAGGATCTCCACCTCACCCTCACTGTCTGTCAAAGTAAATCCGCTGTCTTTTCCCACTGCTGAGTAAACCAGGAAGCAATTCTTAACATGATCGCAGGTAAGCTTCAGCCAGATTCCGCTTCCCTCCAGCTGGAAGCTCTTTCTTTCCGCTTCGTCTGCTCTTTCAACCTTTACAAGCTCAGGCGGCTGATACTCTTCCTTTCCATTTAACACATGGGCACATTGCTTCGCCAGCTTTTCTCCAAGCGCTACATTAGCCTGTGCTGTATTGTGGATTCCATCGCAAAGGCTTAAATTGGAAGTTGTCAAAACAGAAACTCCCGGTATCTCCTTCGCTGCTCTTGCCTGAGCATCACGCACCATTCCCCAGCACTCGTCATTGATTCCATTGATCTGTCTGTTCAGCTGCATGGTAAAAAACGGGATCTCATATCCCAGTTCTTTTCTGGTTGCTTCCACGTACTCCCTAAAATGCTCCAGATATTTTTCTGCCGGTCCCGGATTGGTGTCTGAGCATCCCTGATACCAGAGCACTCCTGCATATTTTCCCCCGGTCTGATGAATCTTGTCCAACATATTTAAGTACAAATCTCCGTCCTTTGGATTCCATCTTTCCATAGGAGAACCGCCAAGAGAGGTCTGAATCAATCCCACAGGCATTCCCGTCATTTTCCCATAAGTCTTTCCAAACGCAAGATAAGGAGATACTCCCGGCACACCCATCTCTTCATTGGCCAGAGATCCGGCAAAAGTGCTTTCATTCATAGGGTGGCTTGCAATATCCCACTTGTTTCTGTTACGATACAAATGCACATCCATGCTAGGTGGGTCAATGCAAAAATCCCTGCTGTATCCCGCTGAATTAGATTGACCTGCAATAATAAACAGGTTTCCTACTCCCAGATGGAGCACACAATCTCCACGATAGAGCCATGTAAGATCCGGAACAGTGCTCTTTGTTTCCAGGCTGGTGTCAATCCTGTAAGGTCCCCCGGCCGGAATCTCCAGTGTCACCTCAAATTCCCCCTGAAATTTCTCATTACATGTAAAATGATCTGCATTTGTCCAGGGAATCACCGTCATATTGTCATCCTCACGCATAACTCTCACAACCGGAGTAACCCTTTCAACACCCACTTCAATTGCTGCCGGATGAACCTGAAAGTTTCCCTTTAAAGCTACAGATGCCTTACCATTCTCCTGCTGCAAAATTTCCCAATCTGCAGGAGCCTTCGTCAACGTAATTCCATGCATTTTAATTCAACCTCTCTTTCCAGCTACATAATCTATATCAAGCGGATATTCCAGGTCCGCTTCGCTACTTGCTCATAACTGAATAACTGCTTCGCAGTTTATCAGAAGGAGCTTGCTCTTTCGTCTTGTTTTTCATTATAAAGTCTTTTCAATTTCATTGGTATATTCATTTTTCAGACCATTATGTAAATTTTTCAGATAAATGAAACTGCCTGCGCCTCTTACAAGTAGTCAGAAACCAGAATTTTATGGACATAGGACAAGCCCCATGAGCACTGTCCTGACCCTTTATAGGTCAGCTTGTTCATGGGGCTTGCATATAGGAGACGGACTAAACCATCTTAAATACCAATTGTTATTTATTTGTGATCACCGAAGCCACAGCCTTCTTCCATCCGGCATACTTCTGTTCTCGTTTCTTGGCATCCATGTCCGGCTTATAGGAAACCCGGTTCAATTTTCCGAAGATACTTTCATCCCAGACACCAAGCTGCAATCCTGCCGCATAGGCCGGTCCAATAGCGGAAAGCTCCTCGGAATCCGGAACCAGAACTCCGGCATCTGCAATATTGCTCTGGAACTGCATCAGATAGTCGTTTCGGGTCGGACCGCCATCTACGCGAAGCTCCTTCACCGGAACACCAGCATCCTCAGACATAGCCTGTACAACATCTGTAATCTGATAAGCAATACATTCAAGTGCCGCTCTTACAAACTCAGCCTTGCGGGTAGTACGGCTCATGCCTACAACAGAAGCTCTCGCCTCGCTGTCCCAGTAAGGCGCGCCAAGACCACTGAATGCAGGAACCAGATACAGGCTGTCCTCCTGAATGGCCTCTTTCGCCAGTTTACCGGTCTCTCCAGGAGAAGAAATAATCTGAAGATCGTCCTTCAGCCAGGTAATCACAGCGCCTGTATAGTTCAGATTGCCTTCAAGCACATAGTTAACCTTGCCGCCGATTTTCCATGCAAGAGAAGTAACAACACCATGGGTGCTGAGGATTGGCTTCTCGCCAATATTCATCATAATAGAAGAACCGGTTCCATAAGTGGACTTGATCATGCCAGGCTGCAGGCATCCCTGGCCAAAAAGAGAGCCGTGGGAATCTCCAAGTACACCATGGATCGGGATTTTATGAGGAAGAAGTCCCTCGAAATCCGTCTCGCCGAAGCAGGCATCGGAATCTGTAACCTCTGCCATATTTACCGGATCAATGCCAAATAATCCGCAGATTTCCTCATCCCATTTCAGGTCAAAAATATTAAAAAGCTGCGTTCTGGAAGCATTGGAATAATCGGTTCTGTATTCTTTGCCTCCTGTCAGCTTGTAAACCAGCCAGCTGTCAATAGTGCCATGGCAGATTTCGTGACGTTCTGCCGCCTCTTTTGCACCCTCTTCATTTTCCAGAAGCCATGCGATCTTGGAAGCCGGGAAATAAGGAGAAAGATTCATCCCGGTTTTTTGGCGGATCATTTCTGCTGCGCCGGCCTTTTCCACGCGGGAACAGATATCTACTGCGCGGGCGCACTGCCATACAACTGCATTTCCGTAAGGTTTGCCTGTAACGCGGTTCCATGCAAGAGAGGTTTCACGCTGGTTGCTGATTCCCAGACCAACTACATATTCCTTCTCTACCCCCTCCAGAAGCTCTTTCACAACCTCCAGAACATTGCTGTAAATTTCCTCTGGATCATGGGAAACCCAGCCCTTTTCATTGATGATCTGCCTGTGAGGGCGGTCAGTACGGCGCATAATGCTTCCTGTCTCATCGAAAAGGAGCGCCTTGGTACCCTGGGTACTCTGATCAATACTAATAATATATTTTGCCATGTTTACTATCCTCTTAAAACTTTTATATTCTCTAAAATCAACATCTCTGTACCTTAAGTCTGTTTTGTAACTAAATAATAAGCGTGCCTGACCAGACTGCTCAGAAGCACGCCCAATCGGGCAGCACTTCTAAGCAGCATCCTGGTTCTGCATCCACGCAGTCTGTCAGTCACGCTTAAATTTGTTTCTTATTTAATTTTTATTTCAGAGCTTCCACAGCCTTCTTCGCAATACCCTCAGCATTTAATCCATAGTAATCAAATACTTCCTGTGAGGTACCTGTAATAACCGGAGCATCCGGAAGAGCCATGTTCAGCACTTTTCTCGGGCATTCTGCACCAACAACCTGTGCAACCATGGAACCAAGTCCGCCAAATGGTGCGTGCTCTTCTACCGTGATCACTGCCTTTGCATTCTTGGCAGCTTTTACAACGCCTTCAGCGTCAAGCGGTTTCACGCAGTACATATCCAGTACAGTTGCGGAAATTCCCTGCTCCTCCAGTAACTTGGCTGCTGCAAATGCCGGGCGCACCATCTCGCCGCAGGCGATAATTGCCACATCTGTTCCCTCTTTCAGAACAGTTGCCTTGTCCATTTCAAATGGGCAGTTATCTTCTGTATAAATATCCTCAACCGGGTTTCTTCCAACACGGATATAGGATGGTTTCTCATCCTTTAACAGTGCCTCGATCAGATGCTTTGTCTGATGGCGGTCACTTGGAAGGTAAACTCTCATATTCGGGATTGCAGACATAGCTGCGATATCCTGTGCAGAATGATGGCTCATTCCAAGTGCGCCGTAGCTGATGCCACCGCTGATACCGATAAGAGTAACATTTGTATTGGAGTATGCCACGTCAACCTTGGCCTGCTCGTAGCTTCTTGTGGATAAGAAGCAGGCCGGTGAGCATGCAAATGGTTTCTTTCCACATTTTGCAAGACCTGCGGAAATACTTACCAGGTTCTGCTCTGCAATACCGGTCTCAATAAACTGATCCGGGAAATTATCTGCAAATGGTGTCATGGAAGCGGATCCTCTGGAATCGCTGCAAAGCACCATAATATCTTTGTCTTCTTTTGCTTTATCCATCAAAACTTCACAGATGGCCTGTCTGTTTGGAATCTTATTCATGAAGAGCGGCCTCCTTTCTTGCTGCAAAATCCGCGATGATCTGATCATATTCTTCCTGAGTCGGAACCTTGTGATGCCAGTTTGCCTTGTTTTCCATTACGGAAGAGCCGCAGCCTTTTACAGTGTTGGCAATTACAGCTGTTGGTTTGCCTTTTACAGTTTTTGCTTCTTCAAAAGCAGCATTTAACTGGTCAATATCGTTTCCGTCTTTTACATCGATCACATGCCATCCGAAAGAACGGATACGCTCATGGAGATCGTCATGTCCCATAACGTCCTCTGTGTTTCCGGAAATCTGAAGACGGTTACGGTCGATTACTGCGCAAAGGTTGTCCAGCTTGTACTGATGTCCTGCCATGAAGCCCTCCCATACGGAACCCTCTGCCAGCTCACCATCACCCATTACGGTGTAAACACGGTAATCTCTGTTATCTTTTTTGCCTGCAAGAGCCATGCCTACGCATACCGGAAGTCCATGTCCCAGAGAACCGGAGTTCATCTCGATTCCAGGAAGCTTATTATTCGGGTGTCCGATATATTTGGACCCAAATTTTGAAAAATGTGCCTTAATATCTTCCAGATCCAGAAAGCCCTTTGCTGCAAGTACAGCGTAATAAGCCTCTACAGAGTGACCTTTGCTGAGTACGAAACGGTCACGGTCCGGATCATCCATGTTTTCCGGAGAAATGTTCATCTGGCAGAAATACAGGCTCATCAGAGTATCGATCACACTCATGTCGCCGCCGATATGTCCACCCTTTCCGGCAACGATAATATCTACAGTATCTTTTCTCAAGTCAAAAGATTTTGCCTTTAAATTTTCCATTCTCATTCACCTCTTAAATATGCTTTCACATCTTCTTCAATAGGATCATATAAATCAGGAGTGATTCCCATGTATTTGCATGCCTCGTAAAGTACCGGAACTACGTCTTTATGGATACCTACACAGTGATGGATGTATGGTCCTTCTACAATCTTGGCTTCCAGACGTTTGATGTTTTCAACCTCAACCCAGAGATAAGTTCCCATACCTTTCGGTCCGTCAACGCCTTTTGCTTTTCCAAGGAGCATGGAGTATTCTCCGTTATCACCGTCGAAACGTGCCAGTGTCACTTCACCATGCTTTGCTTCTGCTGTAATGCTTCCCGGATGACTGAATGCCAGCGGATAAGTAAGCTTCGGTGTCTCTCTTGCAACAGAGATCGGCCATGGTCCGCAGTGCTGAAGGAGCTCGCCGTTTTCAATGTCAGGATGGCGGATGGTCCAGTCTGCAAAGAAGCTTCTTGTGTCATCAAGTGCTGCTGCCTCAACAAGAAGAGCGGTAATTGCACCGTGAATATCTGTCTCACATACAACCGGAATTCCCTCTTCATTGAGAAGTGCATTTGCTGCACATGGCATGATTCCGATCTCGCTCTGCAGCTGGTTCCAGCACTGGATTGCAGCTGCCTGGCAGCCGTATTTCTTAATAAGATTTCCCATAGCAACCTTAAGAGCTGCTACATTCTCAAGCTCGTTGTCTTTTACACAGATTTCCATGTTCTGGCGGCAGTATTCCACAACCTTTGCAACCTCTGTTCCCTCTGCTTTTGCTTTCTTCATCTCATCTGTCAGCTCTGGCATTGGGATTGGTGTCAGCTGGATGTTGAATTTCTCAAGGAGCTCACCTTCGTTGCACATGGTGGACCAGAACTCGTATGGTCTTGTGGAAATCTGAAGGATTCTCATGTTGCGGAAGGTTTTTACTACATTACAGACAGCCATGAAATCACGAAGGCCACGCTCGAATACCGGATCATTCAGTCTGCAGTTTGTCATGTATGTAAATGGAACGCGAAATCTTCTGAGGACTTTACCTGTTGCAAAAAGTCCGCACTGTGTATCACGAAGACGAACACCGTTCTCGTCTGGTCTCTCATCAAGAGGTCCCCACAGAAGAACCGGTACATTTAACTCTTTTGCAAGTCTTGCGCATTCAAACTCAGTTCCGAAGTTGCAGTGCGGAAGGAAAAGTCCGTCGATTTTCTCTTTTTTGAATTTCTCTGCAATCTTGATGCGACCTTCCTCGTCATAAAGAAGACCCTCGTCATTTACGTCTGTGATGTCTACAAAATCGATTCCTAATTCTTTTAATCTGTCTGCAGTAAGTCCACGATACTTAACTGCATCCGGTGCACTGAAAATACTTCGTCTGGTTGGCGCATAGCCGATTTTGATCTTTGCCATTCTGGTATTCCTCCTTGTTTATATTTATTATTTTCTTTTGGTTTTTCTTAGCTGTAAAATCTTTTTCTTTATTACTTACCCAGATATTCTGTTTGCTTTTCTTTATAGCTTTAGTATAGGTCTCCTCCAGCTTTATTCCAATAAAAAATAAAGTATTTTTGACTTTATTTTCGCTTTATTTTCCACAAATATATTGTTTATTTTTCAATTAAGAAGTACAATATATACAACAGAAAAAACTTCTGCCAAAGAAATATGAACAGTTTCCACAGGAAATCCTTTTACGTCTAAAAACAGGTGAAACTTTATCTTTTTGCTTTACAATTATTACTCTGGGAGGTGCCGCAAATGTCCATTACCGCAAAAGAACTGGCTGAAAAACTGAATCTTTCACAGACTGCCGTCTCCATGGCGCTGAACAATAAGCCTGGAGTCAGCACGGAAACCCGCCGGATGGTGGTAGAAGCTGCTGAAAAATACGGCTATGACTTTACCAGACTTTCTCTAAAGAAAAATAAAGCTGGAAGCATTTACGCGGTAAGCTATCGTTCCCATAATGCCATCATGTCCTATTCTCCTATTTTTGATGCTATGGTGGAGGGTATGGAATCCGTAGTGCAAAAGGATAATTATAAGCTGAAAGTAATCACATTTTATGAAAAGCGTGATAATCTGGAACATTATCTGGGGGATTTAAGAACTACTGACTGTGTGGGAATCATTTTGTTTGGTACTGAAATGCGGGAGGAAATGGTTCGGCCTTTCCTGAAACTTCCTTTTCCGGTGGTGATTCTGGACGCCTATTTTGAAAACCTTGACTGCAATTATGTCGTTCCCAATAATCGTCAGGGAGCTTATCTGGCTACCGATTATCTGATCAGCCGGAGGATGAAGCAGCCTGGATACCTGCAGTCTGCTTATCCTCTCCGCAACTTTTCAGAGCGTCTGGAGGGATTTTATCATGCTGTCCATGATAACGGAATGTCCCGTTCCCGCTGTATCATCCACCAGCTTTCTCCAACCATTGATGGTGCAATGGCAGATATGCTTGCAATTATTGACAGAGGGGATGCTCTGGCAGACTGTTATTTTGCGGACAATGACCTGATTGCAATCGGAACCATCAAGGCCTTGCGTCTCAGAGGCTACAAGGTGCCGGAGCAGGTGGCAATTGTAGGCTTCGACAATATCTCTGAGGGACGCATTATCGACCCCTCCCTTACCAGTATCAGCATCCCTCGTCATTATATGGGACAGGTTGCCGCCAGAGAGCTTCTCTCTCAAATAAACGAACCCCGGCAGCATACCTGTAAAATTGAAGTTTCGGCAAATCTGGTGAAACGATTTTCAGTTTGACGTAAAAAAGGTATCGCAACCTTTCATTTCCGGTTGTGATACCTTTTTTATTACTTATTGCAGAAATATTTGATACTAAAATTCCTGTTTTTTCACTGTATTTATGATATATTTATCCACTTCGAAATTATTTTCGAAAATACCGTCTTTTATTGTGAAATTATCACAAATTTGCTTTTCAATTATAATATCCGTGCATTTTTTCATCTGAAAAAACCGGATTTTCTGCGCTCTTTTCGCCCAAAACAAATCACGATGCATACAGATCATGCAGCCTTATATTTTACCCAATTACACTGGTAAAATCTTTACGTTTATGGTATACTTATTTCATTATCTGCAGATAGCAATGTCAGAAATATAGTAACCTGACATCTTCTACCTTACACTAATAACCGGAGGGATATTTATATGGATGAAAAAATCATGAAATTTTTAAGGAAAAACAATATCCATATCAGTAATATTAAATATCTGCTCAGACAGGAGAATAAGACCTGCATTTATATGACCGATGGACGAGTTGTGAAAACTTTTATCACAGTCAAAGATTTATATGAAATTCTTATACCTTATGATTATATTTCCATAAATAAAGGCACCGTGGTTTCCAGAGGACAGATTGATCATATTGAGAACTGCACCTATCATATGAAGGATGGCGTACGTCTGGAAGGACGTAAGCGTGGCGCAGCCACTCACAAATTTCTGAACAAATCTTTGCATCAGGATCCTGCCAAGACTTTATCTCCAAATATTCGTACGCGTTTTTCTGTATTAGATGATATGCCCCTTGCTTTTTGTGTAATCGAACTGATTTTTAATAAAAACGGAACTGGAATTGACTTCGTTTTCCGCTATTGCAATAAAGAAATGCTTCTTCTGGAAGACATGGATGTACAGGAAATACTCGACCAGTCTTTTTATCAGGCATTTCCCAACGGAGATAAGAAGCTCCTTGCCGCATATACAGATGTTGCCGTGAATGGCGGAGGCTGTCGTCTCAAGACTTACAGTGCCAGGATTCATCGTGAACTTATTATCAAATGTTTCCAGCCATTGGAAAACTTCTGCGCATGTATATTGATTCCTGCCTATGAAATAGAGAAATAAACATTTTCCAGATTTCCATATATACATGATATGAGAGTCAAAAGGTCTTTTGCCACTCATATCCTTATATTTATTGATAAAATATTGGGAGGGAATCGACTATGCAAAATCCAGTTCCTGACGAAAGATATTCTGTGGCGGATGAAGCCATCCTGGGTGCTTTTTTTAAACTTCTAAAGAAAAAAACTCCTGATCAGATCACAGTATCCGATATCACTAAGACAGCTGGTATCGCGAGAAGCACTTTTTATAATCATTATCAAGACATTCCTTCTCTTGTATCCGCTGTTGAGGAAAAGACGATCCAGGATGTTTTTTCTATAATGGAAAAATTTCATCCTGAAAATGACCGGGATATCTGTCAGTCCTATTTTCTGACACTTTGCCGCTATACAATGGAAAATCCTTTCCTTTCCAGTCTTCTGAGCACACCCCATGGGAATGATCTTTTTGAAAAAATGCTGACTATGCTTCATCACTATGTCACCGCTACTACCTCCAGTGCCAGACCCGGCAGACACACAAAAGAGGAAATATCTTATGTGATCACCTGTGCGATCGGCAGCACGATCGGTGTTCTTCACAAATGGACCCGGGATCATTTTGATCTTGAACCAGAAGTCATTGCAGAGATTCTGACTCAGGTTTTTCTGACTGGCATGCTGCCACTTTTATCCTGACGTGTTTGTAAAAGCATTCCCACAAAGTGGGGCGTGCAGATTGCGGGAATGCTCTTTCAAACAGGCATAAGAAAAACCCGTCTAAGCAATTCACTCAGACGGGTTTTTTCTTATGCCTGTGGCTCATCAATCAGGACATCCTGTCTCCTGATTTTCTTTGTTGTACTGCGTATAAACGGATTTTTCCGGATCACCAGACCTGTAATACGACGGTAGGTCGGCTGATTTTTATTGTATTCATCCAGAAATGCCTGAAGCTGTAAACGAATCATCTCAGTATCCAGTGCCTTTGCCTCCACAACTGCCTGTTCCGGATAGATGCGTGCTGTCAGACCATTCTCTTCACCTGTCACAATCACTTCCGCAACAAGCGGGTTCAGCGCAAGCTTGTTCTCAAGTTCTTCTGGTGATACATTTTCCCCATTGGAGAGAATGATCAGATTTTTCACACGACCGTTAATAAAGAGGTATCCATCTTCATCCATATAGCCCTTGTCGCCTGTATGCAGCCAGCCATCCTTCAGTGTTTCCGCTGTCTCCTCCGGCATCTGATAGTACCCTTTCATAACACTTGTACCCTTTACCAGAATCTCCCCGTTTTCAAACTTTATCTCCACATTCTCAAGTGGTTTTCCGATAGAACCCGGTTTATGATTTTCCGGTGTATTATTACTGATAACAGGAGAACATTCCGACATTCCATATCCTTCCAGTATCTGAACGCCATATTCTGCAAAACGGTCAATATAGTACGGATCCAGATGTGCCCCGCCGGTAAAAATCGTCTGCAGTTTTCCGCCGAATACTTTTTCTGCAAGAACCGCCTTCGGGATTTCCGGATCAGCAGCCGCCAGTCTCTTATAAATTGTCTCAATCATCATCGGAACCATGAGCATGATATCTGGTTTAAAAATGCTCATATTTCTGACCATATGAAGCAGGGAGTCATTGATACAGATAGTTGCCCCCTGAGAAAATCCCTTCAGCCAGTCCATGATAAGGCAGAATGCATGATGGATTGGAAGTACACTGAGCATGGCAGTTCCAGGCTCTGCTGAAATCTTAACTGCCTCAACGTTGGATGCCAGATTATTCTGTGTCAGCATAACCCCTTTGCTCTTGCCTGTGGTTCCGGAAGTAAAGATAATAGTCGCAATAGCTTCTGCATCCGGACAGGAAGCATCTTCTGCTGCACTCTTTCCCATATCTCTCAGCTCATTGATACTGTACACTCCTGAAGGCAGATCCTCCACCTCTTTCTGGAGCATCCACACCTTCTGAAGCTTCGGACAGTTTGCAAGAAATGCTTCCAGATATGGTCTGTGTTTCGGACTTAAGAAGAGTGCTTCGGAATCGGAGCGATTTATCAGGTCGATCAGTTCTTCACACGGGAGTGCAGCATCCAGCGGCACCGCTGTAGCGCATCCTGTAATAATTCCCAGATAGCTTTCGATCCATTCTACAGAACTGGTTCCGATTAATGCAATATGTTTTCCCTCAAACCCTTCTGCAAGAAGTCCTTTTCTGGTAGAAATCACGTTTTTCATTATTTCGCTGTAACTTTTCTCCAGAACTTCTTTTCGGTTAAGCCATTTTACTGCTTTGACTTCGCCAAATTTCTGTACACTTTCTTCTAATATGTTCCTGATCAGCATATTTTTTCTCCTTCACTGTTCTGTGAACTGACACTCTGTTGATTCTTACTGAAGCTCCTCAAGAAGCTTAAGCGCCTCCTCAAGAGTTGTAATTTTTGTCACTTCGTTTTCATCCAGTTCAATATCAAAGGTATCCTCGAGCTCACCCAGAAAAGACATAAAATCCAGGGAAGTAAATCCCAGATCTTCACGGAATCTCATCTCACCTGTCATCTCTTCCGGTTTCACTTTACTGTACTGTGCTACGATATTTTTAAATTCTATTTCCTGACTCATTCCATTTCCTCCTGATTTTTGATTTCGTAACTGTTCAGTACCCTCACAGTTACGAGTCAAAATGCATTCCAAATCACCTTCGGTGATGGCATTTTGTCTTGTATGGCTCGGGATTTTGGCAAAAAACATGCCAAAACGCCTCGCGGGATACTACCTTCTGAATAGTTACTTGATTTCTATAAAAACAATGCCGACAAGTTCTCTTTAACCGTTCTTACTCCTTCAAGCTTTTTGGAACCTGTTACGCTTTATACCTGTTCCATAATCTCTCCAATGCTCATATCCGGCTCTGCAATTCCTTTAAAAAGAATACGCATCATATAATAATACAACAATTCCATGTCATGCTCCTCCAGATGCGCAGTCTGATAATGATAGGAAAAGTTCATTCCCCCATCCTCGGTATGAGATACGGTCAGATACATTTTCTTGGTTGCAGCGCCGTTTGCAAACCATTTGGCATGCTGGCGGATAGTTCCAAGCATTTCATTCTCCACCCTCACCGGCATTGGCTGATAGGTCAGATAGCAGCTTTCATAGCTGGTATGCTCCGGTATATGATATCTTTTTCTCATCTCATCCACAATAAATGCCGGGTCATAATTGCTGTGCATATAAATTCGATTCTGCATATTCTGGATTTCATAAGCTGCCGAAAGAAAATCTGTCTCTGGTGAGATCACTGTTCTGCATGGAAACATAATGGTTCGGCTTCCTCCGGAAGTCCATTCGTCATGGGTAGAACGTCTGGATATAAAATTCTGAATTGTAATATCTTCCTGTCCATTATTTACTTTTGACAAATAAGTACGGATACCAAGCAGAAGCAAATTTGTCATAGAGAGCTGATGATTCATACAGAAATCCATCAGGTTCTGTGTCGCATACGGTTCCAGATGATAATCCTTTACTGCAACAAACAGCTCGTTCATCTCAATGTCAGAAGCACGAAGCTTCGGATTTCCATGACGCTTTCTTGCTTCCTCCAATACAGATGGGCCCTGAATATCAGAATATAACGGCTCACCCAGTGCATCCAGCTGGTCATCCCAGAATTTTTTATCTTTTGCAAAACGCTTTTCATTGCCCGCCTTTGCCAGGTCTTTTTTCAGAACCGTTTCAAAATCTACCAGTTCCTGAGGGCAGGCGGTTCCATATCTGTAATGCGTATATAATTGGAACAGATCTTCGATCATAACTACAAGTCCACAGGAATCGATCAGTCTGTGATCCATATGTAAAAAGAAACCATTGTATCCTTCTGGAAGCTTCAGCATGGTAAATTCACACATGGGAATATTATTTCCGTCAAATGTTTCATATGCCCACTGCTGCATCAGCTCATCTGCCTTTGCCAGACTTTCCATTCCTGACAGATCCTTCAGCTCAATATCACGCGGGTCCTGTTTTTCGATATACTGTTTTACATTTCCCTCTTTATCCGGCTTTGTAAAACGGACTCTGGTACAACCGGAACGCTCTGTTTCCATCTGAATACATTTTTTTAATAATCCAAAATCCAGTTCTGCCTGTACAGAAGCCACAACGCTTACGCCAGATACCTGCTGTGTACCATAATCCAGTATCCAGTTGTGATGCATTTTCTGAGCTGCTGTCAAAGGATAATAATTTCTCATATAATAGATAACCTCCATTGTCCCGGTTTTCCTCTTTATCCGGAACAGAAAACATTGTATGTATGCTTCAGGTGAAAAAATATCATACCTTCTCAGGAAATACCAGTACCCTGAAGACTTAATGAACACTTTATAAAAAATTGACCGGGACTTATCATACATTTAACATAGTACATCGAATATTAAGTAACTGCCATATTGACTTGTCTGATTTTTCATCTGCTGCGTTGTCGTCGGTCGCCGTAGCCACCGCTACGCCTCCTTCCTCCGCCTTGCATATGAAGAAATCATCCTACGTCAATATGGCAGAAACTTAATTTTCGATGTACTAGCAGTTCAAAGGTATATTTCCTGCTATATACTATGTCTGATAAATCCCGGTCAGGATTTTTTCATTTAATCGTATTTTTCAAAAAATTCCATCATCTTATGCTGATACAGTTCCGGATCTGCATAGGCACTGCACAGATGCCGAGCTCCTGGTATGATCACCAGTTCCTTCTCTGCCCTGCAGAGCATATAATTCTGAAAAGAGTTATTGGGATATACATAGGTGTCCTTCTCTCCATGGAAAAAGAGAACCGGTCTTTTATTTTTTTTCATGGCTTCTGTAGTGTCTGCATCTTTCATATGAAATCCAGCCAGAAGAGAACAGAACCAGTCCAGTTCCATCAGAAGCAACGGAATATGATGCAGATGGAACCAGTTAGCGGCCATATCACGCATCTGCCGTTCCATAGACTGAAAACCACAGTCCGCAATCAGGCCTTTCACCTCCGGTGGAAGTGTATGTCCTGATGCCATCAGCACAGAAGCTGCACCCATGGACTGTCCGTACAGGTAAATCGGAAGCTTCTCTTTGTTTCGTTCAGCCATATATACTGCCCATTGCTGCACATCCCATTGTTCCTTTGCTCCAAAAGTAATATAGTTTCCCTCGCTGTCACCGCAGCAGCGATGCTCTATAAACAGGACATCACACTGATGCTCATGCAGATATTTCGCCATAAACGACAACGTGCCAAACCGGCTGCCACGATATCCATGACTTAATATGACGATCCGCTTCGCAGCTTCTGCAGGAAGATATAATGCATGCAGTTTTAATCCGTCAATACTTTTGATATAACAGTCCTGCATATTCTGTTCAAAGCACCATGCCTTACTCTCATTATATTCTCTGGCATAACCATTCTGTGGATGATTTTCCCTGATATGAGACAGTTCAAACCATTTCTTTCTTTCCTTTTTCTGCTCTCCTCTTTTGCAGCGGACCACCATGTTAAAAAAGCGCCATCCCATCTCCAGTGATCCCAGAAAAACAGCCGCCAGTATTGCGAACGGCTTAATAAATTTTTTCTTCGTCATGATTTCCTCCACAGTTCACATTTTGAATAAGAATCCTGCCCGTAAAACTTCAGTTATATCAGATAGCTTTAAGGTCTTTCACCATAGACTCAGGTGGCAGATAAGGTATCCACTTTTCAAGCTGATAGCTCTCCGATGAAGATACTATTTTACCGGACCATCCCACGATGCAAATTGATCTGCATATGTATCCAGATCTGCCACACTTACCGTCAGTTTTCCGTCTGTATTCTTATAATCTATATACATAGGATTGCACCCGCCAGTAGTTTCACCTACACTGTCTGTCGTGAATACATTTCCACAATTCTGGCATACCAGTCTTCCGTTCTGTTCCTTAAAATACGCCCTTGGCGATGGATTGCATACCTGACATGTATTAAGTGATAAGCGCGGAGTTCCATCCGAGCCTTTTACAGCAATAAGCTGGATATTGGTTCCATTGGAATCGTAATTGATATACATTGGATTCGAAGTCAATGTATCTGCATTAATTGAAATTTCACCATTCTCTACGGCAGGAGTTTCATATACCACTGTTTCCTCTTTCTCCGCATCTGATTCCGTATTTTCAGCTTCTGACGTATCCAGACTTCCAAAACCAAGCATCAGAGGAACCGTTCCCAGACTGAACATCAGCATCGCAGCCGCACCTGAGACAGGATTTCCCGATCCAAGTGCTATAATCTGCATGGACTGCATGGGGCCACACGGCATCAGCCCATTCAACAGTCCGACAAAAAACGGTCTGTTCTCTCTTCTTCTTTTCTTGTTTATTTTATCAGTCAGCCTTTGTGGAAATCTGATTTGGAACTTTCTTAATAATGTAATCCAGCCCAACATGTTTATTCCCATGATCACCATGAACAAACCCGCTATTATTTTCAATATCCCCTGCAGAAGCAGTGGAATTCCCATTCCGCCGCCTCCTGTTAACAGCATTCCCATTCCGCCCAGCAAAAAACCGATTACCGAATATGAAATCACACGTCCCGTATTATATAACAAGGATGGAAAGATTATCTTATTTTTCGGAGTTTTCCCATTGTCATCGTCTGCCACAGGAATGCACTGCGACAGATTAATCCCTCCACACATCGCTATACAATGAACAGATGTAAGAAGCCCTACTTCTTGAATTTATATCTTCCTTTTCCGTGACCGGATACCGGTTCAATAATGTCTGCCTTTACCAAATTGGAAAGAAGTTTTGAAGCACCTGAACCTTTTAGCTCAAGAAGCTCCATAACTGCACTTCTTCCAAACACCTCATCAAAACCAAATCTTTCAAAAAGTCTATGAATATGAATCGTCGTTTTTACTGAGAAATCACTACCTTTTCCGGAAAGCACACTTTCAATATCCACTTTTTTGTCTTGAATGTCCACTTTTTCATTCTCAATATCCACTTTCGAATCCCCA